>Ga0315279_10005495_pt1 | contig 16413 bp, 16 predicted proteins | sample YL17G06_20_MG_FD_203694 | JGI IMG/M metagenome (GOLD analysis project Ga0315279, IMG submission 203694) | Sediment microbial communities from Yellowstone Lake, YNP, Wyoming, USA - YL17G06_20 | ecosystem: Environmental > Aquatic > Freshwater > Lake > Sediment | place: USA: Wyoming | collected...
ATCCCCTGTCCGCAACTACATCCCCATCCGCTCGTCCCGTGCGGCCCCGCAGGGCTCGTATAGGGGATTCATCACATCACCGGGGATGTCGTCGAGTCTGAACCGTAAGGCTCCGAGCATCGGCGTCTCCGCCAATGCGGTTTGCAGGATGTTCAGGCCGCTGTTATAGTGCCTGCCGATCTTCCAGCCGCAGGCAGGGCACCTGAAGATCCCGCTCTTGATCGTGCTCTTTCGGGCCTTTGCATCGTACTCGATGCGCCCACATGCCGCACATTTTGATGAACTGTACCTTGGATCGGTCTTTATGACAGGCACGGCCTTTGGTAATGCCTTGTAATCGACCTGACGATGGAGCTCCTTGTGGGGCCACGACGACAGCCGCCGGTTCAATTTCGACGAGAAGAACCTGCTTATACCGGTCAGGTCCTCGAGGATTATCGCAGAGCGTTCGCGCTCGGCGTATTCAACCAGTTTTTTGGTCAGCTTGTGCAGTCTTTGCCCCACACAGTCGTGCTCCCGCCTTCCTTCCTTCTTTAACAGGCGCTTCATGACCCACCGGTCGTGACATTTCTTCTTCTGGATCTTCCTGCGCCTTTGGTAATGTGTTTCCTGGATCCTTCGGATATCTTCAAATGCTATCGAGACCAGCCTCGTACCATGTTCGTCCGTCCTCACGCCGTCCAGGGAGGATTCGTTCGTGTCCAGTGCGATGGCAGAGGTTGGTGTGAATGGTAAAAAGTGCCATCTTCCGGACCGTGATGATGACCTTCGTGGGCGTGAGAGTGAGCGACCCGAGCTCCATTCCTGGCTCCTTCAAAAGCCCCCTGTGATAATCTGAGATGGGTATCTTCAATCCATACCATTCCCCGACGCGGACTGGCAGGGACACCCTGTTGTAATCCATGTCGAGGTTGTAATTCTGGTTCTCGGATTTGAGCATGAGCCTCTTTACGAATGGCTTGTTGGTTGGCAGGCCCTTGCGAAGGCGCGTCCTATAGTTTTTGACGATACCGCAAGCAATCTCCACAGCAGAGCAGATATATTTTTTGTTGATGTTGAACTGCTTCGAGAGGTCCTTGTAGACCAATTTGGTCAGTGTTCCACGGGAGGTCGTATTGCCGTCGATGGCTTTCCGTATACAGATATTGACCATGAGCCTGAAATCCTTGAGCAGATAGACGAGCGGATTCGGGAGAGTACCGTCAGGTATCGGGAAGACAAGGCTTCTCACTATTTGTTGAAAGGCCATACGATTCGTTCTAGGGTGAATGGATATATAATCTTGAAGGGGAGGGTCCAGTGAAAGTAATCGGCTTTATTACCATTTGAACACCTTATTTGTGAGTTGCGATGATAACTTACTCGACGGAAAGGGGGTGAAAAGAGAGGAATAGTGGTTCTTTCGGTCATCTGTTGTGTAACATCCAAAACGTCTCAGTTTTGTAACTCCTAAACGTCCCAGGGGTAGGAATGACATTCTCCTTCCGCCTTGACCCCTCTGGTGGTCAAGGTGAAACCAGTGTTCGAAGACCCAGCTGTATTGAAAAGGCTCAGTTTCGTACTGCCGATCATCGCCGGCGACCTCACTATAAATGAGGCTAGTGAACAAACCGGCCGTTCTCGAACGGCCATCAAGAACTATATCAAACGTTACAAAGAATTCGGCGTCGAGGGTCTGCGTAACAAACCCCGTGGAAATTCCAAGTTGGTGTCCCCGGATGTGGAGAATACCATCTTGGAGATTAAACAGGAACGCCGAAGCAGAAGCTGCCGTAAGATACGAGACCTCGCTCGGGAAAGGGGCATTAAACTCCATAGACAGACGATCTGGCGTATTCTCTGCAAACACGGAGAACAGCATCGAGAACCGAGGCAACTCAAGCCGGACAAAGATTTTGAATACCCTGAACCGAACGATTGCTGGCAGACCGATATCATGGATGGGATTATCGTCAAGGGTGTTGGCCTTGTCTATCTTCATTCGTTCATTGACGACCACAGCAGATATACAACTGGTAGTGGATGGTTCACAAACCGAGGCGCGAAGAATATATTGAAGGTCCTTAAAGAAGCAATTGAGATTAATGGTCTTCCTAAACGGATTATCGCCGACCGTGGAACTCAGTTCAAGAACAACCTTGGACCCGGCCTTACACAGTTCGAGAAAATCTGCAGACGTCTTGGTATCCAGGTTATATTTGCAAGCAAAGGGCATGCCAAGACCAAAGGAAAAAAGGAACGATATTACCGATTCGTTCAGGAGGATTTCCTCTCGGAATATGATTTCACTTCCGGCGATGACCTCAATAGTAAATGGAAGGTGTGGACCAAATGGTACCACGAAGAGCACGAGCATTCCAGCCTCAAAGGAGCAACTCCTGGTGAGCGCTATGCTCGAGTCAGAAAACGATTCTCCCCATTTCCCTTGGACGATGTGTTTGCCACCGTCGTTGAACGCAAGGTTCGAACAAATGCCACTGTGAGCTTCCGCAGGAATGTCTATCTCGTGGATCCAACCCATATCGGTCAGACGGTCGAATTGAGAGCCTTCGACAACCATGTCCGGATATTTCATCACGGAAAGCTTCTTGGAACTTACGACGCACGTATCGATTATCGAGAACGAATGTTGAGACAGATCCATGTCAGAATAGTGAATGAGGACGGATTCATCCGTTTCCGAGGGAAACGATATTTCGTAGGTGTTCGCTTCTATCGACGAATGCTTGAACTCCTCAAGAAGGGAAAGGAAGTCCACATCTTCCTTCCCGACAATAAGAGAAAGGTTTTCAAGGTCCATAGACGTTATCGATACCACCACCAGGGGTGAGACGTTTAGGAGTTACAAAGGTGAGACGTTTAGCAAGTTACATAACAGGTCATCACTGAAACAAAAGTGAAAGTACTTAATAGGATAGTTCGTAACTAGGATAGGTCCCGCAAATGCAACAGGACCAATGAAGCAAACGGTTTAATATGAAAAGTAATATCAGGTTTCCTAAACCATGAAAATTCTCAAGGGTAACTCCGAGCAGGCCGCCATATGGACGGTCGTCGTACTGTTCCTTTCAGTCCCTCTCATGGCCCTCATGCTCGCGAACATTCCCTTCGCAGGGGCGTCGGGGCCGAACGGCCCGGCCGGGAGCAGGGCCATAACCGGCATTTTGAGCAAGGTGCCGGAGCCCCGGGGAAAGCCCCTCCACGGCGTCGATTGGAGGCCTCGAACGGACCAGGCATTCATCGTGGGCCAGGGGGCGATATACTTATATAACGCGACCACGAAGAACCTGACCCAGCTGGACGGCACCGAGAGCGTCGACAATTATTATGAGGACTTGGCGTGGAGGCCTCAAGGGGACTACGCCATCATCGTCGGTGCGACACCGTCCAAGGCGAACGGCCTCATCGTGAAGCTATCACCCGTGGGAAGCACCTGGAAGGTCCAAACGTTGTACAATAGCGTCAAGTACAAATTATCCAGTATCGACTGGACCCCGGACGGCTCCTATGCGGTCATCGTCGGGGGCGCCATGGGTGGCGACAACGAGGCTGCGAACATGCTGATGCTCAGGTACTCTCACAATTCTGGCAACTATGGGGAGATCGCCTCCGATCCCGGTCCGGGCCTTTCCAATGTGGCCTACAACCCCGCCATGGGTAAATTCTACGCCTGCGGACTTAGCGGAAGGATGATGACCTACGACGGGACCGCCTTCAAGGACATCAGTGACCCGGCCCTGAAGTCCATCGATTTCTTCGCGATCACATGGCGCGACAACGGCGGCCGCGGCATGATGGGCGGCTGGTTCAACAAGGCCCTGGTGGGCTACGTCGTCACAACGGACGGGACCTACAACAGGATAGTCCAGGACCCGAACATGGGCCTCGTCACTGACGCGGACTGGGCCCCGAGGACGGACTACACGCTCTTCGTGGGCCAGAACGGCGGCATCTGGCAATATGTCGAGGGCGACAAGGCCCCGCTCAAGCTCACGCCCTTCGATACGAAGCATTATTATGGGGTGAACTTCAACGATGCCGGCAGTATCGGCCTGATCGTCGGGTCAGAGGGCGATATCCTCAGGTACGATGTCAGTTACCCACCCGAGCAGAACTTCCCGCCAGAGGTCTACATCGTCTCACCGCACGACAACGATGCCTTCGATTACGGCAAGTTCATCTCATTCAGCAGCAACAGCACCCACGACGACGACCTGGACCCGCTGTCATACACATGGACCTCGAGCCTTGATGGCACCCTTTCCAACCAGCCCTATTTCTCCAAGAACCTGACCACCGGCAGGCATCTGGTGACCCTGACCGTGACGGACACGGACTCGCATATGACCAAAGCGTCCATCAACGTCACCGTCAGGCCGCCCACGGACGTCCCATCGATAGACGCCGGCCCTTACAAGATCGGCTACGTGGGCAAGGACATCGACCTCGAGGGAAGGGTGGTCCAAAGCGGCTTCCCCATCAAAATCTATGAGTGGGATTGCACGGGAACTGGTCAGTACAAGACCACGAACGGGCCCAGGACGCAGTGCAACTATGCGAAGGTCGGGAAGTACAACGCGACCTTCCGGGTGACGGATGTGCGCCTCGCGGTCTCCATCAGGAAGGCCGTCGTGACGGTCTTCCCGCCGCTCTCGGATGCGAACACGACCTTGGTGAACGTCACGAACAAGGTGGCACTCAGCAAGGGGGACTACCTCATATTCAGCATCAACGCCACGGTCTCGACCAGCATCGAGCTCTATGTCGTGCCCCCGAAGGGCGCGGATGTCTTTGTGCCATCGATCCATTTCCCGCCCTCGAAGCCCTTCCCGAATGGCACTTATAATGTCTCGTGGCAGGTCCCGGGCAATCTGAAACCCGGGGAGTATAGGATCAAGTGGCGCTACCTCGACCTGAACGGCACCAGGACAGATTGGTATGTGACAAAGCCCGATTTCGTGGTGAAGAAGTATAACGAGGATGGTACCGGGAACCTCATGGCGATGATCGCCGCTGTGATAGTCGTGATCGTCCTGGTCGTGATCGCCATCGTCGTGGTCGTCATGTACATGCTCAAAAGGTCTGTGACGAAGCTGGAGGCCGCGATCCTGTTCTACCAGGACGGTCGCGTGATCCAATCGTACATACCGCCCGAGACGGGCCCGAAGGCCGCGCCGCCGCCTCAACCGCCGGCGGCACCGCCCCAGACCCCGCCGCCGGCGCCACCAGTCCAGGCCGCCTATGGCCAGCCACCGCAGTACGCGGCCCCAGCGGGGGCGGCACCGATGCAGTCCCCGGCCCCGCAGTATCTCGCCCATCCGGTCCAGCAATACCCGCCGCAGCCAGTGCCCCAGGCCCCGCAGCCGGCACCAGCGCCAGTGGTACCGACGAACGCTGGAGCAGCACAGGTGCAGACCGTGGTCCAGGACGCCATCAACAGCATCCGGCAGGGGACGGCCCACAGGCTGCCTGACAAGGTCGTCGAGGGCCTGAGGACGATCTTTATCGAGCAGGGCCAGCACACCATTTTGGCCGTGTCCATCACGGGCCCGGACTTACCCAGCATCAGGAAAGGCATGAAGAACGCCCTCCAGGAGATCGAGATCGTCTACGGCAACCAGCTGAGGAAGTGGGATGGCCTCATCGCGGACATGCCGAGGCTCCAGTCAATCATCGAGAAAGAGGTCAAGGTCAGGGAATGATTCCGAGGGCGGTCCCTCGTGTAAGATTTAAATCGACCTTCACTAATATGATATGTCGAAGGTGTGATCGAGATGGAGGTCGGCACCCGGGTCCTCATCGTTACAGCGCTCATCCTATTGTCCATGCTGTCACTTTCGGCAGCCACGGTCCCGGTCGCGGCATCGCCAAAGAAGGACACGGGGACCATCTATTACGGGAGCTACAAGGAGATCATGGTCGGCTCCTGGTCGAACTCCGCTAACCTCCACTTCACGGTGACAACGAACTCGACCGTGGATGTCTACATAATTACGACCAGCGACCTCTCGAACTACCCGAGCGGCAACTTCAACCCCGTAAAGGCCGTCGAGAACACGAAGAACGCGGACTTCACGGTCTCGGCCAATGCGAACGAGGGGTATTTCCTGATGATCGACAACCAGGACAACAGCAAGCCCACGGACGCCATCCCGACGGGCGATGTCGCCTATACCGCCACCTACCCGAACTATCTGGACACCGTCACGGACTCCGTCAACCAGGCCTTTGATATATGCCTGCTGTCAGTGGTGGCGGTCGTCATCATCGTCGTTGTGATCGTCGTCGTGATAATATATTTCGTCACGAGGAAGAAGGAGCCCCAGCAACCGGTGGCCGGAACACCGTATGTCATGACCGCGCCGATGGCCCAGCCGCAGTACCAGCCGGTCGCCTATATGCCGCCCCCGGCGACATCTCCGTCGCCCTACGAGCCGCCATCGCCCTACGAACCGCCGCCGCCGGGGCAGCAGTACCAGTCACCACCGCCGCCAAGATAGCAGGTCTTCCGACCGGCCCTTGTTTGTTGCCCCATTCCATGAGCCCGCCGACCAGCTGGACGATGGCGGACAGGAGCAGCATATAACCCCCGGCCTGGAGGCCCCAGATCAGATGGACGGCACCGTAGGTCCCGAAGGTCTGTCGGGTGTCGCCGCCGAACGGGAAGGCGACTATGTAGTCCAGCAGGTTCTTGAGCTCGTTGGGGCTGTCGTCCGGGATGAAATATGGGAGCCTCGTTATCAGGAAATATAGGATCACGAACACGATGATTATCACGATGCCGCCCCGGAATAGCTTCCAGCCGCGGTCCCGGGCGGTCCTGGCCCTGAATATCGAGATGATGCTCCAGATGAAGAAGCACAGGAGTATCCAGCTGATGGGTATCGGCAGGTAGGTCAGGCCCTGGGGTATGTGCCCGCCCGTCAATAGCTTGTTTATCTGGACGCCTCTGATGCCGTCGATGTGGACGAGCTCGACCCAACCGTGGGTCGCGTAATCACCCGAGTCCACCGAGGCCATGAGCGTGTACCAGGGCAGGAAGAGCGCTATGAGGTAGATGACCTTCCCGATGAGGCCGATGTAGGTCCCTGCCGTGAAGGGTGCCTTCGGTGGTGGCATGCGCCTGGCCGGCCGTCCCTGGTCGGGGCCGTGGCCCGGCGGTGGGGGGTACCTCCTTGACGGGGGCACTCCATCAGGCGGTGGCCTCGATGGATATCGCGGTGGCGCCCGGGTCCGGGAATGCCTTTTCGGCGGCCTTGGGAAGGGGCGCGACGGATAATTTGATGTCCTGTCCGGGACGAAAACCATCGATCGCTTCGGGGATGGAGGGCCGGACCCGGGACTGGGACTTTGAGGCTGGACCGAAGATGGCCTTGGCGCTGGTCGCTGGGCCGGCGGATGCCGTCCCGTGGTTCCCGTCGGTCCATGTATTTGCTGCCCGGGACGTGCCTTCGGTCGCCGAGCCTCCTCCGGTGGTCGCGGACCGGCCTCCTTTTCGGTCACCAGCTCGAAGATGGTCTCATCCTTAGGCCCGGGCGCCCTGTTCGTGGCCTCGTCAGGATATCCTCTCGTCATTATGTCGATTTGCTATGCGGTCATGGCACTTGAACATTTTGGTTGAGAGCTGAAAATGTTAAGAAGTTAAGGGTCTTTTCAAGAAGAATTTTATCTAGCAAAAAGGATATAATTACAAAAGGCCTTCTAGGGTACGATAATGATGAAGTTCAAGCAGATAGAGACCCCGTTATCCTCCAACTTCGTCTACGTAATAGCCGACGAGGATTCCAAGGAAGCGGCGGTCATAGACCCCTCCGGCATGAACAAAGAGGTCACGGCGACCCTGGAAGAGTGGAGGGACACCCTTAAATACGTGATACACACCCACGGTCACGGGGACCACACGGGCGGGACCCAGAGCCTCCTCGCCCAGACCGGGGCCAAGCTCGTGGCCCACCCGGGCAGCCCGGGGCACCCCACGGTGACGGTCAGGAACAACGAGCGGCTCTACCTCGGCAAGATCGAGCTCGTGTTCATGCACACGCCTGGCCACTCGTACGATTCCATCTGCATAGCCGCGGGCAAGTACCTCTTCACTGGCGACACCCTGTTCATAGACGAGTGCGGCTATGCCGAGCAGGTAGGCGGCGATTCGAACCTCATGTGGGACAGCCTCCTGAACAAGATCATGAAGCTCGATGACGATTACATAGTCTGCCCGGGCCACGACCTGAAGGCCTCCTCCAAGAAGATGGACACCCTGGGCAACCAGAAGAAGACCAACTTCGCGCTCAAGCCCAGGACCAAGGAAGAGTTCAAGGCGTTCATGCTGGCCGCGTGAGGCACTTGATTTCTAAATATTGTCCATGATCCATCCCTCGATCTTGGACCGCATGTCCGACTGGACAAGGGCGCTGGTCCCGTGGAGGTTGCCGTCCTTATAGAAGAAGTTCACGGGCTTTGCGAGCGTTGCGTTGGTCTGGAACTCCTGGCATGACATGTAGGCAAGACTGTCACCCTGGTATGCCACCAACAAAAGGCCGCCGGTGAATTTCTTCAGGGACTGGAACGGCCTCACCGCTTGGTAGTCCACCGAGGGCGACAGCAGGACGAGCTCCTTGACCTCGGTGTAGTTCACGGCCACGATGGCGGCGGTGTTGGCCCCGACGCTGGCGCCTACGAGGACGATGCCGTTCCCGGTCATGTTGCGGACCTCCAGGGAGTCCAGGGCGGCCACGATGTCCCGGGTGCTGTTCTGCACGTCGTGCCCCGTCAGCTTGTCCTGATAGGCCCCGTTCCTGACCTTGCTCTCGCCGAAGCCCCGGGAATCGTAAGCAAGGACGCCGTAGCCCCTCACATGCATGTCCTTCGCGAAGGTCTTGTAGGCCGACCGGTCCTCGTTCAGGCCGTGGACAAGTAGGAGATATGGTTTATTGCCTGTGGTCGTGTAGAGGTCACCGTGGAGCTCCCAGCCGTCTGAGGTCTGGAATGTTATGGGCATGTAATCCTTGGGGGCGGTCGGCCCCTGCTCGCCCTGGTTCTTCGTTAAGAGGAGGTAGGCCCCTGCGGCGATGAGGGCGATCACAAGGACGAGGGCCGCCACGGAGATGAAGAATGCGGTGCTGCGCGTGTCCTTCTCGGTGACCTCGAACATCTTATCGACGACGGCCTTGGCCTCGGGGACCGTCATACCATGGACGCGGCGGAGGTGGACCTCGAGGTTCTTCTCCTTGACCTCCTTGTCGCATTCGGGGCAGTTCAGGAAACCGGGCCTGGCCCTGGGGCCGTCCTCGTCCGGGGGCGTGCTAACCGTTCGCCTCTTGGCCCCGGCCCCCTTGCTTGACCCGCCCTTCGCCCGTTCCCGGGCCGTCATATGCGGTCCATTCCTCCTGCACGACCTCGGCCTCGTAGACCTGCTCCTCCGCCTCGGCCGTCCTACGCGCATTATATCTGCGCAGGGCCCTCCTTGCCACGAGGGCCACGAACACGACGATGATAACGATCAGGCCGATCCAGAAGAGCAGCCCCAGGCCCGAGTTGTCCCCACCGCCGAAAAGGTAGGGATTGTTATCGTTGGGGTTATCCGGCACGGTCCAGTTGGGCAAGATGGACACCTCGTTCATTATGATATCGTCGATGGGGTGGTCCTTGAGGACGGGGCGCTTGTAGCCATAGGTCGGCGCGGCGGAGATCTTCATTACCGTGTCCATGCCTTCTACGACCACGGCGAAGACCGCGTAGTTACCGTCGAGGCCGTGCTGGGGCCCGTCGCATATGTAGAACTGGCTCGTGGCGCTGTTGGGGTCCGACGAGCGGGCCATGCCGACCGCGCCGTCGATGTGCGTCAGGTTCGAGCTGACCTCCAGCGGTATGGTCTCGCCGGAGCCACCGTAGCCATCATTGTAGGGGTTGTTGTCCTTGCTGTTGGGGTCGCCAGTCTGTATGACGAAGCCATCGATGATCCTGTGGAACTTGAGGCCGTCGTAGAAGGCGGACCGGGTGAGGTTAAGGAAGTTGCTGACCGTGATGGGGGCCCCGTGGTCGTACATGCCTAGGACCATGTTGCCCCAGTTGGTATCGATCTTGACGCGGGTCCCTACCACGAGCATCGGGTCGGTCGTGTTGTTCTGTTCGCTGGGGGCGTTATATCGGTGCTGGTCCTGGGAGGGGAAGGCCGCGGGCCCGGCTAGGACCGTCATGGGTACAAGGCCTGTCGTGAGCAACATGAGGGCCAGCATTGCCACGAAAGCCTTCCGCATCATAGGGGACCCAGGGTCTAGATGTTAATTTCGTACTAATACTATAATAAGTTCCTGGGTTGATGAATTTTCTGTTATAGTCTTTTAAGTCGGTCTCATTCCTCTTCCGGTGCGGTCATATCCTTTTTCGCCAGTGCTCTCCGTTTCTTGATGCTGTCGAAATGGTCCTTGACGATGAGGGCATAGCCGACGACCAAGAGCACCATGGCCGGTATGACAAGGATGAAGATGAGCACCTCGAGCAGAAGGTACATGAAGATGATGAAGACGAAATGCAGAAAGCCGATCATGGAAATGAAGGCCCCGATGTTCGTCAGGTTCCAATCGAAGGAACCTTTTCGGTCCTTCTTCCGACGCCTGTCCTTGGCCGGCATGCAGTACCTTCCCCTCGGTGATGTGCCCTGCACCACCATTATCCTTTCGATGCAGACAATGCAGGAGTGAAACTTCCACAGGACCCTCCCCGACGCTTATATACCAGGACCGCCAAGGGCAACACGATGGTCCATGGATGGAAACGGATTTGAGGAACAGCATGGCCTCAGGCCGGCATCGCCCGAGCTCCTCCTGCGTGGGACATTCATACATCTGCCTGGGGTGGGCCCGAGGACCGAGGAGGGCCTGTGGCGCCAGGGGATAACCTCGTGGGGCGATTTCATGGCGGCGCCGAAGGTCAAGGGCATGTCGCCTGCCCGCAAGGCCATCCTTGACAGGGAGCTATCCGCCGCCGAAGAGGAACTGGCCCGGGGACGGTACGAGAAGCTCGTCGACAGGTTCCATTATAGTGATATATGGCGCCTGTATCCGCTGCTGGAGCCCGGGGCCAGGTTCTTGGACATCGAGACCGAGGGGCTGTCCAGGGATTCGCGCACCACCGTCGTCGGTATCTCAAGACCGGGCAAGGAACATGGTGGGGTCGTGCACAGGGCGCTCATCCGGGGAATGGACCTCGATGTCAACGGGCTCGTCAGGGCCCTGGAGGGCGCAACGGTCCTGGTGACATTCAATGGCTCCACCTTCGACCTGCCGGTCCTAAGGAGGGAGTTCGGCGAGTTCCTGCCCAAGGTACCGCACATCGACCTCCGTCATCTGTCGAGGAAGGCCGGGTTCACGGGCGGCCTCAAGGCCCTGGAGCGCAGGCTCGGGATCTCGAGGGACCCGGAGGTCCAGATGCTGGCCGGCGACGATGCGGTCCGGCTCTGGCGGGTCTGGGAGAGGAAGGGGCACAAGCGGGCCCTGGAACTGCTCGTCGATTACAACAGGGAGGACGCGAAGAACCTGGCCCCCCTCGCGTCCATCCTGTATCGCATCATGAGCCTCAAGCATATTGCAAAGGTCAGGTCCGTGGCCGGCCAGCGCCGAGGAAAGGTGCCCGGCCCCGACCTTCCGGCCATCACCTCGTTTTCGTAAAAAACCGAAAAAAACATGCACAAAGACTTTTTCTACATGAAGTTACTACCTGGGTGCCCATTCCAATACATTAGACGATATAAGAGGGGGAATGAAGGAGGAATAAGATTGTACGAGATAAGGTTTCACGGAAGAGGTGGACAGGGAGCCGTGACCGCGGCCAACGTGCTTGCGGTAGCGGCGTTCAGGGAAGGGAAGGACGTTCAGGCCTTCCCCATGTTCGGCGTGGAGCGCAGGGGCGCTCCCGTGACGGCGTTCATGCGAATGGACGACAGGCCCATCGACATCAAGCACCAGATCTATGAGCCCGACGTCGTGGTCGTCCTCGACCCGACCCTCATGGAGGTCGTGGACGTCTCCGCGGGCCTCAAGCCCGGCGGCATCGTCATAATCAACACGGCGAGGCCGGCCTCGGACTTCAAGGCCAAGTTCAAGAACGCCAAGATATTCACCGTGGATGCGACCAAGATCGCCGTCGAGAACAAGCTCGGGACGGCCACGAACCCCATAGTGAACACGGCCATACTCGGGGCCATAAGCAAGGCCGCGAACAAGATTTCGATGGACGCCATCAAGAAGGGCATAGCCGAGGGCGCCCCCGGGAAGAAGGAGAACAACCAGAAGGCGGCCCAGGCGGCCTTCGAACTGACGAAGGAGGGATGAGGTATGGTCAAGGTCACGATAGGAGCCATCAATTACGAGCCGGCCTCGAGCCTGAGGTACAAGACCGGGTCCTGGAGGAGCATGAGACCGACCCTGGACGAGAGCAAGTGCAAGGGGTGCAATCTGTGCTTCATCTTCTGCCCCGACTCGGCCATCGTCATGTGCGAGAAGATAATCGATGGCAAGCCCAAGAAGAAAGCGCAGATCAACTACGACTACTGCAAGGGCTGCGGCATATGTGCCAAGGAGTGCTCAGCCGATGCGATCACCATGTACGAGGAGGTGAAATAGATGCCCAAGGTCGTAATGAGGGGCAACGAGGCCACGGCATTGGGCGCGAAGCTCTGCAGGCCCCATGTCATACCGGCCTATCCAATAACACCATCGACCATGTTCCCCGAGAGGATATCGGAGTACGTGGCCGACGGGGAGCTTGATTGCGAGTTCGTGCTGGTCGAGAGCGAGCACAGCGCCATGAGCGCGGCCATCGGGGCCGCCGCCACGGGCGCCAGGGTCGCCACGGCGACCGCGTCCCAGGGCCTGGAGCTCATGCACGAGATGCTGTTCATAGCGTCCGGCATGAGGCTGCCGATAATCATGGCAGTGGGTAACCGGGCCCTGAGCGCACCCATCAACATCTGGTGCGACCACCAGGACACCATATCGGCCCGCGACTGCGGCTGGATACAGCTCTACGCCGAGAGGAACCAGGAGGCCCTGGACCTGATGATCATGGCATTCAAGATCGGCGAGGACAAGCGTGTCCTGCTGCCGGCCATGGTCGGACTGGACGCCTTCGTGCTGACGCACACAATGGAGGTCGTGGACTCCCCGACGCAGGAGGAGGTCGACAAGTTCCTCCCGCCCTACAAGCCGGACCATGTCTACCTCGACCCTAAGAGGCCAATAACCATCGGCTCCTTCGGCACGCCCGAATTCTACACCGAGTTCAGGTACGCCCAGGAGCTGGCCATGAGCAAGGAGGCCCCCAAGGTCATCGACGAGGTCTTCAAGGAATGGGAAAGGACCTTCGGCAGGAAGTACCAGATGGTCACGGGCTTCGAGTGCAAGGACGCGGACATCATACTCGTGACCATGGGATCCATGACGGGGACCGCGAGGGAGACCATCAAGAAGCTCAGGGCCGCGGGCAAGAAGGTCGGGCTGTGCAAGATAACCGTCCATAGGCCGTTCCCCGAGAAGGAGCTCAAGGAGGTCCTAGGCGGGGCCAAGGTCGTTGCCGTTGTGGACAGGTCACTGTCCCTGGGCTACGGCGGGCCTGTGTACGCCGAGATTGCCAGCAGCTTCGTGAACGACGCGAAGAAGCCCCTCCTGCAGGACTTCATAATCGGCCTCGGCGGCAGGGACATACTCGTGAAGGACTTCGAGACCATAGTGTCCAAGTGCGAGACCACGATGAAGACCGGAAAGCCAGAGAAGGCCATCGATTGGATCAATGTGAACTATGAGCCAGCGGGGGTGAAGTAGATGCAGGACCAGAGTTGCAAGGTCGTATCTCCCAAGGAGCTGTTCGTGTCCGGGCACAGGGGCTGCGCTGGGTGCGGCGAGATGAACGCCGTCCGGCAGGTCCTGCTGGCCGCGGGCGAGAACTCGATAGTCGCGAACGCCACGGGCTGCCTGGAGGTCGCATCGACGGCATACCCGCAGACCTCCTGGAACATACCGTGGGTGCATGCGGCCTTCGAGAACGCGGCGGCCGTGGCCAGCGGCGTGGACGCGGCCCTCAAGGCGCTCGGCAAGAGGGAGGGCGTGAACGTCTTCGCCTTCGCCGGCGACGGCGGCACCTTCGATATAGGCTTCCAGGCCCTGAGCGGCATGCTCGAGAGGCGCCAGAAGGTCATCTACGTGGTCTTCGACAACGAGGCCTACATGAACACCGGCATCCAGCGGTGCTCGTCGACGCCCTACGGTGCGAGCACGACCACATCGCCGGCGGGCAAGAAGTCCATAGGCGAGCACTACCAGAAGAAGCCCATAGCGAACATCGTGGCGGCCCACGACATACCCTACGTCGCGACGGCCACCATAGCCTACCACGTGGACCTCAAGAAGAAGGTCCAGAAGGCCTGCAAGATTGGCGGGCCGGCTTTCATACACGTGTTCGCGCCCTGCCCGACGGGCTGGCGCCACGCCAGCGACGACACCATCGAGATGTCGAGGCTCGCCGTGGAGACCGGCGTGTTCGTGCTGTGGGAGCTCGAGGGCGGCTACGACCCCTCCAAGATAAACGTGACCTACAAGCCCAAGGAGAGGAAGCCGGTCATCGAGTACCTGAAGGCCCAGAGGCGGTTCGCGCACCTCATGGACAAGCCCGAGGAGCTCAAGAAGATACAGGACGAGGTCGACGCGAAGTGCAAGATGTTCGGGTTCTAGAGATAGGGCCCGGACCCTTTTCTTTTTTTTTTATATTTATATATATATACGATAAAATTTTTGACTTAGATATGCAGCATGAAACAAAAAATTTATTAAGTCGGAAATGTCTACTATTATAATGTGTAAATATGATGGAAAATAAAACATTCAAATTTCAAAAAATAATTAGTGTTATATTTTTATTAATATTATCTTCAATCGCGATTCCTTTTTATAAAGCTAATCCAGAAAAGAATCGTAATATTAGTTTCTCTAATTCCACATTGATTTTTCAAGGAAAAGATAGTAAGGATATTTACATCTCTTTTCCGATGAATTCAACGATTGTAAACGCCACTTTGGATATTACCGGTGAACCGTATACTTCGGGCGGGCAGGATTATCCATCTGATGTAACCTTAGATGTTGGTAGTGATTCAATTGTCGAATGGCAATATGCCAATGAATCATATGGTACGATGGGCCATCAGTATTTCTTTAATACTTCTTCATTGAAGAAAAATATCAATTTGACCAAACCAGGATCTGTAAATAATACTTCGATATTTCTACCAATGAATGCAAGAATATTGTCTGCTTCAATGAATGTCCAGGGATTGATTAGTAACCCAAATTTAACGTTTATGCAAAATCTGACCGGAAATGGAAAATATCAAGATTTTTTTGGAAAGGGAACTGGCGGGGATTGGAATGGTGATGATTATAGTGATTTAGCAATAGGTGAATCATGTTACGATAATGGTAGTATTTTGGATACTGGTCGGATTTCAATTTATTATTCCAATAACGGCAAGTTCTCAACAACGCCGAATAAGACATATATTGGTCGTTATCAGAACCAATTCCTGTCAAGGACATATTGGGGAAAGAAATTGAATAATGACAAATACTCGGATTTAATAATTCCCCAAGAAAATATTAGTGTATTCGTCTATTATGGTTCGAATTTGGGGCTCAAAGCACAACCTGACAAAGTCCTTGAGGTGAACCAAGGCTCGGGCCGGTTTACGACGGTGGAAGCAACTTGCGATTTCAATAATGACGGTTATTCTGATCTTGTTATTGGTGATCCAAAGTATAATGTGCTTAATTATGGAAGGATTTTCATATTTAATGGTTCAAGCAATGGAATAAATTCAATACCAGACTTCAATATAACAGGAAATCAAAATGGATGGAATTTGGGGACACAATTAGCATGCGCAGGAGATGTCAACAAAGATGGATATGATGATTTATTGGTTGGTAATTCTGTTGCCAGATTGTATCTATACCTTGGCTCATCGAAAGGGCTTAAGACAATATCTACAACGACCATTAATGCTGGATATTTCATCGGGGTCCAATATAGTCTATCGGGCGGAGATATCAATGGTGATGGATATTCGGATGCAATAATGGGTATCTTCAACAAGGATATCGATGGAAAGACCAGTGCCGGAACAGTTCAGATTTATTATGGCTCGGCATCCGGACTTTCTACATTACCCAATATCACAATAAATGGAAGTGCGGCTAATGGTGAATTTGGTTATGAATCCCTTGTAATTCAGGATATGAATAAACGAGAGTTTGGTAGTTTAAATACTATCTGCTAATCGATTATTGTAGCTGCTACAATTATTTTTGAATGCCTCTTCTCGGTGAATACATCCTATATCTCATTGTGGGGTTAACAGTTATTATT
>Ga0315279_10005496_pt1 | contig 16410 bp, 18 predicted proteins | sample YL17G06_20_MG_FD_203694 | JGI IMG/M metagenome (GOLD analysis project Ga0315279, IMG submission 203694) | Sediment microbial communities from Yellowstone Lake, YNP, Wyoming, USA - YL17G06_20 | ecosystem: Environmental > Aquatic > Freshwater > Lake > Sediment | place: USA: Wyoming | collected...
CAATCTTAAATTCGCTTTGGTCAATTTTTCCCTTGCATCTTCATCGCCTCTTTCAATTCTTTTTGCCAATTCCATTTCCTCGTCTCCGGAAATCAGGTCTGTTTTTCCGATTTCTTTCAAATACATCTGCACCGAATCAACATTTTCCAAGCCCTCCAAAAGTTTTTTCAGTTTTTTCTTTTCTTTGGCGGTTGCCGGCTTTTCTTCCCCGACCTCTGTCGGGACAAAATCAATATAATCTTTTTTCTCCAAAACCTGGATGTGGGCCTGTTTTAATTTATCAAAAACTTCCTCAATGCCCGGAATATCTCTTTCCAAATGCGGGATTGCCCTGATAATTTCCTGCTGGGTAATAAATCCCCTTGCCTTGCCTTGCTGGATTAATTTTTGAATTATTTCCAAAGTAATTAGACCTTTGCGTTTACGATGTTTTCTTTTTTTCATATTAATCACTTAATTGGCTTAATTCTTCTGCAAGTTCGCAGAATTTTTTGGTTAGTTTTTTTAACTCCTCCTTATTGTTTGTTTCCTCCGCGCTTTTCATTTCAATGCTGATTTTTGCCAATTCTTCTTTAAGATAATTTTTCTTCAATTCTCTGATGCAAAAATCCATTTCTTTTAAAATATCCTTTTCCTCAATTTCCAGATGCTCAACTTTAAAAATCAGATAATTCGCCAAAAATTTGTCTTCTGCTGAATCGATTTCTTTGGATTTTATTTTTTTCACAAATTTTTTCAGTTCTTCGGTATTCAAAAGAGAGTCATGAAAATTTTTATTCAAATATTCAAGATGCTCGGGATATTTTAAAACCAAGCCCAGAAGGATTTCCTCCAATTCCTTGATGCGCGACCTTTCGGAAAATTGTTCCGAAGGAATCTCTCTGCCCTCTTCCCTGTTTTTTATTCTGCGCAACGCTTCAATCAATGATTTTTCTTCTACTTTCAATTTATTGGCTAATACCTGAAGCCAGTGAGCTTTCTCAACCACATTGACAATATTTTTAATCGGAAAAAGCAGTTCTTTGGCAATTTCCCTTTTGTCGTCAACGCTCAAATTCTTGCTGTATTTGTTAAGCGTATTCTCAAAATAAAACTCCATTACTGGCTCGGAATCACCTAAAATTTTTTGCCATTTTCCCGGGTCTTTTTTGATAATTTCTGCCGGGTCTTTTTCTTCGCTGGGTAAAATCGCCACCTTAATGTTAAATTCGTGCTGCTGGGCCAAAGAAATCGCTCTTTTGGTGGCTGATTCTCCGCCAGTGTCCGCGTCAAAAGAAAAAAGCAGATTTTCCGTATATCTTTTTAAAATATGCAAATGGTCGTCAGTCAAGGCAGTGCCGGAAATTGCAATGGTGTTTTTGTATCCTGCCTGGTGCACCATAATTAAATCCATTTGTCCTTCCACCGCGATGCATTGGTCTTTTTTCCTGATTTCAATTTTTGCCTTGTCTAAACCATAAACCAAACGGCTTTTGTTGTAAATTATTGTTTCCGGAGTATTCACGTATTTCCCGGCATTTTCATCTTCCTTCCCGAATATGCGCCCGGTAAATCCCACGATCTGTGTATTTAAATCAGCTAAAGGAAACATAATCCTGCTTCTAAATCGGTCGTAGTAGTTTTGACTTTGGACTTTTGACTTTTCACTTTTAACTATCAACCCTGCCTTCTCAATATCTTGTGCTTTATATCCAATTTCTGTAAGATATTTTGAAAGACCATTCCAAGAATCGCCGGAATAACCGATTTTGAATTCCTTGATTGTTTCTGATTTCAATCCCCTGCTTTTCAAATACTCTTGAACTGATTTATTTTTTCCTAATTCTTTTTGATAATATTCTGCTGCTTCCTCGCAGATTTCATACAAGATGTTTCTCTGGCTTCGGATTTGCGGGTCTTCCCGCTTTAAAATCACTCCGGCTTTTTTTGCCAAAATCCTCAATGCCTCGGGAAATTCTACGCCCTCAATTCTCTGGACAAAAGAAAAAATATCACCTCCAAAATTACAGGAAAAACAATGCCAGATTTGCTTGGATGGAGATACAAAAAAAGAAGGATTTTTTTCCTTATGAAAGGGACAAAGCGCCTTGTAATCTTTGCCTGCCTTTTTAAGTTTGATATATCCTTCAATCACTTCAACCACATCCAGCCGATTTTTAATTTCATCAATCGGGGTCATAATTTTAGTTTAGTTGAAATTTTAGAGAATGTAAACCCTAGCACCAAATTTTGGTGCAGGGCAAAGAAATCTGGCCGATGGCGCTTACGCCATCGGCCACAAGGTTCTTTCAGCGCGGACTTAGGATAACCGACTAAAGTCATCGCTATTATCCATTCCACAGTGAGGACAGACTGGTTTGGAAATATTAGCATGGCACACTCTGCAGAAATTTTTCCCTGGCAATCCTCCTTCTGGCTCCCACTTATCTCCTATCTGATGGATATTCTTCTTATCTGTGAGAAAAAAGGCTTTGGGGTTTCTGCTACAATATTCACAAAGATAGGTTTTCCAATGAAGACATTCGTCAGATTCCATATCGCATTCTTTTACTCTGCTCAGCTTTATCCTCTGGGTTATTTCTTCTTTTAGCGGGACGGCTTTTTTGAGGTCAATATTGCCACTTTCAAACGTTTCTAAGGCAGAATATAGCTTGGGCAGATAAACCGAGAACGCGATAAATAAAACACTTGCCTGTTCATAATCATCTACATTGTGAACTGTGTAGCCGTAATCAGAACTATCTTCTACATAAACACAACAACCATTGACTCCATCGGTTTCAAATGCTACGCCGCGAGGTCGCCAATGTATGTCGAGATAAGACTGACTCTTGAACACGTAAGAAGAAAAAATGTCTTCGATTTCTTCTTTCACCGCATCTCTGAATCTCTCAATGCCAGCGATATAACCAATCCATTTTTTATGAATTTCCTTTGGAAGTCTCGCATCAATCCCGTAGCCGCTTCCGCTGAATTTAAAAATTTTTGGCAGATAATCGGAAACAGGATTTCTTATCTTTTTTTCTTCGCTCATAACGCCCTCCCTTTCTAATTAAATTTAATATTCTTTTTGCAAAGAACATTAGAATTAGAATAATAGCAACTTAAATTTATTTTGTAAATAGTTAAGGGCTCCGATTGGTTCTTTTATCGGAGCCCTTCAGGAAGCCTCACTTCTCGACCCAGTTTTCGAGTTGCGAGTTTCTGGCCTCATGGATCTCTCCTTCTAAAGACTCAAGGGTTGATACCTTAGGACCTATTGTCAATAATCTGCCGATAAGCGGCGGGCCCTTGACTGGAAAGAGTTTTACCAAAAGTGCCAGATTCAGAGGTCTTCCTCGTCGGTCTTTAGGAATACCGTTTCGGTTTTCCATTGGCCACCTCCTGATTTAATTATAGCAGATTTTAAAAACGGAAGGGGTGGGATTTGAACCCACGAGCCCCTTGCGGGGCACGGCACTCCAGGCCGTTCCATTGGACCACTCTGGCACCCTTCCCTATTTTATTTTTCTCCCAATTTTTCCAATAATTTCTTTTTTACGTGCTCCACTTCGTAAAAATCCAAATCATCATTGGGATTGCGATGAAGCTTTTCTATTGTCCGCCTTAATTCAGAAGCAGTTAATCCGTCTTTCAAGTCGTTGGCAAAAACCTGATTCAAATATTCTCTTTCCTCCAAAGAGATATCGGAAAGTTGTTTTAAGGCTCCGTTAAAATCTTTGCGATATATTTTCTTGGTTTCATTTGCACCAAATAAAGCTCCTAAAAAATCCATATTTTTATACGCTCATCTCGCGCAATCGCTTTATCCTTTCTTCAATCGGCGGATGAGTGGAAAATAAATTAATTAATTTTTTGCCTTTGAACGGGTTTGCGATATATAAATGTGCGGTAGCGGAATTCGCTGTTCTTAATTGTATTGGACTGCGGGAAATTTTTTCCAAAGCGCTTGCCAAACCATCGGGGTATCTGGTTAAAAGCACGCCAGAAGCATCAGCCAAATATTCTCTTTTTCTGGAAATCGCCAATTGGATTAATTTGGCGATTATTGGCGACAAAATCAGAAAGACCAAGCCAATAATCATTAATATTGCGCCGATTTGCCCGCCTTCTCCGTTGCTGGTTTTTCTCCTGCCTCCAAAAAATCTTCCGCGCATAAACATATTGGCAATCAGAGAAATCGCGCCAACCAAAACCACAACAATTGTCTGGATTAAAATATCTCTGTTACCAACGTGACTTAATTCGTGAGCAATCACTCCTTCTAATTCTGTTCTCTCTAAGGTTTGCAAAAGACCAGTAGTTACTGCCACAACTGCGTTCTTGGGATTTCTCCCAGTGGCAAAAGCGTTCGGAGCCGGATCTTCAATTAAATAAATTTTCGGCAAAGGCAAACCGGCTGTGATACAAAGATTTTCCACAATATGATACAATTCCTGATTTTCATTATGTGCTAATGGTTTTGCTTTGGAAATCGCCAGAACAATTTTATCGGAAAACCAATAGCTGATAAAACTCATAAAAACACTGATTCCCACTGCCAAAAACAAAATCAGCTGGTCATCAAAATAATAACTCAAAAACCAGCCGAGTCCGATAATAATCACAAAAAACAAAGAAAACAAAATCCACGTCCTCCTAATATTCGCCCCAATTTGGGTATAGAGTGTCATAGGATTTATAATATCACCTAATAATTAGAAAGAAAAGATACAAAGTTCACACAAAATACATTCTAAACACATACGCCAAATTTCTGCTATAGCATAAATTTGGCATATATTATATCTTACTAATTTATTTAATCTATTTTAATCTCTAAATTAGATTTTAAAAATTTCTCTGAATTCTTGGTCGTTTCCTATTCTATCGGCTAAAACGAGTCTCACTTCATTTTCAGAAAATCCAAAAAAACTTTTTAAAAGATTGATTTCGTCCTTACAATTATATGGATGTATCCAAATACTTTTTTGAAATTGATAAAAACCTAATTCTTTTAATTTACCCCTTAATGCTTCTCGATAAACTAATTTGGGCTGAGAAATATCAAAAGCAACTAATCTCCATTTATCATCCCACTTTCTCGGCTTTTTTATTTCCAAACTATCAATTTGTAGCCATCCAGCCCTTTTCTTTCCTTCTTTAGTTAATGAAATATAAATTTGCCCTTCCCTGTTTTTTATGCGAATAAATCCTCTTTTTCTTAATTTATAGAAAGTGTCGTAAACATTTTGTCTTTTATATTTCCTTAATTTCTTAATACCTTTAATTAAGTTCTGAATAAAGTAGGGGGAAGAAGCGGCGATTACCAGTGCGCCGGAAAATGCCAGACAAAATAAAATATCTTTTGCAATTTCCGACTTTGGTTTTTTAAAATAATATTTGTATTTTGTCATATAATTTTATTATAACAAATAAATAATGAATACGCCAAATTTATGCTATAGCAATTATTTGGCATATATGAATACTCTAACAGAATGTTTTTAAATAAAATAAAGGGCGGAGTGTTTACCGCCCATTACAAGGGAAAAGCTTATTTCTCTCCGGGAACGACTTTCACATATCCCTTAGCTATCAAAAGTTCAGTCATTGTAAGAAAAATATCTATTTCCTCGATTTTAACATCAATGCCAAGTGCTACGGCTTTTGCGTGGATCTCGCGCAAGAAAACGTGTCCCCTCTTCGTTCTTTCGGTATAAAGCTCTTCGACACAGGTGTGTGAGATGGTTCTACGAAAATAGTTTGCCATATCTTCGGCAAACGCTAAAACCAATTCTTTGGTCAACGGCATAGATTTAATGTTATTCCATTTCTCCTCCGTTGCCAGCGCCTTCCACTCCTCCAGAAAAAATTGAGCATACATACATTCCGTTTCCCCCACCGCATCAATAAATTCACCATACGTTTTCAGTTTATCCGTCATAATCATATCCTCCTTTTTAAAATGTTCGGACTTACATTTTTATCCTAACACACTTAAAATCTCTTTACAAGAGAAAAAATAAAGGGGCGGGATGTTGTGCCCGCCCAAAGAAAGATCAGAATTGAGCTTAAACCTTATTAAAATTTTTTTGCAAATTCAAAAGCCCCGACGTAAGGTCGGGGCTAATCAAATGTCAATCAATTTAAAACTTCACCTGCGGGACTTCTTTTTCACCTTCTTCTGCTGCAAAAAATTCGCGTTTCTTGAATCCGAGCATTCCGGCGATAATTCTTGACGGAAATGTTTCAATCTTGATATTCAAATCCCGAGCATTACTATTGTAAAACCTTCGCGCTGCCTGGATTTTGTTTTCTGTATCAGACAACTCATTCTGTAATTGCAAAAAGTTTTCGTTGGCTTTTAATTGCGGATAATTTTCCGCAACCGCAAACAATGATTTCAATGTTCCGGATAAAATATTTTCTGCTTTTCCTTTTTCCTCAATCCCCTGCGCGCTGATTGCTCTTGTCCGCGCCTCGGTAACTTTTTCGAATAATTGTCGCTCGTGCGCTGCATATCCTTTAACCGCTTCAATTAAATTAGGAATCAAATCGTGCCTTCTTTTCAATTGCACATCAATATCCGACCATGCCTCATTGGTGCGGTTTTTAAATCTGATAAGACCATTGAATACTGCTATGATCCACAAAACTATTACTGCAAGTACTATAATTATAATTGTTCCAATTGCCATATTTTAAAAAAGATTAATAATTAGTATTCCATTGGCGGAACTCCGCTCTCTTTTTTCTCTTCCGGAATGTCGGTAATTGCAACTTCGGTGGTCAAGAATATCGAAGCCATTGACGCGGCATTTTGCAGGGCGCTCCTGGTCACTTTCACCGGGTCAATAATGCCTGCCTCTAACATATCGGCTCTTCCTTTTTTCACATCAGTAGAATCTGCCTTGGTAAAATCATATCCAATATTAGTATGCTCTTTTTTTTGAACATCGTCAACAATAATCGAAATATCCTTTATTCCGGCATTTTCCGCAATCTGCCTTAAAGGAGAAATTAATGCTTTTTTGATAATATTCACTCCGATTTTTTCCTCTTCTGATAAATCACCTATTATAAATTCGTCCAAGAGAAAAGCTGCCTTAATTAATGCCGCACCACCACCCGGAACAATTCCTTCTTCGATTGCTGCCCGAGTTGCGTTTAGGGCGTCTTCAATCTTAAATTTTTTATATTTCATTTCCGCTTCTGTGGCTGCACCAACCTTGATTACTGCCACCCCGCCGGCTAATTTTGCCAACCGCTCCTGCAGTTTTTCTTTATCAAAACTGGAATCGGTTTGTTCTAATTGGACTCTGATTTGTTTGATTCGTTTCTCAATTTCGTTTTTATCGCCCCTTCCTCCGACAATCGTGGTTTTTTCTTTTGTGGCAATCACTTTGCCTGCTTGACCCAAAACATCCAAATCAACATTCTCCAATTTCAAACCAGCTTCCTCGGAAACCACTTTTCCGCCAGTGACAATGGCGATATCTTCCATCATTTCTTTTCTTCTATCGCCATAGCCGGGAGCTTTTACTGCCAAAGAATTGAATGTTCCTCTTAATTTATTTAACACCAGCGTTGTCAATGCCTCGCCTTCAACTTCTTCGCCGATAATTACCAGATTCTTTTTCCCAACTTGGCTCATCTTCTCCAGTAAAGGCAAAATATCGTGAATAGAGGAAATTTTCTGGTCAATGATTAAAATATGAGGGTCTTTGTATTCCGCTTCCATCCTTTCGGCGTTGGTTATCATATAGGGAGAAATGTAGCCATTATCAAATTGCATTCCTTCAACCAATTCCTTGGAAAAGCCGAAGGTCTGCGATTCCTCAACAGCTACCACTCCGTCTTTTCCGACTTCTTCCATAATATCAGCAAGTAATTTTCCGATTTCCGCGTCTTCACCAGCAATGGTTGCCACTTGTTCAATCTCCTTTTTGTCTTTGATTGGTTTTTTAATTTTATTCAGCGCCTCAACGGTGGCTTTTACTGCTTTATCAATTCCCTTTTTAATGCCCATCGGGTCGCTGCCAGCCGTAACATTTTTAAGTCCCTCTTCAACCATTGCCTGGGCCAAAACAACAGCCGTAGTGGTGCCATCGCCAGCATTCTCGCTGGTTTTCTCCGCAACTTCTTTAATCAGTTCGGCGCCCATATTCTGAAATTTGTTTTCCAGCTCGATTTCCTTGGCAACAGCCACTCCGTCATTGGTAATTGTTGGTGCGCCAAAACCCTTATCCAAAACAACATTTCTGCCTTTTGGACCGAGCGTGATGCGCACGGCGTTTGCCAACTGGTCAACTCCTTTTTTCAGCTCCTGCCGAGCTTCTTCAGCAAATTTAAATTGTTTGCTCATATTATTTGATAATCGCCAAAATATCTTCCTCCTTGGCAATCAAATATTCTTTATTATTAATTTTTACTTCGTTCGGGCCGTATTTGGTAAATAAAACCACATCCCCGACTTTAACTGTCGCTTTGGGACCAACAGCAATAACTTTGCCTTGTTCGGGCTTTTCTTTGTCCGAAGTATCAGGAATAACAATTCCTGATTTTGTTTGTTCCTCTTTTGAGGTTGGTTCAATGAGAACCCTGTCATCTAATGGTTGTATGTTCATAGATTTTCTATTTTAAGGCATTATTTTTTGGATGTCAAACCAGAATCGAGTTCTTGAGTCTTAAAACCCAACCGTAGCATATTTGTGTTATATTTGTCAAGAATTTTGGCTTCTTGTGCATCGGGATGGAATTCCAATTGGGTCTCATCAACAATAATTCTTCCCCGCCCTTTCAAATTTAAATAATGCCTTTGAATTAATTTTTTCTGGAAAAATCCCAATATTTTCTCCAGAATCAATCCCAAAAAGGAATTCAGAATAAATTCTCGAATTTTAGCGAAAAATCTTAAGAAAGAACCGGTTTTTATTTTTCTTTGGCTGTTTAATTTCTGCGGATGATACGCATAGAGATAATCTTTTATCCAATCATTCTGTTTCTGAAATTTATTATAAATGCCCTGTTCAATTTCCAAAACCAACACCAAATGGCTATAGGTCTGGGCATTGGCCAGGCTGCGAAAATTTATTTTCAGGGATTTATCAGTGATGTAATGATTCAAACAAAATCTGTTCTCAATTTTTTTCCCGTACCTTCTCTGACCAATAATCTGAAAAAATAAAGTGGTAAAAAATCTCGTTGTCCAAACTCTTTTGTTCTTTGCAATAATAAATAAATCAATATCGCTTTCCTGCTTAACGTTATCCATTGCCAAAGAGCCGCTTATTGCCACCATTTTTATGAATGGCACGATTTGCAGATATTTAATAATTTTTCGCACCTTTTTCCAGCGCTGGCCGGAAATTTTCTGGCGCATAATGCGGGTTTCAATCAAATGTTCTTTGTTTTTTAAAAAATAGAACCCGTTTTTTTCGCCAAGATAAAAACTTAAATTTCTGGAATTCAGGATTCCCAGAACATCTTTCAGCGCAATCTTGTTGATTGGCTCTATCTCGCTGAATTGATTTTCGGCAGAAATAAGGCGGACAGGATTTATCAGATATTCAAAAACCTCAAATCCAGTCAAAGGAAAATCCAGAGCATCATAATACGCTATAGTCGCTAAAACCGCTTTTTCTAAATTATTCAAATCCATAAATACATTATAGCATATCCCTTGCTCTGAAAATTGAATTCTGCTATTATATATTTATGCAGGATAAATCTGGACAATTACCGAAAAATACGAAAAACAAAATTGACCGCAGACAGAAAAAGAGGAAACCGAAGATGAGGGTTTCGGGGAAAAGAGTTTTTCAATTAAAAAGAATAATTAATTCACCCCGCCAGGGGCGGGGCAAGTAAAACTATGCGCTTCATCATTAGACTTATTTTACAAATCATTGCAAATGCATTGGCTATTTTTGTAGCAGTAAAATATATTATCCCCAGTTATATGATTTTTAACGGGGACTTGATTGATTATTTGACTGTGGGTTTGATTTTGGCACTCGCCAACACTTTTGCCAGACCGATTTTAAAAATTGTCTCCGCTCCCCTGATTTTCATCACCATGGGATTGTTTCTGATTATAATTAATGCAATTATTCTATTTGCCGTTGATTGGTTTATCGAGGCATTGGAAATTACCAGTTTATGGGGATATTTGTGGGGGTCAATAATTATTGCCGTCGTTAATGCGATTATTGTCGGTGGTTTCAAAAAAACCGCCAAAGCCTAATATGGATAAAATATTAAACATCGTCCAAATTGCAATTGCCGCCTTGCTTGCGCTCGGAATTTTGCTTCAACAGCGAGGAGCCGGATTATCATCTGCGTTTGGCGGAGAAGGTGGAGTTTATTTTAAAAAGCGAGGCGCAGAAAAAATCATTTTTATCGCCACAATTATTTTGGCAGTGCTTTTCGTTGGAATTGCAATTGCCAGAATGATTCTCGTTAAATAATGTTTATCAAAAAAATCATCAATAAATTCCCGTCTTTGCATCAGTGGCAAAAACTCCACAGTGTTCTTGGTAAAAAAGAACGCTATTTTATGACCGGATTCATTGTTTTGATAATCGTTTCTTTATTCGGCTGGATAATCGTTTATAAAATAAAAACCACGATTGTTGCTCCTACTTATGGCGGGAGTTTTTCCGAAGGAATTGTCGGCAATCCGCAATATATCAATCCAATCCTAAGCCAGGCAAACGATGCTGACCGCGATGTAGCAGAACTGATTTTTTCGGGGCTAATGAAATACAACAGTAAGGGAGAATTGGTTCCTGACCTGGCTGAAAAATATAATATTGGAGAAAATGGAAAAACCTATGAATTCTTTTTGAAAAAAGATATTAAATGGCATGACGGAAAACCATTTACCGCCGATGATGTAATTTTTACCATCAACAGAATTCAGGATGCTGATTTCAGAAGTCCGTTAAGAACAAATTGGATTGGAGTAGAAGCGGAAAAAATTGATGATTGGACTGTTCGCTTTAAACTCAAAACTCAATATGCGCCGTTTCTGGCCAATACCACGGTTGGAATAATTGCCAAACATATCTGGGAAAAAATCACGCCGGTAAATTTTTCCCTGGCGCCGGAAAATCTTGAACCAATCGGCACGGGTCCATATAAACTGAATAAAATTAAACAGGATAAAGAAGGGTTTGTGACTTATATTGGATTGAAAGCATTCGGTGATTATGCGCCTGGCAGAAGACCCTTTATTGAAAAAATCAATTTATACTTTTACCCCAACGAAGAAAACGCAATCAAGGCCTATAATCGGGGAAATGTTGAAAATTTAAGCCTGCTTTCTGTTCAAAATAAATCTTTGCTTAAGGGAGAAAACAGGTCAAATATGAGAAGATTAATTTTGCCCAGATATTTTGCAGTATTTTTTAATCAAAGCAAAAGCACAGCGCTTTCGGACAAAACCGTAAGAATCGCCCTAAATCACGCTACAAACAAAAAACAATTAATTGATCTGATTTTGGACGACGAAGGGGAAGCTGTTGAATCGCCGATCCCCAAGGGAGTATTCGGTCATACTGATGAGACAAAAATTTATGATTGGGCAGTGGAGCACGCCAACAATATTTTGGACGCAGCTGGATGGAAAGATGTTGACAACGACGGAATCAGAGAAAATAAAGAAATAAAATTAGAATTCGAATTAATAACCACTGAATCGAAAGAACTGCAGCAAGTGGCAAATTTGCTTCAGGAACAATGGCAAAAAATCAACGCGAAAGTCAGCGTCAAAATAATGGATATAGGAGAAATCCAGCAGGAATATATCCGACCGAGAGAATATCAGGCATTGCTGTTCGGCGAGGTTTTGGGATTAGACCCAGACCCCTATGCTTTCTGGCATTCATCGCAAAAAAAGGACCCAGGATTGAATTTGGCCCTTTATGACAATAAAAAAGTTGATGATTTGCTGCGCGATGCAAGACAGATTTTGGAACCGGACTTAAGAATCAACAAATACAAAGAATTCCAGCAATTGGTTGTTGAAGATGCGCCTGTGGTGTTTTTGTATAATTCGTACAACCTTTATTTGACTGCCAAAAAAATCAAAGGATTTGAAAACACAAACATTGTTTTGCCCTCAAAAAGATTTGCGGATATAGATAAATGGTATATTAAAACTCAAAGAGTGAAAAAATAATGGACATCAGAAGATTAAAACCGGATATTAGGTATTTAAATGATATGAAAGACGTGATTTATGACCAGCAATGGCTGAAAACAGCTCCGAATTGGGAGCTGTATTATATGTATCGCGATTTTGCCGAAAGCGAAACTGATTATATGAAAATTATCAAAATTGATTTAAGGTACGATATCACGATTTTAAATCCGAAAAGATTGGGAAAGGAATTCAATAAAACTCTCGGCCACGACCACCCGATTGTTCCCGGCACTGCCATTACTTATCCCGAACTTTATGAAGTAATTGAGGGAAAAGCAATTTTTCTTTTGCAGGATTCGGAAAATAATCGAATAAAAGATATTGTAGCCGTTAAAGCAGAAACCGGAGACAAAATAATTATCCCGCCAAATTACGAACATTTAATCATCAATATCGGAAAAAAGGAACTTAAAACCTGCAATTGGGTTCACCGTAGTTTTTCTTCAAACATCTACAAACCATTCAGAAATAAACACGGATTTTCTTATTACGCTCTGAAAAACTTCTGGGGAATTAAATGGATTAAAAATCAAAACTACAAAAACATTCCTGAATTACGATTCGAAAAACCGAATAAGTTCTATAAATTCTATATTTTTAAAGACCAGCCGATTTATAAATTGCTGGAAAATCCGAGTAAATTAAATTTCCTCAAAAATCCGCAAAAATATCAGTGGTCCCTCGATACAACTCGGGATAAAAATTAAGCCGAGGTGGCGGAATTGGCAGACGCACTAGCTTCAGGGGCTAGCGAACGCAAGTTCATGCGAGTTCAAATCTCGCCCTCGGCACTTGACAAAAGAAATTTTTCCATGCTATAATTATCTTAGTCCCTTATACGGGAGGAGGGTCGCGATTTCCCATCTTAGTCCCAGTCTTCCCATGATATGAATTGGAGAAAATGCGACCCTCCGAATCTGCACATTATACATACCTCCTTTTCAGTTTGGGGTTCTGGTAATGTCCTCATCCAAGGCGTCCGGAACCCCTTTTATTTTTTTTAAAATTAATATATAATGAATTTATATGGAAAATATATCATTTATTGAATTTCAAAAATTGGATATCCGCATTGGAACTATTCTGGAAGCAGAAAAAGTTGAAAGCACGGATAAACTGCTAAAACTTAAAATTGATTTGGGTCCCTCGACAAGCTCGGGACAACAAGAGTTGCGAACTCTTGTTGCGGGAATTGCGCAAGATTATAATCCCGAGGAGATTATTGGCAAACAAATTCCCATTTTAATTAATTTGGAGCCGAAAACAATGAAAGGTATTGAAAGCAAGGGAATGATTTTAGCTGTGGACATAGACGACAAAGCCACATTGTTGTATCCGGAAAAAAATATACCCAATGGTTCTAAGGTAAGATAAAAATATGCGCATATTTAGCGGGATGCGTCCCACAGGAAAACTTCATATTGGAAATTATTTAGGAGCTTTGAAAAATTGGGTTGAACTCCAGAAAAAAGCTGAATGTATTTTTGGTATTGTTGATTATCATGGAATCACTACTCCCTTCATTCCCAAACAAATCAGCAAAGATATAAAAGAATTGGTTTTGGATTATTTGGCAGCTGGAATTGACCCTAAAAAATCAATAATTATTATCCAATCCCACATTCCAGAACACACAGAACTGGCTTGGATTTTGGGCACCCTTACTTCCATTGGAGAATTGCAGCGCATGACTCAATTCAAAGAAAAAGCAATACAGCACAAAGAGAATGTCAACGCTGGTCTGTTTTGTTATCCGATTCTAATGGCAGCTGATATTCTTTTGTATAAAGCCGATACTGTACCGGTTGGCGAAGACCAGGTCCAACATGTTGAATTAGCAAGAACCCTGGCCAGAAAATTTAACAACAAATTCGGCAAAACTTTTCCTGAGCCAAAAGCTCTTTTATCCAAATTCGGGGCAAGAATAATGGCTTTAAATAATCCAGAACAAAAAATGAGTAAGACCGGCGATGAAAGCATTATGCTTAATGATTCTGCAGACGCGATCCGCCAGAAAATAAAAACCGCAGTTACAGATTCAGGTCGCGAAATAAAATATGACGAGAAAAACAAACCCGCTATTTCAAATCTTTTGACTATTTATCACCTCTTTTCCAACAAACCGATAAACGAAATTGAAAAAAAATACCGAGGCAAGGGCTATGCGGAATTCAAAAAAGATTTAGCCGAAGTTGTTGTCAAAGGATTAAAATCTTTTCAGGAAACAAGGAAAAAATACGCAAAAAATCCCCGGCTCGTGGAAAAAATCTTAGCCGAGGGGGAGAAAAAAGCCCGAAAAATCGCAAGCAAAACAATCAACGAGGTCAAAACTAAAATGGGATTAATTTAAGCAATTTCTGTTTCATTTCCTCCAATAATTCTTTTGTATCAGCTTCAATGGTTAGTCGTAAAACAGGTTCGGTGTTGGAAATCCTGATATTAAACCACCAATCAGGATATTCTACGCTTACACCATCGATATAAGAGAATTTTCCAATTCTGCCAAAACGGTGGATTTTTTTATATTCTGCCTCAATATTTCCTATACAAAATCTTGCTTTATTAAGATTCGAAAATGGAATCGCGCTCCTATCCTGATAAAATCTTTGGAACTGATTGACTAAATCCGATAATGGCATTTTTGTTCTGGAAATCAATTCCAAAATCTTAATCAAAACCAAAAATGGCGACTCGACATAATTTGTGTCCTTAAAATAATAATGACCCGATGACTCGCAACCAAAAATAACTTTTTCCCGCTCCATTCTCTTTCTGATAAAAGTGTAGCCGATTCTCTCAAAAATAATTTCGTTGCCGCTGTCTATTGCTTCTTCTTTGACAATCTTGCTGCTTGCTGCGGTGCAAAGTATTTTCCCGGCTCTTTTAAAATAATAATGAATAATTACAGCAGCAATTAAATCCGAGTCTATTCTCTCGCCTCTTTCGTCAATGAACAAAATCCTGTCCGCATCGCCGTCAAAAGCAACGCCCAAATCGGCTTTTTCCGATAAAACTTTTTCTTGAAGAACTTCGGTATTCTTTAGAATTACTGGGTTAGGATTGTGGTTCGGGAAATTCCCGTCTAATTCAGAAAAAATATTGTCCAGATTAATTGGCAATTGCTTTGCCAATTCAGGAATAACAATTCCCGCCACGCCATTGCCGGTATCAACCACGACTTTTAATGGTTTGATATCCGAAACACGGGAAAAATCAATGATATTGTCAACATAATCTTTGATAATATCTGTTTTGAGGGCGTTTTTATCAATTAAAAAAGCTTGTTTCTTTCCTGACCCGAAATCTGATTTTTGGATTATCTGTTTTATTTTTTCAAAATCTTTTTCGTCTAATGGAATCCCACCCTTCTTGATTATCTTAAAACCATTATATTCTTTGGGATTATGGGAAGCAGTAATCATTATCCCGGCATCCAAATCCATTTTTATCATTGCATAATAAAGTATGGGCGTGGTGACTAAACCAAAATTAACAACATTTATTCCTTCGTCGCGAATCCCGTCGCAAATGCCCTGAAATAAATCGTCTGATGACAATCTATTGTCTCTGCCGATTGCCAGATTTTTCACTCGTTGCGGCCGTATTTTGATGGCCACTCCCCTGCCGATTTTATACGCCACTTTTCTGTTTATTTCTTTCGGATACACTCCCCTCACATCATACGTTTTAAAAATTTTATCCCAGTTGTCCATACCCCGTAGTAGATTTCCCACTAATTTAAAATTATTTATTTGCTGCTCCGCAGCAGTGGGAAATTCACTACGGGGCATACTCTTTGATTATATCATATGCTATAATAAATTTGTATGAATTTTTCTGTAGGAATAATCGGGCTGCCGAATGTGGGAAAATCAACGCTGTTTAAGGCCCTAACACAACAAGAGGTGGATATTTCTAACTATCCTTTTTGTACCATTAACCCGAATGTCGGCATTGTTCAGGTTCCGGATGAACGCCTGAATAAAATCGCGGAAATTGTAAAACCCCAAAAAGTCACTCCGACAATTATTGAATTTGTTGATATTGCCGGCTTGGTTAAAGGCGCGCATAAAGGAGAAGGATTGGGAAACCAATTTTTAGCCCACATTCGCGAAGTCAGTGCGATGGTGCATGTTATTCGTTCTTTTTTTGCCGCTGATATAAAACATGTTGAAAACACTATTGACCCCAAAAGAGATATTGAAATCGTAAATACTGAA
>Ga0315279_10005497_pt1 | contig 16409 bp, 14 predicted proteins | sample YL17G06_20_MG_FD_203694 | JGI IMG/M metagenome (GOLD analysis project Ga0315279, IMG submission 203694) | Sediment microbial communities from Yellowstone Lake, YNP, Wyoming, USA - YL17G06_20 | ecosystem: Environmental > Aquatic > Freshwater > Lake > Sediment | place: USA: Wyoming | collected...
GGCTTCCAGCCCGCAGGCTTCTCTTTGCTTTCCGGGACGTTCCCAGCCCGCTGTGCCCTGCCGACTAGAAGTCGGCGATACGACAGGCTGGAAGCCTGCGCTACAACCGCCGCCCCAATATGAATACCCACTCGTTGGTTCTTGCGTGCGTAATGAACTGGAAAATGCGCCCGGCCGTTCTAGACTCGACGGCACCTGGGAACCGAAAGGAACCGACGCCCGTGCGAACACGCGAAGTTGAAGCAGGTGGAGTGAGAATCGGCGGCGGCAATCCGCTGGTGCTGATCGCCGGCCCCTGCGTTATCGAAGGGGAAAAACAGTGCATGGATCAGGCCCGCCTGGTGAAGGCGGCGGCGGAGAGCGCCGGCTTCCCGCTTATCTTCAAGGCCTCTTTCGACAAGGCCAACCGCAGCGCGATGGATAGTTTCCGCGGCATCGGGATGAAAGCCGGGTTGCAGGTCCTGGCGGCGATCAAGAAGGAACTCAAGATTCCCGTCCTGACCGACGTCCACGAAACCGCGCAGTGCGACCCCGTGGCCGAGGTGGCCGACGTGCTGCAAATCCCTGCCTTCCTGTGCCGCCAAACCGACCTGCTCATTGCCGCGGGCCGCACCGGCCGCGCGATCAACATAAAGAAGGGCCAGTTCCTGGCACCCGGCGACATGCGCAACGTGGTTGAGAAAATGAAGTCCACGGACAACGAAGACATCCTCCTGACTGAACGCGGCACGTGTTTTGGTTACAACTACTTGGTCAACGATATGCGCGCGCTTCCCGCGATGCGCATGCTGGGCTACCCTGTGATCTACGACGCGACCCATTCAGTGCAGACTCCGGGCGGCATGGGTTCGCGCTCAGGCGGCGAAAAGCAATACATGCCCATGCTCTCGCGCGCCGCCGTCGCGGTGGGGGTGGACGGCGTGTTCATGGAAGTCCATCCGGACCCTGACAAGGCGCTCTCTGACGGCCCCAATATGCTGCGCGTGGATGAGCTTGTGCCGCTGCTGCGGCTCCTCAAGCGTCTGGACCAGGAGGTGCGCGACACGGTCCAGGCCGAGACATTCGAGTCACGCCCCATGGCCCCGTCGGGGCTGACCTTAGTCAACCTGCCTGGCGTGCGGCAATAATGGCAGGAGAGAGGCTAACAGGTCATTGGTCATTTGTCACTGGTCAATGGTCCACACAGGCTCCGCGCAGGGTAGGCGCGCTGCGGACTAAGAACTAACAGGTCATTGGTCATTTGTCACTGGTCAATGGCCCACACAGGCCCCGCGCAGGGTAGGCGCGCTGCGGACCAGGAACTAATGACCAATGACCAATGACCAATGACCAATGACTAATGACCAATGACTAATGACCAATGACCAATGACCAAGGACCAATGAACTACGCAGCCGCCCTCGCCTACCTGGACACTTTCGTCAACATTGAGCGCCAGCCGCTCTCGCCCGGCCTGAAGACGGTCATCACGCTCGACCGCGTGCGCGAGCTCGCTGCGCGCCTGGGCAATCCGCAGGACGCTTTCCCCAGCCTCCACGTCGCGGGAACGAAAGGGAAAGGCTCTACCTGCGCCTTTGCCGAAGCCATCCTCAGCGCGGCGGGACTCAAGGCCGGCCTCTATACTTCGCCGCATCTGCAGGACGTGCGCGAACGCATTCGCATCAAGGGCGCGCATATCCCGGAAGCGGATTTCGCGCGCCTGCTGGCCCTGGCCGTGCCGGCGCTGGAGGCCATGCGCCGTCCTCCCCCCGGGCAGCGGCGGCCGACGTATTTTGAGGTGCTGACGCACTTGGCCTTCGCCTGGTTCGCGGAGCAGCAGGTGGACGTGGCCGTGATCGAAGTCGGCATGGGCGGGCGGCTGGACGCCACCAACATCATCACCCCGCGCGCCTGTGGCATCACCAATATCAGCTTTGATCACCAGGCCATTCTCGGCGATACGCTTCAGTTGATAGCGTGCGAAAAGGCCGGGATTATGAAAGCCGGAGTGCCCGTGGTGATTGCGCCTCAGGTCCCGGAAGTTGTCCAGGCGCTGGAGGAATGTGCGCGCGCTGCTGCCGCGGCCTGCGAGTTCGTCGGGCGTGAGATAGAGGTGAGCACCGAACTTGTCACTGGTCATTGGTCACTCGTCACTCGTCACTCGTCACACCGGGTCTGGCCGCTGCCGCAGGCGCATTTGCGGTTGCCCGAGGGCCGCTCCTTCGACGCGGAACTCGGCCTGCGCGGGAAACACCAAGTGGAAAATTGGGCCGTTGCCGTGCGCCTGGCCGATCTTTTCTACAAGCAACATGCCGGGAAATACATCCCTGACGCGGCCGTCCGGCATGGCTCGCGGCACGTGGTTTGGCCCGGGCGGTTGGAAGAGGCGGCGTGCGACGGGCGCACGCGCATCATCCTGGACGGCGCGCACAACGACCACTCCTTGCGGACGATCCTGAGCGAAGTGGCGCAATACCTGGAGACCCCCGCGGTGCTCTTTGCGTGCGCCAAAGACAAGAATTCGGCCGCAATGCTCCAAGTGCTGGCCGAGGCTGGCGTGAAGAACATCGTGTTCACGCATTCTGGCAGCCCGCGCGGAAGAGACTGCGGCGAACTCGCACAGCTTTGGCTCGGCCTGACAGGCGGCGAAGCGCCCGCCTGCCCTTCGTGCGCGCAGGGCCTTGAGGCCGCGCAACAGCTTGCCGGCGCGGAGGGGGCGGTTCTGGTCACGGGGTCCCTGTACCTGGTGGGCGCGGTGAAAGATGCTCTTCAACAGACAAAGGGATCTTAGACTTGCGATTATAGATTTTCGATTGCATCGGGCCGGTAGTTCAAACCGGAAACTCGAAATCCGAAATTCGAAACTCGAAGGAAACAGAAAAGAACGAAAAGGCAAAAGGCACCGTCAGATCGGAATTGGGCTTTCGACCGTGCATTTTACGTTTCCCTTTTTTTCTGTTTCCTTCGGATTTCGGATTTCGAGTTTCGGATTTAGTTTCGGATCTGGTTGCGGCTCCGCCGCCAATGTGCCTCTGTGGTGAATAGTCCCGGCTACGGCGCCGGTTTCAACGCCCGCAGGCGTTCGAGCTCCTCACGCGCCTGAGGCGATCTGTCCAGTTGAACGACATGCTCCTGGGCCTTGACTGCATCCGCGACGCGGCCCATCTGTTCATAGCACACCGCCAGGTTGCGCCAGACAGTCGCGTTCTTTCGGTCGAAGTTCAACGCCTCCTGGTACAGCCGGACGGCGTCTGCCCACCGTGACTCAGCCTGTGCCTGCCAGGCCTGGTGGCCCTTCCACTGGCACAGCCCGGTGCGCAGCTCGGGCTCGACCGGGTTCAACGCGCAGGCCACATCAAAGGCCCCCGCTGCTTCCTCCGTCTGCTCCAGGCGCTGGCAGGCGATGCCCAGGTTGTACCAGATTGACGCATCGAGTGGGTTGAGGGCCGCGGCGCGGCGCAAGAGCTCGGCGGCCTCTTGATTCTCCCCCTTCTTCAGCGCGATGACTCCTTTACGCTCAAGATCGCGAGCGCCGCCGCCGGCCAGGTTCACATAGGGCCGCCCCGGGCCGGCCCCCAGGACGAAGAGCGCCACCAGAACAGCCAGAGCGCCTCTCAACATCAGACGATAGGAACGCCCCGCGACGGCCAAGCCAAGCAGCGCGCCCAAAATCGCGCCGCTCCCGTGGGCAAAATTGGCGACTGGCATGTACTTGGTGACGGTCAGCACGATGCAGAGGAAGAACCAGAAGACAAAGAGTTTGATCGTGGAGCGGTCCACCGCGTCAAAGAACCGGGCGTCGCGGCGTTTCAAGGCCCACAGCAGGCCGAACAGTCCGTAGCCCACGCCGGAAAGGCCCACGCCGCCATGCAGCACCGCGAATTCAGCCGCGGATGAGCCTGCCGCGAACATGATCAGGATGAGCAGCGTGCTGATGTGTCCGTAGGCCTCTTCGACCAGCGTGCCGAAGACCCATAGCCAGTACAGGTTGAAGGCCAGGTGGAAGATGTTGGCGTGCGGCAGCGTGGAGGTGACCAGCCGCCAAGGTTCGCGGGGCCAGAACCGCGCGTCCATGACAAACGGTTCAATGTTCCACCCGTACCACCAGGCCACCGTGGCCGTAGCCGCAGCCACGCCCAGCCCGCTGACCACCGGGTAACGGTGTGCTTCCCGAAGCAGTGGTGGGCGTCGCATCAGTCGCCGTCCCCCGCCGAACCAATTGCTCTTCGTCCTCCGGCGCGGTAGCGGCAGAAACCGCGGCGGCTGGGCGCGGTGAAGAACTCCAGCCAGTAGGCCACCGCCGCGCTCTTGAACTCCGTGCGCAGCCGCGCCAGCGCCTCTTTCAGTCCCAGCCCGCTGCGGTATAGGATTTTGTACGCGGCCTTGATTTCGCGGCGGTCTTCGTCTGTCAGGCCGGCCGCGCGCCGCAAGCCCACGGCGTTCAAGGTGGTGACCGAGTTCACCCCATCGCCGATCAGGTACGGCGGAACATCCATGCCGAAGCGCGAGCCGCCGGAGAGCATCGCCAGCCGGCCGACCCGCACGAACTGATGAATCACCACGTTGCCCGAGACTATGGCGCCGTCTTCCACGCTCACGTGGCCGGCGAGGAGCGCGCCGTTGGCGAGCAGCACGCCCCGGCCGAGCTTGCAGTTGTGCGCCACGTGGCTGCCAACCATGAGGTAGCAGTTGTCCCCCACCTGCGTGGGCACGCCGACCGAACCGTGGATGGTCGCGTTCTCGCGCACCGTCACGCCGTCGCCCAACACCGTCGCGATGGCTTCGCCCTTGTGCGAGAAATCCTGCGGCAGATGCCCGAGCACCGCGTTCATGTGAATGTCGCAGTTCCTGCCCAGCGTGGTGCCCGGACAGAGGTGCGCGCGGGCGCGAATGCGGCAGCCGTCGCCGACTTTCACGGCCTGCTCGATGATCGCGAACGGCCCGACCTCCACGCCGCTCCCAAGCTCGGCGCCCTTCGAGATTATTGCGCTTGGATGTATGCTCATGCCCCCGTAATGTATTCGCCATGAGCACGGATTGGAAGCAACTCTTTCAGGAACACGGGGCCATCTGGATGCACGATGGCCGGCCCTCGCGGCCTCACGCGCTGCTGACCAGCGGCCTGCATTCCGACGGCTTCGTCAATTGCACGTTCGTCACTCAGCGCCCCGAGTTGGTGCGGCGCATCGTGAGCGAACCTGATGGCTTGGCAGCGTCGTTCCCGCGCGAGGTGGGACAGGCTTCCAGCCTGTCAGACGGGCAGGATGCCCGTCCTACGCTTAAGGCCGACTGGGTCATTGGCTCGGCCTTTGGAGCGATCACGCTGGCGTATGCCGTGGCCGAGCGGCTTGGCGTGCGCGCCGGCTTCACCGAGAAGGATGGCGAAGGCATGAAGCTGGCCCGCTTCGAGGTCGCGCCCGGCGAAAAAGTGCTCGTGGTCGAAGACACCCTCTCCACCGGCGGCTCGACCCTCAAAACCATCGCCGCCTTGCGGCAAGCCGGCGTCGCGGACAGCGACATCCTGCCCTGCATTATTTGCCTGGTGAACCGCTCGGGCTTCACCGCCTTGTCCGGCCGGCAGATTCGCGCGTTGATCACCACCAACATTCACACTTGGCCGGCGGATAGCTGCCCGCTCTGCAAAGCGGGCTCAGCCGCCGTGCGCCCCAAAGCGCATTGGAAAGAACTGACCGAAAAGTAAAAAGTCAGAAGTCAAAAGTCCGGGCGCGCACTCCGTGCGCGGGCCTTATGTTGGCTGTTGACTTTTGGCCTTTTCCCTTTAACTTTTTCCTTTTGACTTTTAACTTTTGACTTTGCTGTTTTGGGGGCTTCCATGACCGATGTCATTGCTGTTGATCTGGGTGGCACTAACATCCGCGCTGCACGCGTGAGTGCCAAGGGCAAGATTTTGGCGCGCGCCAAAGTCGCTACGCTGGCCAGCGAAGGCATGAAGGCTGCGGTGGCACGCATCGCGGAATTGGTCAACCAGCTCAAGGGACCGGCAACGGTCGCTGTCGGCGTCGGCACGCCGGGGGTGCCCGACCCTGAGACAGGTATTATGCGGCTGCCCGCGGTGAACATAGCCGCCAGTGAAGAATTCCCGCTGACAGGCAGAATCTCGCGTGCGACCGGCCTGCCGGTTTTCGCCGACAACGATGGCAACCTGGCGGCGCTGGGCGAGGCCTGGCTGGGGGCCGGGAGAGGCGAGCCGCTGGTCCTGATTTTCACTCTGGGCACCGGCATCGGCGGCGGCGTGGTAATCAACGGCAGGGTCTATCACGGGCACCACAACCTGGTGGCCGAGTTCGGCCATGTTTCCATTTGTTACGACGGGCGGCCTTGCCCTTGCGGAGGCACGGGTTGCGTGGAAGCTTATGCCTCGGCCGCCGCCCTCGGCCGCGATGCGCGCGAAGCCGTGCGCAACCTGCCTGCCGAGCGGGCCACGGCGCTCTTGAGGCTTTGCGGCGGCCCGTCCGGCATTGAGAAGATTGACGCCAAAATGGTCTGCGACGCGGCCCGCGCGGGCGACCCGCTGGCCTGCAAACTCCTCGACCAATGCTGCGACTGGCTGGCCTGCGGCATGGGTTCGCTTATCAACGCCTTCAACCCCAGTTGCGTCATCATAGGCGGCGGAATGGCTCTGGCCGGCGAACTGGTTACCTCGCGCGTCAAGAAGGTTTTGGACAAGGGCCGAGTCTTTGGTCCCATCTGGAAGGACTGCAAGCTTCGCCTGGCCAAGCTGGGTGACGACGCCGGCCTCCTTGGCGCCGCCCGCATGGCTCATCGCGCGCTGGAAGAGAAAGGGACAAGTAAAAAGTAAAAAGTCAAAAGTCAAAAGTTGGCATATGGGCCGCGCATGGAATGTGAGCTTGGGGCCTTTAACTTTTTACTTTTGACTTTTGACTTTTTACTTTTTACTTGGCTTCAGCGGTTCTCCGCTTCAGCGTTGGCAAAGATCCTGTACAGGATCTCGCGGTCCATGGCCGACATATCAATGATTTGCATGCCGTAAAGCCACTGGCGCTCTCTTTGCCGGCTGCCGGTGACGGACCGCACAGCGCAGAATCCTTTCACATCATGGTCCCCCGCGCGGATGGTCACGGCCGCGCAGGTCTTGTAGCGGACCAGTTCGCCGGGATGGCAGAAATCCGGCGCGGGACCTTCCAGCATGATGCCGCCTTCACTCACATCCACCGTCCGTCCCTGGTGGAGTCCCTGTTCCCATTCCGCGCCGTCCGGGCCGCAGAACTCGTAGACCACGGGCAGGAAGACCTTGAGCCGCCGGGGACGCAGCCGCGCGATGCCGGAGAGCTGCATAGTGCTCGGCTCGGCCACAAAAACACGGCCGGGGGCGGGTCGAGCGGCCTGCGGCGACCCAGGCCCCGCCGCCGCCTCGGTTAGCGCCTCCTCGACTGCCGGCAATTCTGCTCTGGACTTGGCTGGACGGCGCAGCTTGCTGGTGGCGAAGCTCAGCAAGGCTTTGGCCAAGATGCCCTTCTGCTCCGGCTTCGGATTTGACAGATGCAAGCCAAACTTCAGCTCGCCATCGCCGAACGACTCCACCCAGCGCACCTCGGCACGGTCGAAGACGAGGCCCCGCAGTTCAGGCGGCTCGCCGATCTCCAACGTCACCACCAGGCCCTTCGTCAGCACGCCTCCCCAGCTTGCAGCGGTCTCGGCATCCACGCCGTCCATGGAGACACGGCAACGGCATCCTTCCTCACTCAGATCCGCCAGGGCGCACAACAGGCTGGTGGCGCCGGGCCGGCGGAGCAGTGCGGTGGCCCCCTCCATGCGCAAGCGCACTTTCGCGCGTGGGTGTAATGGGAATGCCATCTACTCCTCCTAACACTACTGAATGCCGGAATACTGAGCGCCCAAAGCCCGACGAGCGCCCGAAATTCACTACTCAGCATTCACTACCCACTGCTCAGCACTCAGTACTCAAAGCCGCCTGCCTGACACACAACAGGTTATCTTTCCATCGGCATTTTTCCAGCGGACACCTAATCATTATACCATTCATCATTCCTCGTTCCTATGCACTGCTGAGGCTTCAAATCCGCGCAGGCGGAGCAGGAATAGATGTTCCGGAGAACCGTCAAATCGGGATGAGGCTTTCGGCCGCGCATTTTGTCTTTTCATTTTTTTCTGTTTCCTTCGAGTTTCGAATTTCGAGTTTCGGATTTGGCCTCGAGGAACTGCGTCCGCAGAAGCTGCTCCGCCAGGCGGCGATACCCCGCGCTCAAGGGGTGGCTGGCATCGCCGTACTCTTCGCTCGGGAGCGGCTCCGGGACATAGCACGGAGCGTTCAGCGCGTGCAGCCGTTCTGCGACATGCTCTTTCAGTTTCTGGTACGCTTCGCGGCTGGCAGCGGTGAGCAGGTGTTCGTTGAAGGGACCCAGCACTACCAGCACATGGTTGCCGCGTCCCCGCAGAATCTCGAGGCAGCTCTGGAAGCAGCGCCATTGCAGCGAGGTGTCCAGCTCAACCCATGGGAAGTCCTGTTTCTTGATGCCGATCTGGAACCAAGGCACCTGCGCGTGAAGCACTTGGTTGCCGGGCGGGGGAAGTCTGAAGGTGAGCGCCTTCACGGGGTTTTCATAGGGGTGCTCCAGCGTCCAGGAGGGAATGTCCGTGCGGTCGAAGTAAGCCTGTTGCAGATGGTTCGTCCAGCCGCTGAAGGCCAGATTGCGGTTAAGCACCACGCTGAGGCGCCGCGAGATTTCCTCCTTGTAGCAGGGGATGCGCGGGCTGAATTGCGGGACGAGTTGCGGATGGTTGAAGCGGAAATCCTCTTCCGATTGCAGGTCGTGTTTGCTCGAAGCCAGCCACAGCGGGTTGAATACCAGCACGACTTTCTTGCCCCTGATGCTGCCGCCATAGTGCTCCAGCAAGCCCGCCAGAGCGGCCGGGTGCGCGCCGTCAAGCCCCAGGTTGGCGCAGCGTTCCTTGCCTGAGAGTTCATTGAGATGGTGCGATAGAGTCTGGTCGCGTTTGACGTACTGGCCCCAGACCACGGAATCGCCGACGGCCAGGACCTCGTGCTGCGCGGCGGCGAGCGTGGCGTAGCGGCAGTAAAGCCAATAGTCGTTGCTCAGGTCGTAGGGCACGCGGTAGTCCGCTTCGAGTGTGAGCGGCTCGAAGCGCGGCCACAATGCGGGGGCAAGCAGATACAGCGCCAGGACCAAGGCGGCAAGGATGAGCCACTCGCGCCCCGACAGCCGCAGGCAATTTGAGGACTCAAAGCTCACGGGGACTCCGCTCACCGCCGAGGGCGCGGAGGACGCAGAGGAAGTGTGTTGCTGATTATTCATAATTCCCACCAACCACCACCCCCACCTACCATCTACTACCTCCCGCCTGCCGCCCACCGCCCACTACCCACTACCCACTACCCACCACCCACCACCCACCGCCGTTCAGAACTGGAAGTAAATGAACGCCTTGCTGCCCGGCTGGGCCACCACCAGCAGATAGGCGGCCATCAGTGCCGCCAGGCCCACGCGCACCGGCGCAAGCTGGAGCAGCAGCCGGGCCTTGATCTCGCTGGCGTAAACGAGTTGGTACGCCCAGACCGCCAGGACCAGAACGGCCATCATCACCGGGAACTGCGGGTCCGCCCAGCCGCTCCAGACCGACAGGATCAGAGCGGCCATGGCGGCCGGGAAGTGGGGGTCGGGCCAGCCGCTGCAGACCGACAAAATCAGATCGGCCATGGCGGCCGGGAACTGCTGGTCGGCCCAGCCGCTGGTGAAAATGCGCGTCACGACCAGCCAGGCGTTGTGCAGTCCTTGGGCGCGGAAGAAGATCCAGCAGAAGTTCACGAAAACGAAGACGAACAACTGTTTGGCGAACTTGGGGACGTGTTCGCGATAGACAGCGCTCTGCTCAAGCTCCCTGGTCAAGACGCGGCCCAGCGCGTGCAATGCTCCCCAGATGACAAAGGTCCACGCCGCGCCGTGCCAGACGCCGGAGATCACCATCGTCAGCAGCATGTTGCGGTAGGTGGCCAGTTTGCCGTGGCGGTTCCCGCCCAGTGGGATGTAAAGATAATCCTTGAACCAGGTGGAGAGGCTGATGTGCCAGCGGTTCCAGAAATCGCCCAAGCTGGTCGCGACATAGGGGTTGTTGAAATTCAGCATCAGGCGGAAGCCCATCATCTTTGCAATGCCGCGCGCCATGTCCGTGTAGCCGCTGAAGTCGAAGTAGATCTGCCAGGCAAAGGCGAACGTCGCCAACAGGAGCGCGGGGCCCTGATATTCTCCCGGCGCGCCGTAGACTTTGTCCACGTAAAGCGCCAGGTAATCGGCCAGCGCGACTTTCTTGAAGAATCCCACCAGGAAATGCGAGAAACCCTCGCTGAGGTCCGCGCCCACGATCCGCGGTGTCCGCTGAAGCTGCGGCAGCAGGTTCTTGGCGCGTTCGATTGGCCCGGCCACCAGTTGGGGGAAGAAGGAGACGAAAGTCAGGAAGCGGATGAAGCTGCGCTCAGTCTGGATGACGCCGCGGTAGGCGTCAATGGTGTAGCTCATGGACCGGAAAGTATGGAACGAAATGCCAATCGGCAGCAGCACGCCGGGGTCCCGCACCGCGTAAGGGATGCCCAGAAAGCCGAGCGCCGCATTGAGGTTGTCCGTGACGCAGTGCGGCAGAAAAACGTCCGGGGCCTGAAGCGTCCATCCGAAAACAGCGTTCAGGTTGTCCGTGATGAACCCGGAATACTTGAAGTAACCCAGCAGACCGAAGTTGCTGACCAGGCTGATGATCAGCCACAGCTTCCTGCGCCGGCTGCGCTCCATCAGCTCCACCATCAGGTAATCAACCGCGGACGAGCCGAAGAGCAGGATCAGATAGAGCGGGTTCCACCAGCCATAGAAGACGTAGCTGGCGATCAGCAGCCAGATGTTCATGGCGCGATTATTGCCGCGGATGAGCACGTAGACTGGGTAGACAATCAGGAAGAAGACAACGAAGACCCAGGTGTGGAAGATCATCTTTCCCTCTTGGTTCCCGCATCATTATGCCGTGAGGGCACAGGCCTGCCAGTGCAACCCGGCACCCAGCAACGGGGCAGGAGGTACACTCCGGATTTCAACAAGACCCGCGCCTGAGCTTTCAGTGTATCCGGCGCCTGAATAGAGATATGATGCGCCCCAGCGGCAGAACGGCGGGCACGCGCTGCCGGTACTCACGATACTCCTCGCCAAATTTCCGGTTCAGCCAGTCCTCTTCGCGTCGCACGAGCAGACGCAGGCAGAGGTACATGAAAATCGGAGTGGTCAGCGCCGGCCACGAGTTCATCAGCAGCGCGAGCCCGGGGAAGACGAGGCACGTCCAGGCCCCGTAGATTGGATGGCGACACCACGCGAAAGCGCCGGTGGTGCAAAGCCGGCCGGCGCGAAACGCCTTATGCATGGTCCACGCCGCGAACGCGATCAAGCAGACTCCGCACGTAATCAGCGCCACAGCGCTGCCCACCCGAAGGGACAAGGGGATGAACGCCAGGCTTGCCGCGCCTGGCCAGCGCAGAGTCAGCCAATACGCGCCGCCTAGGTAGGTCAAAGAGCACGCCAGAAAGAGCGGCCCCACGCCGAAGATGGTCACTGGTCACCTGTCACTTTTCCGACGATTTTCACGCAGCGAAAGCCGATGGCATCCCGCGCGAAACAGGCATCTTGGAAGCCGGGGTCTTCGCCGGCGCGGGCACAGGAACGCAGCGCTTCGGCGCTGGAATCCCAGGCGCCGCCTCGCAAAACGTATTTGCTCCCATCCTCCGGCCCGCGGGGATTGTCCGCGGGGCTGTTCTGGTAGCAGCCCTTGGCATAGACATCGTTGCACCACTCGGCCACGTTGCCCGACATGTCATAAAGGCCCCAGGGATTGGGTTGTCTCTGGCCGGCGGGGTGGGTCTTGCGGCCCGAGTTCTCCTTAAACCACGCATAATCGCCCAACTGGCGCGGATCGGCGCCGCAAAAGTAATCGCTGGCGCTGCCGGCGCGGCCGGCATATTCCCACTCGGCTTCCGTGGGCAGTCGGTAGCCGCTCGCCCCGAAGTTGCAGTCGCCGCTCTCCTCATTGTAACAAGGCTCCAGCCCCTCAGCTTTGGAGCGTGCGTTGCAGAACAACGCCGCCTGGGACCAGGAGATTTGCTCGACCGGGTTCTTCGGGTTTTTGAAGTGGGAGGGGTCGGCGAATTTGAGCTGTGCGAACTGCTCCTGCGTCACTTCGTAACGGTCCATCAGGAAAGCATCTAGTTTCACCGTGTGGACGGGCTGTTCATCCGCGCGCCCGCGGCGGCTGCCCATCTCAAAGCTGCCCGCGGGGATGAGGATCATCTCGACGCCGCTCTTGGTCTTGACGATGGCTGAAGTGGCGGCGGCGCCGGGCTGCAGCGTAGCCCCGTTCCCGCCGCGGCGCCCCTCAGCCTGCCCGCAACCGGACAATAAGATTGGCGCCAGGAAAACCAGCACCACTAGCAACCCAGTTATCCCCATCCCGCAACTCGTCACTCGTCACTCGGCACCCGTCACCCGTCACTCGTCACTCGTCACTTGTTACTTGTCCTTGACGAAGACCCAATCCGGTTCCTTGTTCGACTTGCCATCGGTTGTGATGGCGACCCACCTGTTCTTGGCGGAAGCATCCGCGACACAGGTGTTCCAACCGGGCGCATCGCTGCTGGGAATCTCCGGCGCCAGGCCCAAGGCCTTTCCCTTACGCTTGGCGCCGCGGGTGAAGACTATGTACTTGCCGTCGGGAGACCAGTCCGCGTGATACGTCTCCATCGGCTCCTTGCTCTGCACCACGTTCGCCGTGATCTTGGCCTTGGCGCTGTCGGCGGTGCATATCAGGTCCGCCATGCCTATGGCGAAGTCGCCATGGCCCCAGATGATTTTTCCCCCGTCCGGGCTGACGTCGGGCCGGCAGCCGTTTAGCAGCAGATCGAAGACCTTGTCGTTGTTCGCCCCCAGCGCCACAATCGAATGCTTGAAGCCCATCCCGCCATGCACTGTGGCCACGAACCAGTTGCCGTCCGGCGTCCAGTTGAGGCAATAAAGATGATGAATCTTCTTGTTGGGATGCTCGCGCGTTGCGCCGCTTTTGACGTCGTAGATGAAAATGCCCTTGGTCACGAAGTCCATGGCATCGTATTTGTCGAACTCGCCCTTCAGGAACGCGATGGCTGAGCCGTCCGCATTCCAACACGGCTCGCGCGCGTTGTCGCAAATCTTCGTCCGGCCGGTGCCGTCGAGATTCATCAAGTACAGATTGCGGGACTTCGCTCCTTTGACCACGTCGTCGGCGCAGAAGCAGATTCTGCTGCCGTCCGGCGAGGCCTTGGGATAAAACTCATCTACGTCGGGGGTCTTGGTGACATTGACGGGGTTTGAGCCGTCCGCATTCATCAAGTACAGTTCCCAGTTGCCGTCGCGGTTCGTCTCGATGACGATCTTGTGCCTGTAGTTCTTGAGTCCCTCAAGCATGTCTTTGGACTCTTCCCCCATCGGCGCGGCTTCTCCCGCCGCCTTGGCGGGGGGAGCTTCGCCGGCTCGGACAGGCATGGACAGGAGAAGGATCGCAGCCAGAGCGAGCGCTACACGGGTTGCCATGTGGGGCCATCCTTTCGGCAGGGCTGAATTCACCTTGCTTTACCTACCCCACACGCTGGCGAAACGCAATGTCTGACGTGGCTCGCGGCGCCACGCGGCGCCAAAGCTCAACTCTTTGACCATTTCCCCAGGTGGCCAATGAACCAAGGCAGGCTGCATGAGATCAGTTTATCGCCGCCCACGGATTGCCTGGTCTGTGAGAGCAGAAAGCGCTGGTCAGCCTTGATCATGCCGGCCGCTTTGTCGAGGCGTTCCATGTCACCCAATCCAGGTGTGGCCGTGAGCTTCACCTCAATCGCCCAGAGGCTGCGGCCAAAATCCAGCACCAGATCGACCTCATGCTGGTCGCTGGTCCGCAGGAAAAATGCTCCGGCGTGGAGGCCGAGGTGCTGGAGTGTTCCCAGGATCTGCTCGATCACAAAGCCTTCCCAGCTTGCGCCCACCCAGGGCTGGTTCAGCAATTCGCTTTCGTCGCCCACGTTAAGCAGCGCATGCAGCAGTCCAGTGTCACGCCAATATACCTTTGGGCTTCTGACCAGGCGCTTTTTGAGGTTGGCCTCGTAGGGCTGCAAGCGGCGGATAAGGAACGCGCCCTCCAGATAATCCAGATAGCTGTTGACGGTGTGATAGGACAAGCCAAGGCTTTGGCCGAGCTGCGACGCATTCAGCACTTGTCCGTGTACCACTGCCAGCATGTTGAGCAGCCTTGTGGTGACCTGCGGCTTGGCTGGCAAACCCCAAGCCGGCAGGTCCCGTTGAGTCAATAGTGTAAGGTAGTCGCGCTGCCAGTGGGGGAAAGGGCCTGCTTTCAACACCCCGCCAGCCGGATAACCGCCCCGGCCCCACAGCCTGCTCAAGGCCACCCGCGGCAGCTCAGACAGAAGTAAGGGTGTCAGTTCGACAAGCGCCAGACGCCCGGCGAGTGACTCGGATACCTGCGTCATCAACGCCGGCGAAACCGATCCGAGCAACAGGAATCTGTTCTTTCGGTCTGGCTCCTGGTCTATGGCCCCGCGGAGCCTCGGGAAGAGCTCCGGGGCGGCCTGGGCTTCATCCAGGATCACCAACGGCCTGCCGGATGCCAGTTCATCCCATTCCAGGTTCAGGCGCAGGCGGTCGGCTTCCTGTTCGAGGTCGAAATATCGGCCGCGCAGGGAACGGGCCAGCGTAGTCTTCCCGGACTGGCGCGGACCGACGAGGGCCGCCGCCGGGGACTCGGCCAGGCGCCGCCGCAGCAGCGCGGTGATGCCTCGCTTAATCATGTCTTGCATTTTAGAAAGTTATTTCTGTTTTGCAAGAGATAACCGTCGTCGCCGGCACGGACCTTCAACCTGATTTTGCCCCTTGCGCTCTTCCACACCCCTGGTATCCACCATGGCGGCCCAGCAGGAGGTCGTCATGCCCCGCAACTCCTCTCCTTCCCGGCGTCAGTTCCTCAAGTGTTCCAGCGCCAGTCTGCTAGGACTTGGCCTGTCCGCTGGAGAGGCCCCGCCGCCGCGGGCGCCCCAGACCGGTTTCGTGTACGACAAAGCATACAAGTTGCATGACACTGGCGAGGGCCATCCGGAACGGCCTGCCCGCCTGGACGCGATATTGAAGGCGCTGCGCCAGGCAAAGCTGGATGAACAGTTGCTCAACATCCCGGCGCGCGCCGCAACCGCCGAGGAAGTCGCGTTGGCGCACACGCCCGAATACGCGGCGCTGGTGAAACGGGAGGTGGCGGCAGGCAAGGAGGCGCTGAGCACGGGAGACACGCGGATTTCAGCGCACTCCTACGCGGCGGCGTTGCAGGCCGCGGGTGGCGCGCTGGCCGCCGTGGACGCGGTAATCGCGGGGAAAGCACGCAACGCCTTTTGCGCGCTGCGCCCGCCCGGCCACCATTCCGGCCCGGCGCGCGGCATGGGTTTCTGCGTCTTCAACAACGTCGCCATCGCGGCGCGTTACGCGCAGCAGAAACACAAGCTGGGCAAAGTGCTGATCGCCGACTGGGACGTGCACCACGGCAACGGGACGCAGGATATCTTCTATGAAGACGGCTCGGTCTTTTTCTTCAGCACGCACCAGTCCCCGTGGTATCCGGGCACGGGGCGGGCTGATGAGACAGGAAAAGGCAAGGGACTGGGCTGCATCATGAACCGCCCGTTTCCAGCAGGCTCGGGGCGCGAGCAGATTCTAGGCGCGTTCAAGGATGATCTGCTGCCGGCGGCGGTGAAGTTCAAACCGGATCTGGTGCTGATCTCGGCCGGTTTCGATTCCCGCATAGACGACCCGCTCGGCCGCTTCGCTCTTTCCGACGACGATTTCAGCGATCTGACGAAGCTGATGCTGGACCTCGCGCACGAATGCGCGGGGGGACGTCTTGTCTCCGTCCTCGAAGGCGGCTACGCGCTCGAAGGCCTGGGCAGCGCCTGCGCGGCGCATGTCGCGGCGCTCAATTCCTACAAACCGAAGGGGGATTGACCGCGCGCCTCACAGCGCCTGTTGGAGCCAGGATTTCAACTGGCGCATTTCGGCGTCCATTGCAGCCAGTTCATTCAAGAATCTATGAAATCCAGGCTTCTCCTGGTAATCCCGCGTCTGATGGAGTTCATGTGGATCCGTTGCCAGGCCGAACTGTGACGGGTCAATCCCACTCGCCTTTGCTCGGCTGAGCAGCCAGCCCTCCAAGTCGGGACACAGCACAACAAACCGCTTGGCGTGCGCTTCCGAGTGGCAAAGGTAACGCAGCGAGCCATACTTCTCGGCGGTGACATATTGGTCCGCGCAATGCTAACGAGACAGTGGGGCGGGCGTCCTCGCCCGCCGAGGCCAAGGCGG
>Ga0315279_10005498_pt1 | contig 16407 bp, 11 predicted proteins | sample YL17G06_20_MG_FD_203694 | JGI IMG/M metagenome (GOLD analysis project Ga0315279, IMG submission 203694) | Sediment microbial communities from Yellowstone Lake, YNP, Wyoming, USA - YL17G06_20 | ecosystem: Environmental > Aquatic > Freshwater > Lake > Sediment | place: USA: Wyoming | collected...
ACCCGGGCCGCCGGTGGTCATGGGGGCGATGATCGGACCGTTGTAGCCGAGAAGTGAGATGTGGCCGAGGATGTGCTGCCGGTTCTCGGTGCCGACGCGCACGAGGTACTCCCCGTCGCCGCCCGCTTCGCGCGAGCCGAACGTCGTCCGCCCGTCGAAGTCGCCCACATTCGTCATCAGTTCGCCCCACTGGCTCGCCAGCAGGTTCACCACGTTCACGCCGGTGCCCGCGCCCTCGAGCTCCGCCGTCGGCGGCGACAGGAAGTGCACGTGCGTGTCTGCCGTCACCCAGCCCCGCTCGCGCCACGGCAGCACGCGCTCCACGGCGAACGCGAGCGTTCGCGTGCCTTCCGAGACTCGGACCACGCGCCTGATCGGCTTCACCTCGAAGCCCTTGCTGATCTCCACGTAGACGTTGCCGACGGGGAGGTCTATCACGGTCTCGCCCGGGATGTAGGTGCAGAAGTGCGCATCCGGGTTGATGAAGTCCGCGCTCCAGTCCTCGTACCAGAAGGGGTTCGGGATGCGGTGCCGGTCGAGTGGTGCGAGGTACTCCCCGGCCTCGCCGTGGACGTGGAGCCGCACGGCGACGGGCATGTTGGTGGCCTTGTCTATGACGCGCATCTTGACGCGCTGTGTCGCCGCAGCGATCGGCGCGAGCGCTCCGGCGCTCCCGGCCGCCACGTCGCTTGCGGGAATGAGCGTCCCGTCCTCGAGGTGGAACCTGGCATCGGGGTGGGCAGTGTACTCGACGAGCAGCTCGCGCGAGGACACGTCGGGCACCTTGTTGTCGTACGTGCGCACCCAGGAGGCATTCGGGTAGACCGTGCGCCTTTGAGCGGAGATGACCTGCCCGAGGTCAAGCTGCAGGTGCTTCAGGAGACCGTCGTGCGTCAGGCCGAGGTCGGCTGCGGCGCCCTCCGGGAGCGTCAGCACCGCCTTCTGCCTGCGCTCCCAGCGCAGAGGCAGCGACGTAACCTGCCCGGCGGACACGGCGGATAGGATGATGGGCCCCGATTTGGGTTCGATGCGTAGCCCGACGATGGGCTCGTCCGGCCTAGGGTTCTCCCAGCCCCACAGCCAGTTGATCCACGGAGGCCCGTCCGGGTTGGCGACGCGAGTCTGCGACCAGCCCCACACCAATCCGGGCATGGACTGTTCGGAGGTCGTGGGCATCGCGTGCGGCTTGACGTGAGCGACCGCCTGGAAGCAGTTCGTGCCCCATCCCTTTGACATCATGCCGACCTGGTGCCGCCTGCGGATCGCGTTGCGCTCCTCGGAGCCGTCCGCGTACACGAACACGTAGTCCGCCACATGCTCGGCGAGCAGCCCTTGCCCCCGTGGGTCGGTGAAGAACCCCTGCTCATTGCGCCCTAGGTCCGCGATGTCGGTCGTGTGCATGAGGACCAGCCACGGAGCCGTTACCGGCTCCCAGCGAAGCTCAACCGGCTCGGTGCGTGCGACAGCCACGCGGTCCACGGAGAAGGGTATCCCCCAGCACACGCACTCGCCCGCGGGCGCATGGTCCACGTTGTTGCGGGCGTGCTGCGAGAGCGCCCCCTCCCTAAGCTCGGGGAGCGTGCTGTTGCCGTTGAGTGCGATGGTCTTGAAGAGGGGAGAGCTGAGTCCATCGCTGATGCCGGGCATCTTGGGCGTCTCCTTCGTGGACTGTGTGGTCTTGTCTTCGTGGGGTGTGTCGGCTGCCCCGGCCGCGCGTCTGGACGCGACGCCCACAACGGCAGCTCCGACCGTGCCCAGGAAGCGCCTTCGCGTGACCTTCGGTTCGTCGCCGCCCATGGTCGCCTCCTTGGACTTGCCCAGCCCCATTCTGCGCAGCCCGGAGTGCGGCCTGCTGCGCACACTTGCTGGCCCGTGCGCTTCAGGGAACGGTGGGAATACGCCGACTCTTGGCGGCCCCCTTCGCGAAACAAGGTGCGCTGGTCGGGCCTCCAATAATGCACGATAGGTCTGGTGCTGCCTCGGCTCGGCGGCGCCGGCGAGAGTCTCGGGGCGGTACGGGAGGAGGTGGTTGGTCGGGGCAGTGCCGCTCCCTAGAGCGCAGTTCATTCTCGGATGTGGAATGGAGTGTGACTCGAACATGAAGTGCCTTCGATGGTGTGCCCCCCCCTAGAACGTTGGTTTGCGTCTTCTCGCTGGTAGCTCTTGCTGTCGTGGCGAGTACCTCGGCGCAGGCGTACTGGACGCTAGACGTCGGCTACTACCACTTAGGGATCTGGCCCGACTATGAGTGGCGCCCCGCAGGCGAGGCTATCGCCCACTTAAGCAACCAAGTGCAATTCCGCGTCGTCTTGCCCGCCGGCGCAAACCCCGCGCCGAATGCGGTCTTCGCGGTGCACACCACCGCCCCCGACGACCCGTGGGTGATCCTGGAGGCGGACGGGCATTACTGCGGGTCTGAGGGGGGCTGGTTGTACCTCAGCCCTCTTATGTGCACCGCCCTCACCCCCGACGGTGAGTGGCAGATCTGGTGCCAGCTCATCTACCCCGAGCCACCGGGCGGCGGACAAGGCGACTCCATCACGCCGGGAGACCCAGAGCTCGACTCCGCGAGGGAGGGCGCGCAGGTGGAGTCGTGGACGCCGCCTCCGGCTCCGCCGTACGGTTGGCCGGACGGGTTCCCGTGCACGGACAACGGCAACAACGACTACTATCTGGGCCCTTTTGACCTGACGGCGAAGAACCTGACCGTCACCGAGCTGGAGATCGGGTCGGGAGGCCAACCGCCATTCCTTAGCCCGTTCGTCGGCGTGCCTGCGCCCCCGCAGGGACAGCAGGGCAGCCAGGTGCACTACGCCGGATACGTGGACGATGGTAACGAGCTCACCGGCGAGGGGCCGACGTCTTGGGAGCTTGAGGACAGCCTGTTTCTGCATCTCTACCCACTGGGCCTGGGGACCGACCCGGGGTACGCTTATGGCCACTTCCCGCTGCCGGACTCGTTCACTGGCGACTGGAACGCGGTGGCGAAGGGCTTCTACTACGTGAACCTGGACGTCATCGAGGACGAGCCCGCCGACTGGACGCAGTACATGTCGAACGTCCTCTCCGTGGGTGATCTCACGAGAACGGGCTTCACGTACACCGGCCCGCGGGCGGGAAGGCCAACGTTCCAGGCCGATGTGAACGACACCCGGGGGAACCCGCACTCCATTGGCGACGCGCGCTACGTGTGGTACCACGACGACACGGCGACGCTGACGGGCGGCACGGCGACAGGGCCTTCTGCCAGCGGTCAAGACCTGACGATCGAACCTGCCACTCGGACGTTCGGTCTAGCGGGCACCTACCGGCTCGGGGCGACGTTCAGAGACACCGGCCCGCCACCCATATACCATCAGCAGGAGGAGCGGTGGGCAAGGCCGGGGTACGGGACGTTCGACGTACCGGCCGCTGCGCACTTCTGGGGCTACAACTTCGCTGGGGCCTCGGACCGCTGCGAGAACGGGTACGCCCACGTGGGGGCCATAGTGTCCACCTCGCCCCCAGCCACGACGTTCTGCAGCGGAAGGGCTCCGATCAATGAGCGGGGCGGGGTCGTCGCGTACTCGACGGCCCAGGCCGAGGAGCACTTCGAGGCCGCGCTCAAGGAGGACTACGTCATCGAGTACTCCGGACACAGCCACATGGTGTACCAGCAGAGCCCCCCCAAGGCGCTCTGGACCGGCCTGGAACTCGTGCAGGGCACGTATCTGAAGGGTGAGGACGTGCTGTTGTGGACGGCTCGGTCCCTGAAGGCCAAGCTGATCTACCTTCAGTCCTGCAGTACGATCGGTCCAGTCTATGAAGATCCGGACACTTTCTTCCTCTGGCCCCTCGCGGAAGGAGTCACCAACGTCGGTGACGCCGTCGCTGAGCGGTGTGGGAGTGTGGTCATCGGATGGAAGAGGCTCTGCTACGCGTCGGCGGCCGACGCACTTGATGAGAAGCTGTGGCCGAGAATCGCCGAGCAGGATAAGGGCTTCGGCGCAGCCGTGGCCGAGTCGTTGGAAGCTCTGCTGAATGAGCACGACGCAGCCTGGATGCGGGAGAAGCACCTCTACACGTCCGACAACCAGCCCGCCGTGGCCGTCGTCGGCGACGCACCGTCCGCGCACCTTGGGCCAACGTTCTGATGCGGCTGCGCCCGGAAGGATGGATGCCTGTATGGCACAGAAGATGTTGCCCCATATACTGGCCATCGTCGGGATGGCCGTGGCTCTCGGGCAGGTGGCAAGTGCGCGCATGACCGAGGACGAGGCGCGGCGCGCACTCGCACGGGTGGTGGGTGTGTCCCTCGAGGGCTGGAGGTCCCGTGTAGAACACGACACGATCTGCTTCTTCCAGGCTGAACCTGGTCGCGGCGTGACCGAGTACCGGGCGAACCTGGAGACAGGCGCCTTTGGCGGCTACAGCCAGCCGTTCCCGGAGTGGGCCGGTCAGCCCGAGGGCGCAGAGTGTCCAGAGCCGCTCGTCTCCGCAGATCAGGCGGAGCGCGCGGGAAGAGACGAGGCCAAACGGTGGATGGGGGACGCTTACAGCCGGATCACTGAATGGGCGGTGGAGTCCCGCGCGGGAGAGGGCTACTACGCCGTTCGGGGTCACGGGGACCGACGTGGCGAGCCACCGAGAGATGGGCTTTCGCCGTGGTGCAGTGCCTTCGTGTCCTGCCTCGACGCCAAGGTGTTCTACTACGGTCAGACCGTACCTGTCGAGGTCGAGCCCATAGACCCCGTCGTCTCCGCTGAACGCGCGCTCGAGATCGCGAGGAAACACATGGAGGAGCCCGACGCTCGGGTCCTCAGTGAGCCGTGGCTCTGGCAGAGCCCACAGGGCAAGCGCGAGCTGAAGTGGACCTTTGCTATGGGGTTCCCGGCTGCGCAGGAGGAGCCCGGCAACGACACGCGCCACGTCGGCCATGAGCGCCCAGCCCGGCTCTACGAGATCGACGCCCTCACCGGGGACATACTGCTCTGCGACATTGCATCTGGGTTCTCAGACAGGGCTGGCGCTCCCGAGAGGGCACTCAGCCCGGCTGAGGGCGTTCCCGAGCCGTCCGCCGCCTCCGTCGTCCCCTCCGCGGAGCCCGCCCCCGAAGCCGGCGGGACGCCGGCGGTCCCAGTGGTGCCGCTGGCGGGGGCCGGGGTCGTGCTAGTGCTCGGCGTGGCGGCGGTGGTGGTGGTCCGACGGAGGAGGTAGCCCGCAGTGGTAGGCCGCCGGGCATCCGATGACGACTGCCCAAGTGGTGTAGGTCCGCCACACTGGTCCGTCATCCCTGAGGAGGGAGCGAAGCGACCGTCACGAAGGCCGGCGGATAGGGGTCTCCGGGGCCGCCGCCCTTCGTGATGCGCACAGGACGCGCTCCTCAGGGACGACGGGTCCGGGCTGCACCGATTGCGAAAGCCTCAGTAGTCGGTCGTGGGGCCCACAGGGTCAAGGGCTGAGTCGTTCCCACGGCAAGCGCCGAGCGGGTGGAGTCAGCGGTGTTGATCGGTCATTCGCACCCTTCCGCCTCCTCCATCGCGATCCGGCTCCACTCGTCGAAGCGCTCCGGGCGGTGGTTGCAGGTGTGTGTGTCCTTCAGGATGATCTCCAGCACGCAGCCGTGCTCGCGCGCGATGTCGACTGTCTCCCTGATGTCGGCGCGGACGGCGTCGGGGTCGAAGGTCACCGCAGCCAGGGTCGCCGGGTTGGGCTTCCACGAGAAGATGACGTCTCCGCCCAGTCGCTCGGCGCTGACGCGCTTGTCAGCCCACGGGCTGATGGACACGCGCCTCATGCGCGGCACGAGACGCTTCAGCATGTCGAGCTTGTGGTGAAGCGGCTCGCAGCATCCGTAGCAGTTGAGGCCGAACCTCCCGAGGATCGGAAGCTGGTAGGGCAGCACGAACTCCTCGTGCATCGCCGGTGAGACCTCGGACATCGTCTGCGCCTCGCAGAAGCCCCACATGTCCGCGAGGCGCACCGTGCCCTCGAAGCCGGCCGCGGGCAGCTCGTCGGTGAAGCCGAAGCCGCCCGAGCCGACGTAGCTGTTCCCATTGTTCAGGAACAGCAGGCCTTGCGTCTCGAGCGACTCGATCCACGCGAGGCGCCCCTCCATCAGTCGGCGCATCCCGGCGTGGACCATCTCGGGCTGGTCAGACATGTCCCAGAATGTCTGCATGATGCCGCGCAGCATGGTCCACTCGTCGATCAGTCCGAGCGCCCACCAGTGGGTGCCGTGCAGGCGCACCTCCAGGATGTCCCCGAGCAGCTCCTCGAAGTAGGCGAGGTTGCGCCGCGTGGCGTCGGGGTCGTGCGTCGCGGTGGGCGTCCGGATCGCGTCGATATCCGCGAGCGCCCTGACGGGCGCCTCCCAGTTGTAGGCGCCGCGCGGCGCGCCGCTGAAGATGTGTGTCGGGCCGATGCCCCACCCTGTCACATGAACCGCCGGGCTGACCCGGAAGACGCTGTTGCACACCTGGTCGTCCGCGAAGTGCTCGGCCGCGTAGAGCCGCATTCGCAGGCCCTGCTCGACGCCGCGAGCATCGTTGTCCTCACAGGTGAGGGTTGAGTCGGGCAGCAGCTCGACCCAAGAGCCCTCCGGCGAGATGAACACCAGCGGTCGGCCGGGCCGAAGGCTGTTCTGCGCGTACCAGCGCTTGCGCCGTTCGTCTTGCTCTGGCTGTGCGGCAACATCGGCGACCTTCTTGGCTAGCTCCCTGATCGTCTCGCGGTCCCGCTGCGTCATCGGCGTGTGGCACCCCTGTCGACGGCTGTGATCAAGAGAGCGGTCTTCGGCGGGGCTCAGGCGACTCCCTCGCACGGCATCGGCATGGGCTGCCCGCAGGGCCGGGGGGCGCGAGGGCGAACCAGCCTCCGCGAGGTGATGTCTTCGTGCAGTTCAGCAACCCTTGGGCGGAGCCCGGCTTCTTCGTCAAAGCGCACTTACACACCCACACGACGGAATCGGACGGCAAGCTCCCCCCCGAGCAGGTGGCCACCGTCCACCATCGCTGCGGCTATTCGGTGCTGGCGATCACGGATCATGGGAAGGTGACCGACACCGCTCGTCTGGCCCGGCCCGATCTGGTGATGATCCCCGGGGTAGAGCTCGGCTGCCGCGCAAGCGAAGAGGTCTTCTACCACGTGGTGGCCCTAGGCGTGCGGCAGGAGCAGCTCGCCGGTTTCGGCGGAGAGGTGAAGGAGTGCCTGCGCCAGATCGCGGAGGCCGGCGGCCTGGCGTTCATCGCGCACCCCTACTGGTCGTCGAACACCGCCGCGGACCTCCTGGGCCTTCCGAACTGCCTCGGGGTCGAGGTCTACAACCACGGCTGCGAGATCGAGATAGGCAAGGGCATCTCCTCGGTGCACTGGGATGATTGCTTGCGCCGGGGCGAGCGCTACGTACCATTCGCGGTGGACGATGCCCACATGTACGGGTTCGACGTGCTTGGTGGTTGGACGATGATCAAGGTCCGCGCGCTCACGGCGGAAGCCGCGATGGACTCGATCCGGCGGGGGCTCATCTACGCTACGATGGGCCCACAGATCATCGACCTGCGGATCGAGGACCGGTTGATCACCGTCGAGACAAGCCCCGCCAACGCGATCCGGTTCATGTGCGACGACCAGCAGGGCTGGTGCGAGCAGGCGTGGGGCCGGCCGCCGATCACGACCGCCAGGTGGGAGATGAGCGGCAGGGAGCGGTATGTGCGCGTCGAGGTGGTCGACGAGGCGGGCCGTCGCGCCTGGAGCCCGGCGATGTACCCGTAGGGGTCGCCCAACGTGGCCGCCCACTCATATCACGGGCAGGGACGCCGATGCCACGGTGCGTAGGGCCGATAGAGGGAAGGAGCGAGTGCGAGAGTGCCGTTCAGAGACATGCTAGGCCGCTTGGCGCAGCCCATCGAGGGGCGCGCCGGACGCATCTCGAGCAACCAGCAGCCGGAGTGGAACAACGGCAACTGGGACATGAGCCAGATCCCGGCCGGCACGACCCTGGAGCTTCCGCTCATTGAGGGCCCGGCCGTGATCACCCACGTCTGGTTCACGTCCCATGCGGGCCATGTTGACAAGCTCGATAGCCTCGTGCTGCGGATCTACTGGGACGGGTGCGAGGAGCCGGGCGTTGAGGCGCCGGTCGGCGATTTCTTCGCATGTGGCCACGGGAAGCGGATGGTGGTCGACTCCCTGCCGGTGCAGGTCTCCGAGTCCGGCTCGCTCACCTGCTACTGGCGGATGCCGTTCCGCGAGTCGGCGCGGATCACCGTGACCAACGAGCACCCGACCGACGGAACGGGGCTCTATTGGCAGGTCGACTACCTCAGCGTGCCCGAGATGCCCGCTGGCACGCCCTACTTCCGCGCGCACTACCGCCGCGAGCATCCATGCGAGATGGGCACCGACTACCTCCTGCTCCAAACGGAGGGCAAGGGGCACTACGTCGGCTCGGTGATGAGCATCACGATGTGTCAGGACGGCTGGTTTGGCGAAGGCGACGACTTCTTCTTCATCGACGGCGAGGAGATCCCCTCATTGCAGGGCACCGGCTCGGAGGACTACTTCAACGACGCCTGGGGCTTCCGCGAGCGGACAACCGCGTTCTTCGGCCAGCCGCTGTGGGAGGGCTACAGCGCCGGCGACCGCGGCTGTGCTTACAGGTGGCACGTCCTGGACCCAGTGCCCTTCGAGCGGTCGCTCAAAGTCATGGTCGAGCACAAGGGCAACATGGAGCCGCCGTGCGAGGGGTGGTACGTCGAGCGGCCGGACTACTTCTCGTCGGTTGCCTTCTGGTACCAGACCGGCGGGCCCAAGCGTCTCGCCGCCCTGCCATCCTACGCCGAGCGCCTGCTGCCCTGGACCATCATCCGGCTCTCGGACTCGCTTGCCGAGGTGAAGACGACGGGTGGCGGGGACGTCAGTCCGCAGTGGCTCGGGGATCGCGCGATCATCTTCTGGCGGAACGACGATCCCGCCGGCTCGATAGCGGTCCCGTTCGAGATGAGCGAGACGCGTCGCTGCGCGGCCAAGCTCAGCGTCCTCACCTCCTACGACTATGGGATCTGGGACGTCGCGCTCGATGGCGAGACTGTTCTTCGGAACGTGGACCTCTACGCGCCGGACACCGGCTCGCGGGAACTCCGGCTCGGGAGCCGTGAGATCGCGGCAGGGCGACACACGCTCACGCTGACGTGCCAGGGCTGCAACCAGGCCGCCTCCGGTGACGGCGGCGGCCCTTCCTACTACCTCGGCCTGGATGCCGTGCGGCTGCTCGCACTGCCGGAGCCGGTGATGCGACCGATGGGCCGGCGCGGGCGCGAGGAGCGCCACTGGATCTGGCGAGCCATTAACGATGCTGTGCGCGCGTTCCGGGCGGTCCGGAAGGTGACGCCCGACTCCTTGCGCGACCTGGTCGACGCGGGTCTCCTGGGCGAGCGGTACCTGGACGATGAGAACCACCAGCCACTTGAGTCGCGACTTGAGGGGGACGGGCTCGTCGTGGAGAGCGTGGGAATGGATGGCGTGAAGGGCACGGAGGACGACTGGACGAGGACGTTCTGAGTTCGCGGCGGGCGTTCTCTCGCCCTAAGTAAGCACGAAGCGCTGTACCGAAGGGCGAGGGGGCGCCTCATGGCGATCACCTTCAAGTGCACGCACTGTGGCAACGAGCTGACCGTACCCGATGACGCCGCGGGCAAGACGGGGCGATGCGGCCGGTGCGGAACGCGCAACACCGTGCCGGTACCGGATGACGGCTTCCTGCTCGACCCGACGCCGCCCGCTGCTCAGCCTGCGGCCCCGCTGCCGCCGCCGTCGCCGTTCGCCTTTGTTGAGCCCTCTAGGCCGCTACCCGGGGAGCACATACCGGCAGGGCCCTATGTCCCGTACGCCACCGACCAGCGGGAGCGCGGCGAGACAGCCTCGGGGTTCTGCAGCATGATCGTGTACAAGCTGCAGGCTGTGTGGTGTGTACTAGGCTGGCTGCTGTTCGGGCTCACCGCGCTCGGCGGGTTCATCGGCTACCAGTCGCACAATCCCGTCCTCGCGATGGTCCTGGGCGCGGCGTCCGGCCCGCTGTGGCTGGCCTGGTGGGTCATTGACGCCGTCGACCAACGCATCAGCGCGACGCAGTTTACTGTCGGCATCCTCCTGATGTTCACGTGTTGCGGCGGGCTGTTCGTGTGGGTCTACTACTGGCTCTATGTGAGGGACTGAGGCGGGCGGCGGTCTTGACCTACTTCCCGATCTCGCCCACGTCGACGCCGAACAGGCGTAAGTGGACTGGTACGCCAGCGGTGTTGGACAGGTAGACCGCAGCGGCCGTCAGCGCTCCGAACACTACGACGGACAGCACGATAGAGCCTGCCGACTGGGCAGTCGTGAGGTCGTGGACCGTCCTTAGCCCCACGAATAGCAGCCCCAAACCCCACACCGTGGACGCTAGACCCAGTAGCACGATGACGGGAGCCGCATACGGGCCGATGGCAGCCAGCAGTTGCTGCACCATGCTGATGACCATCGCTGGGAACATGGAGTAGACCACAGCACGGTAGGTCAGCCCGAACGGGCTACGGCAGCCCAGGATGCGCACGCAGCCATGCAGCACTGCCGACACAGCCAGAACCCCAGCCATGACGAACGGCACCATCACGGCCAGGAACACACAGATCGGCGTGGAAAGCGCAGCCAGGACCAGCGCGCCCATGGACATAGCGCAGCCCCAGACCAGCTCTATCACCAGAGCCGCGAGCAGCGTAAGGGCGAGGAACAGCGTGGGCGGGCCGAGCGCCGTGTGGCCCCGCTGGTGCCCAAAGAACGCCCTTGGGGTCGAGATGATCGCCCACATGTTCGGGTACGTCCACTCACCGGGGTCGTGGCTGGGGGCAAAGCGCTCGACGCGCACCCTGGGAGGGGCAGCCGCTTGCCGTGGTTGGCCCGCGTCCTGGTCGTCGTCCTCGGGCTCCGGGACATCGTCGGCTGGGCCCATCGCCGTATCCTCCGGCCTCGCGGGCGCGCTGCCATGCACCCCTGCTACGTCGCCGACAGCACGGTCTGCTCCGCGAGCGGGCCGGCGTCCGCTTCCGGCATGACGTTCACGAGGTTGTACTCGGGCGAGCCGAGCCCCATCTCGCTGGCGAGTCGGATGACCAGGTACGGGTCCTTATAGGGGCCGTGAAGGGCCTGCAGCGGGTGCCTGCCGGGGGCGGCTTGGATCTCCATGCAGCCCGGCACGTTCTCCTCGATGATCCTCATAGGCATCATCGCGTCGAGCACGGCCTGCTCCACGGCGCACGGATCGTTGGAAGCGAAGATGCCCGCATCGGGGAGGATAGGCGGCCCGGTGAACCCGAAGCAATCGCACACCGGCGTGATCTGGGTCGCGATGTTGACGAATGTCATCTTCGACCGGTCGAACGTGTCCAGCACGAGCTTCACCGAGATGGCCATGGCCTCCTGGAAGGACTGGAAGTTCACAGGCGCAATGAGCAGCGATCCCTCGGGTGCGACCTTGAGGCAGCGGCCGCACTGGTTGCAGGGCTCGAAGTGCAGGTGGAGCTCCTCCGGCTTCTCGCGATCCTGGACGATGCAGCCATAGGGGCACGCGTCCATGATCCTCTGCCTAGTCTCCGCGTCCGGGCACTTCTCCGCGTACCAGTACTTGTCGTAGTGGACGGTGTCGTGCATCTGTCCGCGCGTCGCGCCGGCCATGCCGCCGAGCGCCAGGTTCTTGAATACCCCGCCGAAGGCGCACGAGGGGTGGCCCTTCGCGTGCGCCAGGTTGATCAGGAACGTGGCGTCGTGGAGGTGACCGCCGACGTGCCACTCCTTGATGTTCTTGTACTCTCGCTGCTTCGTGTAGAAGTACCGCTCATTCGCGCCCTGGTTCGGCACAATCGGGCAGCCGAGGGTCTCGGTGGTGTAGCCGCGCGTGTGGGCGGTGAAGCACGACCCCGGGGCGTCGGTCACGAAGGGCTGTCCCCCGCCCTGCTTCACAGCCTCGACGACCCGCCGCACGAAAACGGGGTGGACCGTGGAGTACCCGATGTGGAACCCCAGGTGCATCTTGATGGCCACAAGCTCGCCCTTGACCCGGTCCTTGATGCCGAGCTTGTCGATGATAAGGTCGAGCTTGGCCGGGAGGGTCTCCTCCGCGCGCAGGTTGCGCTGCTTGGGTGACGCGTAATAGACATCCGCTGGCATTCTGATCCTCTTGTCGACCACCTTGGGTGGCTGGTTTGCCGACGGCACGCCGGTTAGCCGTTCTTCGCCGCCGACCCCGCGACAGCCTACAGGTTTCCGGCGGGCTCATCCGGAACACGGGGGCGGTCGGGGGACGGGAGGGACCTATCCGTGACACTCGCGCGTCCCTGCGCCGTGGCGACGTGGACCTTCGGTAAGCCGGCCGCCCAGGTGGCCGGGCGTCTGCTCGGTGAAGGCGTCGACCTGCTGACCGCGATCGAGCAAGGTATCGTCTCGGTGGAGCTCGACGCGACCGTCGGCTCTGTGGGCTACGGCGGGTCGCCGAACTCCTCGGGCGTCATGGAGTTCGACGCCGCCATCATGGACGGACGCGACCATCGCGTGGGCAGCGTTGCCGGCCTGCGCGGGTGTCGGACGCCGGTCTCGGTCGCCAGGCGTGTTCTGGAGCGTTCGAGGCACTCTATGCTCGTCGGCGAAGGGGCGGGTGAGTTTGCCCGGGCGCAGGGGTTCGTGGCCGCCGAGACGCTCAGCCCTGAGGCGGCCGAGCGGTACCGGGCCTGGCGGCAGACCCGGCCGGGGGTCTCGTCGCATGACACGATCGGACTCGTCGCGGTCGATGCAGAGGGCAACGTGGCCGCCGGGTGCTCAACGAGCGGCCTGGCGTTCAAGGACCCGGGCCGCGTCGGTGACTCGCCTGTCATCGGCAGCGGGCTCTACGCTGACAACGCGGCGGGCGCGGCCGCCGCGACCGGCAACGGCGACGAGATCCTCAAGTTCTGCATGAGCTTCCTCGCGGTCGAGCTGATGCGTGCCGGGGCGTCGCCCGACGGGGCGTGCGCGCGCACGATCGGGCGGTACCGGGACCAGCACCCGGAGCGAGCCGGCGAGCACGTCGCGCTCATCGCGGTGTCTCCGTGCGGCGAGCACGGCGCGGCGGCACAGGGCGGTGAGTTCCCGTTCGCCGTGTGGACGCCGACCGTCTGTGAGCTGCTCAAGCGCGAGGCTATCGGGGCCGGGGTGAGGGCGTGAACGGCCGCCTACTCGTCCAGCAAAGGGAACTCGCCGCGCGGCGTCGGGATGAAGCGGCGGACGTACTGATCACAAGCGTACCGGTCGGTCATGCCTGCGACGAAATCCGCCGCTCTGCGCGCGCGCTCCTCGACTGGCAGCTCGCGCTCGTGTGGGCGCAGGAACGGCGCGGCCACCGGCTCCTCCACGTAGAGGCGGAACAGCTCCTGGACGATCCTGACCCCTCGCGACTCGGGGTGCCGCATCGTCGCGCGCTGTGAGTAGACGTTGTCATACAGGAAGTCCTTGAGCGCGTCCATCGCCCCGGCGATCTCGCGGTCCATCTCGAGGTACGGCTTCTCTCGGCTGTGCTCGATCACCGATCCGACGATCCGCGTGATGCGCTCTCCGTGTGTGCTCCCAAGCACAGCCAGCACACCCGGCGGAACATCGTCGATCGCGAGAACACCCGCGCGCCGCGCGTCGTCCAGGTCGTGGTTGAGGTACGCGATCCTGTCGCTCCAGCGGACGACCTTGCCCTCCAGCGTGGCCGGCTCCGGTCCGTCGAGCCGATGCGTTAGGTCCGTCAAGCCCTTCGCGTGGTTGACGATCCCGTCGCGCACTTCCCACGTCAGGTTCACTCCCTGCCCATCTCGCTCGAGCAGGTCCACCACCCTCAGAGACTGCTCGTAGTGTCGGAAACCGGCGCCGGGCACGTACTGCCGGTACGCCTCGTCCAGCCCTCGCTCTCCGACGTGACCGAACGGCGTGTGCCCGAGGTCGTGGCCGAGTGCGATCGCCTCGGTCAGGTCTTCGTTAAGGCGCAACGCGCGCGCGATCGTGCGGGCTATCTGGCTGACTTCCAAAGTGTGCGTCAGTCGAGTGCTGAGGTGGTCGCCGGTGGCAGGCAGGAACACCTGGGTCTTGCCGGCAAGGCGCCGGAAGGACTTGCAGAGGTGGATCACGCGGTCGCGATCCCGCTGGAAGTCGGTGCGGAGAGGGCAGGGCTCCTCCGGGGAGGCTCTGCCCTTCGTCCGCTCGGCCTGTGCGGCGAACGAGCTGAGCGTCTCGTGCTCCGCGGCCTCTATCTCATGTCGCACGGTGCGGGCCATGCCAGCCATTCGGGCCCCCGGGGCTAGTCGTGCTCCCCGCCCTTGCCCCCGTAGAACTCGCGGGCCTCCTCGCCTTCCAGGACATCCCGAGGCTCCGGCTTCAGCATCCTAAGTTTGCCCCACTTGTTGGGGTTGTAGGCCATCCGGCCTAGCGCTTCCTCGGCCTTCCAGCGCACGGCGGCCTCGGGGTCGTAAGCCTGTGCCACCACGAGCGAGTTGACGATGTGCTCGACCGCGTCATTTCGCGCCTTGGCCTGTAGCTGGTACAGACGCCCGAGCGACTCCGCGGCTCTTGCCCGCACTTCCCATGACTGGTCGCTGTCCGCCACCGCGTGGCTCGCCGGCCCAACCTCCGTAGGATCGCCGACAGCCGTCACGAGAATGGGGGTCATGGCCGGGAGCTTGTAGTAGCCGGCCATCCACACACCGTTCGCGCGGATGCGCTCATCGACGCTCCTCGTGGCGGCCGTCGCGGCGCTCAGAACTAGATCCCGCGCGGTCTCGTCAAACCCCTCTCGCTCATGCTCGCGTCCCAGATACACGAGCCCATAGGACGCTATGTAGCGCAGCTTCAGGGGTTCCTGGCTCTCCACCACCTGGGCCAGCAGCGGCAGCGCTTGGGGGTCGTTGAGCCAGATCATCCCCACCAACGCCGCCTCGCGGACGTTCTCGTTCGTCTCGCTGAGGTACGCGTTGCGCAGTGCGTCCCACGCCCCGTCGGGGCGGAGGCGGCCGACCCCGTAGGCGCAGTACTCGCGCACGTAGTCATCGGGGTCGTGCTCCAGGAGCGGAAGCAACACCTCGCCGCACCCCTCGGGAGCGTTAGACGACAGGGAAATGGAGTTTGCGGCCTCGCGCCGCGCGCTGGCTCTGGGCGACGTCAGGGCGGTGAGAAGCGCTGGGAACCCGGCGTCGTACTCTCTGAGCTTAAGCCCGGCCTGGGTGCGAGCCGAGAGGTCGTCGCCCTCGAGTTCGGGCAGGCGCTTCTGCGCGTCGGCGGCGGCGAACTCCCTTATCCCCTTGAGCGCCTCTTCGTTCTTGCGCCGTGCCTCCGACTCGGCGGCGGCGCTGGTCGCTTTGGCTTCCTTCTCGCGCTGGCGCTGGCCTGACTGCTCGACGAAGCCCGGCCTCTCAGGAGCCAACTGCTCGTGCCCAATTCGCTCCTTCTCGAGGTCACCTCGGATGTTGCCGACCCTGATGCTTAGGCCGATCGCGGCAAGGAAGAAGAACACGCCGAGTGCGTAGAGCGTGCTTGGTGCGATCTTGAAGGGCAAGCGCTGTGTCGTGCGCGCCGCGTGCTCCTGCATCAACTGGACGCTCTGAGCGCCCTTGTACGGCTCCTTCAACGAGTCCCACCTCCGAGCGCGAGACCGAGCGCAGAGCAGTAATGTGCTACCAGAGCCCCGCTCCGTCAAGGTAGCAGTGCCCTGTCCGGCGCACCGCGCTACAGCCCCGCGCGCCCGGGGCTCGAGGCAGGTATGGTCCGTTGCGCGGGGCAATCCGTGAGCGGCAGGGACGGCCGACGCCGCGAGGAGCTGTCACGCGACATGACGTTCCGACCCCCGGTCCTTTGTGCAGCTTGTGTCATGGCCCTGGTCGCCGTCGCTCCGCCATGCGCCGATGCCGACGACGCGCTCGCGCGCCTGACGGCGCTGTCTTGGGAGCAGCCGGTCGAGCTGCACTGGTGTCTCCTCAAGGGCGACCCAGCCCAGCCGCCGGTCGGCACGGACTACGATGACAGCGCATGGCAGCCCGGTACCACCTGGCCCGACAGCGGCTCCGTGGCTTGGTTCAGGGCGCGGCTGAGGCTGCCGAGCCGTGTCGGCGGCTTCAGGGTCGGCGGGGTGCCACTCGCCCTTGACCTGGGCGTTGATGACGACGGCCGCGCCTATGTGAACGGCGCCAGCGGGGGCGACTTCCACTGGGCCGGCACGGTCATGCTGACGGAGAAGGCCGCCGAGGGCGATGAGTATGTGATCGCGGTCCGCGTTGTGAATGGGCCCGGCGCCGGCGGCATCCGCGGCGTCAAGCTCCGGATCGTCCCGCCTGACGACTCGGTATCGCCCTCCGATCTCGCAGCTCAGCTCCGGTTCGCGAGGACCCTCGC
>Ga0315279_10005499_pt1 | contig 16406 bp, 12 predicted proteins | sample YL17G06_20_MG_FD_203694 | JGI IMG/M metagenome (GOLD analysis project Ga0315279, IMG submission 203694) | Sediment microbial communities from Yellowstone Lake, YNP, Wyoming, USA - YL17G06_20 | ecosystem: Environmental > Aquatic > Freshwater > Lake > Sediment | place: USA: Wyoming | collected...
GACAGGCCAGGCAGGCGGGCGTGTTTGGCGGGTCGGGCCGGGCCGCCGGCAGGGCCGCCGAGGCGAGAACGATCGCCCCCAGAAGGCCGATCCAAAGTCGGAGACCGGTGCGCACGTGTTTCATGATGGTGTGCTCCCGGGGCGCCCGGCGGCGGGCGCCCGGAGACGATGAAACGGCCGTATTACTTGGCCGGGACGGGGTGCTTGATCTTGTCCCAGGCGGCGGCAAAATCGAAGGTCTTGCCGTGGGCGTCCTTGTGGCAGGTCAGACACCAGGTCTTGATGGCGTCGGGGCTGCCGAACATCTTGAGGCCCTTCTTGATCGCCTCGTCCTTGGCCTTCATGACGCTCAGGGTTTTGTAGTCGCTGCCGGCTCCGTGGCAGACCTCGCAGCTCACGCCCTCGGTCTTGAACTCGGCCACGGCGCCGTGGCACTTCAGGCACTTGACGTCGGTTGTCGGGTCCTTGACGCCGAGGGCCTGGGCGTTGGCGGCGGCGCCGGGGGAGCTCAGGGCGGCGAAGGCCTTGGCGTGGTTCGACTTTTCCCAAATGGGATATTGCTGGCCCTGCTTCTCGGTCTTGTGGCAGATCTGGCATTTGGCCGAGCCGACGTAAGTCGGGGCCTGGGCCAAGGCCGAGACGCTCAAGGCGAAAACGAGGATGATGAGCCCAGCGAGCGTTTTATTTTTCATGACGATCCTCCTCATGAACAAAGGCATTTTATAGATCAGATCGCATCTCTTGTCAACTTGCGAACCGGGGCGGTCGCGGCGCGGCGTCCGATTATTTATAGCCGAAGATCATGCTGTAGATGATCAGCAGGACGAGGGAAATCCCGATAAAGAGCAGGGTGAACCCGAAGATCCGGATGGCCAGCATCTTCCGCGGCGAGACATCCTTGAGCTGCATGACCTTCTTCAGTTTGTCCTCGTCCTTGAGGAAGCGGTACTCCTCGGGACGGTCCTTGCGGTACTCGTCGAGGGGTACGATGCCCGTGAAAATGACCGGGTCAAGGGGGAATGATTCGGGCCGCAAATGGGTGTTGAAAAAATGGACGGTGAAGATGAAGCCGACGGCCAGCAGGGCCTCGTCGCTGTGGATGATCATGGCCACGTTGATCAGCCAGCCGGGCAGGATCTTGGTAAAGACTTCCGGGAACCACAGGATCAGCCCGGAGAAGCCGATGATGGCCACGCCCCAGAAGACGGCCAGATAGTCGAACTTTTCCCAGTAGGTCCAACGGCCGTAATCCGGCCGGGGACCGCGGCCGAGGAACCATTTGATCGAACCGACGAAGTCCCGGACGTCCTTTTTATTGAACCACAGGGAGCGCGGGCCGAAGATCATTTTTTTCCAGGTCGACTTGGTCTTTATCTTCATCCGCACGAGCGAGGCGAAATGGGCCGAGAAATAGCCGAAGGTGAGCAGGGCGCAAAAACGGTGGATGAGACCGGCCGTCTTGACCCCGCCCAGGAGGTTGGCCAGCGTCTGGGCCCAGGGCATGTTGGCGAACTTGAGGGTCATGCCGGTCAGGGCCAGGCCGATGAAGCTGATGATGACGAAGAGGTGGGTCAGGCGCTGTCCGCCGGTAAAGCGTTCGACGTAGTAGCGCTTGTGGACCGCCGCATTGGCCTTCTTCTCCCGGGCGTATTGGAACGACCGCGGCATCCAGAGCAGGGTGTGGACGCCGAAGAAGGCGAACACGCCGATCAGCAGGAAGGTCATGGCCCAGAAGGTGAAATATAGGACGGGATACTTCTGGCGGTCGTGGTGGGTGGCGTGCGTCAGGTAGCCGGTGAAGCGGCGGTTGGCGTCCGGGTGGCATTTTTGGCAGGTCTGGACGACGTGCTGAAACCCGACCTTGGACGCCGCGTCGTTGATGCCCTTGATGTCGTGAGCCCCGTGGCAGTCCGAGCAGCGGGCCGCTTTGAGGTAGCCGAGGGCGTAGGCTTTGCCGTGGAGCGTCGTGTTGTACGTTTCCGAGAGGTCCTTGTGGCAGCTGCCGCACTGCACCGTGATCTCGGTCAGGAACTGGTCCTGCTGGATGTTCCGGATCTTGTGGGCCGAGTGGCAGTCTTCGCAATTGGGCAGTTTCTTGTCCGACTTGGCCCCGACCAGGCTGTGGATGCTGGCGGCGTAATCGTTGTAGATGCCTTTATGGCAGGCGGCGCAGGTGGCCGGGATGTTCTTCTGAGAAACGGATGACTGCGGCGAGGCGGCTTTCAGGATGAAGTGGGTGTTGTGGCAGTCCGTGCAGACGGCGCTCGGCAGGAGCCCCTTCTTGACCAGGCCCTGGCCGTGGACGCTGCTGGAGTAGTTGATCAGGACGTCGCCCTGCGGATTCCGGGCCTGGTTTTCGGCGGCCATCCGGCCGTGGCAGTCGCCGCAGAGCTTGGGGATGCCGGTGCGGTACGTCTGGTCCCGCTCGTCCTTGTGCGAGCGGACCTCGTGCTTGCCGTGGCAGTCCGTGCAATAGGGGGCCTGGGCCTTCTTCTGCTGGAAGGCCTGACCGTGGTCGCTCTCGAAATATTCCTCGGCCACTTTGGCGTGGCAACTCGAGCAGTCGACGCGCTGGACGGTGTCGCAGGGCCGGGCGTGAAGCGGATTGATGTCGGAATGGCACTTGACGCAGGGAATGTCGCGATGGACCGAGCCCTGGAGCTTGTCTTTGACCACCGTCAGGGGGACGGGTTTGCCCTCCACCGTCTTGTGGACGTCGGGCCGCTCGTGGCACTTGAGGCATTCGCGGTCGGCCGTGCCCATGACCAGGTTGGCCTTCTGGATCTTGTGCGGGCGGTGGCAGTCGGTGCAGGCCGGGATGGCCCCGGGTTTTTTCTCCCAGAGCTCGCCCTTGATGACCTTGAGATGGACCTGCTCAATCCGGGCGTGGCACTGGGTGCAGGTCTTGGCGATGTTCTGGACGGAGACCGAGGATTCCGGCGTCGTATGAGGCAGGATCTTGTGGTTCTCGTGGCAGTCGTTGCAGGTGGCCGTGACGGTCAGGCCTTTCTTGAAGAGGGCCTCGCCGTGGGTGCTCTGGGAATAATTGTTGAGGATGTCCTTCTCGGTGATGTCGTAGACGCGGGCGACGGGAGCCCCTTCCCGGTGGCAGGTCCCGCAGAGGACGGGGATCGTGAACTTATAGGTTCTCGAGTTGGGGTCGCGACGGGACAGGATGTCGTGGTTGCCGTGGCATTCCTTGCAGGTCGGCGCGTAGGGGGCGCCGCGTTTCAGGGCCCGGCCGTGGATGCCGGCGTAGAAATCGGCGTCGGCCTGCTTATGGCACAGGCCGCAGTTGACGGGCTGGAGCTTCTCGGGGTGGGGGAAATCCTTGACCGCGGCGTCGCGGTGGCAGCCGATGCAGGGCTGGCCTTTGTGGACGGAGGCGGCCAGCTTGGCCGAGGTGACGAGGAGCGTCCCCGGCCTACCGCCGGGCCTTTCCGATTTGAGGCCCGGGTCGGCATGGCAGGCCTCGCAATCTTCGTTGGATTGGGCCGAGAGGGCCAGAACGGCGGACAGGATGAGGAAAAAGAAAATGACGAAGCGCATCCTTTTCTGCATCATGGTGGGCCGATCTTAATCAAGACCCGCCGATGTGTCAAGAAAGACGGGCGCCGGCCGGGATCCCGCCGAAAAGTCCGCGCGTTCTTGACGTTGCTTTGGCGCCCGCAGTATGATCCCGCCGGAAGGAGGAGAATTTTGCTTTCCGGTCCGGAGCGCCAAGCGGCGCGAAAAGGCGGATTCTTCTCTAGCCGGGGGCGTGTTCTCGGCCGGGAAACCGCCGTACTCCTCGTCCTGGTGGCCCTCCTCGCGACGGCCAACGTCTTCTGGCTTCGCGCCAACACGACCCCGCCGTCCTGGGACCAATCGGCCCACCTCTCTTATTGCCTGGATTTCCACGATCTCTTCAAATCGTGGCATCCCCTGCGGACCGAGCGGCCCGCCTTTTTCGATCGGCTTTTGCGGGTCTCCAATTTCTGGCCTCCGTTTTTTCATCTCAGCACCGTGCCCGTGACGCTTCTCCTGGGCTTTTCCCCGGACGCGGTGTGCGCCACGCATATCCTGTATTTGATCGTCCTGGCCTTCTCCGTCTACGCCATCGGCAAGCACTTCCTGACTCCCGGGCTCGGCGTCGCCGCCGCGGCGCTGACGCTGCTCTATCCCGTCATCTTCGGGCTGAGCCGGACCCAGCTCGTCGATCTTCCCTTGACGGCCATGGTGACCCTTGTCCAAGCCCTCATCCTCAAGACCGGAGCGGGCACCCGGTGGAGGTCGGCCTGGATGCTCGGCTTGGCTGCCGGATTATGCGTCTTGACCAAGTGGACCGGCCCGGTGTTTTTTGCCGGGACCTTCCTGCTCGTGCTCGTCCAGGCCTGGAAGAAGAAAGACGTTTCCCGGGCGTCCATGATCCTGTCCCTGTTCTTTGTCGCCCTTCTTGCCGCCGTCATCGTTTATCCCTGGTTCGCGGAGAATTGGACGGAATTCACGCACCGCATGGGGTCCATCAATACCGCCGACGCGGCCCGGATGGGAAGCCCCAAGCCGTTCTCCCCCCAAGCGTTCTACTGGTACGCGGCCGAGATCGTCAAGAACCTGCTGACGTGGCCGCTCCTGCCTTTCGCCCTTCTGGGAGCGGCCGGATTGATCCTCTGGTCCGGGAAAGGCAAGTTCCTGGCCTTCCTGGGGTGCTGGATCGTTCCGTCCTATATCGTTTTTGTCGGAATACCCGTCAAGGACGACCGTTTCGTCGTTCCCTTCCTGCCGGCCCTGGCTCTGCTCACCGTCGCCGGGATCGGCGCCCTGCCGAAGCCCGTTCTCCGGACAACGGCGATCGCGGCCCTGCTTTTCGTGGCCGTGATCCAGTTCTTTATGTTCTCGTTCGCCTGGCCCGTCCGCATGGATTATATTTTTTCATCCCCCCCGTCCGCGGAACGATGGCCCATCGAGGAGATGCTGGAGGCGGTGAACGGGGAGTTCGGTCCAAAACCCCTGACCATCGGCGTCCTTCCTTCCCTGCCGTATTTCAACGCGCCCGTCTTCCAGTATTACAATAAGGTTGACAAGTATCCCTACCATATCCGCGACATCGGAACCGAGCGTGTCACCCGCCAGATCATGGCCGAATGCGATCTTCTCATCCTGAAGAACGACAAGTTGACCATCCCCGGCACCGCCATGTTCCGCGAACAATTTTTCGAGACCCTTAAACAGCGGAGCGGCCGGGCCTTCGGCTTTTTCGATTGGAGGCATTTCCGCCTGCCGGACAAAACCGACGCTTATATTTTCGTCAAGGAACGCTTGCGAAAATAGCGGCGTATCGGCGGGCGTTTCTTTCGCAGACCGCGCCGGTCCTCGCTGAGGATCAGCAGATCGGAGTGATGATCGGCCGACTTCAGCACCGCCGAGAGCATGCCGACCCCGGAGTGTTCATAGAAGACGTCTTGAATGAAGAGCACTTTGGCCATGGCGGTCTCAGCTTGTCACGGCGAAGCGGGATCGCCGGCCGCTGCCCGGGGGCGTTCCAGCCGGCAGCGGGCCTCGCGACCGAATTTCAACTTCCGGACGCAGGCGGCACGTCATCGATCGTCACCCGCCCCGTGTCGCCGTCAACGGTGACGGCCTGACCGTCCGCGATTCGACGGCTGGCGACGCCGGTGCCGATGACCGCGGGAATCCCGTACTCTCTCGCGACGATCGACGCATGAGAGAGGATGCCGCCGATGTCGGTGACGACGGCCGCGGCCATGGCGAGCAGCGGTGTCCAAGCCGGGGACGTCATCGGCGCGACCAGCACGTTGCCCGCTTTCATCCGATCGAACTGCTCGATCGAGTGGATGACCGACGCCGGAGCGGTCACGCGCCCCGGGCTCACCGGGATGCCACGGATTCCGTTGCCGGCGCCCGCCGCGCCGTACTCGGGCATATAGCGGCTCAGGCGAAGGCCGAAGACCTTGAACAGGCCCGGGAGCAGGACGGGCGGCTTGAATGCCTGGTTCTCGGTCCAGCGTTTCCGTCTCGCCTGCACGTTCCGCTTCATCTCGGCGGCATCGACGTCGGGTTGCGCGCGGAACACCTGCTGGAGCTCCGCCGCGGTGACGAAGAACACGTCCGCCGGATCGTCGAGGAAACCGGCGCGCACCATCCGGGCGCCGAGCTCGAGAATGAACCGCCGGACGACCGGCCAGCCCAACCCGAAGAAGAACAGCACGTCCTCGCGAAGCACCTGGCCGTAGTCGAGCAACGCGAGCATCCACGACACCACCACGCGGCGCACCGGGCCGAGCGAGGCCTTCAACCGGGCTTCGGCGGCGAGCCGGTCGCGCCGCGCCTGCTCGACGCGCGGAAGCCGCGCCTCGTCGGCCAGGAACAGTTTGATCCTCGCGAGCACCAGCGCGGGACACTCGCCGAGCGTCGGTTCCATGAAGTCGAGGTTCGACATCTGGAAGCCGTTCCGATCCAGGTGCTCGTGAAAGCGCGAAAGCCACGCGCGCCCCGCGGGGCTCTGCCGCAAACGGACGTCGATCTCGCCGGCCGGCAATTCGACGCACACCTTTCCGAGCCCGGCATCCTCGCGGACCGCTTCGGAGAGCGCGTACAGCTCCTTTTCGGCCCTCGTCACTTGACTGTCGTGGCCGCGCAGCAACACCGCGAGCGGCACGCGGTGTTTTTCGGGGACCACGAACGGATAGAGCCGGGCGAAGAACGCCTCGATTTGACCGCTCATGCGGTTGCACATGACGGCGCGAAAGAAGTCCGCGTTCGCGCGACAGATGTCGATGATTCCTTCCCACAGCGTTGCCGGCTCGGCTCGTTGCGTGTCGAGATCCTTCCACTGTGCGACGGTCCGCTGGTATGGCGCGAGCTCGGTGCGCCGCCACCCGTGCTTCCACATGTCGGTGAGATAGCGCAGAATCGCGGGCACGGACGGCAGGCGCACGGCCGAGAGGATGTGAAACTTGCTCCGGTCCGCGTGGGCGAAGACGTAACCGTTGATGGTAACCAGCTGCGCCGCGTCGGGCGGGAGGGCGATCCCGAACTCTCTCGGGAGCTGCCCCAGGACCTCCAAGCCGAGCGGCAGGTAGGTGGTTTCGAACAGCGGAGAAACGGGCCGGGGCATCAACTCGATCATGCTGCTGCGCGCCAACATGGTCCCCTTCTTCTGGTCCCCCCACGACACCAGGCCGGTGATCGGCCGCGATTGGACGATGAAGCACCGCCTGCCGTCGTGGACGAATTCGATGTCCTGGGGCGCGCCGAAGTGCCCTTCGATTCGGAGGCCAAGGCGGCCGAGTTCCGAGCACTGACGTCGCGTCAACGTCGACGCGCGACGCCGCTTCTCGGGCACCGGGACGACGCGCGTCGCATCGTCCTCCGCGACTTCCATTTCGACCTTCTCGGCGATGTACCGCTCGCGCACCTTCACTTTGGCCTTGTCGAGCCGGTACGTGTCGGGCGTCACCCGGCCCGACACTACGAGCGTCGCCAGGCCCGGATTGGCCGTGATGACGATCTCTTCGCGGTCGCTGCTGACCGGGTTCGCGGTGAACATGACGCCGGAGGCGCGCGCCGGTACCATCGCCTGCACGACGACGCCCATGGCCGGCAGCGCCCCGCCCGGCGCCACGCGCTCCCGGTAGCCGACCGCGCGAGGGGACCACAACGACGCCCAGCAATCGCGAATCGCGCGCAACAGCCGGTCGGTGCCGACAATCTGCAGGAAGCTTTCGTACTGGCCCGCGAAACTGAACTCCCGCGTGTCTTCCGCGGTTGCGGAGGAGCGCACGGCGACGGCGGGGTGACCGAGGGATGCGTAGGTGTCGACGATCTCGCGGGCAATCTCCGGCGGGATCTCTCCGATCTCGAATCGGCCGCTGCCTGCCTGCGGCCGGCAACACGATTCGAATGCGGCCACGGTCACGCAAAAGCCGGGTGGCACCGGAAAGCCCGCGCGGGCCAGCTCTCCGAGCCTCGCCGCCTTGCTTCCGACGAGGCCCAGATCGGCCATCGTGATTTCGTCAAGTCGGACGACGTATTTCATTGATTCCCCCGCCGGTGTGGGCCCGCTCGTGTTCGCCGCGACCTACGTCGCTCGAAGCGATCTGGCGGGCGGACTGCCCTCCCGCCCCCTGAGCCCCCTTATTCGGGCTTTTTGAGCGTCCGGATCTTCATGAAAAGGGCCACGCCGAAGAGGGCCAGCAGGACGGTGGCCAGGATGAGGCCGCGGCGGCGGTATTTCGCTTCGCCCAAGGCCGCGGTCCCGGCTTTTTCCACTTCGGCCAGGGTCGGTCCGGCTTCCTCCAGTTTTTTGCGGATATCGGTCACGTTCAGACCGTGAACGAGGTTCTTGGCCAGGATGTCGATCGTGGCCATGTCCCGGAGGCGGAACTGCGGCTCGCTGACCTCGACGCCTTTCTTTTCGGCGGCGGACAGGACGCTGTCGGCGGCTTCGGTCCGGGCGTCGAAGGCGTCCAGCAGGCCTTTCAGTTCCTCGGCGGCCTGGAACCCGGCCGATCCTTTCTCATGGCACTGGATGCAGACGGACGGATTCTGCGTTCCGAGCATGGCGTTGGACGGCTGCAGGATCTTGTGGTTGCCGTGGCAGGCCTCGCATTCGGAGGCGCCCATGTCGTCGAAGGCTTTCTTGTGGGCGCTCTTGTTGAACAGATCCCCGGTCGAGGGGTGGCATTGGCGGCAGACGGACGCGACCGACTTGACCTCGGGCGGATAGGCGCCGTGGTTGCCGTGGCAGTCGTTGCAGGTCGGCGCGGACATGTCTTTTTTGTCGAGAAGGGCCTTGGCGTGGACGCTGTCTTTCCACTCCGCCGGCTGGTTCGTGGGGATCTTGTACGGCTTCATATATTCCGCGTCGCCGTGGCAGCGGCCGCAGGTGGCGGCGACGTTCCAGGGGAAGGTCGACGACTTGGGGAACTTGGCCGATTGGATGTTGTGGTTTCCGTGGCAATCGGTGCAGACGGCGGCCTTGGCGTCGCCTTTTTTGAGCTGCTGGCCGTGTTTGCTCGTCCAGTATTGGTCGAGCTGGTCGATGCGGAGCTTGGCGTTGGCCGTGCGCATATAGCCGGCGTCGGCGTGGCAGCGTCCGCAGAATTCGGGGATCTGGGCCCGCTTGGGGGCGCCCTTGAAGGTCTTGTCCTTGGCCTTGTCCTCGTCCGCGGCCGCCGGATTGCCGCCATGGCAGTCCTGGCACTGCAGGCCGAAGAGGGCGTGGGCGTCCTGGGCGTAGTTGACGGCCGGGGCCTTGAGCTCGCCGTCGAGCTTGAGGTGGCAATCAACACAACTGTTGGCCTGGGCCCGGGCGAGGACCGGGACGGCGATGACGATCAAGGCGATGAGATATATTTTGTTGCGCATGGCGATGTCCTTAAAGCGTCTTCACCGTGTACGTCATGACGGTCAGGATGACGATGTAGACGGCGATGATGACCCCGATCCAGGTGAAAATAGGGCTTTTCTTATCCTGGGCCGCGCGGCGGTCCAGGAAGGGGGCCAGCATCCAGAAGAGGCCTCCGGCCATGAAGGCCATGATGGCCAGCTTCTCCCCCTCGATCCCCAGGATGTGGCTGGGGATGAGCTTGAGCGTGGTGAACATGAAGGTGAAATACCATTCCGGCTTGATGCCCATGGGCGTGGCGGCGAAGGCATCGGCCTTCTTGCCGATCTCCCAGGGCAGGAAGACACACAGCACGCCGATGAGAACGAGGATCGTCGTCCACCCCAGGGCGTCCTTGGCGATGAAATTCCAGAAGAAGGGCTCCTCGCGGAGCTTAACATCCTTCATCCCGACCGGCCTGGACATGCCCAGCACCTGAACGAGCCAGATATGGACGGCGATGATGGCCACGGCCGCCAGCGGCAGCAGGGCGACGTGGAACCAGAAAAACCTCGACAAGGTGGCTTGAGAAATGCCTGATCCGCCGAGAATGACGCCCTTCAGCCAGCCCCCGACGAGAGGCAGGGACCCGGCGATGTCCGTGCCGACGCGGGTGGCGAAATAGGACAGCTCGTTCCAGGGCAGGAGGTAGCCGCTGAAGCCGAAGGCCAGGAAGAGGACGAAGAGGAAGAATCCGGAGATCCAGGTCAGTTCCCGGGGCTTGCGGTAGGACTTGAGGAAGAAGGTCGAGAACATGTGGATGAAGAGGATCCCGATCAGGATGTTGGCCGACCAGCTGTGCACGGAGCGGATGAGCCAGCCGAACTTGACCGAGCTCATGATGAACTGGATGCTCTCGTGGGCTGCGTCGATCGAGGGCGTGTAATAGAGCAAGAGCATGATGCCCGTGGCGATCTGCAGGCCGGTCAGGAAGAGGGCGATCCCCCCGAAATAGTACCAGAAGGAATGCTTGTGCTCCGGAACGGTCTTGTGCTTGAAGAATTTAATCGGGCTGTCGAGCTGGAAGCGGTCGTTGATGTAGGTCCAAACGTTCTGTCCGAGCTTGTTCATGTCAGCCCTTCTTGGAAACGAAGATGTCGTCACCCACGACTTCGACGTTGTAAACTTCCAGCGGCGCCGGCGGCGGGCCGGCCACAACCCGGCCGTTCATGTCGAAGCGGCCGTTGTGGCAGGGACAGTACATCGTGCCGGTGGCGGCGTCGTACGTCACCGTGCAGGTCAGGTGCGTGCAGACGGCAGAGAAGGCCAGGAGCTTCCCTTCGGCCGTGTTGATGAGCATCGCCGGGGTCGATCCGAACTTGAAGATCTTGCCCGAGTTGGGGCTAAAATCTTTGATCTTGCCCGCGGCCACCCGTTTCTGGTTGGCTTCGGCCTGCTTGGGGGGCAGGATGTAACGGATGGTGGGAAAGAGGAACGCGGCCACAGTGGCCAGGAACGATCCTCCCAGGAAAACGTTGCCGAATTGTCGTCGGTTCACGGGTCACCCCTTGGTCCAGGATTGGATTTTTTTCAGGGCATCCCTGAGGGACGCCGCGGCGAAGGCGTGGTTGTGGGCGCCGGCGCTGCCGTCCTGATCGATGGTCTTGAGGATGGTCTCGATCTCGGCGGCCTGGGCTTTCTCGTCCTCGGTCAGGGCGGCGCGCTTGACCCCGGCCAGCGCGGCGCGGACGTCGGCCAGGAGCGCCCGGGTCGTGGCCTGCCATTCGGCCAGGGTCTTGTCGAAGCCCTTTTCGTGGCATTTCAGGCAGGCGGCGGCGTCGGGTCGGACGACCCGGTTGGACTTGTTCACGTGGCAGGCGGCGCAGTCGGTCTCGGCCTCGGCCATGACGTCCGGGGGGACTTTCGTCGCCCCGATCCGGCCGCCCTTGTAGAGCAGGCTTTGCGTCGTGTGGCAGGCCGAGCAGTCCTTCTTGACGTCCTTGTGGTGGCAGCCGGCGCAGGAGGCCTTGGTCGCGGTCAGTTCGCCGTGCTTCCGGGCGTTGGAGTGGCAGGACGGGCAGGCCAGGTTCAGGGTGGCGACGTGGTTCTTGTGCGGGAATTTCAAACCGAAGACGGGGATGCTGATCTCCTCGATTCCCGAATGGCAAGCGAGGCAGGCGTTGGTTTTGACCTGGGGTTTGAAGGACGTCCCGTCCGGCTTGTAGGCCGAGCCGACGGACTTGAGGGCCTCGTTGATGGCGGCGAAGGCGGCGCGCAGGAGTTCTTGGGCGTATTCGATGTTGTGGACGCCTTTGCCCCGGTCGACGACGTCGATGTTGAAGGCGGCGTCCTGGAGAAGTTTCTCGGCCGCCTCGCGCCGCGCCGGTGCGGCTTTGGCCGTTTCCTGCCGGGCGGCCTGGTAGATGGCCTTGATGGCCAGGAGTTTCTGGCGGGTCGAATTTTCCCAATTCTTGAGGATGTCGCCGAAGCCCGCCCCGTGGCAGGACTCGCAGGCCTGCTCCCGCGACACGGCCGTCTGGCTCTTGACCTGGGCGCCGCCGGTCTCCTCGTGGAACATGTGGCAGCCCTTGCAGCTCAGGCCTTTCTCCAGCATGACGTTGGGCATGGGGTGGTCGACCCCCCGCCCGCCCGTTCCGGTGAAGAGGATTTTCTGGGCCTGGTGGGACCCGGTGTGGCAGGTGCGGCAGTCGGCGTAGGCCTCGATGTCCCTGGAGATTTTGTGCTGGATGGCCAGGTGGCACTGGGTGCATTCGATCTTGTTCCGGGCGATGTGCATGGTGTGGATGACCGCGGTGTCGCCGTACTTGTCCAGCCGGTCCTTCTCGAAATGGCACTTGAAGCAGTTTTCCTTGGGGACCGCGCCGTCCCCCAGGACGACCTGGCTGTGGCATTTGTCGCACTTGAAGCCCTTGTCGAAGACGACGGTGTGGTTGTAGCGGGACTGGGGAGAGGTCAGGGTCTCTTTTTTATGGCAGTTGGCGCAGGCGCTGACCTGGGGCGAGTTCTCGGTCTTTTTGAAGTGGCAGAGGAAACAGCTGGCCTCGGTCACGGTGATGTGTTCGCCCTGGACGATCTGCGAGTGGCAGCTCGTGCAACGCAGCTGCTTGCCGCGCTTCAAATCGGCGAAATGGGCCTTGTGATCGAAGACGACGGACTTGAATTTGACCTGGCCTTCGAGCAGACGCCGGTCATGGCAGCCTTTCTGCAGGCAGCTCTCATCCTGGATCTCGGCCCACGGCTTGGACTTCAGGTAGAGCTTGGTCCAGTAGCGGCCGACCATGACCAGGCCTTCGAGCTTGGCCCGGATGGTGTTGCGGATGCCGGGGGGATAATGACAGACCTTGCATTCGATTTTCCCGTGCGACGAGGTCTTCCAGCTCTGGTAAAACGATTTCATATAATGGCAGGACGAGCAGAACGACGACGTCGAAGTCAGCTCGATCGCGGCGACGAAGACGATGACGAAGGCCACGGCGGCGATCAGGACGATCCGCGCGATTTTCTTCTTCCTGTTTTTCTTCGGCCCGGGGGGCGGCGGTGCGGGCGTGGGCGCGGGTTCGGCGGCGGTCCCGGTCATGACGGCATCCTTTCCCGTCGTCGCGGGGACGGCGGCGCTATTATGGCGGGGCGGGCGGCCGGAGGACCGGCCTTCCGTCCCGAATGGTTCTTAGGCGTAGCTGTGCAGGCCGGCGAGAAGATAGTTCACGCCGAAGTAGGTGAACAGGGCGGCCAGGAAACCGACCAGGGCGATGACGGCCGAGCGTTTCCCCTTCCAGCCCATGACGATGCGCGTGTGCAGGTAGAGGGCGAAGACGATCCAGGTGATGAGGCTCCAGACCTCTTTCGGGTCCCAGCTCCAATAGGTGCCCCAGGCCTTGTAGGCCCAGACCATGCCGAAAACCAAGCCGCCCAAGGTGAAGAGGGGGAACCCGACGGCGATGCAGCGGTAGCTGACGGAGTCCATCTTGTCTCTCTTCTCCGGCTCCTTGGCCGCCAGGTACATGATGCTGGCGATGAAAGCCACGGCGAAGAAGGCTTCGCCGAGCATGGTCACCGAGACGTGCAGCCAGAGCCAGTAGCTCTGCAGGGCCGGGACGAGCGGCGTGGCCTCCTTGGGCATGAGCGGTGTGGAGGCGAGCGCAACTATACCTATGACGATAAGCAGGATGTAGGCCCCGATCTTGGGGATTTTGTATTTCTTGTCAATGATAAGAAATGCCAGCATGATAGCCCAGGCCAGGAACGACATCGACTCGTACATGTTGGTAAATGGAGCGTGGCCGCTCGTGATCGTTCTAAGGATCATGGCAGCGGTATGGCTGGCTAAACCCGCAGCGGCAATCCAGAAACCGACATTAGCCAAGGAGCTCTTCTTCGAGAATTGAAACGCCAGATAGACGAGCGCGGCGAAGCTAAAAAGAAAGAAGGCCAGTCCAAACAGAGTGGATTCGCTCATTTGGGTCTCCTCAGTGCGGCCGCGACGGCCTCGAATTCGGCGGTGAACGCCTCCCGGCTTTTGGCCGCCAGGCCGCCCAGAACGATATCGGTTTTGCCTTGGGTCTCCTCCAGAACAGCCTTGATTTCCCAGGTCGGCCAATAGAAGGCCAGCCCGAAACCGATCATGATCAGGAGGCAGCCGAGCCAGATCAGCGGCACGCCGGGGTCTTTGGCCGCTTCCAGCACGGAAAATTGTCCGGCCTCGAAATTCTTCAATTCGAAGAGGAGGTCGGGTTTTTCGGTCTTGTCTTTGGCGTTGGCGGCGTGCATCTGGTCCCAATCGGGATAGTTGGCGAAGATCCATCCCGAGACGATCTTGTCCCCGCCGCGGAACCCTTCGACCAGGGCGGCGGGATTGTTGGGCTGGAGCGAACGCGTTTCCGGCTGGTTCCCCTCGCCCAGGACGAAATCGGGCAGGAAGCGGGTGACGGAAACGGACAGCCCGTCCTGGTCATCGAGGAGGGCGCGGTCGCCGACCTTTATTTTAAGCTTCTTGAGGAAGGCCGGGTCGGATTTTTTCTTGGCCCAGATCTCGACCGCGGGGGAGTCCCAGTTATAGCCGTAGCTCGTCTGGTAGAAGTTGAACCCCTTGTAGCTGAGGGGGCGGTTCACCTCGACGTTCCGGGTCAGGACGTTGTGGTCGCCTTCGAGGACGGTGAGTGTGCTGATCCAGGTCTTGACGCTTCCATCCGGGTAGTACAGCGTGGCGAATTTATCCAGCCGCAGGGAGAAATCCGTCGCCGGGATGGAGACGACTTCGCCCTCCCGCATCTCCAGGTTTTGGCGGATGCTGGTCAGGCCGCTGATCACCGCGCCGGCCAGGATGACCAGGAGCCCGACGTGGACGATGTCCGAGCCGAAAATGCCGGATATTTTCTTGCGGGCCAGCAGGGAAACCCGGGCCCCGGCGGAAGCGGCGCGGATTTCGTAATGCGAGGCCTTCAAGCGTGTTTCCAGTTCGGCCCGCGCGGCCGGCAGCGGCGCGTTCTTTTTGAAACGGTCCTTGATTTTGAGGGCCAGCAGGATGTGGGCCTCGTTCTCCACCTTGGGGCGGGCGGCGCGCCGCGTCTTGGGCGAAAGCCGGGTCAAGGTGCAGACGATGATGTTGAGGGCGAACAGGAGCAGGAGGGCCAGGTACCAGAGGGAATGATAAAGGCCGGTCAGCTGCAGCTTGATGAAGGCGCCGGAGAGCCCCCCGTAACGGGCCGTGTATTCCTCCAGGCTGCGCCCCTGGGGGATGAGCGTCCCCAGGATCGAGGCGGCGGCCAGAATGATGAGCAAGACGATGGCCAGCTTGATCGACGAAAAAAACCTCAGCATGCGCTTCATGAATCTCCATCCCTTTTCGTCCCTTTCCGTTCCGCCGGAACGGAAAGGGACGGTCTCTGCATAAAGGCGGGTAATTATATAGGAATTCTTTTTTTAGGGACAATTCTTTTTCCGTTCGTCCTCCGCCCCGCGGCGGCGGATCGGGTCGGAACGCCGAACGGACGAGACATGGCGATGATCCCTTTTCTTGCGGCGCAGGCGGATTCTATAACACTCCTTAAAATAAAGTCAAAAACCGCCGCCGCGTGTCGAAGAGAAAAGACGGGCCTGATTTGCCGAAAAATATCGGGTGGGTGAAATCACCCAATAATTGGTGATTTCACCAATTATTTTGCCCGAATAAAAAAAAAGTCTAAAATATTAGTAAATAAAACATTTATTATCAATTAGATATATATTTTTACCACCGTAAAGAACATGGCACGAAATTCGCCTTAATAATATCGGTTAATTATGATGCCTCGCATGCTGATTCTCGACGACGAAAAGCTGATCCGGTGGTCCCTGAACCATATCTTTCAGCAAGAGGGTTATGACGTCGATTCGGCGGCGACCGTCGAGGAGGCCGCCCGGCTCGCCCGGTCCCAAACTTACGGATTGATCCTGGCCGACCTCGAGGTTTGCGGCGATCAGGCCAAGGTCTTTTTCTCCGATTTCGTCCGCGTCCAAAAAAGCGCCAAGATCATCATCATGACCGCCGTGCCCAAGGACCAGGCCGAGCGGCAATTGGGCGAGTTCAAGGCCGAGCGCATCATGGAAAAACCGTTCGATTCCGAAGACATCCGGGCGGCGGTCAAGGCCGCCCTGGTTTCGCCGTAAACAGTCCAAGGAGGTTTCCATTGTCAGCGAACAAACAACCCAAGCTGTTCGTGTCGTCCGTATGGTTGTTGGCTGGGCTGGGACTGGTCCTGGGCGTCGCGGGCTTCCTGTCCGCAGCCGGGACGCGACCCCAGACGCCCCAGACGGCCAAAGACGCCGACACGTGCGGCGCCTGTCATGAGGACGTGGCCAAGGCCTTCGGGCGGACGCCCCATTCGGCCATCGGCGCGGCGTCTTGCACGTCCTGCCACGCCGGCTCCGAGGCGCATGTGAAGGAGAGCGGCGGGGCCCCGATCCTGGCTTTCAAAGCGGCCGATTCGGCGGCCAAGAAAAACAAACAGTGCCTGGCCTGCCACTCCGCCTCGAACGCCCAGTTCCTGGCCGGGCCCCACGGCAAGGCCTCCCTGGACTG
>Ga0315279_10005500_pt1 | contig 16402 bp, 13 predicted proteins | sample YL17G06_20_MG_FD_203694 | JGI IMG/M metagenome (GOLD analysis project Ga0315279, IMG submission 203694) | Sediment microbial communities from Yellowstone Lake, YNP, Wyoming, USA - YL17G06_20 | ecosystem: Environmental > Aquatic > Freshwater > Lake > Sediment | place: USA: Wyoming | collected...
GCTGGGCCCACCCGCACCCTCCAGTGGGCCCCCGGCTGGCACAACGCGACCTGGAGCGGTGCCTCCACCCCCGCGGAGGCCTTCGCCTGTGCGGCGGGTAAATACGCCGCCGCCTATCGCTTCACGAACGTGGGCCTGGAACGCTACTTTCCCGACCGGCCCGACATATCTAACATGGGGCCGCTATTCCAGTACGACGCCTTCCTCATCCTGGTGACCGCGCCCGTCACCTGCACCATGCCGGTGACCGTCGCCCCAGGCACGAGCCGCACCCTCCAGTGGGGCCCCGGCTGGCACAACGATGGGTGGTCCGGCGCTGACGGCACGCCACCGGAGCAGGCCTTCGCCTGCGCAGCGAACAGCTACGCCGCCGCCTATCGGTTCACGGAAGCGGGCTTGGAGCGCTACTTCCCCAGCCGGCCGGACATCTCCAACATGGGCCCGCTGAACAAGTATGACGCCTTCCTCATCCTGGTGACCGCGCCTGTGAACTGCGCCATGCCTATCGCGCCATAGAGAGCGGCGACTACAGCTTGAGGAGGGAGCGAAGCGGCGGTCGCTGGGGAAGGGCCGAGGAGGGGGGGCGATGGGCGGCGGGTTGGGGGCAGGCCCGGCCGCCGGCCTGGCAGGGATGTCTCCCACGGACCGGGCCTACCCTCTTCCGCTAATGGGTCGGAGAGCAAGGCTCCGTCGTCTCCCCAATAAGTTAACACGGCCAGACGGCAGACTTCAGTAAACCTCAGGAGAACCAGAGTGTACATTGGGTTGATGTCGGTGTGCACAGGCCCGGCTTCCACTCCTGCGTCAACCCTGGCGGGCTGGGCAGGGCTAAAGCCCTGCAGCTACGTTTGGGGGGCGGTTGCGGCTGGCGGGCAGGGCTTGCGCGTCATTCTGAGCTGAGCAGACGCCAGGGCGGGGCAAGCACCGCCCCTACGGGCTGCGGGCCGCACGGGTTGCGGGCGGTGGCGGCTGGGGGTAGGATGAGGGCAAGCCGCAATTCGTGGGGGGTGAACAATGAAGTTTCCGTGGCGCTTTCTGGTGATGTTTTCGGCTGTCGTGGCAGGGTCGCTGCTGCTGGCGGCCTGCGGGGGCGGGGGGGGGAAGGAGGAGATGACCCTCGACGACTACTTCCAGCAGTTCGACGCCATTGAAGAGAGCATGAAAACGAGCGTGGGTGCGCTGGAGGAGTCCGGGGCAGCCGTCGGGGAGGACGTCCAGGCAACGCGGGATTACGTAGATGGCTACTACGGTATCGTTCAAAAAGGCCTCACCGATGTGAAGGCGCTGAAGCCACCGTCTGAGGCCAAAGATGCCCAGGACGCGTTTGTCGCCGCCCTAGGGAACATGATAAAGCTGTGGCAGGACCTCAGTACCCGGCTGGCAGAAGTCCAAACCCCCGAGGAGCTGGGGACGCTGCTCACGGGGCTACAGAGCGAGACGGACTGGACGGACACCTCGCAGCAGTTCACGGACGCCTGCCGCGCGCTTCAGACAATCGCCACCGACAAGGGCATCGCCGTTACCCTAGACTGCGAGTAGGCGCAGGCGGGAGGGCCTGGGGCACAAGTGGGGCCGCGCGGCCGCGGGTAGGATGGGGGGCACCGAGGCCCACGTCGGCAACTCGGAAGAACGATGGAGCCACAGCCTTCCGCGCCGTCTGCGTATGTTGTGCGTCGCGCCGAAGACGGCGATCTGTCGGCCGTGGCCGCCATCTACAACGACGTGGTCCTCCACTCCACCGCCAGCTTTGACCTGGAGCCGTGGACGCTGACAGAGGAGCGACAGTGGCTCAGCGAGCACAGCCATCCCTATGCCGCCCTGGTCGCTACCGACGGCAGTGAAGTGGTAGGGTGGGCTGCCCTTTCTCCCTTCCGGCCCAAGCCAGCCTATCGGTTTACGGCGGAAAACTCCCTGTACGTGCGCGCTGATTATCAGGGGAAGGGGATCGGAGCGCTGCTCCTCGTGCGCCTGCTGGACGTGGCGGCCACGAACGGCTTTCACAGCGTCATCGCCCTCATCACTGCCGACAACCGGGCCAGCCTGCGGCTGCACCGCCGCGTGGGCTTCCGACGGGTCGGAGTCGAGCGAGAGGTGGGCTATAAGCTCGAGCGGTGGGTGGATGTGGTGATCATGCAGAGGGTTCTGGCCGAGTAGCGGCCGCCACTCGCGGTGGGGAGGGGTGGAGGGGGCTGACCAGGCGGGTGCGGTAGACGCGGATGTTGCCCGTCGGCAAGCCCTGCAGCTACGGTTGGGGCGGGCTACAGCTTGAGGAGGGGGGCGAAGCGGCGGTCGCTGCGGAAGGGGCCGACGAGGGCCATGTGCAACTGGTCGTCCACCAGAAGGTCGCGCGCCACCCGCTGCACGTCCTGCACGGTCACCGCATCCAGGAGCTGGACGACATGGTCGGGGGTGCGCACTTCGCCCAGCAGCAGCTCCTGGCCGCCCATCCAGCCGGCGACGCTGCGGGTGTCCTCCAGGCGCAGCATCAGGCGGCCCTTGGATAGCTCCTTGGCCTTAGCCAGCTCATCCTCGTCGACGCCGTCGCGCAGGTGCACCAGCTCGCCGAGGATGACCTTGAGGGCATCGACTGTCTTGGCGGGGTCGACGCCGGCGTAGACGGTGAAGGCGCCGGTATCCAGGAAGTGGCTGACGTAGCTGTGGACATCGTAGACCAAGCCCTGCCTCTCGCGCAGCTCGAGGAAGAGGCGGCTGCTCATGCCCTCGCCCAGGATCACCGACAGGACGGCAAGGGCATGGCGGTCGGGGTGCCGTAGGGGAATGCCGCGCACTGCCAGGCAGAGGTGGGCTTGCTCGCTCTTCTTGTAGCGCAGGGCGCAGCGGGGGCCGTGGCCGTCGGTGGCGGGATACCAGGGGGAGGGGGAGCCAGGCGGGCTGTCGCCCCAGAAGGCGGCCACCTGCTCCTCCACCTGGCGGTGGTCGACGTTGCCGGCTACGGTGATCACTATGTTGTTGGTCACATACTGGCGGGAAAGGTAGTCGAGGGCCATCTGGCGGTCGATGGCCTTGACCGACTCCTCGCTGCCAGCCACGTCCCAGCCCAGGGGCTGGTCGGCCCAGAGGGCCTCGTCGATGAGCAGGTCCACGAGCTGGCTAGGGGTGTCGGCGGTCATGGCCAGCTCTTCCAGGATCACCCGGCGCTCCTTGTCCATCTCGTCGGGATCGAGGCGAGGGGCGCGTACCATGTCCACCAGCACATCCAGAGCCAGGGGAAAGTGAGGCGCAGCCACCTTGCTGTAGTAGACGGTCAGCTCGCGGTCGGTGCCGCCGTTGAGGACGCCGCCCACCCTGTCGATGGCCTCGGAGATGTCCTTGGACGTGGGGCGCTTCTGGCTCCCCTTGAAGCAGAGGTGCTCGACGAAGTGGGAGAGGCCAGCCTGCTCCTTGCGCTCATAGCGGGAGCCCGCCCCGACATAGATGGCGACGGCCACCGAATAGGTGTGAGGCATAGTGGCAGTAAGGATGCGCAGGCCATTGGCCAGGGTGGCCTTTTCGTACAAGGAGTCACCTTCCCGAGCAGAAAAGCGAGCCGACGAAGAACCAGCAACCGCTGGAACGAGTCCTGCTCCGATTGTAAAGAAGGTGGCAACTTATGATCAATGGGTGGCGGGATGGGCCCCGATGCATCGGGGCCCTTCGGCGTTGCTCAGGACAGGCATGGGCGGGGGAAGCCGCCGACAGGTCGGGGCAGGCGCCGCCCCCCTTCGACTACGCTCAGGGCAGGCCCTACGGGTGTATGATAGGATAACTGTTCGGGTGGTAGAATAGGGATATGTCACAGGGGATGGACGCAGAAGCTATCGGCAGGCTGACGGAGCGGTACAGAGCGCTGGCGCCTCAGGAGCGGCGGCGCCACAACGAGGCGCAGACCCGCAAGGATTTCATTGATCCCCTCTTTGCCAGCTTGGGCTGGGATGTACGCGGCGTGGAGCGCAATGACGTAGATGTGGAGACGCATGTCTCGGGCGGCAGAGTCGACTACGCCTTCAAGATAGATGGGGTCGTTCGCTTCTACCTGGAGGCCAAGAAGCTAGAGGATGATCTGTACAATCCAGATTATGCGAAACAGGTCATGACCTACGCCTACAACAAGGGGGTGCCCTGGGCCGTCCTCTGCAACTTCGCCCGTCTTGAGGTGTTCAACGCCGAATGGGAGACGGACGACCTCAACCGGGCGCGCTTCTTGGACTTGGCCTGGCAGGACTACGCCGAGGCTGACTCGCCTCTCCGACTGCTCTCGCGGGAAGCCTTCCTCGGCGGCGAGCTGGACAGGCGGGCCCAAACGTATGGCGGCATGCGCCCCCGGCAACCCGTAGAGAAAAGCCTTTACGCGCAGATGCGCCAGTGGCGGGAGCGGCTGTTCAATGAGATCGCCCGCATGCGGCCGGATCTGAGCTTTGAGCAGGTGGATGAGGTCATCGAGCGGTTGCTCAACCGGCTGATCTTTATCCGCAACTGCGAGGACCGGCGGGTGGAGGCTGCTGACCTCAGGGCGGCCCTGCACCAGTGGCAGAGGCCTGGGAGGCGGGCGGGGTTGACGGAGGCGGTTCGCGCCATATTCGCGAGCTTTGACGCGACGTTTGACAGTGACCTGTTCGCTTTTCACCTCCTTGACCAGCTTCTAGCGGGCGGCACGCAGTTGGAGGACACTCTGGGGGACATTGTGGCGGGTCTGTACGCGCCGCCCCGTAGCCTGGCGGCCTACGACTTCGCGGTCATCGATGGCGATGTCCTGGGCCAGGTCTATGAGCAATACCTGGGGCATGTAGCCCAGGTCGTCAAAGAGGTGGCCGCCAAGCGTGAAAGCCAGCTAGCCCTAGGGATCGAGGTTGCGCAGATCGAGCTACAGGCCAAGCGTCAGCGGCGGAAGGAAAGGGGAATCTACTACACGCCCAAGTGGGTGGTGGACTACATCGTGCGGCAGACGGTAGGGCGCTACCTAGAGGAGCACAGCTACAACGATATTCTCAATGTGAAGATTCTGGACCCAGCCTGCGGCTCCGGCTCGTTCCTGATCCGGGCGTTCGATGTGCTCCTAGAGCACCATGCCAGGGTGAGGGGCAAGGCGGCGGGCGAGCTTGACCAGTACGAGCGCTTGCCCATCCTGACGGCCAACGTCTTCGGGGTGGACCTGGACGCGCGGGCGGTGGACATCGCACGGCTGAGCCTGCTGCTGCGGGCGGTGGCGCGGCGGGAGCTATTGCCATCGCTAGAGCGAAACATAGTGCGGGGGAACTCGCTCATCTCGGGCTCAGAAGAGGAGCTGGGGCCCTACTTTGGCGAGGGGTGGGGGGAGAAGCAGCCGTTCGACTGGCAGCGGGAATTTCCGGAGATCATGGCCCAGGGCGGGTTCGATATCATCGTCGGCAATCCGCCTTACGTGCGCATCCAGACGCTGGACAAGCAGGAGGTGGGATATTACAACGAGCACTACCAGGCGGCAACCGGCAACTACGACATCTACGCGCTGTTTGTGGAGAAGGGCCTGGAACTGTTGAGGCCGGGCGGGGTGCTGGGTTTCATTATCCCTAACAAGTTCATGCAGGCCGAGTATGGAAAGGGCCTGCGGCGACTGCTGTCGGAGGAAAGGGCTGTCAGCAAGATCGTGGACTTCGGCGATGCCCAGGTCTTCGAGAGCGGAACGAACTACACGTGCCTTCTGTTTCTGCAGAAAGCGCCCGTCGGCGAGGCTGCCTGCGTCTTGGCCGCACAAAAGGTCAAGGAGCGCCCACAAGCTCCAAACCTGGCTGGGGCCGGGGAACTGGCGACGCATGTGGATGCGGCGCTCCTCGGGGAGCGCCCCTGGGGGTTTGCCTTCGTGCCGCGGGGCGGCCTTTTGGAGAAGCTGAGCGGAGCAGGGCCGGCGCTGCAGGATGTGGCCGACTTGTTTGTTGGCCTTCAGACGAGTGCTGACAAGATATATATTGTTGAGCGGCGGGGGACGGTAGACGATGGGTCTCTGAGCGTTCTTTGCCGTGCCAACGGGAGGACCTATGAGGTGGAGCCTGACCTATTTCACCCTCTTCTGAAGGGGTCCCTGCACATGCGGCGCTATCACTTTGACCCGACGAAGCTGCTAGTTCTGTTCCCCTACCATGAACACGATGGCAGATATGAGCTCATACCGCAGTCTCTGCTTGAACAACGGTGGCCGCTAGTATGGCGATACCTGTTGGATAACCGGCAGGTGCTGGAGGAGCGAGAGGGCGGCAAGATGCGCCACGGCCGCTGGTATGCCTACGTCTACCCGAAGAATCTCGGGTGCTTTGACAAGCCCAAACTCCTCACGCCCAGCATCGCTAGGAGAGCGTCGTTCTCCTACGATGCCAGGGGAGAATATTACTTCGTTGGCAGCGGTGGCGGCGGGGGCGGTGGCTACGGGATCACGCTAAAGCCGGATGTCGAGGCTTCGCCGCTCTATGTCCTCGGTCTGCTCAACAGCAAGGCTCTGGATTATTACCTGCATACCATCAGCTCCTGCTTTCGCGGGGGCTATTGGGCGTACAACCGCCAGTACATCGCCCAACTGCCCATCCGCCTGCCGGGCATGGGCGATCCTACGGACAAGGGCCTTCACGATTCCCTTGCCGCCCTCGTGGGGCGCATGCTTGCCCTGCACGAACGCCTGGCGGGCAGGGGCGACATGCGGGATGAGGAGCGGGGGCAAATCGAGCGGGAGATCGAGCGCACCGACCGGGAGATCGACGAGCTAGTGTACGACCTGTACGGGCTCACGCAGGAGGAACGACGGCTCGTCGAGCAGGGGATGGGGCGGTAGAGGGGCAGGGCTTGCGCGTCATTCTGAGCTGAGCGAAGAATCTGCCGGAGCATGAGACCCTTCGCTTTGCTCAGGGTGACAGTGGTGGGCCCCGATGCATCGGGGCAGCTACGTTTGGGGGGCGAAGGGGCGGCGGGTTGGGGGCAGGCCCGGCCGCCGGCCTGGCGGCGCCCCAAACGGGGTCCCACGGCCATCATCGCCAGCGAGAGGAGAAGCTGCAGAAACCATCGCGAACCTTCTCCTTCTGGCTCGCGGTGAGCAGCTCGCCGAAGAAAGACAGACGATCCTCCAGATAGGCCACGCCCGACACAACGTCGGTGACATCGTCGGAGGCCACCACCTCGGCGGCCAGCCCCCGCACCAGTTGCTCCAGCCGCTCGTCCACCAGCAGCCGCAGCCGCGCCATCTGCTCAGCGCTCAGCTCGTCCGGCTCTGCCCCCTCCTCCAGCGAGAGATAACGGTAGAATTCCTCCTTGCCCAAAAGGCGGGCGAGCTGGAGGCTGGCTATTCTCTTACTCATCAGCGCCCCACCGAAAGAGATAAAGGCTGGCTGGATACCAGTCCCTGGGATTGGGCTTCCGCCATCCCCTATGAGCGGCCGCGGATCTTGTTATAGCACTCGCTGCAATAGACAGGCTTATCGCCCCGGGGCAGGAAGGGCACCTCCGTCATCTGGCCACACTCGGCACAGACCGCGGGGTGCATCTGGCGTGGCGTACGTCCGCCAAAGCTGGCGGCGGCCCCATAGTGGACGTAGCCACCTTCTTCCTCCACCGTCCGACCCGACTTGCGCACCGAACGGCACGAGGGGCAGCGGGTCGGCAGATTCAACAGGCCCCTGCTGGAATAGAAAGACTGCTCACCCGCCGTGAAGGTGAAACTAGCGCCGCAATCGCGGCATATGAGCACCTTATCATTGTAAGCCATTTCTAGACGAATTATAGGTCAGACCGACCGAAAAAGCAACTATAATCCCATCGTCAACGAACCAGCCTCAGCCGACGCCAGAGGGATCGGGCCTCCTCGCAGCGCAGAAGGAGGGCGACCAGGAAAAAGGTGCCGCCGCCCAGGGCGCCACTCCCCGCCACCTGCACCAGAGCCTCCCAGACCGTGTGGGAGCCCAGCGGGTCGATGCCCTTCTCCACCGCTATGAACACCGACACCACCGCCGCCATGAGGGCGGTAGCGGCAACCGTGCGCAGGAGGAAGCTGGCCAGATGACCGGTCTCGAGGCCAGCAAGCCGCCGCTGGAGGACGACAAAGAGAAGGAAGGCCTCGACTATGGTGGCCAGGGACATGGCCAAGGCCAGGCCGTCATGCTCCAGCGGGCCCACCAAGGCTATGCTGAACAGTAGGTTCAGCACCATCGAGAGCAAGGCCAGGGCCACCGGAGTGCGGGTGTCGCGCAGGGCATAGAAGCCGCGGCTGAGGATCTCGATGGCGCTGTGAGCGAATAGCCCAAGCGAATAGAATAGGAGAGCGGAGGAAGTAATGCTCGCCGACCTTGAGGTGAATTCGCCTCGCTCCAGCAGGAGAGATACCAGAGGCTGCCGCAATAGAATAATGCCGACGCTGGCTGGTATGACGAAGAAGAGGATGTAGCGGAGGCTGGCGTAGAGCGTGCTCTGGAGCCTGTCCAGGCTATCGGTGGCCGCCTGCTGGGCCATCGTGGGGAAGACGGCGGTGGCGATAGACACGCCGAACAAGGCCAGGGGCATCATCGCCAGCAGCCAGGCATAGTTGAGGGCGGAAATGCTCCCCTCGCCCAGGCGCGAGGCGAAGAAGATCGCCACCACAAAGTTGACCTGCCCGGCCGCCAGGCCCGCCATCCTTGGCAGCATCAGGCGGCCCACCTCCTGCACCCCTGGATGACGCCAGCGGGCCTCCAGGCGATACCTCATGCCCACGCCGAAAAGCCCCGGCACCTGCACCAGCAGGTGCAGGCCAGAGCCAAGCACCACGCTGGCGGCCAGTCCTCGCACCCCCCAGGGCTCGGACAGGAAGACGGCGCCGAAGATGATCGACAGGTTGTAGAACATGGGCGCCAGGGCCGCCAGGAAGAAGTGCTGGCGGGCGTTGAGGATGCCGGTGAACATGCCGCTGATGGCAAAGAGGACGGGCGCCATCAGCATGATGCGGGTCAGCTCCACCGCCTGGTCCTGCAGCCCTTCCTCCAGGCCCGGCGCCATCAGGGGCACCAACCAGGGGGCCAGGAGCGCCGCCGCTGCCGCCAAGCCAGCGGTCAGGGCAGCAACCAGGTTCAGGACGGAGCTGGCCAGGCGCCAGGCCTCCTCATCACCCTTCTGGGTGGCGTAGCGGGCGAAGGTGGGGATGAAGGCGCTGCCCATGGTGGCGCCCGCCAGCACCAGGAAGATGAAGTCGGGCAGGCGGAAGGCCACCCAGTAGGCGTCAAGGTTGGGGCCGGTACCAAAGGCGTCAGCGATGGCCATGGTGCGGACCACGCCCAGGAGGCGGCTGCCCAAGAAGCCCACCGCCACGATGATGGCCGCCCCTGCTACCCCACCCCAAGGCCGCGACAAGACCGCTTCGCTGCTATTCCCCGTCATTGTCTCCCTGCTTCACAAGCCATCCATTATAGCAACAGCTCCCCAGGCAAGTTCCACTGGACAAAACGGCCCGGCTCACTTATGATAGCTCCAGCTTGCTTCGAGGGAGGAACCATACCTTTGGGTAGTCGTTCAGCGGCCAAGGCGTGGCGAAGGTCGGAGAAGCGGCGCTTGCGCAACCGAGCACGCCGCAGCACCGCGAAGACCTTCGTTCGCGCTGCCGAGCTAGCCATGGCCAGCGCCGATCCGCAGGCGCCGGCGGAAGCGGTGCGGATAGCGATCAGCGCTCTGGATCGAGCGGCCCAAAAGGGAGCGCTCCACCCCAGGAGCGTCGCTCGCCGCAAGGCCCGCCTCATCAAGAAGCGCACCGCGGTAATGGCGGCGGCCGTTGTAGCCGAGGAGACAGCAGCGGCGTCGGTTCGAAAGCGTCGCACCAAGAAGAAGGAACCCGTGGCCGAAGAAGTCACCAAGAAGAAGCGCCCCATCAAGAAGAAAGAGAAATAGGCTGGGCCCGAGCGTCCGCAACTTGTCCAGAACGACTTCAAGGCGAAAGAAATAGATGCCCATCGCCGCGAAATTTATGATTCACTCAAGGCATATTCCTTGCGCCTGGGTATGGACGGATTGAAGTCTTTGGTGGTATTCTAGACCACGCTGCGTCGTGAAATCAGTAGTCTTCAAGAAGGAGGTACAGTATGGCTGATCTGCCCACCACCTGCAAGGAAGGGCTCCTGGCGATGCCCGGGACCTTCAAGCCCGACAAGGCAGCCGGTGCTAGCGCCATTGTCCAGTTCAAGGTGACGGGGGCCGAGCCCGGCAGCTACTACGTCGAAGTCAAGGAAGGCAAGTGCAGCGCCACCGAGGGCGAGCACGCCAGCCCCACGCTCACTATCAACACCCCGTCCGATATCTGGCTGAAGATCATGCGCCGCGAGCTGGACGCAACCACCGCCTTCATGAGCGGCCAGTTTACCTTCACCGGCGACATGGGCACGCTGATGCAGATGGGGAGTTGGTTCGAGCAGTAGACTAGAACTACCCGTCAGCGTCAGCCAACGATCCGAGGGCTTAGCCCTCGGAGTTCTCGGGGATCTGGGCGTCGGCGCCCAGGACAACGACGATATCAGCCGAGGAGGTGGCGACAGGTGAGACAACCCCTGTCGCCACCTCGCGTATTTGGCTATCGGGCAGGCTGAGCCATTCGGCTAGCTTCTCGGCGGTATACTTCTTTCCCGCCAGGTCGTAGATTAGCGTCTCCTGGTGATATAGGCCGTCGCTGGCATCGCTGATAGTGACGTCTGTATCCGGCAAGCCGCGGCTGGCCAGGTAATCTGCAACGCTGGCGGCCAAGTCGGGTGCCCCGGTGCCGTTTTGTACTTCCACAAAGGCCGCTTCAGACCGCAACCGGCCATCGAAGAAGATCTCTTGCTTCAGCTCTTCTACCTTGTCCCAATCGGCAAGCAGCACTTGGGCATCGCCGACCCAAGCGTCCTGCACCGCCGGGGCGAGAGAGATGGTGGTGATGTTCTCCGGCGGGATGTCCCTGGCCAGAAGGGCCAGCCCCGGCACCTTGAAGACGCTGACATCCGTGTCCACGGCATCGCGGAACTTATTGAAGATAGAGACGGCCCTGTTGGGCATGAGCAGCTCGGCGCTCAGGGCCTTGTCCACCGCCGCCCTTATCACCTGCTGCTGCCGTTCGATGCGGTCGAGGTCGCTGGACCCGTAGCGAATGCGAGCGTAGGCGAGAGCCCGCTCGCCGTCCATGTGCTCCAGCCCCGGCTCGAACTCGATGACCTCTCGATCAACGCACTGGGCCGTCACGCAGTAGGAAGGGTCTACGATGTAATCCTGCACCTCCACATCGATGCCGCCAACGGCTTCGACCAGCTCCATAAAGTCCACGAAGTCCAGCACCACGTAGTGATCGATCTTGATGCCGAAGTTGTGCTCCACCGTGGCCTCGGCCAAGCCCGGCCCACCGCCAGGATACTTCTTGATGGGCCCATACTCGTAGGCCACGTTGATGCGATTCTTGAAGTAGCCCCCCTGGCCGTCGGGGATCTCCAGCCACAGGTCGCGAGGGATGCTGAAGACGCCGGCCGTCTTGCTGAAGGGATCGATGCTGACCACGAACATGGAGTCGGTGCGGGTGGGAGAGTCCTCCGGATCGTCCACGCGGCGGTCGAGGCCCATCACCAGGATGTTGAGCCGCTCCTCGATGGTGGCAGCCTCGGGATTACCGGCATCTACGCCGGGCAGCCTGTTGAGACCGGGTAGGTTGAGTTCATTGCCGGGCAGGAAAATATGGTCGGCTTGGGTGGCTACGACAAGAGCCAGGTAGAAGGCAACAGCAGCAAAGATGGCGATACCGAAGATGAGCAGGGGGTTCCGCTGTACCCTACCCCTGCCCACCTCCGTCCCTTCGGCGGGATAGCCTTCTTCTTCAGAGCCGGAACGCCAACTCACAACAAAAACTTACGATTAGCGCAAACCCTGTGTCAATGTGCTCAAACACCGCCCGATAAAGGCCCCTCGGCCAGCACCTCCTGGGGGACGCTCACCGCATCCTGAAGCTCCCGCACCAGCGTCTGCCTGGATACGATGCGCCCCTGCCGCAGGTAGAGGCGTGACACGCGGGCGGAGATGCCGCACAGTATCTCGTAGCTAATAGTGCCGCACAGCTCGGCCACCTCGTCAGCCGATATCTCCTCCTCCCCCTGGCGACCGATGATCACCACCTCGTCGTCCACGGCCACATCGGGGATGTCGCTAAGATCCACCATGCACATATCCATGCATACCCGCCCGACGATCGGCGCCCGCTGGCCACGGACGAGCACACTACCACGATTGGAGAGGGCGCGGGGCAAGCCGTCGGCGTAGCCGCACAACACCAGGCCGATGAGGCTGGGACGAGGCGCCCTCCACGCACGACCGTAGCTCACAGACTCACCCGGCGCAAGGGAGTTCAGACGGGCCACCCGGCTCTTAAGGGAGAGCGCGGGCCTGAGGGGCAGGCTTCGGTTCACCTGAGCGGAGGGATAGCAGCCGTAGATGCCCAGGCCCGGCCGCACCATCTCCAGACTCATGTCGGGCATGTCCAGAAGGGTGGCCGTGTTGGACACGTGGCGAATGGGCACCCAGTCCAGTTGCTCGGCAACCGACAGGAAGAGCCTGTTCTGCTCCAGCGTGTAGCTCTTGTCCCCCTCGTCGGCCGAGGCGAAGTGGGTGAATAGGCCCTCCACCTGAACGCCGGCCAGGTCGCGCAGCCAGCGGCCGAGGTCAGCAGCCTCGCTGGGCGGAAGGCCGTAGCGGTTGAGGCCGGTGTCCACCTTCAGGTGGACAGCCACCTCGATCCCCCGCTCGCTGGCTACGCGAGCCAGGGCGAGAGCCATCTCGCGAGAGACAACCGAGGGGGTGAGAGACAGGTCGACCAGACGCCGGGCCTCCTCCGCCGACGTGTGGCCCATCACTAGGATGGGCGCAGTGATCCCCGCCCGCCGAAGCTGCTCCCCTTCGTCGACGCAGATGACGCCCAGCCGATCGGCGCTGGCGGCCACGGCCGCTCGGGCCATCGCCACGGCACCGTGGCCGTAGGCGTTGGCCTTGACCACGGCCAGAAGGGCAGCCCCCTTGGCCTGGCTCTTGAGAATACGGACGTTATGAGCCAGGGCGTCCAGGCCGATCTCCGCCCAGACCCGCCCCTCCTGCCAGGGACGTGAAGGTACGCTTTGCGACTGCATCACCACTTCGCTAATCTAGAACGCGCCCAACTTAGAAAAGGTTTCCGCAAGGTCAGACGACACCGGTCAGGGGACCAGCGCCCAATCCTTCGGCAGGCGGTATCTGTAGACGGTATCGGTGAGGCCACTGCCATCGAACACGCGGGCGTGGCCCATGCGCTGTATCTCCTGATAGGTGTTGGTGATTTGGATGATGCGCTTGGCTCGCAGGTTGAAGATCACAGCGCCCGCCTTGACCGGCCTCAAGCTGATTTCGCGGGTCAAGTCATCGACGACCCGGAACACAGGCTGCTCATGGGGAGGACAGAACTCCAGGGCTTGGTGGATGGCCTGATAGTTGCCTCTGGCATTACGCTCTTCAAAGATGGCCAGGCCGTTGAGCACCTGCTCCCTGAGATCGTGATAGTAGGGATCAGCTCCCGCCAGCAGTTCCTCCAGGCTTGAGGGGTTGGCCGAGCAAGCGGCGGTCAGGGCCGCCAAGGCATCAGCATGGACTATGAAGCTGACGGCACCCCGCTCGTCCACCACCGTGCAGCGGATCACATTCACAACCGTATCTGCCGCCTTGCCTGAGCAGTCTGGGCTAGCGTAACATTTCGCTTCGAGCGTTGTCAACGACGAGGACGGTCCGGCAGATAGGCATTATACTACATAAGAGATGAGATCGCTTCCCAGGGCTGGAGTGGCCGTGCTGGCCGTGGTGGGGCTGGCCCTCCTGGCGGCCTGCAGCGGCGAGACCACGCCCTCACCAGAGGCCAGCGCCACCGCTACCGCTGTCGCGCCCAGCGACACGACGGCCAGCCTGGCAGCAGCCCGCGAGTACCAGCGCAACGGCCAGTACGAGGAGGCCGTGGCCGCCTATCAGGGGGTGATCCAACAGGCCGACGGCCAGACCCAACAGCAGGCTCGCTACGACCTGGCCCTGACCTACATCACCATCGAGCGATACGACGATGCTGTCGCTGAACTCGAGGCCTATGTTGACGCCAAACCCTCGCAGGAAGACAAACAGCGCGCCCGCTTCTTGCTAGGCCGGACCTACGCCACCCTGGGCGAGCTCGACAAGGCACGCGGATCTCTGGAGGACTACGCCGACGATGAGGGACCAGCGACCGTCTACGCCCGCCTGGAGCTGGCCCAGCTTCTCATCCAGGAAGGCCGTTACGACAAGGCTGCCCAGGAGCTGGAGAAGGCCCTGGCCCTCGACGTGCCGCCCTCGCTGGAACCGACGCTGCTACTGAGGCTGGCCGACGCCTATCAAGAGGCGGGCGACGACAAAGAGGCCATCGAGTGGTACGACAAGCTCCTCCAGAAGAGCCCCTCCGACGACTACAAGGCCCTGGCCCTGTCCCGTATCGCCAGCCTCAGCCGCAGCCTGGGTGACGGCGAGCGCTGGCGACAAGCCCTGCTGGACATCCTAGAGAAGTACCCTGAGTCGCCACAGGCGCCGAACGCCCTTGACTCGCTCCTGGCGGCAGAGGTGCCGCTAGACCTTCTGACTCAGGGAATCTTCCACTACCGCCAGCGGGCCTACGACGAAGCCCTGGCTGCCTTCGATTCCTTCCTGGCAGGCAACCCGCCTGCGCCCCAGGCAGCGGTGGCCCACTACTATCGAGGGGCCATACGCGAGGGAAAGGACGAGCTGGAAGAGGCCCTGGCCGACTACGAGGCATGCCTCCAGCTCGACCCCGGCGGGGCTTCGGCCGAGGACGCGGCCTTGTCTCGCGCCCTCCTTCTCGAGGAAGTGGATAGGCCGCTCGAGGCCGCCGCAGCCTACCGACAGTTCTGGCAGACCTACCCTGACTCCACCTGGGCGGCCAGGGCAGCCTTCCTCAGCGGCCTGATCCCCTACCGGGCCGGCGACCCGGCGGCGGCCAGTGCCGCCTGGGAGGAGATGCTCGACGCTTTCGCCAGCCCTGAGCAGCGCGCGCAGGCCCATCTATGGCTGGGACAGACAGCCCTGCTCTTACTCGATGACAGGGAGGGAGCTACGGCCCACTTCCAGCAGGCGTTGGAGGCCGCCGCCGCCAGCTTCTATGGCTTGCGAGCGGAGGCCTGGCTCGGGGACCAGGCTGCCGCCGCCCTCCCCGTCGGGCCCGAGGGGACCATAGCCGCGGCTGCCCCCGATTGGGAGGCGACGGAAGGATGGCTGGCCTCCCGCTGGGGGCCGGAGGCCGTGGCAGCCGGCATGTCGCCCTTGGAGCTGCCAGCCTGGCAGCGGGGCCAGGAGCTCCAGCGGCTGGGCCTGGCCCGTGAGGCGACCAGCGAGTTCCTCTCGCTTATCGACCGGAGCCGTTCGCAACCCTGGAGCCTCTACCGGCTGGCGCGCGCCCTGCACGACCTCGGCCTAACCCATCTGGCAGCGCGCGCCGCCACCGCCTTGCTCCAGAGCCCCGACGTCCGCCTGGAGCAAGCCCCGCGCGCTCTCCTGGAGCTAGCCTACCCCCTGGACTACCCACCACTCATCGATGCCGCTGCCGCCGAAAACGGCCTGTCACCCCTCGTCATCCTGGCCGTCATCCGTCAGGAGAGCTTCTTCGACCCCACGGCCGGATCAGCCGCCGGCGCCCTTGGCCTCGCCCAGGTTATGCCCCTCACCGGCTCGGAGATCGCCGAAGAACTGAACATCGAAGACTTCTCCACCCTAGACCTGATGCGGCCGCTGGTGAGCATCCGGTTCGGTGCCCACTACCTGCACAGCCAGCTCGATCTCTTCGATGGCAACCTCTTCCTCGCCCTGGCCGCCTACAACGGTGGCCCGGGCAATGCCAGTCGCTGGTGGGAAAGCCTTCCCGCCGCGGACATGGACCTGTTCGTCGAGCTCATAGACATTACGGAGACCCGCACCTTTGTGAAGGTGGTGCTGGAGAACTACGCCATGTACCGCTTTCTCTATGGTGGTGCCGCCCAGCCCAGCCTCCTGGCCAGCCCAGGCTCGTAGGCGAACCCGCCCTGCCGTTCACACGCGACCCCCGCCTGTCCGCCATGCGGACTCCGCCTCTGCGGATGGCGGAGAAGGCTGGGGCATGAGTAGGCGAATCTGATGCCCCCGCCTTCAGACAAGAGGCAGGGCTGGAGCCCTGCAGCTACGACCCTGGCTGCTGTTCGTTTCGTAGCTGCAGACCTTTAGGTCTGCCCTGAAAGAACAACTAGGGCTATCATACCATCTCCTCAACGACTATCAGGCGGGAGGCGAGAATCAAGTCACCAACGGCGAACCCGCCCTGTTGCCCGCGAGGTTCAATTGACCGCGCCGCGATCCCTAAAGTATAATGACGGGAGCCTAAGGCAGC
>Ga0315279_10005501_pt1 | contig 16399 bp, 16 predicted proteins | sample YL17G06_20_MG_FD_203694 | JGI IMG/M metagenome (GOLD analysis project Ga0315279, IMG submission 203694) | Sediment microbial communities from Yellowstone Lake, YNP, Wyoming, USA - YL17G06_20 | ecosystem: Environmental > Aquatic > Freshwater > Lake > Sediment | place: USA: Wyoming | collected...
GGGCAACACGCGACAGCACGTCGTTGTTCTTGCCGCGACAGTGGAGGCGCGCGCGAAGGTTTCCGCCGTCCTTGTCAATCTGGGCGAGGAGGAGCCGGCGGCGCCCCCGCCGGGATCGCTCGACTCCGACGGGTGGATGCGTTGCGCCTCCTCGAACGCATACGCATCTCGAGCCCTCACGCTGTGGGGCGGCCCGCACGACCCAACGAACCTGTGGAAGGTCTGGGAGCTCTTGCGGGACCGCTCGGGCCTGGCGATCGACCCCGACCTCCGTCGTCGGTTCCGGCCAGCGTTAAACGACCGTGCCATCGCGGGCGAGGGCGCGCGGCACGAGGTGCCGTCCCGGTACCCGGTCGAGCCCGACACGATGTCCATGGAGGAGGCCGAAGCATCTCTCGGCGGCCTCCTGACCCAGTGGCTCGGCTCGCAGCCGTGAACGAGAGCAAGACGGACTGATTGGCGTTCGTGTACGCGGACTTCAGGACTGGCGGGTTCTGCATGCGCCAAGTGCCCCGATGTGACGCCCAGGCCAGCCACCCAGTGTAGAGACGCAGCGTACCTGGCTCGTCAACCATCTGGTCGTCGGGCTCCGTCATGACTCGGTGCTCCTCTCCGCGAACAGAAGTCCCAACGCAGATTGCGCTGGCCAACCTCCATGGCAAAGAGGTGTGCTGACGATTCGCTCTGCCGCAGGTCTCAGGGGCGCCTGAGCTGGAAAAGCAGTCGCGGCAGTCCCCGTGTGTTCTGCCCTGCGCAGCCTTAAGCCCTGGGCCCGAGGAGTCACTCGCTTCGGAGCAGCTCCGGGCGGCGAACGACGCGCACCCACGGCAGAGCCGCCGCGGTCACGAGGAGCACCGCAACGCCGGCCGCCGCGGCGGTGAGGACCAGGGGCCTGATGGGAAGGAGCACCGGCTCGCTCGCGATCTTGAAGACGAGCGTCGTCACGGCCAGGCCCACGGAGCCCCCGAGCACCAGAGCCGCGCCGAGCGGCAGGGCCACCTGGAACAGCACGGATCGGCGGATGACGGCCGCCGGCACACCGATCGCGGAGAGGATGGCGAGTGGGCGACGCCGTTCCATCATTCCGTCGATCGTCGAGAGCAGCAGGTTCGCTGCGGTGACGACGAGGACGAACAGCATCGCAAGGAGCAGCAGCTGCGCGATCCTGCTCGAGTCGTTCGAGGTCGCTTCGCCTCGAGCTTCGGCTGCAGTCTGGGCGTAGCTGAACGGGCCCAGGGCATTGCGGATCTTCTCCACGGTGTCGGGGTTCCCGTCGGTCTCGACGACGGCGACGCACGCTGGGCCACAGGTTCCGAAGCCCGGCGGGCGGTTCGATACGTGGACCGACTCCACGCCGGGCACCTGTTCGAGGCTGCTCCACGTCTCGACGCGCTGTGGGTAGTGCCCGAACGGCCGCGCGACGACGTCGTTCGGTTCGAGCGCGGCGAGCCCCGGCGGCATCGCGTACCAAGTCTCTGAAGCCGAGAGGAAGATGGCCTCGCCGACCGCGGCGAGGGCGACCAGGACGGCAACGCTCACCACGACGCGTCCGGCCGACGTCGGCTCGGCTTCGAGTCTCCTCGCTCCGAGCAGGATCGACGTCGGCGCCCGGCTCGCGCCCAGCGCTCGCGCAGCGAGCGACCCTAGCCACGGCGCGCTCCCCGCGAGTCCGATCAGGATCGTGAGCAGCGTGGCGCCGATCAGGACACCTGGGATCGGGCCCGAGAGCCGGAGCAACGGGCCGCGCTCCAGGGTGGTGATGCCCAGCGCGAGCAGTCCCGCCCCGAGGATCACCGGCCAGTACCAGCCCCGGCGCACCCGTCGTGATCGTCGCACGATCCCGAGCGGCGAGACGACGACTCGCCGTAGCGTGAGGACGGCGACGGCCACCGCGAACAGCGGCAGACCGACGAGCACGCCGAAGACGGCCGGCGCCGGCGGCGTGAGGTCGCTCACGAAGAAGCCATGGCCGACGATCCTCGCGAGCGTGGCGATGCCCGCGCCGCGCGCGAGGACGAACGAAGGGATCGCGAGGACGGCTCCGGCGATCGCGGGGACAGCGTTCTCGGCCGCTGCGAGGAGCCGAACCTGGCCCTGGGTCGCCCCCGCGAGCCGGACCGCCGCGAGGCGCGCCTCCCGCGTCGATGCCGAGAGGCGGGTCGCCGTGAGCACGAACAGCGCGATGGGAACGAGCACGGCCAGGACGGAGACGACCAGGAGGATGATCGCTGCAAGGTCGACCGGCGCGACGCCCGAGGCGGCCGGCGTGAACGAGGTGACGGTCTCCACCCACGATCTCGGGGGATCGATCTGCCGCGACATCCCGACGTAGGCGATCAGGTCCTGGGGTTCGAGCAGTCCCTCCGGCGCGATCGTGCCGTTGATGCGGCCCGGAACTCGAGGTCGCAGCAACGCTGCTCCCGGATCCGCGAGCAGCTGGGCCAGCGCCGGCGACGCGAAGACCTCCCCGGGACCGGGCAGCCGGGGAATCCCCGGCGGAATAGGTGGCTGCCCGATGCCGCGGACGGCCACGACGGAGACGTCACGGCCTTCGAACGTCGTCCAGATCCAAGAGCGAAGGGTCGCATCCTGGACGCCACCGCTCGGCTCCTGAAGAACGATCCCGGTCCTTTCTTCTTGCCGGCGGTCGTACGCGCTAAGCGCGGGCGCCACGCCCAAGGCCCCGAGGAGCAGCGTCGCGCCGATGGCGAGTCCCATCGACATCAAGACGAGCCGAACGATCGCTGCCCGGCCGCCCGCGATCGAGAGCTTGACGCCGAGACCGAAGAGGCGGAGCGACCTCATACGAGAACCGCTGCAGGCGCGAGTTTCCCGTCGCGGATCACGATCTCGCGATCGGCGTAGGCGGCGATGCGCGCCTCGTGGGTTACGAGCACGACCGTGGTTCCGTTGTCCCGTGCGGCGGAGACGAGGAGGTCCATCACCATCTCGCCGTTCAGCGAGTCGAGCGAGCCGGTGGGTTCGTCGGCGAAGAGCGCGCGCGGTCCCGTAACGAGCGCCCTCGCTACCGCGACGCGCTGCGCCTGCCCTCCCGACATGTCGCCGGCGCGCTTGTCGGCGACGTCGAGGACGTCCAAGCGCTCCAGCCATGAGCGGGCGCGCGCTTCGGCGTCGTGACCTTTGAGTCCGGCGAGCCGGAGCGGAAGCCCAACGTTGTCGATCGCCGTGAGCTCGGGGACGAGCTGCCCGAACTGGAAGACGAACCCGAACTCGTCCCGGCGAAGCCGGGTGAGCGCCGTGTCCGACAAACCGCCGAGGGTTCGACCTCGGAAGGCGACCTCTCCGGTGTCGGGGGCGATGATCCCGGCGAGGCACAGCAGAAGGGTCGACTTCCCCGAGCCGCTGGGGCCGAGCACGGCCACGACTTCTCCTCCTCGGATCTCCAGGGAGAGACCCTGGAGCGCGACCGAGGCCCCGAACCGTTTGTGGAGATCGGTCGCCGTGATGAGTGCGTCCCCGGCGGGGCGCGATCCGTTCGGGTCCACCTGCTGCAAAGCGATCACCCTCTCGAGGTCATCAGGTCGGCCCGGAGCCGCTCGACACGGTCCCCGGCGAGTTCGATCCATCTCAGGTCTGCTTCCAGATGGAACAGCTCGAAGTCGCACGCGAGCGCGTCGGTGAGATCGCCGCTTCGCTTGCGTTCGGTGAGCTCGCGCATCTGGATGAGGTGGACGGCGCGTTGTGCGTCGAGGATCTCGTGTGCGGGGCGGCCGGAGATAAGCGCCAGGACGACCTTGGTGAAGAGGACCTTCCGCGCGTACCTAGTGGGAGGCTCGGGCTCAACGAGCCAGCGCTCGAGGTCGGCGACGCCTGTCGGGGTAATCAGGTAGAGCTTCCGGTCGGGGCCGCCGCCCGACTCCACCGCGGCGATGTCGATCATCTCGTCACGGCGTAGCCGCGCGAGGGTCGTGTAGATCTGCCCGAACTTCACCGACTGCGATCCGCCGAAGCGGTCGTCGTACAGACGCTTCAGCTCGTAGCCGTGCCGCGGCCGGTCTTCGAGCAGCCCGAGGAGCGCATGGCCGAGCGACACGCGGGTGACTATACACTCAGTGTATAGTCAGGGCAAGGGCACCCTGTGAGCACCTGGCACGCAGCGGTGTAGGGCACGGATCGCGAGGACCTGACTGGACCGTCCGCTCACAAACCGAGCGACCCGAGGTGACAACGGCGGAGGGGTCCACGTCAGGCGCCCTCAGTCGGACATGACGCCGGGCGCCGCAAGGTGGATCGCGGCGGCCTTATGATCGTCAATCGGTGCGCTCAGAACCTATGCATCCGATCCGCTGATGTAGTAGATGGGTTGTCCGTCCGGGCCCCACCCTGTGGCCGAGTAGACGAAGCAGCCGGAAGCGATGTGGGCACGCACAGCTTCTTCCTGCCCCTCCGGGTAGGCCAGCGGTCCGTCGGTGCTGATGGTGAAACTGGTTTGACCGATGCCGGTGAGAACCGAGGACATGAGCTCGGTGGCCTGATCCTTCCCGAGGCATTCGTTCATCAGCGTTGCAGCCACGCCTTCCATCGCCGCGGACACCGTTGGTCCGCTGGCAGGCACCAAGACGATCCGCCTTTCGGTCGCCACGAACCCGGCCGCAACGCAGCTCTCGCCCGAGGCACCGGCTGTTGCGGCAACACTCCAGTCCGTCAACCCGAGCCCGGCCAGCTTCTCCTGGATCAAGCTAGTCGCCTCGTCGGCCCCCACGCAGTGACCCCGAGGAAACAGCGACCTTACCGCCGCTTCGAGGTCGGCCGCCTCGTCCGACGGAGTGGCATCGGATGTCTCCTGTCCTGCGCCGTTAGGCGACGCGTTCGAGTCTCCCGTGAACGGTACACACCCAACGGTGGCGGTCAGCTCGTCGATCTCCGCGAGGCTCGTTACCCCCGGCAGGTCCGAAAGCCCGATCTCCGGCGTCTCCGATCGTCCCGGCGGCGCGTCCAGCGTGAACCGCCAGCCCGCCACCGGCTCGCCCGACGCTCGCGCGAACCTCACGGTGCAAGCGTTCGTCCCCGGGTAGTCGGGCAGCTCGACGCCCTCGGGCCACACGACGGTGTACAGCACCCTTGCCCCGACCAGCTCACCCGACTGGGGGTCGAGCACGGAGGCCACGTGGGCGTCGCGAATCTCGTAGGCGACGGGGGTGTCGAGCCGCATCGGGTCGCACGTGATCTCGCCCGAGACGGCAGCCCCGGAGACAGAGATAGGCATCGAAGTGCGGCTGCGCTCGGAGAGGGCCGAAACCTCGCCCTGCTCACGGCCCACCGTGGAGCCATCGGGTCCGAAGGCCGTGAAGGTGCACTCATGCACGCCGGGATACGCGTCACTGGTCCAGCGGATCGTGCCCAGGATCGCCGCCTTGCCCGGATCGACCTCACCCGTGCGCGGGTCGACGTACCCGGTGACCGTGACGTCCTCGAACCGGTAGTTGGGCGTCGGCTCCCCGTTGCCGCTACCGACCATCGTTCTGTGACCGAGGCCGCTCAGCGCTGCGGTAGCCCAGATCAGCGTGATGAGTATGAAGACCGCCGACACGGCGACTCCGACGACCCGCACGATCGTGCGACGGCGCCGGCGCCGGGAGGCAGCTGCCGAAAGGTCCTTGTACATCTCCTCAGCTTGTTGGCGGGTGAGGTCCGGCTTCGTCTCACTACGGCTCATGGCTACCCTCCTCGGGTTGTTCCAAGGCGATCCGCATGCGCGCTAGCCCGCGGGCGATCTGGCTCCGCACGGTCGGGGGGCGGCAGCCGAGGACGAGCGCGATGGCGTCGTTGTCCAGGCCCTCTAGGTACCGGAGAACGAGACACGCTCGCTGCTTGCGCCCAAGCGTGGCCAGCGCGTCATGGGTCCGGAGTCGCTCGGCGACCAGATTGGCGGGATCGGGGTACGGCACGTCCTCCAGGCGTTGTTGGACGTCGTCAGCCGGGATCTCCATCCTGCGACGCTCGTGCCGCGCGTACGCGAGACGGAACATCGTCACCTTCGCGTACCCGAGAGGGTGCACGACGCCCTGAAAGCCTGGATACCGAGCCAAGATCTCGACAAGCGCGTCCTGAACGAGGTCCTCGGCTCCCGCGCGATCGAGCGCACGTGCTGCGGTGAGCAACCGCGGATGGAGCAGGCGCAGCACCTCGACGGGGTCGTTTGGCCAGCGTCCCGGCGGAGCGTGCACTTGGGGGGACTCGTCACCCTCGTCACCCATGATGGGGGCTCCTCTGGTTCGCACGATCCTCCCCACGGCAGTCTCGGCCTCGGACGATCCCTCCGTCTACCTCCTAGGAGGGGTTGGAGGGGCCGTGCGCTGCATGAGGGAGTCGAAACCGGGTACTGCTTCGTCTCTGCACGCACTTGAACCGGCGAGCGCCGGGGCCCGGTTGTGCGGATATGGTTGCGGACACTTAGCGACCGGGCGAGCTCGGGACACGGCACACAAACAGCGGGCGTTCCGAACTCGCAGGCGAAGGCCCGAGGAAGCCTCGTGCAGCCAAATCAGATGACGTACGCGGCACCACACACTGACGTGGACCCCTCCGCCGTTGTCACTTCAGGTCGCTCGGGTTTGTAGAAGATCGGGTCCCGGTCGACTCGCTGACACGTTGGCGCGGACTCTTCCGCAGTTATCCGCTCTATTCTCGGCGATCGTCGTGCAAGCCGCCGAGGATGCCCACCCGACAGTGGCCGATACGCTTGAGAACCACGGAGCCTTCGTGGAACGGGAGACTCCGTCGCGTCGCGGTATCGGCCGTGCACGTCTCGACGCTGTGACTCGCGCCCTTACATTCGAACCCGAAGTCATCATGGCCTCCGATCTCGATCGGGTGATCCATTGGGCTGCGACATATCCGGCAGAGCTGCGGGAGCTTGTCGGTTCTCTCCCCGCGAACGACGTCACCGTCATCGGCCGTTCTGCGCGCGCCTTCGAATCGCATCCGGCACCTCAACGGGAGACGGAAAGGATCGTGAATCTGGCGTTCGAGCGGCTGACCGGGAGGCCCTGGGATGTGATGAGCGCCGCGCGTGGGTTCTCGGCGAGGGCAGCGAGCCCTCTAATACAGCACGCTCCCGGGAGTATCTACTTGACGCACGGCCTCAGACATGCTAGGCCACTCCTTGATGGATCACTTGGGGCACTTGACCTGGGGTTTCGGGGGTTCGGAGGCTACCTTCCTGGCCCGGTCCCGGACCTTCTTTGGGAACAGCCTCTCCATGGCCTCCTCGGTGGTCCACTCCTTCGGGTCCTTCTTCTTGGGTCTGGGCACAGGGGTCTCCTAATGGCCGATACCAGCAAGGCACACAACAGCAAGGTCAACCGCGAGCGGCAGGACATGAACCTGGTCAAGCTCATCGACCGGTTCGGGTCCGAGGATCGGTGCCGGACCTACCTCGAAGTCCTCCGCTGGCCCGAAGGCGTGCGGTGCCCCGACTGCGGCTCGGACTCCATCTCCCGGATCAAGACCCGGAACCAGTACGATTGCAACGGGTGTCGGAACCGGTTCTCCGTCAAGTCCGGGACCGTGTTCCACGATTCGCACCTGCCTCTTTGGAAGTGGTTCCTCGCCACCTATCTCATCACCGAGAGCAGGAAGGGCATCTCGGCCAACCAGCTCAAGCGAACGCTCGGCGTCCCCTACAAGACGGCCTGGTACCTCTGCCACCGCATCCGCTCGGCGATGGTGGAGCAGATCGAGCCCCTCTCCGGGATCGTGGAGGCTGACGAGACCTTCGTCGGCGGGAAGCAGACAGGCTTCCGCACGATGCAGGAGGCCGCCCTTCGACGGATGGACAACAAGACCGTCGTCCTCGGAGCCATCGAGCGCGGCGGCAAACTCCGGGTCCGCGTCGCTCCCGATACCGGACAGGAGACCATCCGCAGGTTCCTGCGCCGAACCGTGGCCGACGATGCCGAGGCCATCTACACCGATTCCCACCGGTCCTACCGTGGGGTCGCCAACGGGAACACGCGGCACGAGTGGGTTGACCATTCGGCTGACGAGTGGGTTCGGGGCGACGTCCACACCAACACGATCGAGAGCGCGTGGAGCCTGTTCGACCGCGCCGTGATCGGTGCCTATCACAGACTCAGCGAGAAGCACCTCCCGGCCTACCTCCAGGAGTTCGAGTTCCGGTTCAACAACCGCGAGAACCCGTACCTGTTCCGGGACACGCTGCTCGCCTTGCTCGAAGGCGAGGCTCTTACCTATGGTCAGCTGATCGCGGACTGAGCCGATCATCCTGACGGCACCTCATTGTCGGGAGGATCGGTCTTGACAACGGGGGGAGGAATGTCTGCCTTTCCCTCAACCGTCTTGGGATACATGGTTGCATCTTGGTGACCGTTGTCGTACAGAATCTCCTCGCCCGCCATGCGGCCCGTCTCGTCGTAAATGATCCTGCGGGCCTGAATCGTGGGTTCACCTTGCTCGTTCTGGCCGGGTATCGCCGTTCCCGCCGCCATGGCAGCATTGGCGATGCCTTCGAGGAAATCGCGACCAAGCCCGGTCGCGGCCTCAAGTTCTGGAATGGTTCTTGCTTCTTTGGCCAATCCCAAGACACGCGGCGTCCAGTAGTCCACAGGCGACACGTCAGATGACGACTCGACTGGCATCGACTCGGCTGCTAGCTCTTTAGCCTGGGGTTCACGATGATCTCTTCTAGCAAGCAACAGCAGCGCGACGAGGATGAGGACGCCGATCCCCATCAAGAGCGTTCGGAATCCGCTGGACGTAAGGAACGAACTGACTTCGACCCGACGATGGAGTATGTCCCGCTGGTACCAGCCCCAGATCGACGCCACGGACCAACCTGTAATCAGGGTGAGGGTGCCTATGGCTGCCATGATCCACCCCCATATCCGCTTGGTCCGTTGCTCCATGTTCCGCACCCTACCCCTCGACTCGGGAGTCCTGCGCGGACCGGTCGGCCACCGCGCAGCATCATCGGCTCCGTCGTAGAAAGCATAGGGGCGGCCGTGCATCAACGGCATAATCCCGACAGATGTCGAGCGGCGGTCCGGCGGGAAATGTGGCGTGCCTGAGGGGGGAGGGGTGCCGGAATGGGTCCAGAACGTAGACCTACACAATGCCGTCCGTCCGCCTACACAACATCGACCTCTGAGGTCGGTTGGTCACTCCCTCGCTCCGTATGCGAGCGAACGAACGTCCGAAGCAGCAAAGGGATGGGAGCAAGCGCCACGACACCGCCCAGCACATACGAGCCTCGTGCACCAAGCAGCGACAGCACTGGAGCCGCCACCAGATACGAACAGACGAGCCCGATGCTGACGAACGAGCCCAGCCCTCCGACGACGCGGCTCCGGACCGGATCTGGTACCAACCGCTGCAGCATTCCAGCCGACGCCACCGCAGCGATCCCATCACCCAGACCCATGAGGACGAGCGCGAGCAGGACGAGCGAGAACCACGGAGAAGCGCCAACCCCTGTGGCGGCTACGCCGACGAGTGCGCACGCCGCGATGAAGCCCACCGGCTCGCTCTGGGAGTTCAACTTACGCGCCACGAGCGCACCGAGCATCGATCCCCCGCCCCAGACAGCGATCAAGGCCCCGTAGCCGAAGGAGCCGACCTGGAAGGAATCGGCGAGCGGGACGTTGGCGACCATGGTTATGCCGATCCCCAGGTTGATCCCAAAGTAGATGATCGCGATGCCGCGCAGGATGCGGTGGCGGAGGAGGAACCGGACGCCCGCGAGAACGTTCCATTCGGGGCGATGCTCGCGCACGGCGGAGAACCGTCCGGTGACCGTGCCGCACAGGGCTGCCGACGCGAGGAAGCTCGCGGCGTTCCCGAGGAAGACGAGGCGCACCCCGACCAGCGAAACGAGCGCCCCGCCGGTGAGCGGGCCGATGAGAAATCCCATCTGTCCCGCAACCTCAAGCGTTGAGTTCGCCCACGTGAGGCGCTCCTTCGGAACCAGGTTCGGAATCGCGGCGGCCGAGGAGGATCCAAACGACGTCTCGAAGATCGCGCCCGCGAATGCGAGCAGTACCAGGAGGCCGACAGCATCGACGAGCGCCATCGCGGCGAAGGTGGCGGCCGCAGCCAGATGCGACGCGATCATCACCCGCTTGCGGTCGAAGCGGTCCCCGACAGCGCCCCCGGCCGGCGCAACCAGCGCGACCGTGCCGAACGTGAGCAGGAGCGTGGCGGCAAGCCAGGTCGCCGAGTGCGTTCGCTGGTAGACGACATAGCTCAGCGCGGCGAACGCGGCGGTGCTGCCGGTAACAGAGATGAGACGCGCGAGCGCAAGACGTCTGACGGCCGTGGTCATCTGGGTACTCGGGAACATGAAGGTCCTCCTACGGCCGAGCGGAATGCCCCGGGGAGTGAGCCCGGAGGGACAAACGCGTCCGTAGGTTCAGACCTTCAAGAACAGCAACGCTAGCAGCTCCCCGGATCGGTGCGCACCCTCGTGCTGACTTGATCACGCCAGTCCGCGGGCGAGCACGCTTGAGGGGTTAGGAGATGGCGGCGCCCGGAACCGCCTTTCTGTGCAAAGCCGCGGCGCACCACCGCTGGGCTGGTTATGGGGCCGGGAGTCAGGTGTTCGTCGCGGTGCGGCCGCGGACGTAGTCGGCAAACCGCTCCACCCAGCACTCTTGAATCGGCCGACCCTGCTGATCGGGCTCGACCGCGTCCTGGTCGTAGTTCTCCCTTACCCATTTGACAGCGTTGATCTTGGGCTCACCCGCAAGGACGGCCATACACGCCAGGATGGTCCCCGTTCGCCCAATGCCTCCGGCGCATCCCACCTCCACGTGCTCTCCCCTGTGCGCGAGATCGAAGGCCCGGCAAATCTGCTCGGCAGCTTCCTCGAAGCGATCAGGGATCCCGGAGTCTGGCCACGAGATGACTTCCGCTGGCCAAGAAGGTGCCCATCGCGCGTCCGCATAGAGCCCGAATCCTCTCCAGTCGGCATTCACGTGTCGGTCGGGAAGGGACGAGGCGCGGATGATCGTGCCGTCGCGAAAACGAACCTCCTTGGTCACCTCTGAGCACTCCTGGTTCGGCTGAATGCTGCCGCTCATCTCTGACGCGGCTCCGCTCATAGCGGCAACCAGACGAGAGCGGCACAACTCCTGGGCAAGAGACAGGAACTCCACGGTCCTAGTCGGCCCGTGTTCCCGGGGGAGCCGCCCGTGCACGAAGTCGTTGCGCAGCTCAGTGAGGCGATCCAGGAGTCGGCGATCCTCCCCGCCGAACAGGTCCGAGCCGAGCCTCCGGACGAGATCAACGTGCTGGCCCATCGTCATGGCGGCTATGGGCTTCCCGCCGCCGACGACCGCCACGGCCGCCGCTCCGGCGTCGCCTGCCTCCGCCACCATGGTGGAGGCGCACGCCTTCAACAGGACCTCCACCTGCTGGTGGGCTTTGGTGAAGACTCCATGCCATAGGGTCGATCTGATGCCGGCCTGCACCTCTGGGGACCACCGGTTGATGTCATCGAGCAACCGGTGACAGACCTCTTCGATCGTCCGGCCATCCGGCCTCACAGTTTTCCCGTTCATGGCCCCGCCCAAGAGAGGCTAGCGTTCCCGGCCGCTAAGAGCATTGTCTACAACCAGCTCCGTCATCTTCGGATGCCCCAGACGCTGCAGGGCCCAGTCGAGCCAAGTGGCTTCGTTCACATACCAGCCCCGCCACGCGGCAGACTGCTCGGGCGCCGCCTCATGGACTCCCGCCACGAACACGGCCTCGCGGTGGAGATTCTGGCGCACGTGGGCGATCAACCCGACGGCCCGGCCATCGAGTAGCTCCCAAGAGCCGACGGAGCCACCGGGAACGCCGAAGCCGAGAGGACCTGACACGACTACTCCCGCAATGTGGCGAAGCGACGCGATCGCCTGACCGATGTTGGCCGCAAGAGCGGCGTGCATCTCTGGGCGCGGCCACGACGCCTGTTCGGTGAGGCCCCAAAGCGAGAGGCCCTCGTCGATCCGAATCCACAGTGGATGACCACCCGCCCCCTGCGCGGCCTTGTCCTCGATGCGTGATGCGAGCCGGACCCACTCGTCTCCCGTGACGGCGGGGCCGCTGAGGGAGACTCTCTCTCCTTCAGCGAGCGGACCGTCGATCAACTCCACCTCGCCGGCGCCTGGCGCGGCAATCCTTCGTCGGTACCCAGTTCCAGCGATCTCCGCAGCGGCCGCGTCGACGTCGGTCAGCCAGTCGTTGAACTGCGCGTCGGGAACGACTTCCGCGAGCGAGCCTTTCACAGCGATCTCGTGGCGCACACCGACCATCTGGAGCGCCCAGAGGGCACGGTCACTGAAGCGGCTGACTTCACGCATGTCCCTGGGGAGCCCCACCGATGTGGTTTCGACGTGCATCGCCGTCGAGCCTCGCAGAAGCAGGTCCCCTCTCTTGCCCGAGGGCAGGCGCGGTTCGAACTCGACACCCCACCCGTGCCGCAAGGCGAGCCCACCGACCTCGAGCTGGAGGAGCAGGGGTCCCCAGGCCGCGGTCCGGCCTCGGGCCAGCTTTCGAAGGTCTCGCCATCCTGGGGTCCCCCCCAGAAGGGCGAGACGAGCGGCGAGCTCGATGCGTCGCAGGTGGGTGTGCGGGGCGTCGTTCAACGGTGTCCACAGCCAGGACATCATGGGGGAGCCGTCGCGAAACGAACGCCGCAACCAGGGGTCGCCGAGGAAGGCCGCGATCTGGTCCATCGCCCAACGGGACGTCTGCTGGCCTGCTTCTGTTAGCCAGCCCGATCCCAAGAGCGCCGTGGTAAGCAGGTCCCACGAGGGTTCCAGCTCGCCTCGTTCGATCGCTCGCCACCGCGCCCGCCCAACATCATCCACCCGCTCATGGTGACAGACGGCGAGTCGAGCAGGCCGCGGCTCCCGCCGAGCTGGCGTGCGCAATGGCTGGGAGAGGAGTCGGCGCTATCCCGCGACCAACCGTTTCTGCTTCCCAAATGGCGTCCGAAGGCGGGGCCATCATCTTGAGAATCTCTTGCTTGCGTTCCCGAGTCAGGAGCTGCCAGTCTGGGCCGCCGGCGTCCCACACGCACCAGTGCTCGCCCGCGTGGCCCTCGCAGGCCAGCACGTCGCAGGTCTGGCACTCGAACTCGGCTTCCCTCCGGCAGGGCTCCGGTTCGATTAGCCGTCTCTTGGATCCTGGCCCACGGATGAGCTGATTCGGTCATGCCGGGCACTGCCGCCTTGGGGGTGGAGTTCGGCGAGGTGGCAGTGCCTCTTGAACCGCCCGCCCTTTCTCGATTGACTCACACCCGGTGGCAAGACGGCCGGGCTACTGGCATACGCTCCAGGCCTCGAAAGGAGAGGCTTGCCTCGCCGTGGACCTCTACAACAGGCTGCATGAGCCGAGGACCCTTGAAGCCTTCGTCATCCACATGCACCTGGCCTGGCTCTACCTCCTGCACGCGGAGCTGACACGAGACAACGTTGACTTCCGCTACTGGGATCGGAAGCGGGGCAAGCGAGCCCGCCTGGTGAAAGTGAACGGCGAGCCCAAGACGTGGGAACTGTCTCGATGCGTCGAGAACCGGTGGAAGCCAAATGACCCCGTGAGCTATCTGAAGGATCAAAGGAGCGTCTCCGAAGGCTAACCATCCGATCGGAGTCGCTCGGCCATCTCAATTGGGTCCACCACGATTGTGGCCCATTTGGCGATGTCCCTGAGGACTTCGCCGGTTTCGCTGTAAGTAAGGAGCGTGTCCGTGCTCTGGATGCCCTCGTTAGTGAGCCATACTGGGACAGTGGCGCCTTCGAGGATCTGACCATTCACGATGCGCTTCTCCACATGCTTCATGCAGTTGTACTGCCTGTTGAGTCTGTCCTCGACCGATCCGTCGCCTTTCGAGAAGATCCGGAATTCCTCTCCGGTCAGTAGTTCCAAGAGCTTCGCGAGGAGGGCGTACCCTTGCCACGCCTGGCCGAGGAAGAATTCCCAGTGCAGAACTGCAGCGGCGTAGTGCGAAGGGGATTGCTTTTGCGAAGCGAGGAATCTTAGGGTCGCTTGTCGTGCCTGCTCGTGTTCGCTGAACGCTGCCTCGGCGCGCCGAACGAAGTTGTAGACGTATGCGTTCATGGGCGGTTCGAACTTGCCGCGCAGCACGGAGTTCAGGAAGTGGTTCGCGACCCAGTGTTTCGACTCTGGGTCGTAGGTGGACATGTCGGGGATGTCCGCTGTGTTGAATGCGGAGACACCAGGCGCGATGAATCTGTCGGCAACGTGGTCTGTGAATCTCGCCATGTCCAGGACCTCATCAGGGCGGGCCCCTACGCGCCCCGGCGTGCCAGGTGTCGCAGAGGTAACCGTAGCAGGGTTGATTCTCTATCATGGAGCGTGGTCCCACTTCCGTGCGAGTTCACGAAGCGCTTCCCAGTACATCGGATGCGGCACCCGCTCGCCTCGCCGAATCCGCCAGCAGTAGCCCGACGTGAGTCCGGTCGCCCGAATCATCTACCTTAGTGGGCGACTTGGTGAGCCGCGGCCATTAGGCCAAGATACGCCACGACCCCGGCGAGGACAGCGAGCGCTAGCCCAATGCCAACTCGAAGCAGCTCCCGGCGCAGCGAGGGACGGGTTGACTTCCCACCCACCAGTCATCACCCCGATCGTGACTATAGAGCGATGGCCGGCGCTCGGAAGATCTCCAGCCAGCAGGATCCCCTGGGCCGGGGAAGCCCCGCGGGGGCCGTTGGGATCTTCACGATGGCCCGGGTCGGGTGAGTCCCCGTAGCGCCGACCAGTGCCTGGGGTGCGGCACGTATCCGCCCTGCCGGATCAACCATACGTAGCGTTTGGACAGACTGATGTTGCCCCACTTCGGTGGAGTCAGTTTGCTTGAATCCTCATGCCCATGACCCCCTGGAGGTCGGCATGCCGAGCAGCTACCCGCCGGAGTTCAGACGCAAGGTCCTGGACCTGATCGCGGCCGGGGACTGCACGAAACCCGGGGGGACTCAGTTTCGCAGAAACGATGTTGCGCCTTGCCCATGGCACGACGCAAACCACGATGGATCACGCCCCAACCGGACGGGGGCTCAACGCGTGATCGTCTAGCTGGCCCAAGTCTGCCAGACATCCGTACCCACTGCTGTCGGCAGACCAGAAGTCTCCACTTGCACCTGTGCGAGCGGAATCCCGAGCGCTTGCGCGACCTTACCCCGCATCCCCGAATCGGCAGTTGTTGTCGTAACCACAAGTACCTCGGGCGGCTCTCTTTCCATGGAGGAGCGCAAAGAGGCGGCTCGCTTCAACGCACTGTTGACGGGCTCGTCGCCAAACCTGTATCCAGCCACGAGCCAATGGTCCGAAGTAGCCATCCGCCGTTCGAACACGTCGTACGCTAGAGAAAAGGGCCACTGGAGGGTCATCTCAGCCTTGCGATTGGTTAGAACGACCATAGGAAACAGGGTTGCCGAGCCTCTTTTCAACGCGCTCCAATAGTCCATGCTTCGCAAGTCGCTCAGCTCGAACTTCCATGCGGCACGGGTTTCTTTGTCCGCGAGCCACGAGAGCGATCCGTGCAGGTTCAGTAGCTGAATATCCCTCTCCGGAAGATCATCCTCGTATCTCAGCGGGTGTGCGAGTGTCGACGCCGCCTGAATACTGGACACCTTTCGCCGGCTGAAACCTGGACGCTCTTCCGGAGCGAAGCCCAGGTTCCGGCCGATGCTCGGGTCGATCCGGCGACCCGAGGAGGAAGAGGTGTTCGGAGTGCAGGACTGGGCCGAGGTTCACCGCCTTAACCGTGAGGGCGTCCCCAAGCGGGCCATCGCCCGCCGCGTTGGCATGAGCCACACGACCGTGCACCGCCTGCTCGGCCTGACCGAGCCACCCCGCTACGAGCGAGGAGGGACCTCCTCGCTCGTGGACCCGTTCGCGGGCGAGATCGCATCGATGCTGGACCAGGACCCGAAGGTACCGGCGACCGTGGTCCTGCAGCACCTGCGCCGGGCCGGCTACGCCGGCGGGATCACGATCCTGAAGGAGCATCTTGCCAAGGTGCGCCCGTCCTTCCTTGCGGCGCGCACCTTCCAGCGCACGAGCTACCTGCCCGGAGAGGTCTCCCAGATCGACTGGTGGCACACCGGTCGGAAGGTCCCGGTCGGAAAGGGCGCTCACCGCGAGGCGTTCGGGCTCGTCGCCACGCTCCCGCACTCGGCCGCGCATGCGGCGGTGTTCACGTTCGGTCGCACGATGGGCGACCTGCTTCAGGCAGCGCTCGGGTGCTTCGAGCGCCTCGGTGGGGTGCCCGAGAAGGTCGTCTGCGACAACGACGCCGCGATCGTGGCCTGCCGACGAGGCGGGGTCGCGATCCTGCACGATGAGGTCGCCTCCTTCTTCGGGCAGTTAGGCACCCGCGTCGTGGTGTGCCGGCCCGGTGATCCCCAGG
>Ga0315279_10005503_pt1 | contig 16395 bp, 8 predicted proteins | sample YL17G06_20_MG_FD_203694 | JGI IMG/M metagenome (GOLD analysis project Ga0315279, IMG submission 203694) | Sediment microbial communities from Yellowstone Lake, YNP, Wyoming, USA - YL17G06_20 | ecosystem: Environmental > Aquatic > Freshwater > Lake > Sediment | place: USA: Wyoming | collected...
GGTGCTTGACTAGTTGCAGGAGCGGGACGCCGTTAACTTCGAACTGCTTTGCCGGCACCACTTCGGTGGTCACTTCCCCGTAGCCGACGTACCCCTTACCCTTCTTGTAGGCGTAAAGGTTAGCGCCAGGCTGGAGAGAGCGCAGTTGGTTCGAGAAGAAGCGGCCGCCGCCAGCGGACAGAAAACCGCAACTTCGCAGGGCCTCCCAAGGCCGGTCGCCAACGTTGGCGTACCACAGCCCGCCCCACGGTGCCTTCGTCCTGCTCTCCGACCTCTGCGCTACCTCCGCCTGTTCCATCAACCAGTTGGTGGAAAGCAAGATCTTGCCGTCGTGCTCAAAGACGTTGAAAAAGGCGGCATTGATGCTGACGCCATGTTCCTCGTTCAGGTATGTGACGATACGTTCTGATGAGGCGTCAAAATCGCTTGCGACTATGACCATGCTGTGGGATTCGTTCAGTCTGTCAGGCAAATCCATGCCGAAAGCCTGTTTGAATAGCTCACCGAGCGGCCCGTGGAGGTTCTCGGCGGCAATCTGATGCACCTGTTTGGTGGTCAGTCCTCGCACCCAACTCGCATAATCGAGCACTTGGGCGACGATGTCCCGGGGCGTTCGGTCTCGCTTCAACTCGACGATCGCCAAGTCGCCCTCGCGATCGATCCCCAGTATATCGATTCGGCCCCCGGATTCGGTGATGACCTGCCGAGCGAGCACGAGGATGTCGAGGCCAATCAGCCGTGGATCCTTAGCGATCCATTCCTCCAACATCTGCTCGTTCGCAAGCTTCTTTCGCGGAACCGCAACCAGTTGCGTACCTTGTATCTCAAAGAGGCTGGTCATATGCGGTGTTCCTTTCCCCGCCGGGACGCCAGCGGTACAACAGGCCGGCCGCCGGGACGGCAGCGGTACCAGGGCTGGCCGACGGGACGCCAGCGGCACAAGGGGGCCGGCCGGCGGGACGCCAGCGGTACAACAGGGCCGGCCGGCGGGACGCCAGCGGTACAAGGAGGGGCCGGCCGGCGGGACGCCGGCGGTACAACAGGGGCCGGCCGGCGAGACGCCAGCGGTACAAGGGGCCGGCCGGCGGGACGGCAGCGGTACGACGGGGGACGCCGCGGTACAGCTATTGAATCAGCGGTTTCTGGCCGTTGCCGTTGTCGGCTTCCTCGTCGGGGATCAGGGAGGCGGCAGCGATGCGGTCCCCTTCCTCCAGCCGCTGCAGGCGCACCCCCTGGGCCGAGCGGCCCGTCTCCCGGATGCCGGAGGCATCGACGCGGATAATCTTGCCCTGCTGGGTGATGACCATCAACTCGCTGTCTTCGCGCACGTTCATGATGCTCACCACCTTGCCGTTCCGCTCGGTGGTCTTCAGATTGATGATGCCTTTGCCGGCGCGCGACTGCACGCGGTACTCGGTGATCGGGGTGCGCTTGCCGTAGCCGTTTTCGCTTATGGTGAGGATCAGGCCGGCTTCCTCCTTGCCGGCTTCCAGCGAGACAACCTCCATGCCGATCAGGTAGTCTCCCTTGTCCAGGTCCATGGCGATGACGCCGCGGGCCTGGCGGCCCATGCCGCGCACATCGTCCTCGGGGAACAGGATGGAGATGCCTTCGTGCGAGGCCAGGAAGATGTGCTCGGCGCCGTTCGTCAGCTTGGCGCCGATCAACTCGTCGCGCTCGTCCAGGCCCATGGCGATAATGCCGCGGGCCAGCGGGTTGTCGAACTCAGTGAGCGCGGACTTCTTGATCACGCCGTCCCGGCTGACCATCACCACGTACTTGTCGGGATGGAATTCCTTGCCCACGTTGAGCAGCGCGGCCACCTTCTCGCCCGGCTGGGTATTGACCAGGTTGGTGATGTTCTTGCCGCGCCCCGCCGCTCCCGCGTCCGGTATCTCGTACACCTTCAGCCAGTACACGCGGCCCTTGGTGGTGAACACCAAGATGTAGCTGTGCGAGGAGGCCACAAACAGGTGCTCGACGAAGTCCTCCTCGCGCGTCCGCATCCCGGTTTGCCCCTTGCCGCCGCGCCCCTTGGTGCGGTAGATGGTGACCGGGGTGCGCTTCAGGTAGCCGTGGCGGCTGACGGTGATGGCCACGTCCTCCTCGGTCACCAAGTCTTCCAGCTTGATCTCGGCCTGCTCGTCGACAATTTGGGTGCGCCGCTCGTCGCCATACTGCTTCTGGACCTCGCGCAGCTCCCGGATCACCACGCCGCGCAGCATCCGTTCGCTGGAAAGGATCTCGAGATAACCGGCGATGCGCTTCTGGATCTCGGCCAGCTCCTCGATGATCTTCTCCCGCTCCATGGCGGTGAGGCGCTGCAACTGCAGCTCGAGGATGGCCACGGCCTGGCGCTCGGTGAAGTCGAAGCAGGCCATCAACTGCTCGCGCGCCTCGCGGGGCGCCTTGGCGGCGCGGATCAGCTCGATGATGGCGTCCAGGTGCTCGAGCGCCTTCTTGAAGCCCAGCAACACGTGCTCGCGCTCGCGCGCCTTGCGCAGCTCGAAGTCAGTCCGCCGGCGCACGACATCGAGGCGGTGGTCGATGAACAGCCTGAGGGCCTCGATCAGGCCCAGCTCCCGCGGCTGGCCGTTGACGATGGCCAGCAGGATCATGTCGAAGCTGCTCTGCAGGTCGGTGTGCTTGAAGAGCTGGTTGAGCACCACCTCGGGCTGCTCGCCGCGCTTCAGCTCGAAGACGATGCGCATGCCCTGGCGGTCGCTCTCGTCGCGGATGTCGGAGAGACCCTCGATTTTCTTGTCCTGCACCAGCTCGGCGGCATGCTTGATGAGGCGGGCCTTGTTCACCTGGTAGGGGATCTCGGTGACCACGATCAGGTCCTTGTCGCGGCCCTGGCGCTCGATGGCCGCCTTGGCCCGCATCACGAACTTGCCGCGTCCCCGCCGGTAGCTGTCCGGGATGTTCGCGCGGCCGTAAATGTAGCCGCCAGTGGGGAAATCGGGTCCCGGAACCATCTCGATGATTTTCTCCAGCGGGGTGTCCGGCTTCTCGATCAGCGCCACGGTGGCATCGATGATTTCCGAAAGGTTGTGCGGGGGGATGTTGGTGGCCATGCCCACGGCAATGCCGCCCGCTCCGTTGACCAGTAAGTTCGGGATACGCGCCGGAAGGCACTCCGGCTCTTGCCGGGTGCCGTCGTAATTGGGCGCGAAATCGATGGTGTCCTTCTCGATGTCGGCCAGCAGCGCCTCGGCGACCGAGGTCAGTCGCGCTTCGGTGTAACGAGAAGCCGCCGGCGGGTCGCCGTCGAGTGAGCCGAAATTGCCTTGGCCGTCGACCAGCGGACAGCGCAGGTTGAAATCCTGCGCCAGCCGCACCAGAGCATCGTAGATGGGGGCATCACCGTGGGGATGGTAATTGCCCATGGTTTCGCCCACGATCTTGGCGCACTTGCGGCAGGCTCGGTTCGACGCCAGGCCCATCTCGTGCATGGCGTACAGGATGCGACGCTGGACGGGTTTGAGGCCGTCGCGCACCTCCGGCAGCGCCCGCCCGATGATCACGCTCATGGCGTAATCCAGGTAGGAGCGCCGCATCTCGTCCTCGATGTTGATGGGGACGATGTTGCGGGGCGGCTCCTGCCCGTTGCCGCCCATGCCGGGCAGCGGCGGCTGGTTCTGTTCGCTATTTGCCATTATGCAAAGTTGTCAGTTATCAGTTCTCAGTTATCGGTCACTTCGCTCCAAACTGACGACTGATAACTGAAAACTGAAAACTCGTTAGATGTCCAGGTTCTTCACATCCAGCGCGTTTTCCTCGATGAACTTGCGCCGCGCCTCCACATCGTCGCCCATCAGGGTGGTGAAGATCCGCTCGCTTTCGACCGCGTCCTCCAGCCTGACCGCCAGCAGCGTGCGCCGCTCCGCATCCATGGTCGTTTCCCAGAGCTGATCGGGATTCATTTCGCCCAGCCCCTTGTAGCGCGTCACGGCGTACTCCTTCTTCCCCTGGTTGACGATGTGCTCCAGCAGCTCGCCCGCCGAATGGAGCGTGACGCTGGAGCCGTTCTGGCTGACCAGGAACGGCGGGTGGTTGAACTGCTTCACCGCGCGCGCCGTCACCAGCAGTTTCTTGTACTCGGGCAGGCCGGCCAGGGGCCAGTTCACGCGCTTCTCGGCGCCGCTGACGTCCCAGAACACCAGCTCGTAGAGCGAGTGCTCTTCGTCGAAGCGGATCTCTGTTTTGATCCCCAGCCTGCGGACCTGTTTCTCTATCTGCTTCAGCAGCGATTCGGTCAGGAAATCGGCCTTCCTTTCCAGGCCGGCCTCGGGCAGCAGGTCGAGCACGCCGCGCTCGTGCAGCCGCTTTTCCAGCTTCTCGTAGTAGCCGAAGTATTCGGTGAGGGTGATCAGGAAGCTGGCCAGGGCGCGGCCCTCCAGCGCCGTGCCCGCCTGGCCCTCGGAGCCGAAGCGCACCACGTGGTCTTCGGTCACCCGCCGCATCATCTCCCGCGTGAACTCCTTCTCGTCCTTCAGGTAGCGCTCGAACCGGCCTTTCTTGATGCGATACAGCGGCGGCTGGGCGATGAAGACGTGGCCGCGCTGGATGAGCATCGGCATCTGGCGGAAGAAGAAGGTGAGCAGCAGGGTGCGGATGTGGCTGCCGTCCACGTCGGCGTCGGTCATGAGGATGATCTTGCCGTAGCGCAGGCGGGTGATGTCGAAGTCCTTGTCGATGCCGGTGCCCAGCGCGGTGATGATGGCGCGGATCTCTTCGTGGGCCAGCATGCGGTCGGTGCGCGCTTTCTCCACGTTGAGGATCTTGCCCTTCAGGGGCAGGATGGCCTGGTAGCGGCGGTCGCGGCCCTGACAGGCGCTGCCCCCGGCCGATTCGCCCTCCACCAGGAACAGCTCGCAACGCTCCGGGTCCCGCTCCTGGCATTCCTTCAGCTTGCCGGGCAGGCCGGCGGAATCCAGCGCCCCCTTGCGCCGCACCAGCTCGCGCGCCTTGCGCGCCGCTTCGCGGGCCCGCGCCGCTTCCACGGCCTTGCCGATAATCTTCTTGGCCACCGGCGGGTGCTGCTCGAAATAGGCCATCAGCCGCTCGTACACGAACGAGGAGACGGCGTTGGAGATGTCGCTGTTCAGCTTGCCCTTGGTCTGCCCCTCGAACTGCGGCTGCGACAGCTTGACGCTGACCACCGCCACCAGGCCCTCGCGCACGTCGTCGCCCGACAGGTTCTCTTTCACGTCCTTGAACAGGCCGGCCTGCTGTCCGAACTGGTTGATGGAGCGGGTCAGCGCGGCGCGGAAGCCGGTCAGGTGCGTGCCGCCGTCCACGGTGTTGATGTTGTTGGCGAAGCAGAAGATGGTCTCCTGGTAGCCGTCGTTGTACTGCAGCGCGAACTCGACCTGCACCGGCCCCGCCGGCGCCTCCCGCTCCGCCTCGGCATAGATGGGCTTGTCGTGCAGCGCCACCTTGCCCTTGTTCAAGTGCTTAATGAACTCGGCAATGCCGCCGGAATAGCAAAAGTCGTGGCTCTTGTCCTTGCGCTCGTCGGCCAGCCTGATCTTCAGACCCTTGTTGAGGAAGGCCAGCTCGCGCAGGCGCTGGGCCAGGGTGTCGAAGTTGAACTCGATAGTGTCGAAGACGGCCGGGTCGGGGCGGAAGGTGACCTTGGTGCCGCGGCGCTGGGTCTTGCCCGCCCGCTTCAGCGGTTCCTTGGGCACGCCCCGCTGGTACTCCTGCTCCCAGGTGTAGCCGTCGCGCCAGATTTCCAGGTCCAGCGATTCCGACAGCGCGTTGACCACCGACACGCCCACGCCGTGCAATCCGCCCGACACCTTGTAGCTATTGGTGTCGAACTTGCCGCCGGCGTGAAGCACCGTCATCACCACCTCGGCCGCCGACCGCCCCTCTTCCTTGTGCATATCGACGGGGATGCCGCGGCCGTCATCGACGACGGTCACGGAGTTGTCGAGGTGGATGGTGGTTTCGATGTGCGTGCAGAAGCCGGCCAGCGCTTCATCAACCGAGTTATCGACCACCTCGTAGACCAGGTGGTGCAGGCCCATCTCGCCGGTCGAGCCGATGTACATGGCCGGCCGTTTGCGCACCGCTTCCAGGTCGCCCAGCACCTTGATGCTCTCGGCGCTGTAATCGCCGGCCCCGCCGTTGGAATTCTCCGGCCGGGCCCGCTCCGGGCCGTTCGGCGCGCGCTGGCCACGCCCGTTCTGCGAACGCGCTCCCGTCCGGGAAGGCGTCATGGTTTCCTTGTCACCCACTTGGTACACCTCTCGCCGGCCGGCCCCACACCGGCCCGGCATTGAAGAAATCGCTGCTCAGCCCGAGAAAAAAGCGGGTTGGGAGATCAGAAGAAACAAAGGGAATGATACCAAAATCCGGGGGCTTTTTTCAAGCCTAAATATTTGGAAAATCAACCACTTAGCCGGTTTTTTGCGCGCGCAAGTCACGTGTTTTCAATGCTTCCCAAAAACACCCATCCGGGCCGTAATTCCCGCTCTCTATTATAAACATTTTGTCAAGTAAATGTTCTAGTTTCCAGAAACCGAAGGGGCGGATTGTGAATGCGCTCGACGGGCGGTAGACTGACCGGAGTCCGACGGGTGACACTGGCTGACAGGAGGGCGCAAATGACGATCGGTCCCATCCCTGTCCACTGCATCTCCCAAGAATACTGGTATATAAGTCGGGTCAGGTGTGAGTGCGGCGGCAAACTCGACACACGGCTCCAGTTCGTGACAGTGGGGACACCGGCGGTGGATGTGATTGACACAAGCTGTCAACGGTGCGGTAAAGAGTTGCGGTTCGAGTTCGACATCGGGCGTTTCTATCCGGGTGATCTCACCATGGATACCAAGATGGTCCGGCTGCTGGAGCGAATTGATGAGGAGAGGTTGGCTGACAAGTTGCGTGAACTGTGGTCGCAAGCGGGCACGCCGCCCATGGACCGCGTTGTGGCCTACATCCGAGGACTGAGCGAAGAGCACGATGCTTTCGCGCTGGAATACTTGCAGGCTTGCATCGCCCATTTTGCGAAGGAATCGGCACAGCGCTCGTCAGCAACTGGCACCATTGAGTGACGCCGGGGGCGGGTTGACTTTTGGCCAGCGGTGGCACAAGCTAGCAATCTGCCTGGTTCGTACAGTACGGTGGAGGCATCCACGTTTGGGGGTGTGCGCATGCCAGCCCCGAAACACGGTCTCCGACTGAAGGTGTGAGTTATCATCGAACCGGCTGCCGGCGGTCTTCACCCGTGTTGCCCGCTGCCCAGGCGGCTGCACGTCGATGGGGCTGGTGGCGAATCCCGGGCGGGCTCGCGACCCTGCAGTGGCCCATCGCGGCAGCCAGCGCCCCAATGCGGTGCTGTCCCCCAGTGAGAGGCTGTTCTAACCGATGAAGCCGCGAATCTACCTCGAAACGACGGTCGTAAGCTACCTCGTTGCCCGGCCGACCCGGGACTTGGTGGTTGCCGCACATCAGCAAATTACGCGCGAATGGTGGGAGACGCGCCGCAACCAGTTTGAGTTGTATGTCTCTCAATCGGTCGTTAGAGAGGCAGGCGCCGGCGACACCGAAGCGGCCGCTCTGCGGCTCGAGGTGATCGCGGAACTTCCCACGTTGACCGCTACCGAGGAAGCCCTGAAGCTCGCCGAGGCGCTCGTCGCGCGAGGGGCGCTGCCGCCAAGAGCTGAAGAGGACGCTTTGCACGTCGCCGCGGCCGCGATACACGGCATGGATTATCTTCTCACCTGGAACTGCCGCCACATCGCCAATGCGGAAGCACAACAGGCGATGGCATCGGTTTGCCTTCTATTCGGCTATGCGATGCCGGTGATTTGCACGCCGGAAGAACTTATGGGAGACTAGGGGATATGTGGGAAGACCCGATCGTCGAAGAAGTGCGGCGAATCCGGCAGGAGCACGCCGCGAAGTTCGATTACGATCTTCGCAGGATCTACGAAGATCTCAAAGAGCAGGAGAAACAGAGCGGCAGAAGGTTCGTGACCCTCCCACCCAGGCGGCCCACTCTGGTAACCCCCGACAAGTAGGCCTCCGCGCCAGCAACTGGTAATCGTGAATTGTGCCCCGGCCGGCAGCACTTGGGGTGTTCAGGCATGTCTGCCGGACGCCTGTGTGGCACGCACGTCGGCCTGGGTCAGAAGCCACCCTGGCCCTGCCTGAAGAGGAGTTTGTGCCACGGTCGTCTCGGCGGCCGGCGGTGACCCGGACGAAGTCGAGCGGTTGGCCAGCGAGACCCCGGCGGCAGGTGAAGCGAATCGCGCGCCTGCCCACCACTGAAGGTTATTGGGGGCGGTCGCTCGAATGGCTGAAGGACCGGGATCGGCGGCGCATTACCTAACCGCTTCTCTCGAAGACCAGGATCCAGACGTGTTCCTGCTGGCGTTGAGGGATGTTGCTGAAGCCCACGGCGGGCTGCGGCAAATTTCCCGGCAGACCGGGCTGAATCGCAAAAACCTCTACCGCATGCTGTCCAGGTCGGGCAATCCGGCCCTTCGCAGCCTGGATTCCGTCCGTGGTTTTCGCGAGCCTTCGCGATGTTCATGCCCTATCTCCTGTAGGACACCCGTTGGTCAGCTCGGCCAGCGCCGATTCGAGGCGCGCAATGTGTTCTTCGAGTTCCACGCAAGTCCGTTCGGCGCTTCGGAAATTGTTCTCTCGGCCCATTTCCTCCAACTCCACTGCGGTTTCCCAGGCCGGCACGCTGAAATAACCGGCTGCACCTTTCAAGGCGTGCGCTGCACGCTCCAATGCCCTGCCATCGCCATCGGCAACCGCCCGCAAAATCGCAGCCACTTGGCCGGGCATGTTTTTGCGGAAGATTTGCGCCACCTCTTTCATCAGCCCGCGGTCGCCGCCGAAACGGGCGAGGATGGCGGTCTGATCGAGCACGCCGGCCGAGGGTTTTCGTTGATGCGGGGTGGAATTGTGGGCCGGAGGCGCTGCTGCCGGTTCAATGGCCTCAAAAAGTTCCTGGGCCCTGATGGGCTTGGAAAGATAACCGTCCATGCCCGCAGCCAGGCAACGCTCTTTGTCGCCCTTCATGGCATTGGCAGTCATGGCGACGATCTTGATGTGCCCGCCGGTCAATCGTTCCCGCCGTCGGATTTCGGCCGTGGCTTCAAGTCCGTCCATCCCAGGCATCTGCACGTCCATCAGGACCAGATCAAATGGGCCTGAAGTTTGGAAAGCGACAAGCGCTTCTTTCCCATTGGCGGCCACAACTACCTTGTGTCCCCGTTTCTGGAGCACCCGAATGGCCAGCACTCGGTTTACCTCATTGTCCTCAGCAAGCAGGATGCGAAGACGTCCAGCCTGCGGCATGAGGGGGTGCGTAACCAGAACCGGCTCACCCGTCGGCCCCGATGCCCTGCCGAGAACCTCCAGGATGGCGTCCAGCAACTCCGACTGCGAAACCGGTTTCGTCAGACAAGCGGCAATGCCCAACTGCCGGCAACGCGCGGCGTCACCGCGCTGGCCGGCGGACGTCAGCATCATGATGACGGTGCCCACCAGGCGTGCGTCTTTTTGCATCTGCTCGGCCACTTGGAACCCGTCCATTTCCGGCATCTGTGCATCGAGGAGTACCAGGGCAAAGGGCTCCCCGGCAGTTTCGGCCGCTTCGATGGCTTGCAGGGCGGAGCGCCCGCCGTCGGCCAACATCGGCATCATCCTCCAGTTAGTCAGCATCCCTTTCAACACCAGGCGGTTGGTCGCATTGTCGTCGATCACCAGCACGCGGAGCCCGCGCAGGGCTTCCGGCTCGGCAGGAACCTGCGTGGCTTGGTGCGAAGTTGCCCGCCCAACAATGGCCGTGAAATGGAAAGTGCTGCCGCGTTGATCGCACTCCACCCAGATTCTTCCGCCCATCATCTCTACCAGTCGTGCCGAGATCGTCAGGCCCAGGCCGGTTCCGCCATACTTGCGTGTCATGGAGTTATCGGCCTGGGAAAAGGGATCGAAGATCAGCCTCTGTTTTTCCGCCGGAATGCCGGTGCCGGTATCGGCGATCACAAAATGCAGCGTCACAGCATCCTCGGTTTGGGACTGGACCTCGACGCGAACACTCACCTCCCCCTGCGTTGTGAATTTGATCGCATTGCCCACCAAGTTCACCATGACCTGCTGCAGCCGAGCCGGGTCGCCCACAAGTCCCGCCGGCACCTCTGGTGCGATGTGATACGTCAGTTCCAGCCCTTTCTCGCCAGCCCGTAGGGCGAACGTCTTCATCGTGTCCCGGAGGTCGTCTTGCACGTTGAACTCGATGTTCTCCAGGTCCAGCTTTCGCGCCTCGATTTTTGAGAAGTCCAGAATGTCGTTCAGTAGCACGAGGAGGGAGTCGGCGGAGGCCTTCACGGTGCGCAAATATTCACGCTGTTCGCGGGTCAGTTGGGTATCCAGCGCGAGTTCCGTCATGCCAAGAATGCCGTTCATGGGAGTACGGATCTCATGGCTCATGTTGGCAAGGAACTCGCTTTTCGCGCGGTTTGCCTGGTCGGCCTTGTCTCGCGCCGCGCCCAACTGTTCGTTAACGGCTTGCAACTCCGCGGTTCGCGCCAGCACTTGCTCTTCGAGGTGATCGCGATTATGCTTCAGTTCATTTTCGCGCGCTTCGATTTCCGAAAGCATGGCGTTGAATTCATCAACCAGGATGCCGATCTCGTCGTGACCGGTCTTTTCGGCCCTGAGTGTGCGATTCTTTGTTGCCGAGATGTGTTTAGCAGTCGCCGCTAACGCCAGAATCGGCTGGGAGATGAAGGGCTGCAGCCCCGTGGACAGGAGCAGCGAACCGAGGGAGCAAACGGCGAGGACAAGAGCGACGATCAGGAGGTAGCTGCGGAAACGGGCTTGGAGTTCGCCGAGATCCGACTGGATGTAAATGCTGCTGATCTGTTCCCCATCGAGAAATATGCGGCGGGTCACTATCAGGTGGCCGTTTCTGATCTGCGGAACTCCGGAAGCGTCCGGCCGTTCCGGCGGAGTTCCATCTCGGCCGGTACGGGCGTAACGGGCGAACGGAGCGCCGTTTTTGTATAAGCAGGCGAGAACAATGTGAGGTTCGGCGCGCAGTGCGGCCAGGTTCTTCGCGCCTGCCCCCGGATCGTTGAAAACGACCGAAGCCGTGCTGTTTCCGCCGATTGTGTCCGCCAACACTTCCAGGTGACGGGTCAGCGACCGTCGAAACGACAAGCGATCGTAGGCCATGAGGGCCAGGCAAGCGGCGACCAGCACCGTGAGGCTGACCAGCATCATAACCAGCGTCAACTTCCAGCGAATCGACAAATCCCGGATACTCCGCACACCCGCCACCGTTGCGATTGTCGGCCTGGCCCAGCCGCCGCCGCTCGCAGGGCGTCCGTTTTCAACTCTTGCCATTGACTTTCCCTTCCACGAGAATCGCCAGCGACAGGAGTTGCGATCCAATCTTGAGCTTCGCGCGCTTCGCCGCTTCGACATTTATTTCAAAACGCACGTTGTCGCCCGCCAGGACGAAGTTTATGATTCCGCCCTGCTGCGCGAAGGCGGTGCTTTCCCCGACAAGGAGGACGGAGGCGCCGCCCAGTTGATCCAGGATGTCCGGCAATCGCTTGCTCTCCGGTTGGCCGACGAATAGGATGTGGCAATCTGGCCGGTTTTTGTCCGGCTTCCACCGCTTTACCAGGAACTTCCTGCCCTCGACCGACTTGCCTGCTACCGTCCGCTCCAAAATCTGGAGGAAGGCATCGCCACCGGCGACACAGATCACAATCGGGTCACCAGCGCCGCGGAAACTGTCCGCGGGCCATTCGATGAATTTGGGGAAATTGTAGAGGTAGGCGGCCTTTACCTGGTACTCAGTCACCTCGTACCGCTGCGCCAGGACCGCCGCCGCGGCGAACAATGACCCCAGCAGGGCGACGATCGCAAAAGACTTCGCTGGCGGCCGAACGCGAAGGCAGAGGCACGCGGCAAGCCGCTCGACAGGCCGCGGTGACACTGGTTCGCGACTCCCCTTCACCGGCGGCACCCGGCCGGGAACCAAGCTCCGCCGGCGTCCGGCAAGGAGCGGCGCGCCGCTTCGTTGGGGGGGCGTGCCTACAATCGCCATGACACTTTTCCGTAGAACGCACGTCGAACGTAGCTCAACCTGATACCTTGCCGGCGCGCATCAAACTCCAGGTGGTGCGCACTCAGCAGATTTTGGCCGCCCGCGCTGATTTCCCAGTGTTCGCCCGCCCGCCAGCCGATTCTGGTGTCCAGGCGGGTATGCGCCGGGACAGCCGGGCCGGTCAGAGCGCCGATGCGGCTCACCGCAGAGTCGAATTCAAGGTTGCGCGCAAGGTGGAGATGACTGCGCAGGTCGAAGTGATGCCGGGGCGCTTGCCCTTCCAATCGTCCGGCGCTGCTGTTGTCTCTGCTGCCGGCCGCGGTGTGCGCGAAAATGCGAAGATGGCTGTAGCCCGCGCTCAGGTTCCATCGCCGCGTGACTTCCCAGTCGGCAATCAATTCGGCGCCATAGCTTTCCGCGTGCATCATGTTCTCGTAGTAAATCGGAATCAGAAGGTGCGGCGGAGACGGATCGGCTTCAAGAACAGGACTGCCGGGCTCACTCGTTTTCAGCTTGGCGTGGCGGTTATAGAAGGTCGCAAGATCGAAGTAACACTTTTCGTTCGCCCGAACCCGGTAGCCGCCTTCGTAGGCGTTCAGATATTGCGACCCGAAATCAGGGCTGCCAAGTATGCTGATGATATTCAGGCGACGATCGTTCCCGGGGAAGACAGCGGTGTTGGTGCGCATGGCGGTGTCCCCGGGTGATGGGGTCCGCGCGGCACGCGACGCCGCCACCCAGAATAGTTGCCGTCGGTTCGGGGTCCAGGCCAGGCGAGCGGTCGGCTGCTTCTCAAAGCCGCTGTAGGGATTGTGTTCCAGCTTCATCCCCACGGTCAGCGACAGCCGATCGCGCAGAATACTGATTTCATCCTGTACGAAGGAACCGTAGCGACGATCCACAGGCCGGGCAGGGTGAAACGAAATCGTAAAACTGTTGCGGAGAGAGGCTTCCGTCGCTGAGTAACCGAGCCCCCAGACGACGTCGTGTCGAGTCCCGATCGGGAGGCGGTGCTGGAAATCCAGATCCAGCGTGTGGCGATGCTCACCCAAAAGGAACGTCCGCCGCTGTGTGATGTCGTAGTAAGCCTGGAGCGTGAAATTGCTTTGTGTGTTGAAGCTCCGGGTCCAACGCGCCAGCAGGTTCCCGCCGGCTACGCCAGCGGTATAGTCCCTCGTCACTGCATAGGGAGGATCCAGCGACGGAATGTCGACCGAGGAGTTCTCGTCGCCCTGATAGATGTCCCCCTGGAAGGTGATTGAGTCGCGTTTCGAGAGTTGCCAATCTGTCCGAAAACCGCCGCGGATCATGTTCCACGCGGTGTCATTCGACCGGCCGGAGGGTTCTGCCAGCCCTGCCCGGTCGAAGTACTTTGCGAAAACCCGGTAGTGCCCGTTTGGTCCTGCGGTTCCGCCATAGCGAGCGCTAACGCCGGATCGGTCCTCGGTCCCTGCTTCCGCCGTCAACAACGCGCCTGCGGTCGCTGCTGAATGCCGGGTAATAATGTTAATGACCCCGTTGACGGCGTTGGCCCCCCAGATCGTCGCCCCTGGACCGCGGATGACCTCGATCCGTTCCACATCTTCCATCATGACGTCCTGCACGTCCCAGTACACGCCCGCAAAGAGCGGGGTATAGACGGTCCGCCCGTCGATCAGGACCAGCATCATGTTTGCAAATTGGTCATTGAACCCACGCGCGCTGATGGCCCAGGAACTTGAACCGATCCGCGCTACCTGAAGACCTGGGACCATCCGTAGAATTTCGGGGATACTGCTGGCGCCCGATCGCCGAATGTCCTCGCTGGAGATCACGTAGATCGCTGATGGTGTTCGCAGCAGTTGCTGCTCCTTCTTGGAAGCCGATGTCACCGAGATTTTCATCAGGTGCTCGATCCCAACTTGAGTCAGATCGACCGGCGGTTCCTGGGCCCGACTGCCGGGCATCAGCAGTACAAAGAGAAGGCCCCAGAAAATGAGACAGGCGAGTGGAGAGTAGATCCTGCAAGCGAGTCGCACGATTACATTACCTCCGGCAGATTTCTCTGTTTGAAAGACAGCGTGCTGGACGATTGCTGCACACATCGGAATGCATGCATTTGTGGCTCCTCAGTCCGTCGGGGATCGCCCTGGCCGGGGAACAACGATGCCTGGGAACGGCCGGGCCATAAAGGGAGGCCGAATCCCGCAGGAACGCGTTGGCCCACTTCACCAGCGGGGGGCCGAATTCATTGAAGGAAAAGCACTTGCGAACCACGTTCCGCCTCTACACTTTTGGGATAGGAGCCAAAAGAATGAATCGCTCCATTGCGCTTCCGCCGCTTCATCGATGTGCGGGATCGCCCACACCTTGCCCGGAGATATTTATCGGCAAAAAGAAACGAAAAGTTTAGTTGGGGAGAGAAAAAACTGGATGCGGCATGGCCCGGACGGGCGCCCGACTGCGGGCGCCCGTCACCTCTCTTCTAAGCTAGAACGCGTACCGAAATGTCAACTCCACGCTGCGGGGAAGATTCCGCTGGGTAATGGGCACCACGCCGAACAGGTTCGAGGACGGACTCGTGTTCGGGGCACTGAAGATCGGCGTATTGCTCACGTTGAACGCGGAGGCTTTGAACTGGAAGCGCCGTCCTTCCCGGATCCGGAAGTTGCGGATCAAAACGACGTCGAGTTGCGGCGCGGAGTGGCTGCGAATCGTGGAACTCAGCAGCTTGGTAGTCCGCAGAGTGTCCGGCGGGCGCACCACCCAGATCGCCGAGGAAGTATCGAACCAGCGGTTCAGCGCCTGCCCGCTGGAGAGCTTCGGATCGCCGTAGATGTAGTAACCGCCGGGGTAAGAGATGGGCAGTCCCCGCTGCATGGTGCTCATCCAGTTAAACTCCCATCCACCGATGATGTGCGAGGCGATCCCATGGTTCAGCCATTTCTTGCTCGGTCCCACCGGGAATTCGTAGATGCCGCTGATCATCAGGCGCTTCGGGACGTCGAAATCCATGAGTTCTCTCGAAGGCTTGGTATCTTGCGGGTTAAGGTAATCCGACGCTTTCATCGTCTTCGACCCCGTGTAGGAAACCAGGAAGGAAAGGCCGCGGCTGAAACGCTTCTGCAGTTTGAACTGGAACGAGTTGTACCAGCTCTGTCCCAGGCTCTGCGTTCCCATGGTCACGCCGCTGAACTGCGGGAACTGGGTGATCAAGCTACGGCGCTGGATGGTGGCTTGCGCGCCGCGCGAGGTGTTCGCCAGCAGGATGCCGTAGAACGGATTCGCCACCGCCTGAGACAAATAGGGGGTTCCCATGGCCAGTTGGTCGGTGGTGAGAAAACTGATGTCTCTGCTCACCTGGAGTTTTCTGGTCCGGCTGCCTACGTAGGCCGCATCCACGAGCAGGCCCGGCCTGATCTCGTACTGGAAGCCGCCCGAGAATTGCCAAACGTAGGGTATGCGCCGCTTCGGGTCGTTGAACTGAACGGCGTCGCCAACCTGCGTGGCCAGCCCTCCCTGGGCCCCAGCCGGTTGAATCAGACCGCCCGGAAAGGCATTGGAAAGGGTATTGAAGGGCTGATAATCGGCGGTTGCGGTTTGAGCGTTGGTGGTGCGTGAGAAACCGAGGCTGCCGCCGAACTCGGTCGTGGGCAGGAAGTAACGGCCCAGGCCGCCGCGGAATACGAGCGGTTTCGAGCTCAACAGCTTGTAGGCAACGCCGAGGCGCGGCTGCCAGGTGTTTCTGTCGGGGTCGAAAGCACCCCGCGGCTGGCCGCCGACGCCGGCGAACAGCAGGCCGCCGCGCAGGTCGAGGCCGGGCACGTTGTACGGGCTCTTGGCGTTGACGTCGAACCCGCGGTTCTGGCGGTCGAAACGCTCCACCGGGGGCGTCTCGTAGTCCCAACGCAACCCCAGGTTGAGCGTCAGCCTGCGGTTCACCTGCCAGTCGTCCTGGAAGAACACCACCGGATAGTGCCAGGTGGTGTACGGCGTGGCATTCAGCGTGGCGGAGGCATCGCTCATGTCGCCCAGCAAAAACGAAGCGATTGAATTGCCCGTTCCCTTGTCATCCACCTGGGGATTGGCGCTCGTCCAGCCACGCGTAAAGGAATAGCTTCCGCTTCCGTTCTTGCGCCCGAAGCTGGCGAAATGCTGGATGCGGAACTCGCCGCCGAATTTAATCGAGTGCGCCCCCACGATCTTGAGCAGCGACCCCTGGGCGCTGGAGGTTTCACTCGGCAGAACGTCCTTCTCATCGATACTGGTTCCAATGTAGCTGTCGAACTTGAAAAGGGGATACTTCCCCGGCAATTGCAAGA
>Ga0315279_10005504_pt1 | contig 16393 bp, 19 predicted proteins | sample YL17G06_20_MG_FD_203694 | JGI IMG/M metagenome (GOLD analysis project Ga0315279, IMG submission 203694) | Sediment microbial communities from Yellowstone Lake, YNP, Wyoming, USA - YL17G06_20 | ecosystem: Environmental > Aquatic > Freshwater > Lake > Sediment | place: USA: Wyoming | collected...
AAAATAAGCATTGTTCCTGAATTTTATTTTCTTGAATTCCCCGTATTTCTCAACCCCCTCCCTGCTCACCTTTATCCTTTTTGTGAATTCCCCCAAATCTTTGAATGAGGCATTCCTTCCTTCTGCAGCCCTGTGCGCTGCAAGCAGGGAGCCGAACAGCAGAGTGCTCTCGCAGCTGCTCTCCTTTGTGACAAACAGGGAGAATTGCGGGCGGTGGAATACGGCACCGCAGAACATCCCGCAAATCCTGTCGCATGCCCTCCAAACATCCCCCTTGATTCCCGCAACTTTCTTAATCTGCTCAAGCTCATTCTCATTGAACCCCACGCTGTCGCAGAGGGGGAGAATCTTGTGTGTAACTTCCCTGAGAACCCTGAGATTTTGGAAGTCCCCGAGCTCCACATGCACCTTCAAACCGTGGTTGAGTCTCTTCAACTCCTCAATATGCTTCCTGACGTTGTCTATTCTCCTCGGGAAATCCCTCCCCAGAGTAGGGTTGTGGAAGCCTGATATTACTGCCCTGTTCACATGGTCTATGACTCTCGGTGCAAGCCTTCTGAACTCCTCATCGATCTCAAGGACTGCGCATGGCGGGTTGAAGGATGCGATGAGCCTGTTCGAGGCAGGCGCTTCCGCACCCATGAATCTGTACCCCTTCCCGAACTCCATGACAAAATGTATTGGCACATCGCATTTCCTGTGCACATTTTCCGGAGTTTTGAAGCTCCCGTCTGCAACGAAGATGTTCTCCGGATGCTCGAAAAGCTTCATCTGCTCCCTGCATTTGGATGGGACGTGGACGTAGCAGTGCACGCCAAGGGCTGAGGCAACGTTGCTCATGTTCCCGGCCTGCCCGCCCATCCTCACCTCATCATAGCTCTTCTCCATAAGCGCATTCAGGGTTCTTTTCTCCACCCCGACCTCCCTGTCCTCGCCTCTCCCAACGCATCTTTTAAGCTGGGTTGCTATTTTTCCCGGAAACTTCTCCCCTCCTTTAAGGTATTTTACCGCATCGATGTTCACGTTATAAGCAAAAAGAGCGCTGCTGACAATATTCCTCTCTGCATACTCCAAAGCATCCTTATACGAAGATATCCAGTCCATAAATAGCTTGGACGCAAGGAACTTATTAAACTCTTTTGAAGATGTAGCCGAGGAACTTGTAGGCAAGCCTCGCAGCAAGGAAATCAGAGCAGGCATTGCCCTCTATCGGGCACAGTTCCACCACATCGAATCCAACCACGTTCCTGCTGGATGCGACTTCCTTCAAAATGGCAAGCACGTCATGCCAGTGCAATCCCCCGGGCTCTGGCGTCCCGACAGCAGGGACTTCGGACGGGTCAAACGCATCCAAGTCTATGCTGACATAAACATCCTTCTTCAAGCTTGAGACAATGAATTTTGGCTTCAGTGAATCCTTAACATGGAAAAGCTTCAGTTTCTTCCTCTTCGCGAACTCAGCCTCCTCCTTGCTCATGCTCCTTATGCCGGCCTGGACAGTGTCGCACAGCTCCGAAATCCTCCTCATCACGGAGGTATGGCCGAATTTCGTTCCCTCGAACTCGTCCCTCAAGTCAGAGTGGGCATCAAGCTGCAGAACGCTCATACTCCTGTATTTTTTTGCAAGTGCCCTCACAGCGCCTAGTGAGATGGAATGCTCACCGCCAAGCATCAGCGGGAATTTCCTGTTCTCGGCTATCTCCCCAATAACCTCCTCAACCCTCTTCACAGTTTCCTCCGGCGAGTTCATGGACGGCTCCAGTTCATCCAGTGTATGTATCCCCACTCTTGCAGGCTCGTAGCCCAACTCCTCATCATATAGCTCCATCTGCCTTGAGGCTGCAATTATTGCGCGGGGGCCGTTCCTGCTCCCTCCCTTATAACAGGTAGTTGAATCGTAGGGAACCGGAAAGACCACAACCTTTGCTCTCTCAAAAGAGGAGAGCTCTGGCTCAATCCCGGGAAAGTTATACGGTGGACGTGAATGGAGCAATCTCATAACATCACAAATAAAGCTTAGAACTTATTCCTGTCCTTCTTCACCAGCTGCCTCACTCTTATCATCTCTCTTGGGAACTCCCCATGCGATTCCTATCATAACTCTCTGGCTCGAAAAGCTTGTCAAAATAGGTATCCTCCAGACTTTTTTTGTAGCAGGAGATTTATAAATTTATCTTGCATTCCTCTCCAGCAACTACAATATCCTCAAACGCAGCACATTCGGAAACTGGAAGTCCCTCTTCCCCCCGCCGCATCCTTCCCTGTACACGTCAACAACGGGAATCTTCCCGACCCCGTCCGCTATGTTCACCATTATGCTCGCCCCTGTAGGAGTGCACAGCTCGTGCTCTATGTCCTTCGTGTAGAAGCTGAACTTCCTGCTCTTGAGTATCTCGATGGCCGCTGGCGCTGGCTTATTCCCAACTGCAAGCGGCGCGGTTATGACATCGGACTCGAATGCGCCCAGAGCCGCAAGCCCAATGGCCGAGCCGACTATGTCAACGACAGTATCCATATTCCCGATTTCACTTAAATGTACTTCATCAAACCCGTGTATCCTGCGCTCTGCCCCGATGATTGTCTCAAAAGTGTTCCATGCAAAATCGCACTGCTCGTCATCAAATCCAAGTATATCCGCAGAGGAGCGAATCATCTCCACTATCTTCTGGGGCGAGCATTTCTCGTCTACATCAGTCTCAAGGATTTTTGCCCGGACTCCGTGCTTGTTTACCTCCTTGAATGAAACATCAACACCCAGCGCAAGTCTGATGCTGCCCCTTATCTCCTCCCCTGCCCCCAGGTCCGCGAGAGCTCCCAGCACCATGTCACCAGAGCAGCCCATCTCCGGTATAAAAAAGAATTGCGCCATGCTTTTATATTCCGCATCCTAATATTAAAATGCACGTGAGATGCGTAACTTGTCTTGGAGGTTAGATACAGTTGCACATGAGATGCTTATAGCGGGGAGAGCGCATGGAGATAGATGACCTGTGGAGGCTTACGCGTTTTGAGCACTCGATAATGCTGGCTGTTGCCGTTGCAGTAGGGGAGATAATAGCTCTCCGTTCGTTTCCTCAGTTCTACCCATTTGCATTAAGCGTGCTGCCCCCCATGCTCGTAGGGGCTGCGAGCTTTGCCATAAACGATTACTTCGATTTGGAGAGCGATAGGATAAACAGGAGATCCGACAGGCCGCTTGTGGGAGGGCGTATAAGGCCAGGGAAGGCATTTGCCGTATCCATACTCCTCTTCCTCGTTGGAATACTGCTCTCACTTTTTGTCAATGCGAACTGCTTCCTGCTCACAATCCTTTTCTCCTTGTTTGCCTGCCTGTACAGTTTCAAGCTGAAGGATATTGCAGTTGCAGGAAACATCTACATTGCATCAACCATGGCAATTCCCTTCATCTACGGAGGGCTTGCAGTTTCCAACGAAGTGCCAGCTGCAGTCCTCCTGCTCAGCTCAGTGGCATTCGTGAGCGGTCTGGCAAGGGAGGTCATGGGGACTGCCAGAGACGTGAAGGGAGACAAGAGAGGGAGAGGCTCAAAGACACTGCCGATGCTAATAGGTGTGGAGAACTCCCTGATTGTTTCCTCGCTTCTCTACATAATAAGCGTACTGCTCAGCTTCATCCCATACCTGTACATACCTCCCTACGCAGGAAACATTTTTTATATAACGCCGGTAATAATCGCAGATGCAGTTTTTGCATACATTGCCATAAACTCTCTGGGTAAGGATTCCAGGAAGTTCATGAAAAAGAGCAGGAACCTGAGTCTGGCTGCGATGTTCATAGCGCTTCTGGGTTTCCTGGCAGCGCTTCTGAAATAAAGAGGTGCAAGCATGGAAGTTGTTCTGAAGACCGATTTGAAGGGCATGAAGCTTTTCAGCAGGGGCAAGGTTAGGGATACCTACGACCTGAAGGACAGGCTGCTGATGATTGCAACGGACAGGATATCCGCCTTTGACGTGGTGCTGCCGAACGGCATACCCTGCAAGGGGGCAGTGCTCACCCAGCTTTCCATGTTCTGGTTCAATTACACTAGGGACATCATCCCAAACCATGTAATCACCGCGGATGTTTCGAAATTTCCTGAGGAGGTTAAGAAGTTTTCCGGCATGCTGAAGGGAAGGAGCATGCTGGTGAAGAAGGCAAAGCCTCTGCCTGCCGAATTCGTCGTGAGGGGATACCTCTCCGGCTCCGGGTGGAAAGATTACATGCGGACTGGAAAGGTGTGCGGAATAGAGCTACCAAAGGGAATGCGTGAATCCGAGCAACTCCCTGAGCCGATATTCACACCTGCAACAAAGGCTGTGACAGGGCATGACCTCAATATAACGCAGGATGAGCTTGCCAAGCTTGTTGGAAAGGATATTGCAGATAGGCTGAGGGACGCGAGTATAGCAATATACAAGAAAGCCTCGGAAAAGGCGAGGAAGAGGGGTATAATCATAGCCGACACCAAATTCGAGTTCGGAATGCTCAGTGACAAGCTCATCATAACCGACGAGATGCTAACTCCAGATTCATCAAGGTTCTGGTCCGGGAGTTCCTACTCCCCTGGTGGCCCGCAGAAGAGCTTTGACAAGCAGCCTGTGCGCGATTACCTTGAGTCGATAAAATGGAACAAGCAGCCTCCCGCGCCTGTGCTGCCTCCCGAAGTTGTGGAGGGCACAACTAAAAGATATATTGATGCATACGAAATTATAACTGGCAAGAAATTCGAGGTGGTTTGATGGTGGACGTCCTTGTAATCGCAGGGAGCAGCAGCGATAAGAAAATAGCAGATGACGCTATTGCAATTCTTAAGGAGTTTGGTGTCTCATCCGACTTTCAGGTTTCTTCAGCGCACCGCACTCCTGACAAGGTCCAGAGCATTGTTAAGAGCACAGATGCAAAGGTCATCATAGCCATAGCGGGATTGTCCGCAGCACTGCCCGGCTTCATAGCCTCGAGAGTCACCGTGCCGGTTATCGGAGTGCCAGTCAACGTGAAGCTTGACGGGCTTGATGCGCTGCTCAGCACCATGCAGATGCCAAGCGGAATGCCGGTTGCATGTGTATCTATAGATGGCGGAAAGAATGCAGCAATGCTGGCGGTTGAGATTCTTGCAACAGGCAAACCTGAATTGAAGGAAAAGCTTGCAAAATACAGGAAGGGCTAGAGAGAATCAAAAATATATTTTGCGATTTCCGATTTCTTCCCCTTCATCTTCCTTGCCGAGCCGTCAGGCCTTATCACAAGCACTTCATTATACTCGCTGCCAAAACCCATGCCCTTCTTCCCAACGTCATTGGCCACTATCATATCCGCTCCAGAATCTCTCAGCTTTTTGAGGGCAATTTTCTTAAGCTTCTGCTCACCTACCCGGCTCTCAGCCTTGAAAAGGACAAGCTTTACCGACTTTTTCACTTTCTTAACATTGTCACTTATTTTTGGAAGCGGGTGCAGGGTAAGCCTTAGCATAGCCCTTGAAGAAATCTTCCCGCTTCTCCTCGCTGGCGCAAAATCGGAAGGTGCGGCAGCGAGAACGACAATATCGCTCCTCCTGAGATTTGCCATTACCGCCCTCATCATTTCCTCTGTCGACTCTGTGTATACCTTTCTTATGTAGTGGGGAACTTCGGCATCCACATGCCCGCATACGAGGAGGGTGTCAGCACCGCGCAGGTAAGCCTCTCTTGCTATCTCAATACCCATCTTCCCGCTGCTGGGGTTTGATATGAAGCGTATATCATCGATGTGCTCGCGCGTTGCACCCGCCGTAACAAGCACTTTCATCCCCCGCAGGTCCTTCTTGTACAGCATTCTCATAACAAGCCCTGCTATCTCCTCAATGCTTGCCATCTTTGCTTTTCCCTCACTAGCAGCAGGCTCCGCAAACTCCACACCAAGCGTCTTCAGCCTCCTGATGTTCTCCTTCACAATTGGGTTGTCGCTTATGGAGAGATGCATTGCGGGTGCAACTATTATCGGTATCCCACTTCCAAGTGCGGTTGTGAGTATAGTTGCCATCGGGGTATCATCAATGCCGCTTGCCAGCTTGCCTATGGTGCTCGCAGTAGCAGGTGCGACTATTACCAAGTCAACCCTGCCCTTCTCCCTGCCGCAGAGCATGAGGTGCTCAACGTCACCGGTAAGGGTGGTTATCACGGGGTTGCCTGTCGCCCAATGCATCAGGTCAGGGCGTATCATGTCCTTTGCAGCATGGCTCATCACGGGCATAACTTCAGCACCATGCCTCATGAGCTCCCTTGCAAGCTCAGGGGATTTCACTGCGGCAACGCTTCCGCATATGCAAAGAGCAACCTTCTTACCTTCAAGCTCCTTTCCCCTGCTCCCTATTATATTTTTTGAAGAGTGCATCTGCTCACTCTGCAGTTCGGAAAAACTGAACTATATTCAGAAATATCGCACTTATGAGGCATACTACAAGGAGAAGTGCAAGCTCCTCCTCGTACTGGGGCTGTTCGGTTACTGTAATGCCTCCGTTATTAGGCTCAACGGGCTCAATTCCCTCAAACAGCCCCTTCATACTCACGGTATCGCCATTCAGGTTCTTTGCGTATGCACTGAGCAGGACTGATGACCCCATGCTGCCGCTTCCCTGCTTGCTCATCTCGTAAAGATACATCGCATGGTTCCCATACAGGGCAGCCCACATGCCATCCCACGACTTGGATGCATTGAACTCACTGCCCGCATACCCCTCGGCATCATTTGTACTGTTTATGGTATGTATCGTGCTGAGCAGGTAATCGGAGTCGAATATTGCTGCAGCAAACGATCCATTGCCGAACTCATTCTTTGCTACCTCGAAACGCCACCCGGCATCACCCAGCTCCAAGCCGACGAATGATTTAACTTTATCATTTCCCTCGGCTATTCTGCTGGATGCCAGAGCCTTGAGCCTGCTCTCATCAACAGGGGTGCCGCCAATCTTGTCCGCAATGCGGAACATCTCATGCGAAATATTGCACCAAGTCTCAGCGGTCAGGACTTCCTTGAAAATGAACAACGATGTCTCCTCATCATCCGAGTAGTTCTGGCCCTCCACATCATCCATCTTCTTCCTGGACCAGGCCAACCTCTCATCCCCCCCGGCAACCCATTCGAAATTCTCCTTTGTCATCGTGGCTCTGCTAGTGCTGTTAATGCATCCCTCAACATCAAGCATCCTAGCTTGAAGGGTGGTTAGGGTTACATCACTGTTCTTCAGGAAATTGAGGTCCACACTGGTGAGGAAAGCGGAATTTGCACCGCTGTAAACGTAATTGAGCCTCTCGGCATCATCCGCCTGTCCAATATCAGAATCAATCGCGTTGAGGAAATACGAGAACTCGCTCCTGTTGCTTTCCCTGATCTCCGCGCTCAGCGCCCTGTTTCCCTGTATCATTTCCTCGGCAAGAGCTTTGAATTCATCTATGTGGCAGTCTGTGCAGTTGATTTCAGCAGCCGTGAGGTTCGCCTTTGCCTTTGGCTTGACTTCCATCACATTGCTGCTCAGAATGGTGCTCTCTGGGCTGAATGCGAGACTTGCAACATCAGTCATGTTGTCAACTTCTATTATTACGATGTTCCACCTGCTCCCCAGTATGCTCAAAACCATCTTGTCGAACGTGTCGTAGCTCTTCGGTATCAGCATGACCCTCAAGCCGGCATCGGCTGCAGCCTTTGTCTTCTTCCCCACCTCTCCCACTTCCCCTATATTCTTATCGGCTGAAATCGTGCCGGTGACAGTCATGTCGCCCCTTATTGTTTTGTTCTCAAGAATTGAAAGCATGAGAAGAGTCATTGCAGCGCCGCCGCTTGGCCCGTCAACCGACTTGGTGTTGCCATAGTCCTTCAGGCGCACAAGCACATCATAGCTGCCAAGGTTCAGCCCACTCATATCTCCCGCAACCTTGAAAGCAGTCCTGGCCGAATCCTGCGTCTGGACTCCCACAAGTGGGTCAGTTGAAACGTAAACCCCTCCGTGTCCATCCCTTATATCAACCTCGACCTGGACCAGTTCCCCACCACCAAGCAGCACAACGGCTGGGACAGGCATTGAAGCATTTCTGGCGGCTACAGTAACCGCTAGAAGCAAGAGCACAAGAACTGCTTTGGCTGGTTTTCCCATCCTACCACTCTGAATGCGGCCGCCGGGATTTGAACCCGGGCAATGAGCTTGGGAAGCTCAGATCCTAGTTCCCGAGCTTTCAGCTTAAGCTTCAAGCCCACCAGGTTATCCGGCACCAACCATAGGCTGTTGCCTCTAGATTACGGCCGCTCGAATTACCTTATATAACTCAGCGCGTCACTCTTGGGAACTCCCTCAGCCATTCCCTTCTGCTTCTCCATCTCCTTCTCCATCCTGTTCATAAACTTCTCGGTCTCCTTCACCCTCTCATCAAGCTTGTTCAAGTTAACAGTCACGCCGAGTATTTTTGTTAGGACATTGAGAACGCTCTTTGCAGACTTTGCGTCGACGTATCCGCCGTGGGTCTCACCCATGAGGCATGCACCCTCCATTTTCCTTATTTTTCCAATTCCCAGCAGAAGGCCTGCAGCGCCTATTATGGAGCCGGTTGCCTCCCCGAACACTACGCCGTATTTCCTGAGTTCCTCGACAAGCTCCTTATGGGTGGCCGAGCCCAGAACTCGCGGGTTCTCCACGATCTTCCCAACTCCGTAACCGCCAAGGGTGTATATCCTCTTGCCATTCATCTTCTCAAAATAATCCAGCAGCGCATTGCAGACTTCAAACTGCGACTCAGGAGTTATTGCCTGCACATCCCCGACAAGCAGGAGCAGGTCGCTCTTGCCTTTCTTGGGGTTCCTCCAGGCGTAGAACTTATTCTTCAGCATCCTCAAAGTACCTTTCTTCCTCATGAGCACCTGGTGCGGGAAATGTTTTGAGTAGACCTCGGCAACCTTCTCAGCCTTGAGCTCTTTTATGAGGTGCTCTGTCGCCAGCTTTCCCACAAGCCCTATGCCCGGAAGCCCCTCTATCAAAATCGGGTTTCTGAGCTTTACCCCCTTCTTTGAGATTATTATTGTGCCTTTCATCAAACCCCCTCAATAGCCGAATTTCGCCCTCCTCCTGTACTCGCCGTATTTATCCTCTGGAGAGAACTTTGGAGGATGCGCCGTGCGTGTTTCCCCACCGCATCGCGGGCATTGCTCCCTCATCGTATACGACCCACATTTGATGCACTTTTTCAGTTTGTCCATATAACCTACTTTTCTTCTTTCTCAAATGCCACGCAGCTCTCCTTCCCTTTCATCCCATCCTTTACCCTCTTGAATATTGTAGAAGAGATTCTCTCCGCCTTCTTGTAATCCGGCGCACTTACCACTACCATGTACCTTGGTGCGCCCAAGTATGTTATCTTGGCCTCGCCTTCCTCTCCAAGGTTCCCCGTGGCATCGAGAAGTATTCTCTTGATAACTTCAATCCCGTCAGAAGCCCTGCAGCTTATGCTCAGATTTCCAGTCACCCTTACCTTGGGTTTCTTTATGTTCTGAACTGCAACCTCCTTGAATATAACCTTCCACTCGTTCGGGGCTTTTATCGAATCCAAAGCGGTATCGTTTATCACCGACTCCTCAAGTGCAGAGTACACGTCACCAAACTTTTCAACAAGCGCCTCACCCATTCCCCTCCATACCTCCTCGTGGGGTTTCCCTATCCTGCTCTCAACAACCTCAAAAAGCTTTAGAGCCCTTTTATCCTTCCTGTCGCTCTCAATCTTCCTTCTCTTTTCAATATCGCTGACTCTTTTTAGGGAGAGGTCTATCTGGTTCTTCTCAGGGACCATCCTGAATACCTTTGCAACAACCTTCTGGTCTTCCTTGAGGAACTCATGGATATTCTTTATCCACCTCGACGCAACTTCCGAGATATGTATGAACGCCTCCCTGTCGTCATACTCGTCAAGTGTGCAGAATGCTCCATAGGGCAGAATCTTCCTTATAGTAGCTATGACGAACTCATCCAATTCAGGGTTGTCCTTCTGACTCATGCACTCAGCTCAGAGAACCTTCACTATCTTGCCATGAACCTTGGCCCTTGAGCCCGTCGGCTCTGCCAGCATTCTGTTGCAGACCATGCACTTCACAACTGTGCTGGAGTTGCCGAATATATTCTGCTCATTTCCGCACTCGCACTTTACTCTCAAGAATCTGCCCATCTCATAACACCTCAGCTTACAATTTCAATCTTCTTCCTTGTTCTCTTACCAATAACCCTCTCCTGCTTCTTCTTGCAGACACTGCACTCGAGCATCAGCTTCTGCTTCTTCCCCTGCTTCTTGACGGCTTTCTCACCGGCGACCTTTCCGACATATCCCATTATGGTTCTCGCATGCTGCCTGTTTCCCCATGCCATGCTTCTTGCCCTGCCCTTGGAAGCTATCCTGACCTTGTGCTTCGTCTTCTTCCTGCACTTCGGGCAGTATGCATTCACTTCATTTGGAAATTTCATTTGGAACACCCCCAATGTACTCTGCAATCCCTCTCCTCACAAGGAGCTGCGCTTCCTTGTCTGGAAGCTCTACGGTATCTCCTTCTTTGAAAGGACCATAAACTTTCAAATCAACCCCAACGAAGTTAGGAAGATTTTTTAAAATTTTAATCCTTTTAATACTTTCCTCCTCAATTTTTCCCCCCTTGCCCTTAATCATCCTCCCGAAGCTACCCACTTCCTCCTCAACGATCTCATGTATCTTGTTGAAAAGCTCCTTCTCCTCCTCAGCCAGCATTGTATCCTCTCTGGCAGCCGACTTCATAGCCCTCATAATTATCTTCTGCTTCCTCCTCTCGTGTATATCCCCAACAACCTTGAGTATGCTCTCGTACTCATTTGCCTCTGTGAGGCTGAAATCCTTTTTCAGCCCCTCATCCTTCTTCTCTACGAGCTTCCTCGCTGCCTTGTAGAACCCCTCCGGAAGAGCCTGTAGCACAGGGCTTGCTCTCTCCTTAGCCTGTATCTTCCTGAGTTCCTCGTAGTTCAACTCTTCCATAACACTGCCTCCTTCTTACAGAGCAAAAACAATGCTGCTTGCTCCGGAAGCTCCCTCTCCTCTTCCTTGAAAGGTCCGAATGTAAGTTCACCTACCCTAAATTGAGGTGCCTTCTTAATTTTAATCCTTACTGGTTGCTCTCCAAAAACTACCGCATCCTTCAATGGGTCGAACTTGCCGATGTCTTTGACCCTCGCTGCAACAAGCGCGCTCTCCCCGTGCAGGCTGTCCGGCAACCTTATCAGCTTGCCCGCATCAGCAGTAACATTCTGGTCTATCCTGTCCCCAAGCTTTATCCCAAGCCTTCCAACAACATTCCTCCATACAATCTCTTTGTCTATCAGCTTCACTGCATCCCAGTTGCCTCCTTCTATTAGTCTCAGGAACTGCTCGCCATGCTTGTATATCTTCTTTGCATCCTTCTCCCCGATACCTATCTCTTCCAGCTTCCTCTCCGCGAGAAGTCTGCTCACCAGCTTGGCAATCCTCCCAGGCCATGCAGGGTCGGCAGGAGTGGGGCCAAGCTGGTGGGGCTCCCTCTTTCCAGGCACGGGCACGGATTCAAATCCCATGGAGCTGAAATCAATTCCAGTCCCCGCAAGGTAGTCGACTATCTCCCTCCTGGCAAATGCCCTGAGCTCTCTGACACCCTCGCTCCTGACATGTACGTGGTAACCCCTGTTACCCGAAAAATTCATTCCTATCTCATCCTTTGAGAACCCAAAATCAGGAATGAGGAACTCCTCTACGAGCTTTATGCTCTCCTCCTTAACGGCATCGAGGCACTCCTCGCACACCCATTTGCTCCCGTGCCTGTTCTTGCATGGAAGCTCGAGGTGGTCAGCATCCAAATCGAACACGAGGTCTGCCTTAAGCCAGTTCTTCTTCTCCATCGGGCGCATGTCAGGGAATTCATAGTACGCAACCGAATACGAGATGAAAAGCGGGGTATCCCTCACCAGCCTGCTCTTGAGTTCCTGTGCGCTTGCCATCTGCATGTGCCTGGTCTCTATCTTCCTCTCCCATCCCCCAAAGCCCCACTCCCTCCTTTGAATCTCCTCAGGAGCCTGAACTTCCGCCCTCTCGTAGTACTCCCTGAACTTGCTCCTTACATACTCCTCTTCAGGATTGCTTACCCGAAGCTGTATATTTTCCAACAGCACCCCTCCTATAACCAAGCGGGCTCTTAACCCCGCAGTTCGCAATGCAGAGCCCGTAGAAATCCATGCTAGCGCAGCTCGGCACTTTGTAACCTCTTTTCATTGCATGCTCTACCTGATACCTCGTTACCCTCTCATCAAAGTCAGGTGAAGTGGAGAAAACCTTCACAATATCCTCCGGCTTCATCCCCACATTAAGCAGATACACTGCAAGCGCCCACCTCGCGGTATGGCCCAGGTTCTCCACAGTCTTCAAATTCTCCAGCAGTTTGTTTACGCAGGGCGGAAACTCCCCCCCCTCAAGCGAAATGCTTGCTGGCTTCGGCTCTTTCGGTATCTCTCCTTTCACTGCTTCTGCAGAATCCTTTATCCTATCCGGCACATTCTCAATTTTCAGAGGCAGCTCCGACTCTATCTTGAGCCTCACGGCCTCCTCAAGTATTCTTATGAATTCCGCCCTCCTCAGCCTCACCTTTCCCTTGACCAGCTTCCTGTTGACCAGCTTGTAATCGGGGGATTTCGGGGCGTATCTGAGGTAACCCTCAAATCCCACTGCGTAATACCCATCTATATCGCACTTTATACCCAATTCTCTGGCAATCCGCAGGACACTCTCGTCGCTGTCCCTAGTCAGGTACGCATTTGCCCTCTTGGCCTCTGCAACTGCGTATCTGTTTATGTAATACCTGCTTTTCAGGAGCGTTACAATCATCCTGCTCACGGCGTAGGAGGCAATCTGGAGGAGCAGCTGCGAGTCCTCAAGCTCAGTGCTCATTATAGGAATTTTTCCATCCTTTATGGCACTTATGACCCTCCTCCTTGCCATCTCCGAGAGCTTGAACTCATCGCTAACCTTTGCAGAACTCATCAACTCCTTGGCTCCTTTCGTGAACGGATATTTGCTGTAGAATGATAGTTCCATCTAACCCCTTCCGCAAAAATGCATCCTCAAAGAGCATTCGCATTACGGGTGAATATATTACTCTTTTTAATATAAATAAGCCCTACTACATCGTTTCTATTCTTGGTGCGAGGTAGTACATGAGCTTAGCTTCACCAATTGAATACTCAACTTTTATCGGCGAGTTAGTCTTCAAATGCAGCGAGATGTCCTTGTCATCTGGGCATGCTTTCACAATGTCCTCTAGGAACTGCAGCGGGAATGTTGCGCGTGAGTCCTTCTTAACCTCAATATTCGTGGTTGCCTCCCCGGTCTTGTCTCTCTCAACTTTCAAGTCACCCGAGTCCCCGTGCACCTCAACGGAGAAGCCCTTGTTGCTTGCCTCGAGCACAACGTGGGAGCTGAGCAGCGCCGCATCACCCAATATTTCCTTGAAGTGCCCTGCCTTCATCTTCACAACTGCATCAAACTCTATTCGCGGTTCTTTCTGCGCACCCTCCTGCACATCGATGAGCGGTAGCTTGAAGTTTCTCCTCTCCTCCCCCAGGAACTCCAGCACTAGCTTGTTCTCATCAAGCATCATCTTCAGCTTGTCCTTCCCCCTGCTTCTGGCAAGTATCTTACTCATACTGTCGAAGTTTATGCCAAGCTTTGTTGTCTCATCAACCTTGTAGCTACTGAAAGCGCTCTTTGGAATGGAGAAGCTCACCATTGCTATCTGCGATGGATCCATTGCCTTAAGTGATATCCCACTGGAAGTGACCTCAAAACTGCCCTCGTCTATCAGGTTGACTATTGAATCTACGCAATTTTTCCATGATCTTGCATCCTCAATCTCTATCTCCAACATTTGTTCACCCCTGTAGTTATGTTTCTACCTCCACGTTTTTATTGGTTATGTTGGCTCTATCACAGTGTCGCATCCCATAGGATCCTCGATGTAACCCCACAGGAAAAGCTTCAGATAGCCAATATAGGGGATTCTGAGCAGCACCTTGCCCCTCAACCTGTCGCTTGAAACAGGCTTGTTTTCCATGCTTGGTTCTGTGTAGAAAAGACATCTGCTCTGCCCTGCAGCTGTGCCATTCCCAGGAACCTGCACATCAAGCACCTCGTTGTTGTCCCCCTTTATCAGGTAATACTCCTTCCCGCCAACAGAGACTTCGGCAAGCGCCCGGTGTATTATGGAACCCCGGAATACGCTGTTCTGCTCAGGGTCATAGACAACAATGTCGTCGCTGAAGTTCTCATAAAAAGTGCTGCCCTTTATTGTCACTGATTTCACGCACAGGGAGTTCACTATGTCCCCGCTTGCGCTCCTGAGCTTGCAGCTTCCATAGTTATACCCGAAAAGTGTGTCATTTGACACCTGCCTGACAGGCTTTCCATTTATTGCTATGAGACAGCCATTTCCGCAGCTTGCCCGGCACAGGGAGAAATTGTAAGGAACGTAATCCCCATCGATCTTGCACGGGCCGCATGTGAAGTTTGTTTTCATCTTCTCCTTAATCTGCTCCCACTCCTGAGGGGTAACTTCCACTTCCGGTGCGTTTATGCTTGTCCCTCTCAGCAGAACCATATCCCCCCTCTCAAGATGCGGCAGCATGCTGCAGGATACCACTGCATCAAGCGGGGCAGGCGTGTTGAGCAGGAAGCCCCCGACATACCAGACAAGGACTCCAAATACAATTGCGGTAACAACTTCCGTAAGCTCTTTCTTCCAGCCGTTCTCCTTTATCCCCCGGTATGTCTCATAGAAGAAAAGCGCCACTATTGAGAATGCCACAAGCAGAGCCACAAGAGGCTGTTTGCTAAGAATGTACAGTAACAGCAGGACAAGTATTATGATGTAACCGTAATTTTCCTTCAGCAGCTTCTCATACTTTTCCATGCGATTCCCCTCTTATAATCCCAGAACCTATCAGGTGCGCGAGCCTCACCGGCTCGGGAACACTTTCGAAGGATGAAAGGAAGCTCCTCGCATCCCTCTCACTGATGCCGGAGAGTTGAGCGTAAACCCTTCCAACCTTCATTGCCTTCCCGGCCGACTCTACGAGTTCCCATCTCCTCTCGCAATCAGCAAACTTCTTCAACGCATCCTTGACTTCCTTCCTGTGCGGCCTCTTCTTAGTCACAGCAATTACCGGCAGTGATAGTCTTCTGCTGAGCCCGTTTATATCCACGATGTTGAAACCAGCAAGCATCAAGCCATGCATGGCAATGAGCTTTATCTGGGGGCGGAATTTCGATTTTTCCACCATCCTACCAACCTTTTCAGTGCTGTCCAGGCCATCCCTCTCCACACAGGTGCTCAGCACCCCCTCCACAATACCGCTCCTCCACACCACGCCAACAACAAGCACTCTGTCATCTTTTTGTGTGAAGGGCGAATCATCAATGCCAAGCACTCTTGCTCCTGCCTTCATTGTATCATTTCTTTTTGAGAAGCGCCTCGAAATCAGAAGCCTTCTTCTCAATTTTCTTAAGAGCGCTCTTTATTGCAGCCTCAGGCGTCTTGCCTTTTGTCCTCACAATAAATTTTGGATTGCCCAGCTGCGGATGCTCCATCACATACGAAGCGAATTCAACGTCATCATCCTCGAGCAGAGTCTCCCTCAGTAGGTTCGGGAAGCTGTGCTCCTCGCCTTCAAGCACTACCTCGAGAAAATTCTTATCTTTTTTGATTACCTGGAGTTTCAAAACATCACCTCTCAATTGCAGAATATTCCTTGCAGAGCTTCCTGTTCTCCCTGTTACCGCAGTTTTTGCACACCAGCACCCTGTCCCGTAGATAGAGGGGGTTTCTGCATCTGCTGCAGTACGCCTTTACAACCCCCAAGTCTGCACCCCTTATGTCAAGATATACCTCCCCCCTTCTTATCTCAGAAACAACCGCCTTTATCACGTCCCCAACTCTCACTTCGCCCCTCAAGCTCTCCACATAATCCCTTCTTATGTTTGAGACGTGCAACACGCTCAGATAATCTCCTTGGGTCTGCCTCGCGCCCTGTACTTCGAGCGGCTCCAGCTTGACGAGTGCTATTGGCTCGAATATGTCCTCAACCCTTCCGTAAACCACCATGCCGGGCCCAACCATTTTCGGGATCGCATTGGAAGGTTTCACGGAAACTGCCTTCTGCTTGTCAACAGAGACCTCGCCGGTGCAGAGTGCATGGAGTTTCCCCTCATCGCCGTATACGCACTCTCCGCAAATGAACTCCTCCTCTGTACCAAGCAGTTTTCCTGGTGTGGTGAATTCTCCCATAGTTACCATCTAAAAATGAGTAGAGTCTTTTCTCATTAAATCTTTAAATAGCTTGTGCTA
>Ga0315279_10005505_pt1 | contig 16392 bp, 4 predicted proteins | sample YL17G06_20_MG_FD_203694 | JGI IMG/M metagenome (GOLD analysis project Ga0315279, IMG submission 203694) | Sediment microbial communities from Yellowstone Lake, YNP, Wyoming, USA - YL17G06_20 | ecosystem: Environmental > Aquatic > Freshwater > Lake > Sediment | place: USA: Wyoming | collected...
GCAGTGAGTGATCGTAGCTGAGGAGCATCGCATTCAGCTCGAAAAAGCCCCAACAGCTTCAGAGGAGCCATCCGGAACATGCCGCGAAGAACAGTGCTGAGGATTGTCGCCGTCATGAGTCTCGTGGGAGCTTTCTTCCAGACCTGCCCAGCCGCGGCCGAGCATCGCCCGGTACCGGACGACGGCACGATTCGGCTTACGGATTACGGGTTCAGGGACTGGGGCCCTGAACTGGTCCGGTACACACTTGATAGGAAGAAGTTCGAGCCGGGCCGATTGGCGTTGCTCGCCGGCGACGGCAAGGCCGTGCCGTTTCAGATTCAGAACGGCGTTCTCATGTTCGTTGCCAGCGTGAAGAAGGGACAGACGGCAGCCTATACATTGCAGCGTGCAGACCAGGATCGCAGCAGGGAGAACAGTGCACTGACGCATCGAATCGCCGCGGACGCCGTCGAAGTGGGCAACGAGTTCTTCACTTTGCGCCTGCCGAAGCCGCGGAAGACGCAGTTCCCTGAACCTGTCGCCGCTCCCCTCACCCTGCCCTCTCCCCCCAGGGGAGAGGGTGGGGTGAGGGGCGTAACGGCGCCGCTGCTGGCCTGGAAGCAGACCGGCTTTGACTGGGCCGGCGGGGCGCACTTTCACACCGAGCGGAAGGTCTCGGGGCTGGAGATTCGCGCGCTCGACGATGGCCCGGCGACCGTGGCGTACGAGGCACGGTACCGGTTTGAGCCCAAAGGCGAGTACGTCTGGCAGGTGCGGATCAGCACGGGCGTGCCCGTCGCACTTGTCACGGAAGAATACGACTTTGGCGTGGTGACCGACGGACACGATTTTCTGATGCTCGGCCTCGGCGAGAACTGGAAGCCGCAGGAGATTGGCTTCCTGACGGGCGAAGGCACCTCGACACAGTGCAAAGTGGAACCGATCGGTGCGTACGTTGAGCAGAAATCAAAGGAACGGCAAGGCCCGCTCAGAAACGTCGGCGCTTATGCGCCGCCCGCAGCGTACGCGCCCCTCACCCTTCCCTCTCCCCATGGGGGAGAGGGTGGGGTGAGGGGGAACATGGCGCTGCTTGAGAAGATCGTCCCGGGCGGCCCGTGGGGGCTTCGCTCCGGCATGGAACTCCGCGCCACGGGCGGGGACGCCCGTGGTACCACGAACGTCCCGTTCGTGGCGGGCGGCCGGAAGAGTGTCTGTTCGATCTCGATCTGTCCCTATCACACGGGTTCCTGGCGCCGCACGAACTCCCTGATTGCCTGGCATGCCCCCGACCAGGGGGTCCAACTGGCCCTGCCGATCAGTGTGCGGCGTTCTCACTGGTACCTCGATCTGACCGACGACGAGTCGCCGTTCTCATCTCACGAGCACGACCCGGAACTGCCAGTCTCCTACGGGCGGCGAGTTTGGGCGCTGGGCTTCGGGCTGGACGCGGCAGCGCGCCAGCTCTGGCCGGACTTCGCCGCGTCGCTCGCGAAGCCCGACTATCAAGGGAAGATCACGGACCCGATCGTCAAGACACGGAGCGTGCTGGGTTACATTGGCCTGGACCGGTACAAGGAGTGGATCACCGAGTGGCCGCAGGATGAGGGCAAGGCCGTTTACCCACGTTGTCTGGCGACCCCGAAGATCGCCGCGCGGATCAGAGCGGCGCTGGATCAGCACCCCGAGAAGGCGGCGCTAAGCAAACTCTACATCGTGGACGGCAAAGACGAGACCGGCGCAGCCAACGCCAAGACTACCATAGACGGGTTCAAGACCGGCCGAGGCGGGGACGACTGGAACATCTTTGGCCTTACCGGTTACCGGCAGACGTATCAATTCCCGTGGCTGGTTTACGCCGACAGCGCTCTGGCCTGGCCGAAGCTTCCGCCAGAGCAGCGCGCGGAGATCCGGCGCTTCCTTGCCCTTCATGCATACCTGTTCAGCGAACCAGACTATAACCCTCGCGGTGCGGGCGTGCATTTAGGAAATCCAAACATGCCGATTGGCCGAACGGAGGTCCTGTCGCTGATAGTGCCTCTGCTTCCCGACCATCCCATGTACAAGTATTGGATGGGCCAACTGAAGGACATCACCAGCTTCCGCATCGCCAGCAACACAGAGCCGGGCGGGGCGTGGTTCGAGCCGCCGATCTACCAGATGTACGGCCCGACCAGGGCGCTGGTATTGGCGCAGATCGCTCTCCGTAACGCCGGAGTCGCCGACCTGTCCAAGGAGGGCTGGCACAAGGCGGCCCTGACGTACGATGCTCACCTGACACTGCCGGAGGCCCGCACGAAGGGCTGGCGGCCGTTCCCAGGCATGGGCAACAGCGGCATTACGCTGGAGGCCGTTTTCGGGATGTCCATGAGCGTCTTCGATTCCTCAGACCGCGAGTTCGCGGGCTTCCTGCGCTACATGCACGGCTTGAACAGCGGCAACAACCGCGTGTCACAGGGCAATGATCCTGAGTTCTCCTTGTGTTTCCTGCCGGACATTCCCGAGAAGCCCCAAGTCCTGAAGACCACGTTCATTCCCGGCTATGGCGTCGCCTTCCGGGCACACTACGGAATGCCTGATGAGACGGCCATGCTCTTCCGCTGCGGCTATAATCACAGCCACTGGGACATGGACGATCTAAACGTAATCCTCTGTGGCAAGGGCGCCCCGCTCTCTCCTGGCACAGGCTACCAATACTACTCTGGACCGGCCTCGCAGAACGACGCGATCTACCACAACCGTGTCAAAGTCGGGAAGTTAAACGCGCACGAGCCGTTCGGGCGCATCGAGAACGTGGTCCAGGACTATGGCTTCGGCAGCGCGGTAGATTACGCCATGGGCCGGGAATATTACCCGCCGGAATACTTCGACGACGGCAAGGGAGAGATGGAATGGCGGCGTCATGTTCTGTTCCTCAAGAGCGCCAAGCCCGAAGGCGCCAACTACTTCATCCTGCGGGATACCTTCCCGCGGGGCCAGGAGCGTGCGACGTGGTGGCACTGGCTCAACCTTGATAGCGCCGACATGATCTCGGTGGATGGCTCTGCCTTCGACAAGGACAAGACAGCCTTCAACAAGGTCGTCCCCGAGGTGCAGATGCCCGCGCTCACCGGACGGACGATCGAGATGCGCACGCGCTACGGCGCAGGCACGACCTTCTGGTTCGCCGCCAAGGATCCGCCGACGGCCCGAGCCGTGATGACGTTCGACTACAATCTCGGCCCGAACTATCATCACCGCGCCTTCGGCAAAGAACTGGGTGTTGTCAACCAGGAGGACAAGGAGGCCAAGACCATCCTGCGCGTCGCGGGCAGCGCGGCCGAGGGCTACTTCTACATGGTCTACCCGCACAAGGACGCCGAGAAGCCAGCCGCCTGCACGCAGTTGGACGACGGCGTACTCAAAGTCGTGACGGGCGAAGGCACGGACTTCTGCTTCGTCAGCGATACGCCGCTCAACTTCAAGAAGGAAGAGGTCGTCTTCACCGGCAAGGCCGGCGCCGTCAGAGTCTTCCATGAGCGCGTGGTGCTGGCCTTAAGCAGTGGCGTGGGGCAAGTGGGCTACAAAGGCTATGTCCTTGAAGGTAGCGGGCCGTTCGAGCGGACGGTTGCGCTGGCCGACCTAAAGCCTGGCGTGAAAAAGATCGGCGGCGGCTACGAGAAGAAGATCGTCAGCGTGGACCTTGGCGAGGGGATCACCGTTACAGGCGAGTTGCCGTTCGAGGCCAAGCTCGACGGGCGGGCCGTCCGCATCAAGACCGCCGGCCGCGCCCGGGTGCTGACCTTCACCAAGCCGCCGTGGATGGTCCGGCCCGAGCTGAGATTCGACGGCCGGCAGTGGATGGCTGGCTGGACGGATGAAGCCGGCAGCGATTGGGGCCGCTGGACGCGCTGTAAACTCGTCGCCGTTTCGACGCTCGACGGGGAACATGAGTTGGTCGTTAGCGACATGGCCTACCCCAAGGTCTGGACGCGACAATTCGAGCCTTTATTGCCCCGACAGCCGGATGCGCCAAGGCAATAGCGGCGGCGCGCTCTTCGCCAAAGACGATCTCAACCGCCGACCGCTCGTATCCACGCAGTTTGTCCGGTATCGGGTCTTGCAAAAGCGGCTCGGCGTTGAATAATGCTGCGGCGTCGTGGCAGACGGCCTCGGCCATGACGCTGTCCCTTGTCCCGAGGCTGAAGGTCTTGGTTTCGCCAGCCATAAGCGGGTGGCGGAAGGTAGTGATGAAGCCCTTGCCGTTCGGGTGCATTCTTGGCCTGATGGTCACTTTTGCGGCCCTCCGCTTGCAGGTTGCAGTCAAGGGCAGTGTCGCGCTGTACAGAAGTCAAGTTATACAATTGTTGTACAGCGCAAGTCCTTGCGCCATCTTAGCTCAGCGGTAGAGCAGTGCTTTCGTAAAGCACAGGTCCTCGGTTCAAATCCGAGAGATGGCTTTCTTCAGAAGAGCTCTTCGCCTCACGCTTTCCATTGGCGGGCACGGACGAAAGCAGCGACGGCAACGGCTTCTGTTTTGTCGTTCTGCTCGCCGTCGAAGCTCGCCCAAAGGACACACTGTGTCGTCAGGGATCGCCCAAAACTGTCCTGCGATCAACGCCGGCGGCAAGTCGCCGCCGGAGGTGCGCGAGATGTTCGCGCGCGTGGCGCGGCGTTATGATTTCCTCAACCATTTCCTTTCGTTGGGCCGCGATTTCTACTGGCGCAAAGTGGCCGCGCGCGAGGCGGCCGGCCTGGGCCCCGGCGATCTCATCGTGGACCTGTGCACCGGCACGGGCGATCTTGCCTTTGCCTTCCACAAGGCCGCGCCTGAAGCGGCTGTCTTCGCTTTGGACTTTACCCCCGAGATGATCGCGCTCGCATTGCGAAAGGCGGAACGGAAAAAAGTCCGGGCATCCGGGGACATGACCCGATTTCCGGCCGTTGGGAAATCGGGATCGTGTCCCCGGATGGGAATTCTTGATCTGCCTGCCGGCCCGGCGCAAATCGAAAATCGCAAATCTAAAATCGCAAATGTAGTTTTCTCCGTCGGCGATGCCCTGGCTCTGCCGCTCGCGGATGGCTCGGCGGCGCTCGCGGGCGTGGCCTTTGGCCTGCGCAACGTGGCCGACACCGGACGCGCGCTGAAGGAGATGCTTCGCGTGGTGCGGCCCGGCGGCAAGGTCCTGGTGCTGGAATTCACCTGCCCGCAGGGCCGCTTCTTGGGTCCCGCGTACATGTTCTACTTCCGGCACATCCTCCCGTTGCTGGGCCGTGTGCTGGCGGCGGGCGCGGGAGGGGCCTACAGTTACCTGCCCCGCTCGGTTGAAGCCTTTGCCGGGCCGGAAGAACTGGCCGGGCAACTGGCCGCCTTGGGCCTGCGCGACGTTCGTGCCGTGCCGCTGACTTGCGGCGTGGTGCATCTGTACGTGGGGCGAAAAGGATTTTAGATTTTCGATTTCCGATTTTCGATTTGAACTGCCAATCCGATGCAATCACAAATCGAAAATCGAAAATCGAAAATGTCCTCATTCGTTCGAGATGTCCGCGAAAGGCTTGCCGTCCTTGTCGGCGATGCGGAAAACAAAGCCCAGGCGCTGATCGCGTGAGACGCCGACTTTGATGAGAATCTCGTTCTCTCCGCTGCGCAACTGCACCTCGGCGGTTTCCTTGTCCTTTTGCGGCTGCGTCTCCAATTCGTTCGCCACGCGCTTGCCGTTGAGCCAGATGGATACGATGTCCTGAGCGCCGAAGAGCAACAAAGCGCGGCGCTTGCTGGGCACATTGAACTTCGTGTACGCGAAGCCGAAGTAAGGCCCCTTGTTCTCCAAGACCTTGGGCACCAGCAGGTGCCGGCGCAGGTCCACCACGGGATCCGAGTTGGGCTTCTTGTCCGGGCCTATGCGGTTGGAGATCTTCTTCCAGCCGATTTCCAGGCCGCTGCTGTTGACCGTCTTCCAGTTGATGTCCACGCCCCGCTCCGGCCCGATGATGACATCCATGCCGCGCAAGTCGCCCTGGGCCGCGAAGGGGCCCAGCACGTGCCACTCGCTCCACGCCGGCGCGAACTCATTGTAGTATGCCCGCTTGACGTCGCGCGGCAGCTTGTATTCCTGGAGCACGGCTTCGCAGGCCGCGCGCGGGTCCGGCTCTCCGGCGTCGGCAAAGAAGCCGTGGAGCAGTTTCATGATGGCGGCGCCGTTGGTGGTATTCGGGTAGGCTTTCAGGAAAGAGCGCAGTTCTTCCTTGCACTTTCCGGCCCTGCCCGGGTCAGGGAAAAAATCCAGCACGCGGCGGAGGAAGGCGAGCCCTTCGGGCGTATCTGGAATGATCCCGGCAACCTTGCGGTAGAGTTCCTGCTGCGCCACCGGGTCAGGTTTCTGAGTTGGCGCCGGCGGCAGCATTTCGGCAAAACTCACTATCGGCGCGCCGCCCCCCAGGTAGATGTTGCAGTTTCGCAGGCCCTTATCCGTCTTATCGAAGGTCCAGCCCTTGGCGCCGTCGTGCCGAGGCTGGTCCACGAACTTCATGCTGTCCCCTCTGAACTGGGGGTTCGGCGGCCAGGCGTCGTCAATCAGGACTTTCTCCTTGCCTGCCACCACCACGGCGGCGCGGTCGAAGCAGGCTATGCCGCCATAGGTCGTGAAGGCGAGCTCTTTAATCTCTCGGCCTTCCAGCCCGAGATCGAAAGGCGAGATGGAGAGTTCCGTCCATTCACCCGGCTTGGGCAAGGGGCCGAGGCAGAGCAGGGCCTTGGTGCCGTCGCGTCCCCAGGCGGCGCAGGGCGTGCCCGACACGGAACCCCAATACGCCCGCAGCGCATAATTCCAATCGCCGGTGGGAGCGAACTGGGCCAGGATCACCTGTGGCGGCGTCTTCGGGTCCGGCAACACCCAGAACTTGAACGCCGCGCTCTCCGCGGCCTGCTGCAAGTGCTGAGGCGCTTTTGTCCGCTGCACAAAATCCTTCAGGCGCGCGGTGCCACTGTCCGCGGCCTGTGCCGCTCCACCCAGTCGCCGGTACACGGCGCGCAATTGCCCGAGCGCGTGCAAGGCGGTGCGGCATCCGGGATGGGCGGTAATGAAACCCTCCAATTCCGCGGCCCGCTCCTCGTCGGCCTTGTCGCCGCGTTTGCTGAGCAGGATCAGATGGAGGAAGCGGTCGGCTTCCTGGCAGTCCGGAAGCAGGTCGAGCACCTGGCGGTAGCGTTCGACTTTCTCCTGTGAGACATCCAGGAGGGTGAGGCGGCAGAGCCACTGTGGCACACAGGAAGGGAAAGTGGCGCCGGCGCCCAGTTCCAGCGCGCCTTTCACCCCGGCCCCATCATTATCGTAAACGGCCACGCCGAGCCGCATTTCGCGCTGGGTGCCGGGGCGCTGCGCGGGGTCTTTGCGGATCAGCGGCCAGGGAATGAGCATTTCGTAGCGGCAGCCTTTGCCGTTGGGCGACCGCAGCACGCGGCCCTGCGGCTCGGCGCCGCTTTCCTCGGCTGTTCCCAGCTCACGGTCCAGAACCGTGCGCCCATTGACCCAGGCCAGCGCGCCCACGAAGCCCTCGCCGCGGTCCAGTCCCGAACCGGCTTCGGGGCGCGAATCCACGACCACCCGCAAGCAGTCGCCGCTGGTTAACTCCATGCCCGGTTGCGGCCCGGCCAGAACGTCGTCAGTTACGTCCACAGCCAGCGCCAGCCCCTCGCGGTTCCAGCCGACGTAGATCTTGGCGCTAAGATCATCCTCGCCTTTCCATCGCGAACCTGGCCCGCTTCCCGGCCGTGAGGTGTCCCCGGAAGACGCGGGTAGCGCCGCCGTCCCGGCGGCAACAGCCGGCGAGACGCCGGCGGTACCTGACCAATCATCCCCGGCCAACGGCACGAAATGCTGCAAGCCCTGGAGCCGGACCGGCTCGGTGCTTTCCCATTCGCTCAGGTCGCCGTCAATCTGCATGTCGGCCGGGGCCAGGAAGGCCATGAGCGATGGTGGTTCGAGATCCACCCAGGCGCGGTGCAGGCTGCGCCGCTGCTCGTCGGGCAAGCCGGGCTTGGCCAGTTCCGTCCGCAGTTGCTCGACCATTTTTGCCGCGGGCTGGTCCGCTCCACAATAGGAGAAGACGCCTTCGCGCGCCGTGTAGATGAGCGCTGAGCCTTGCTGCACGACCGAAACATTGGGGGAATTGTCCTCCAGGCGAACGGGCGTGCCCGGCAGCACCTGCTCGCTCAAGAGCTGCCCCGTTTCCCAACTGAAGGTCCGGCACAGGAACTGGTCCTGGTTGCTGCGGTAGCGGACATACAGCAGGTGGAAGCGGCCCTGGCCTGGAATAGCAGCCACCAGGTAATGATCGTAATATAGCGTCTGGGGCAGCAGGTTGGTTTCCCACACTTTCTCGATCTTGTCGCCCTGCACCCGCTCCCGCGTGATGGCCTTGTACCAGGGCCCGTCATTGCCGAAAACGGCATATTCTCCGTTCATGCGGAAGCCGAAGCCATGTACTCGCGGCCGCAGCTCCTTTCCGTCCGCGGGATTCAGCCAGAGCAGCAAGGGGAACTTTTCGTTCTCCAAGCCATAGTAGCGGATATGGTCCTCCTCGAACTCGAACAGCCCCCGCCGGGCATCCAGCTTGGGCAGATCAACCTGCCAAACAGTCTTCATTTGGGCCAAGTCGGCGTACATGACGCTCCGCTCCACCCGGTACAGCAGGTGCTGAAGGTCCGGAGTGAACCTGGCGATCATTCCCGGGGCGCGCCTTCCCAAGGGCAGGCTCCGCACCTCGTTCCCCGTGCTCAAGTCGTATACGTTCAGCACGTTTTCGTTCTTGTTCTGCTCCCTGCAGCCCTGGACCCTGAGCACACGTTCGCCGCTTATCGCCAGCCCGCCCGCCACCGCGCGCGGCTCGATCGTCCGTTTCCACCAGCTCAGCTTGCCACCGGGCAGGGACCAGGCGTACAGGCCCAGTTGCGTGGCCGCCACGAGGGCGTTGTCACTGAGCGTGACGCCTTCGAAACGCCAGTTATGGAACATTTGTCTGAACCTGGCCGACGCGTCCGGCGCCACCGGAAAAACTTCGCAAAGAGCTTCGCCGGTGGCGCGGTCGAAGACGCTGATGCGGTTGAACGTGACAGCGGCGACCAAGCGGCTGGAGAAGAGCACGCCGAGCACACCGGGGCCGACGTAGTTGCGCCAAAGAACCGCCGACCCCGTGCCAGGTGCCACGGGCGTCCCGCCCGTGGACATGGGCAGGATGCCCATGCCACTGTCTACAGGGCGCATGCTCACGCAGAAGATGTCGCCGCCCGCGTAAGCGAAGCAACTGTCGCAGGGCTTCTCTCGCGGCCCTCCCCCTGCCCCCTCCCCGCCGCGGGAGGGGGTTTGCGGGCTGTGGTTGGGGTCAAACAGCATGCAGTTATCGCCGGGCAAGAACCAGGAGAAGGTCAGGCTTGAGCCCAGGTCGCGCACCGCCGTTCCCTCATCCTGGGGCGATTCGCCGGATCGCCCTACCTGCCGGGGAGGTGGCGGCGCATCCGGCCGGCCGGCTGGCGCCGCCGGGACGGCGGCGGCACGCAGAGACTGGGCAAACACGTCCTTCCGGACCTGCCACAGCCCGTTGAACGAAGACAACATCTCAGAGGAACGCCCTTGCTCAAACTGCTCCAGCGCCGCTTGGGCCAGATCGTGCTTTCCGAGTTTATCCAGAATCCGCTTGCGCGCGGTGAGCGCGTGCAGTACCTCGCCAATGTCCTTGCTGGAGAGCAGTTTCTCGTAAGCCTCGGCGGCGGCTTCGAGCTTGCCCGCGGCCTCAAGCTCGCGCGCTTCGTACAGCGGCAGGGCCACGGCCTTCGCGTCGGGCTGCCCCAGCGCGGCGATCACGTTTTCGCCCACCCCCACCAGGCACGGCCCCTTCTCCTTGCCCTCTGCCCCAGGTGGCGCAGGCTGTCTAGCCTGCTGGAGTGCCGGCAGGCTAACAGCCTGCCCCACTACCACCATGTTCGCCAGCGGGCCCAGGCGCGGGTCCCAGGCGGAGGCCCCCAGCAGGCGGCCGGTGCGCGCATCCAGCCGCTGCAACTGTTTGCCGGCCGGCAGGTAGATCTGTCCGCCGGAGAGCGTGGGCTGGCCGTAAAGGTAGTCGTCCTGCAGGCGGTACTCCCAGACGGCGCGGCCGTTGGCCAGGCTGACCGCGGAGACGCCATCGTCGCACAGCAGCACGTTGCCGTTGGCGATGCCGGCTATGTAGCGGCAATCAGCCAACTCAACCTGCCAGCTTAGCGCCCCGCCCTGCCGCTCAAAGGCCAGCAGTCCGCAGCCGTCCTTGGGCGCCACCAGCAACAGATCCCCAACCAGCATGGGCGAGAGCGGGCCGCGGGCGAAGGTCTTGCAGGAGTTCGCGCGCAAATCGTAGCCGACACGTGAGTAGCCGTACTGCGGGTCGGGGAATTGCAGCCGCGGGTAAGTCGTGATCCACTTGACCTCGCCCGAGAAAGCATTCAGCGCCGCCACGGAGGCCAGGCCGCTCGCTATGTAAAGCTCTCCCCCGTCCACGGCCGGCGGCCCGAGATGCAGCGCGGAGAGCCAGTATTGGTCGGCCACTTTGATGCCGGTGCCGCCCGTTACCAGATTGGTTTTCCAGCAGAGCCTGCCGGTCTCTTCATCCATGGCTGCCACGCCATGGGTGTTCATGTCGCCGGGTTCGAGGTAAACCGCGAAAACCAGGTTGTAGGCCACGGCGGGATCGCCGATCCAAACGAGCTTGCGCAGTTCCGGGCAAGCCTGACTGCTCCAACGCAGCTTGCCGTTCTCGGCCGCATAGCAGCGGATGGAAGAAGCGCCCGACTCCAGCGCCCGCGTGAACAGCCTGCCGCCGTGCACTGTGGGGCTGTTCACAGGGTAGCCGTTATAGAAGCCCTTAAGGAGCGGTCCGCCGCTGCCCCAGGTGCGGGTCCAGATGATCTTGCCGGAAGCCAGATCAATGGCGCGCGCGGATTCCAGGCCGGTGACAAAGACGCGGCCCTCCGCCGCAACAGGAAAGGAAGGAACGTGCGAGCGCGCCGCCAGTTCAAAGGGACCGCGCGCGGATTCCATCGCCGCTTGCGGGATCAGTGGATGCGCCCACACCACAGGCCCGGGGACAGGCGCCGGTCCCTGGAACGCGCCGGTGCGGCAAAGGTTCCCCAGTTGCGTGGCCGCCGCGCTGGCAGGATCTGTGGGCCGTTCTCCCGGTCCTTCGAGCTTGCTGTGCGCCAACTCATTTTTCAACCTCTCCGCCAGCCGCAGCCCGGTCATGCTTTCGCCTGCAACGGTCAGGCTTTCAGCAGCATATTCCGCCCGCAAACGGCCAATGGCAGCTTCGGCTGCGGCAGGTGAGCCGTCGGCCAGGAGCGCCTTGGCCAGCTTGGCATAGAGCATGGCTTTGTGGGGCAGGCTATTAGCCTGCCCGTTATCCGCAGGCTGGACAGCCTGCGCGTTATCCGCAGGCTCGACAGCGTGCGCCACTGTCTGCTTGAGCATCGTCTGGAACATGGAGGCCGCCTGCGCGTAGTGGCCCTGATCCAGATAAAGGTTGCCGGCGTGATTGCGCGCTGCGTCGGCGGCCGGAGTATAGAAATACTCGTTCGCCAGCGCCTCCAGTGCGGCCACGTCATTCAGATACGCGGCCGTCCTGAACCGCCGGGCCGAGGGCGTTTCCACTGTCTTGCGATAAACATCGCGCGCGGCTTCCGGCAGGCTGCCCAAGAGCGCGCGGATGTACTCCCGTATCCCGACGAAGCGCGCGTAATAGGGCGAGTCCACTATCTTCGATAGCGCGCCCGGCGAGGAGGCCAGGAGGTCGCCGATGTTGCGCATGGCGCGCTCGATCTCCTCGGCCCCCCCCGCGTTCAACTGCCTGCGAATGGCGGCCAGCACGGCCTGCGCCTCGTACGAGGTATCAAAGGACAGCCGCTCCGGGCGGTAGGTCTTGGCCCACTCCAGGCCCACGGCCGCGGGGCGCAGCGTCTTCCAGGCCCAGGTGTGCGGACACTCGCGTATGACACTCGCGAAGAAAGGCAGCGCGCCCAGGTTCTGCCCGATGTCGCGGCGCAGGTTGCCGCGCAAAGTCAGAGCATGGAAATACGACTCTCCGTGTTCGTGGTAACGGTTGCTCAGGTCCCGCAGGACGGTGTCGGCCGCGGCCAGCCGCCCTTCTCCCACCAGCGCAAAGGCGAGCCGAATGCACAGCTCGCTGACCTGGCGGTCCCGCTCCGCGTACCAGGGCACCGTCTCCAGCAGCGCGATCATGTCTTGCAGCGCGGCCACGAGCTGCGCGGAATCCGCGGCATCTTTCATGCGTTCGCAAGCCCACGTCAGCGGCTCCAGACGCGCCGCGGGGTCGTGGGCGTAGAGTTGGCTGATTACGTTCGCCAGCACGTAGGGGGTTTCATTGCCATTGCCTTTGGCGAGGAAGCCGGCGCCCTGCATGAAATTGAGCAGCCACAGGAAGTCCGGCCGCCTGTCGGCCACGGCCCGCGGGAACTGGCGGGCGGTGAGCGCCAGCACCAGGAGGTGGGCGGCCAGCTCCGGCTCACGGCTCAATCGCACTCGGAACGCGAAAGGCCCTTCCAGCGGCGCTTCGAGCTTCAGCAGCAGGCGGTGCCTGCCTGGGGACAGGTTCAGCTTGAGATGCTCCCCCTCGAAGCGGTACCCGGCAACATTCGTGTTCGCGCCGGCAGGCTGGCCATCAACCCACGCGATCCAGGAACTGCATGCACTGATGCGCATCCAGAGGGGGCCGTCGCTGACTCCCTCACCCTGCCCTCTCCCCCCCGGGGAGAGGGTAGGGTGAGGGGCGGGCACCTCGAACTCGCGGGACAGGTAGGCCACCTGGTTGTTGCCTGACCAGCGCCGCAGATCAACCCCGAGATCGTGGTTGCCGCGATATACGTCAGGGAAGGGGTCCTGATCCAGATCCAGTCCTTGCCAGCGCGCGGCTTGGCCGTAATCCGCCCTGTCTAGCTCTCGCTCGGGAGCCAGCGGCGTGCGAATGTTGGCTGTCGGTTCGAGCGGGAAGCCGACGTAACGCCACTTCCCCAACCAGGTGGGATCGCCCAGTCCGGCGGCCAAGGCCTTCCACTGCGCCTTCTTGAAAAGCGTTGGGTCTTCGAACGGCTTGCCATCTTTATCTTTCTGTGGCATCACGATTCTGTAGGCACTGCTGAAACTCAGGTACTGCGCAGCATCGTGGTGCGAGGCGCACAGGGCCAGCAAGAGCGCGCCCCAATAGCCCGCCATGGCCTGCTCGGCCTTCCCGGCCTTCAGGTCGGCTGCGGCTTCCTGGGCCAGGACTGCGGCCATGGGACTCTTGCCGCCGGGCAGGATGGCCAGGGCCTTGGCTGCCGAGTTGCAGGCCAGGGCCAGCTTGTCCGCATCCAGCGGCGGCGGCGGCGCCGGCGCAGTCGGCTTGGGGATGCGGTCGCTTTCGAGAGTCCAGCGGCACATCGCGCTCTCGATGGCCGCTTGAGCGCGAACCAGCGGCTCAACTCCAGCCTGGTCTGCCAGGCTGTCCAGCGTAAAGAGGTGCTGCCCGTTGTCGCCGGCCTCCTTGAACGCGGTAGCCAGGTCGCGGTAGACGCGTACGATGGCGGCGGAGTTGGAGAAGGCGGAGCAGTAGCGTTTCGCGCGATTCTGCGCCGCTTCGGCCCGCCCGGCGAAGGCATCGCCGCGCAGCGCGGCGCGCATGGCGCTGGCCGCGCCAGCCATGCCGGGGTAGGCGGCGAGGTAGTCCTCACCCGCTTTGACCAGGGCCTCGGTGTCGCGCAGGAATTCCAGCACGTGCAGTTTGGTCTCGAAAGCATGCATACGGTTCTCATCGTCTTGCGCGAAAGCAACCAAGGCTTTGTCGCAGGCGGCGAGTGCGCCGCGGTAATCGCCCAGGGACTCATAACAGCGCACGATTTCATGGCGCGCCCGGGCCGCGCGCCAGCCCGCGGATGCCGTTTTTACAGGGGAGCCTTCCGTTGGATCGGGGAAGGCTTCCAGCATTTTTTCGAGCAGGCGGGCGCGATACGCGGGGTCGTTTCTCTCCAGGCGCAGGTAGAAGCCCCATTCGCCCTTGATTTGGCGGTAGCGGACCTTGATCGTGTTCCGCCCTTTGTTCAGAGCTACGTGAACGCAATAGCGGTCCTTGAAGGCGCGGTGCTCTTGCCCTTCTTCGTCTGCATGGACCAGTTGATTGTTGACGTATAGCGAGATGGCGTCTGAGGCCCCGAACCAGATGAGCACCTGGCCGCGCACGGGCCATTGGATCTCCGTCTTGGCCCAGGCCACACATTGATATGAGTGCCCGAGGTGCTCGGACAAGTCCACATAGCCGTCCGCTTGCTCTTCCTCATTGGCGCCGGCCCCGGCGTCTCCGGTGGCGCGTCCATCTTCAGGCGTTTGGGCCGTCCAGGAGACGCTCTTGATCACATTGCCAACCGCATCTTTGAGCGGCACGCTCCAATCGTCGGTCAGGTCTGGACCGAGCTGCTTTCGCCATCCGGAATCCTTCAATGAGACCGGGCCGAGGAAGGACCAGGAGCGGGGGATGCCATCCGCCTCCAGAGCGGCAAGGGTATTCTCCCAGGTTTCCTTTTTGGCGAACCCCGGGATATCTCCCACCAACGCCACGCTGTCAGTCAGCGAAAACTTTGAGAACAGCGTCTTGACCAGCGTTTTGTTGCCGTCGGGATAGTAGTCATTGCACAGCTCCGCTTGGCTGGCTTTGCCCTCGCCAACCCAGCCGCGGCCGAGGATGATCCTGACGGGTTCTTTCCCAGGCTGGCCGGGCCGGCAGCCGGATTCGCCGAGTTTCCGCCAATTCAGGCCGTCGCGGCTCATGAAGAAGAGAGCGTTGCGCGACACGAGCCGTATGCGCAACCAGGACTCCTTCCATTTCACCCTTTCATTGGACGGGACGTCCGCAATCGCTCCCCAGAACGGCAACTCGCGCGCCACGGCCCCGCGGACCACTACGGTGCAGAAGACGTGGCCTTCGCCGGTGCAGCGCATGCTAAGGTAGTTGTAGTTGTCCCAATAAAGGTATAGTGCCGGCTGGGTGGGACCATCGGTGCCGGGCTGGGTTCTGAGCTGGACGGTGGCGCAGAGCGGATTCAGGTCCGTGCCTTGCAGGTCGTTTCTGCGCAGGATGAGCGCGTGCATGCGCGGCTCGGCTTGAATCAGAACGGAGTCGGGCAGCGCGGGGTTGGCGGAGCCGTCCCCAGGGAAATTGCTTGGCGTGATGGAGCCGAGGCTTTTTGCGCCGATGCTCCGCACCCACTCCGGCGCCAGTTGGCCATCCTTCGTCAGGCCCCCAGCGTCGGCCGCCTGAGCACAAGAAAGGATGCTGAAGAGAGAGAGTCCTAGATAGAGAGCAGCCTGCCGCCGAACAAGCACCACGAAGCTTTTCTCCGCCAAATGACAAACCAGCACTGACTTGAATACACCCGTTCAGGCCCGCACGTTGAGCCGTTTCCTCTTCTCCTTAAACCGGTCACGCGCCACAGGGACACAAAGCGGCGGAGACGCAACAAAATCCGAAACTCGAAATCCGAAATCCGAAGGAAACTCCAAACAGCAAAACTGAAAAGTCTTGCGCGGCGCATTGGCGTTTCGTGATGTGATTATCACAGCAACCACGCTCCAGGCCGAATAGGATCACGGAAGCATTTCGTGATCCTGCTAATGGCTCGCCGATCCTGTTTGCTCCCAAGCCCCGACGGCATCCGGTCGAAGCGCATCTACAATGCCGTCAAGCACTTGCGGCCACAATCTTATCACATCGGCGTTTCGTGATGTGATTATCACATCAGCACGTTTCACGGCTTCCCGCCGCCCTGTTTCCTTTTGTGCGACTCCCATTGCGCATCCGGCCCGCGGATCACGGATGCGTCCTTCTGGAGCGGTAGTCACGCGGATCAACACAAGCGTCGTACACAGCACGGTCAACCCGAATCCAATCCGTCTTGTTGATGCCGCGCCGGTTGCGAACCGTGGGGCTGTCGGGGAAGGCACTGGCGATTTTCACCCAGCGTTGTTGCTCGATGGCTATGTGCCGGATTTCGTCAGCGACTTCGCTCAAGTCTTGGTCCTGGCTGAAGATCAGGGCGACATCGCACTGATTGGCGTGAACCGCGCGCACTACGTCCAGCGCGATGCGGATATCAATGCCCTTCTCCTGGCCGACAAGCACCGTGTGCGCCGTCCCATTGGGCAACCGCACGGTTTGGTTGCGGTAGCGAAGCGGTCGCGAGAAGACTCTGGCGCCTTGCCGTCCCATGACAGCCAGCTTGTTGCTCCAGAAGTGGTGCCAGAAGGCATCGTCCGCCAAGTCTGGCATACCAGTGTAGAACTGCACGCCGTGAAGTTGCCAGCCCTGCTGCTGGCAGACCCATCGCGACAGCTTGAAGACATCGTAGTTGGGGTAGGCACAACC
>Ga0315279_10005506_pt1 | contig 16391 bp, 15 predicted proteins | sample YL17G06_20_MG_FD_203694 | JGI IMG/M metagenome (GOLD analysis project Ga0315279, IMG submission 203694) | Sediment microbial communities from Yellowstone Lake, YNP, Wyoming, USA - YL17G06_20 | ecosystem: Environmental > Aquatic > Freshwater > Lake > Sediment | place: USA: Wyoming | collected...
ACTCCTCGCGCAAGGGATTGACCACATCCACACCTGCGACAGTGAATTCAATATACCGGAGTGGCACGCCTACGAAGTGTGCAGGGAGATTGTTCGACGCCACCTCGGTACGAGATTGCGGTGGTACGCCTATTGCGCGCCAGTCCCCTTCTCCCCGGAACTTCCCAAGCTGATGCACCATGCCGGATGCGTTGGAATCAACTTTGGGGTGGACAGCGGCGATGAGGAAATCTTGCGACGGCTGAAGCGGGATTTCACGCCGGCTGACATCTTGAGTGCCACTCATTCATGCAAAGAGGAGGGCATAGCGGTGATGCTCGATCTCTTGCTCGGCTCACCAGGGGAGACAAGGGAGAGCATCATTCGCACTATTGAGCTGATGCGACGTGCCGAACCGGACCGGGTCGGCGTTGCCGTGGGCGTGCGGGTCTATCCAGGAACAGAGCTTGCGAAGGTGGTGACGCAGAACGGCCTGAGAGAGGGCCTTTCCGGCGGAGATGGTCCGTCAGATCCTCTGTTCTTTCTTGAGCCGAGAATTGCGCCCTTCGCCTCTGAGCTGCTTGATCAGCTCATCGGGGATGACAAGCGTTTCCTCTTCTTTGACCCATCAAGACCCGACAGGAACTACAACTACAATGCCAATCAACGGCTCGTGGAGGCCATCGGGAAAGGATATCGTGGCGCATACTGGGATATCCTCCGCCGATATGAATGACTGAAGGGCAGGCGTTGACACCTGCCGGGAGGAGAATTTGCGATTCACCCTTCCCCTGGTCAGGGGGCGTTCCTTCTTTGGTCGCTTTATCTCTTCCGTGGACCTGCTGCTGCCGCTCAGTTGCAGCCCCTCGCGTTGATAGAGTAGCATAGCGCGGCGAATCGGCGCGGGGCGGCGGCGGACCGCCCGACCATGACCTTCGGCCAATGCACTCCAGCGGGAGGCACATCCATGGCGGATCTCCAATATCCCATCGGAAAGTTCGTGGAGGACCCCAACGTCACGCCGGAGAAACGACAGCGATGGACCGAGGAGATCGCCGCAGCGCCCGGGGCGCTCCGCGCGGCGGTGGCGCGACGCACGCGGGAACAGCTCGACACCCCGTACCGCCCCGGCGGCTGGACCGTCCGCCAGGTCGTGCATCACATGCCGGACAGCCACGTCCACGTGTACGTGCGGTTCCGGCTGGCCCTGACCGAATCCGAGCCGATCATCAAGGGCTATGACGCTGCCGCCTGGGGCGAGCTTTCTGATGCGCGGACGGCGCCCGTCGAGCTGTCGCTCGCTCTCCTGGATGCGCTCCACCAGCGCTGGGTGCTGTTGCTGCGCTCCATGGCGCCGGGGGATTTCGCCCGGACCTTCCGGCGGCCGGACTCCCAGGTGGTGACGCTCGACCGGGCCCTTCAGACCTACGCGTGGCACGGACGGCATCACGTCGCGCACATCACGTCCCTGCGCGAACGCATGGGCTGGAAGTAACCAGGGAGTCGAGACGAATGCCCGATCCGCAGTGGAGGGCAGCACCGGTCAGCCCAAGATACTCCCCGTACTTCGTGCTGATCGTTTCCGTGTTCATCACCTGCCTCATCACGGCCAACATCACCGCGGTCAAGCTGGTCCACGTGTTCGGCCTCGTCGTGCCGGCCGCGATCATCATCTTCCCCATCAGCTACATCGCCGGCGACGTGCTGACCGAGGTGTACGGCTACCGCCAGGCACGGTTGGTGATCTGGCTGGGCTTCCTCTGCAACCTTGTCACCGTGATCGCTATCTGGCTCGGCCAGGTGTTGCCCGCCGCCTCCTTTTGGGATGGCCAGGCCGCCTACGAGCGAATCCTGGGGTACACGCCGCGTCTCCTCCTGGCGTCATTCCTCGCTTACCTCGTGGGAGAGTTCGCGAACGCGTTCGTGCTGGCCAAGATGAAGATCGCCACCCGGGGACGGTGGCTGTGGACGCGCACCATTGGGTCCACCCTGGTCGGGCAGGCGTTGGACTCGTTGGTGTTCATCACGCTGGCCTTTGTCGGGACGATACCGCTGGCGGGGCTGGCATCTGCCATTGTGACGCAGTGGTTGGCGAAGTCGGTCTACGAGGCCGCCGCGACACCCGTGACCTACTGGGTGGTGAACTTTCTCAAGCGGCAGGAGGGGGTGGACGTATACGACTACGAAACGGATTTCAATCCCCTCTCCTTGTCGCACTGACGACCCGATTGTGATCCGAAATCCCCAACCGCCAAGGACACCCAGCGCCGGCGCTGGGTACCCGGTGCGCCAAAGCTGGAACGGGCCGCTTTGCAGGAGGAGGGAATGACCATGGCCGGGCGTCGCCAGTGGATTGCTCTGATCCTGTCCGGCGTGTTCCCGGGGCTCGGACAGTTCTACTTGCAGGCGTGGGGGAAGGGGGCTGCCTTCCTGATCGCCGGGGCGGCGGCGACCTGGGCCCTCGCAGATCTGATCTCGGTCCAGGATCTCATGACCGGCCTTCTGCCCCACCCTCTGGCGAGCCTGGGCGCGTTGCTGGCTCTCCTGGCCGTGTTCATCTGGAGCATCGCCGATGCCTGGATCTCTGCCCGGTGAGAAGCCCGCACGGAGGCGGCGAGAGGAGACCTCTCCTCCGGTCTTCCCCAGGTCGCCCCGGGTGCTGATCTTGTCGGCCGCCGTGGGTGCCGGACACGTACGGCCGGCCGAGGCGCCCGTAGCCGCCTTAGCGGCCTGCGCCTCGCTCGATGTCGTGGACATCGAGGGCCGTCCCGCCTTCCCGGCCCCGGAACTCATCCCCGGCGGCCACCGCCCTCGTCGCCGCCGAAGCCCGCTGTAGGGACGCAGAGAGCCAATGGCCTTTCCGAGTGGGTTGCGCGCCCTCAATCATCGGGACTTCCGCCTGTTTTTCACGGGGCAACTGATTTCGCTCGTCGGGACGTGGATGCAGAGCGTCGGGCAAGCGTGGCTGGTCCTCGAGCTGACGAACTCCGCGTTCAAGCTCGGGCTCATCGGCACCCTGCAGTTCGGCCCCGTGCTGCTCTTCTCGTTCGTGGCCGGCGTGATCGCCGACCGGGTCCCGAAGCGCCGGCTGATCATCGGCACCCAGACGGCCCTCATGCTGCAGGCATTCGCCCTCTCGGCCCTGGCCTGGACCGGACACGTGCAATACTGGCACGTGGCGGTGCTGGCATCCCTCTACGGCCTCGCCAACTCCCTGGACATGCCCACGCGGCAGTCCTTCATTGTCGAGATGGTGGACAGGGAAAGCCTCATGAACGCCATCGCCCTCAACTCCGCGATGTTCAACGGGGCCCGCATCGTCGGCCCCGCTGCCGCCGGACTCCTGGTCGCGCGCTATGGCGTGGCCCCCGCCTTCCTGCTGAACGGCGTGAGCTTCCTGGCCGTCATCGTCGCCCTCTTCGCCATCCGGGCCGAAGGGTTGCCCGAGGCACACCGGGGCACGTCGGTGGTTCAGGACATCACGACGGGAGTCCGCTACGCCATGGGAACCCCCCTGGTGATGCTGATTCTGGGCCTCTTGTCCGCGGTGAGCCTGTTCGTGCTCAACTACAACGTCCTGGTGCCCCTCTTGGCGCGCGATGTCCTCGGCCTGGGCGCGCAGGGCTTCGGCCTCCTCATGGCGGCCCTCGGCCTGGGCGCCGTGGCCGGCGCCCTCGCGCTCGCCACCCTGGGCAGTCGCCGGCCGCGGCTCGTCGTCCTGATCGCGGCGGGGGTCGTCACGTCGGCCACGACTCTCTCCCTGGCGGCGATCCGTCACTACTGGCCGGCGGCCGTCGGGTTGGCCCTCATCGGATTCTCCCAGATCGTCTTCTTGGCCAGCTGCAACTCGACAGTCCAGGTGACGGTCCCGGACAGGCTCCGCGGCCGGATCATGAGCATCTATGCGTTCGTCTTCGTCGGGGTCACCCCCATCGGCTCGCTCCTCGTCGGATCCATTGCGCAGGTGTTCGGGGTGTCCGCCGCCTTCGCGGCCGGTGGCGGCCTGGGACTCCTGTGCGTCCTGACGCTTATTCTCTGGTGGGTGCGCGGTCCCGGTCGGCCCTCCGAGGAGCAGCCCTGATCCCGGCCAACTCGTCGAGGAGGGGACGTTGCATTATAAGTATAATTTCCTCTCGCCCCGGATGCTGGGTGACGTGTTTCGACCAGCGGAATGCCCCAGCGCCCGCGCCCATGCCGAGGGAGGAACTCCGCCTGCGGTGAATCGCGATCCTAGAGTGGGGAAAGACAATAATTTGACTTGTAATGCAACGTCCCCTTCCCGGGTGATGTGTGCTGTGTGCGCGTGGCCACCAACGGGGAGGTGACGGGAGAGGCGCGAAGTCGGCAGGCACGACGATGCAGGGCCGGTGCGGATTTGCCTTCGGCGAACGGGCTGGTCTGGAGATGAAGAGCTACGACGGTTCCACGTCCTTCGGGCCAGCGGGAGTCGTTTCCGATCCAGGGTCGCCAGCGGGCGGCGTTCCGGTCTCACCCGCCTCCCAGTCAATGGGCGGCCCGCCGCCTTCGCCGCCGGGTTTCTTTTCCGCCCGCCGCTGACGTTTTTCTTCCTGCCGCGCTTTGCGCGCCAGTTCCTTCCGTCGCTTTTCGCCTCGGTGTTGTCGCGAGCTTCCTGCCATGACTCCTCCATGAATGCGTCACGAACGAGGCCGCCCGGCTCACCCCTCCGCCCCTGCCGACAATTTTGTTACCCTACCGCACCAGATGAAAAATCCCTAGCGATTTCTTGCCTGGCCGAGATAGTCGCAGGCCGCCGCCGCCGCCAGGCCCGCGCCCAGGATGAGGTAGAGGGTCAGCAGATTCGAGTTCGCCAGGACGAAGGTGGCGATCACCGGACCGGCTGCGTTGCCGGCAAAGCGCGCCGTGTTGATGAAGCCGATGCTTCCGCCGTGACCCCGGGAGGCCACCTCTACCAGGATGAGGGGGAAGATCCCGGCGGCCAGGGCGGTCTGCAGCATCCGGATCAGGGTGAAGGTCACCGGTTCGACGCCAAGGATCTGGAGGACCTGAAAGACCGAGGCGCCCAGCGCGCAGGCCAGCACCAGACGCCGGGTGGGGATGCGCTCCGTCAGCCGGCTGAAGCCGTAGGAGCCGGCCGCGGCCGACAGGCCGTACGCGAACACGACGAGTCCGGCCATGACCAGTTGGTCGCCCTCCGGCACGTTGAAGTCCCGGAGGACCAGCGGCAAAATGCTGGGCAGGAAGACGATGTGAATCGTGCCCACGAGGGCTACTCCCCAGGCCAGCCAGCGTTGCCGGCGGGGGACCTCGTCGGCGCTGGACTTGCGGGGCCGGGGCGGCACGTGGCTGAGGCCCACCAGGGCAAAGACGAAGACCCCGAGGATCATCAGGCCGGAGGCCAGGAACGCCCCCCGGAAGCCGAAGGCGGCCGCGGCCATGGCGCCCAGGGGCGGGGCGAAGATCTGCCCCATGGTGAGCGCGGACTGGTACAGCCCCATCCGGCGCGCCAGCTGTTCCTCGGTGGAAATGGCCGACACGATGATCAGCCCGATGGTGGAGATGCCCCCCAGGAATCCCTGCAGGATCCGGATGCCCAGCAGGACGCGCAGGTCGGTGACGAAGCCCATGAGGGCGACGAGGATCGCATGGGAGAGGACGCCGCGCTCGAAGAGCAACTTGGGGCTGAACCGGTCCGTGAGATTTCCCCAGAAGGTGGAGCCGAACGTGGCCACGGCCGAGGAGACCCCCACGATCAGTCCGGTCCACCGCAGTGTGGCCGCCTCGTCCAGCGGGCTGATGGCCTGCACGTAGAAGGGGAGGAAGACGGTCATGAAGTTGATGGCGAAGGCCAGGCTGAACTGCGCCGCCACCAGGACCGCGATGTCCCGGTTCTTCGCCGAGGAGGCCGAGGCGATGGCACGCATGGCAGAACTTATAGCAACCACCGGAGGGCATGTAAAGGAGGCCACCCGGAATGCCTCGCATTTGGGAGGAACTGCGAACCATATTGATCCGCCTTGACCGCGCGGGGGCTTTCCGATATGCCTAGGGCCCGTCAAGAGCAGGAAGGAAAAGCGTTCGACCGTTCGGCCGTTCGGGTGGTCCGGGGATCCCCGCACCACCAGGCGCTGTCAGGATCCCGCCTTCAGCGGAGGATTCCAAAAGCGGGAGGGGAGGCACGACTATGCGGCTCACGGGTGGCGAGATCGTCGTGGAATACCTGATTCGGCAGGGCGTGCCCTACATCTGCGGGATTCCGGGGCACGGCAACGTGTCGTTGTTGGATGCCGTGGTGGATCGGCAGGATCACCTCAAGATGATCCAGGTCATGCACGAGCAGAGCGGGGTCCATCTGGCCGACGCCTTCTACCGGGTGAGCGGTCAGCCGCTGGCCGTCACGACCTCCATCGGCCCGGGCGCGACCAACACGGTGATCGGCATGGCCCAGGCCTACGTGGACTCCACGGCGGTCCTGCTCATCACGGGCAGCACCCACACCTACATGCGCGGCCACAGCGTCCTCCAGGAGATCGAGCGGGTGCAGTGGTCCAACTTCCCCCGCATCCTGGAGCCCATCGTCAAGCGGTACTGGCAGGTGAGCCGGGTGGACCAACTCCCCTACGTCATGCACCGCGCCTTCAACCAGATGCTCAGCGGCCGGCCCGGCCCGGTCCTCGTGGACCTACCCATGGACGTCGCCGCCGATGCCGCCGACGTGGAGTTGCCCGACCCGGAAGAGCGGGAGCCGCAAGGCCGCACGCGGCCCGACGCGGGCGCCATCCGCCGCGCCGCGGAGCTCTTGCTCACGGCCAAGCGCCCCGTGATCCTGGTGGGTGGGGGCGTGATCACGGCCAACGCCTCTGACGAGCTGAAGGCGGTCGCGGAGTTTCTCGGGGCCGCCGTGACGACGACGTGGATGGGCAAGGGGGCCTTCCCGGAGGATCATCCCCTCTACTGCTGGCACCCCGGGGACACCGCCAGCACCGTGGGGAACGCGGTGTGCCGGTCGGCCGACATCCTCCTGGCCGTGGGCTGCCGGTTCACCGATTGGGTGGCCTCCTCGTACCGGCACGGGAGAAGCTTCGCCATCCCGCCCACGAAGCTCATCCAGATCGACATCGATCCCCACGAGATCGGCAAGAACTATCCGGTCGCCGTCGGCGTGTTGGCGGACGCCCAGGCGGCCCTGGCCGACCTCATCGCCCAGCTCCAGGATCTGAGCCAGCCGAAAGCCTACAAGGGATCGGCATACTTCAAGGAGATCCAGCGACTCAACGCCGAGTGGGACAAGGTCCTGGCCAAGATGCAGCGCTCGAATGCCCGGCCCATGACCATCTCCCGCGCCCTGAAAGAGATCCGGGCCGCGACCCCCCGGGACACCATCGTGGTGACGGGCGCCGGCCTTCCCCAGGGGCAGGTCTGGCAGGAGTTCGAAGTGTACCGGCCCCGGACCCACATCACCAGCGGCGGCTTCTCCGCCATGGGCTTCACCGTGCCCGGCGCCATCGGCGCCAAGCTGGCCGCCCCGAAGGTCCCGGTCCTGGGCATCGCCGGCGACGGCGACTTCATGCAGACGATGCAGAAGATGGCGGTGGTCGCCCAGATGGACCTGCCGGTCCTGTTCGTGGTCCTCAACAACTGCGGGTTCCGCTCGATCATGAACCTGCAGTACAACGCCTTCGGGGAGAAGCGGCTCATCGGGACGTACTTCGAAAAGAAGGACGGATCGGTGTACTCCGCCGACTTCGCCGCCTGCGCCAAGGCCTTCGGGTTGAACGGCGCCCGGCTGGAGGACCCGGAGCACGTCGGGCCGGCCGTGAAGAAAGCCCTGGCCTCCGGCCGCCCGAGCCTGGTGGAGATCATGACGGCGAGGGAGTGGCCCCACACGGGCGTGTCCAGGAGCGGCTGGTGGGACGTGCCGATTCCGACGTACCTGCCCAACAAGCGGAAGGAATACGAGAAGGGGCGGGCGGAGGAGAAGCTGTAGACGCGCCCGGGCGACTTGGCAATCCGGCAATCAGGCAACCGACAACGCAGGTTGCCTGATTGTCCGGGGATGAGATTGCCCTACCGATCAGATCTCGAAATGACTCACCGCGGCCCTACACGGTCGGCTTCGGGGCCTCCGGGATATCCGGCCGGCGCTTCACGCTCTTGGGCTTCTCGGCCAGCTTGGCCGGGCACCCCCTCTTCCTGAGACGCAGGAGATCCAGCACCAGGGCCCGCTTCATGTACTGGATCGCCTTGGCGGGATCGACCCCTTTCGGACACACGCGGGAGCACTCGCCCGCGTAGTGACACCGCCAGGGGCCCCGGCCGAACGCCAGCTCCTGCTTCCGCGTCCCGAAGCCCCCGTCGCGATTGTCGGCGTTGTAGCGGTGCGCCTGGGCGAGCGGCATGGGACCCGAGTACTCCGCGTCGGACGCCACGGTGGGGCAGGCGGCCATGCAACACCCGCACTTGATGCAGTAGCTGAACTGCAGGTAGTGCTCGAGCTCTTCCGGGGTCTGGCTGAACTCGCCGGTGGGATTCTCCTGCTCATCCGTGTCGTCGCGGATGATGTACGGCCGCAGATCCTGGTGGGTCACAAACATGGGGGTGAGGTCCGGGACCAAGTCGCGGATGATGTCGAAGTTCGGCAGCGGCGCCACCGCAATGACGGGCGTGCCCAACTCTGCGACCTGGGTGTTGCAGGCCAGGCGCGGAGAGCCATTGATCAGCATGCCGCAGGAACCACAGATGCCCATGCGGCAGGAGAATCGCCAGGTCAAGGTCGGCGACTGGGTCTCCTTGATCTTCCACAGGCCGTCCAGGACCGTCAGGCCCAGGTGGACCGGGAGGCGGTAGTCCTCATAATGGGGGCGCGGATCGCGCTCGGGATCGAAGCGGCGGACCCGGAAAACGACCTCGCGGAGCGTCGTGGCAACCATGGCCGCCTCCTACAGGGATCTGGCGAGCTGGAAGCTGGCGATGGCCGCCCAGGTTCCCAGCCCGAAAAGGCCCAGGCCGCCGACGAGCAGCAGGGCGTTAATGGCCTTCTTGAGGCCTGCCGGGGGCCCCAGCTCACACACGATATTCCGGAGACCGTACAGGCCGTGGAACAGGGCCGCGCCCAGCAGGAGAACGTAGGTGAGCATGAAGAACAGGCTCTTCCCCCGCGCCACCACGTTCCCCCAGTCCACCGCGTGCCCCCCGGCGGGGTTCCCGATCCCCACCGTCCGGGTCAGGTGCATGATGACCATGTGGAGGCCGAGGAACACCAGGATGAGCACGCCCGCCGCCACATGCCACGTCCACAGTTTCTGATCGCGCATGGGATTCGACCTCCTACTTCAGGATGAAGAAGTCCAGGCCGCCGATGATCGCGACCGCCGCCGCCAGCAACATGACGCCCACCGCCAGTGGACGCTGCACGTGAACCGAGGTGCGGTAGGGATAGACCGGTTCGATGGGCTTTCCCACCCCGACACCGAGCTCCAGCAGCACCAGGCGGACCCCGTTGAGGGCGTGCAGCGCGAAGGCCGCAAACACCAGGTACTCGCCCAGAACGAACGCCGGACCCTCCACCGCCTTCATGGCCCTGGCCCAGGCGTCCGGCCCCAGGGTCCGGGAGGTGGTGAGGACGATGTGCATCAGGAAGTAGGCCAAGAGCCCCAGACCGGTGAGGCGGTGCAGGGTGTACAGGTAGCGCTCGAAGCCCCAGCGCCCGCCGCCCAGCCAGCCCCAGATGCCCAGCCGATTCGGATAGTGCTTGGTCGTGATCATGAGACCTTCTCCTCCCGTTCCCGCCGTCCGTGACCGCGCCGGGGCCTTCCCTTCCTCGCGGCCCGCCCCGCGTCGCACGACACGGCCTTCGGCCAGAGGACGCGCCCTCAGTATTTCCGTTCCACCGGCTTCCAGGTGTCGATGGTCACCGGCTTATACGTGAGCCGCGGCCCGGCCTCCGTGCGGAAGGCCAGGGTATGCTTGAGCCACCCCTCATCGTCCCGGTTGGGGAAGTCGCGGCGCGCATGGGCGCCGCGCGATTCCTTCCGCGCCAGCGCCCCCACCACGGTCACCTCGGCCAGGTCGATCAGGTTCTCCAGCTCCAGGGCGTGGAACAGGTTCGAGTTGTACACCTTGCCCTTGTCGGTCACCGGCGCCCGCTTGGAGCGCTCCCGGATCTCCGCGATCTTTGTGAGCGCCTCACTCAGCTCCGGCCCCTTCCGGTAAACGCCGGCGTACTTGTCCATGGTGGCGCGAAGCTCCTGCTTCACCTGGTAGAGGTTCTCGTTGCCGCTGCGGGCGACAACCCCCTCCACGTGCCGGCGCGCCGCCTGCGCCCGGGCCTCCGAGACGGTCGTGATCGTGAGTCTTGGGAGCGCCTTGACGATCTCCTCGCCGCAGATCCCGCCCCACACCAGGCACTCGGCGGTGGAGTTGGAGCCCAGTCGGTTGGCGCCGTGCAACGACACGCACGCGGCCTCCCCCGCCACCCAGACGTTCGGCACGCGGGTGAGGCCAGTGATGTCGCACTCCACTCCCCCCATGGAATAATGCGCCACCGGGCGGACGGGGATGGGTTTCTCGATGGGATCCAGCCCGATGAATTTGATGCACACCTCGCGGATCAGCGGCAGCCGCGTGTTGATCTTCTCCGCGCCGAGATGGGTGAGATCCAGGTGGACGTAGTCCAGGCCGTCCGGGTGCGGGAAGCCTCGCCCTTCCAGGATCTCGGTCATCTCGGCCCGCGAGACCATGTCGCGGGGGGCCAGCTCCATCTTGGAGGCGGCATACTTCTCCATGAAGCGCTCGCCTTTGGCGTTGCGCAGGTATCCGCCCTCGCCGCGGCAGGCTTCGGTCATCAGGATGCCGGACGGCACCAGGCCGGTGGGGTGGAACTGCAGGAACTCCATGTCCTCGAGGGGCAGGCCGGCCCGGTAGGCCATGGCCATCCCGTCCCCGGACACGGTCTGGGAGTACGTGGTGAAGCCATACAGCGTGCCGCCCCCGCCGGTGGCAATCAGGAGCGCCTTCCCCTGGAGCAGCACGGTCTCCCCGCTCGCGGCGTGGATCCCGAGCAACCCGGCGAAGCGGCCCTCCTCGACCAGGATGTCGGTAATGAAGAACTCGTCGTAGCGGGTGAAGCAGCGGTAGCGCAGCAGGGTGTCGTAGAGGGTCTGCATCTCGAAGAAGCCCGTCTTGTCGGCCGCCAGGGTGGCCCGGGGGTAGGAGTGACCGCCAAAGGGGCGCTGCTCGATGCGGCCATGCTCATCGCGGGTCCACGGGATACCCCAGTGGTCCAACTGACGGATTTCCTGCGGGATGGTCCTGACGAACCGCCAGGCGACATCTTGATCCGCCAGGAAGTCCGAGCCCTTCACCGTGTCCCAGGCGTGGAGCTCGATGGAGTCGCCCTCCTCCGTTCGCAGCACGGCGGCGGTCCCGCCCTCGGCGCAGACCGAGTGGGCCCGCATGAGCTGGACCTTGGAAAGGATGCCGATGTCGGCCTTGCCCTCCATTCGGCGGGAGATCTCCAGCGCGGCCCGCAGCCCGGCCAGACCCGCCCCCAGGATGAGGACATCGTGGGTCAACCGTTCCGTCATTTCTTGGTACCTCCGGTTAGGTCAAAACTCTGACAGCGCGCGCCCCCCGGTTCGGCGGTGGTGACTCCTGCGGCGTGTTTGCAGAGAAAGCGGATCGCTTCGGGGGATGGTCCGTCGAGAGACGTAGATCGCGAGAGAGATTCGGCGCCCCCGAGAGGTCGAGAAACCAATCACTACCCGCCTACGGCAATTCCGATACCAGGTGAGGCCCTGCCCTGGTTTCTCCCCAGGGTTGCTCCGAAATGGCAATGACTTGCGGCTCAGAAGGGAGGGGAAGCACAGACAGGACCATGCGGGGGGTGTTGGCGAAAGTGTGCCTTCTGAGGCAACTTAGGCAAAAGACTGGGTCACAACGTCTCGCTCGCTCAAAGATTTCTCCCCGGACGACCGGGATCCGCCTCTTTCCCTGCCGAGCCCCCCAGGGCCCGCGAGATCCCCTGCGGGTTTCCGGGACCATTCCCCTTGACACCGGCGCCTGCCCTGAGCCATGCTCCTCTCCATTCGGACGTCCCAAACGGAATGCGGCGCTCCTCCGCGGCCATCGGCCCGCTCGGGCCCGACAGCAACATCCCATGAAGTGGGATGCGGGCCCCGCAGAAGCGGCCGCACTTGCTGCGGCGATACCCCTCGCGAGGCCCAACCCATGGCGACCATGCGGGCGATCGTCAAGGCGCGGCCGGAGCCGGGCCTCTGGCTGGAGGAGATCCCCGTCCCGGAGCCGGGGATCAACGACATCCTCATCCGAATCCACAAGACGGCCATCTGCGGCACCGACATTCACATCGACGCCTGGAACGACTGGGCCCGACGGACGATCCGCACCCCGCTCGTGATCGGACACGAGTTCGCGGGGACGGTGGCGGCCGTCGGAGGCAATGTGCGGAGCTTCAAGCCCGGGGACGTGGTCAGCGGGGAGGGGCACATCGTCTGCGGGCTCTGCCGGAACTGTCTGGCCGGGCGGCGGCACCTCTGCGCGCACACGGCTGGTGTGGGCGTGAACCGGCCGGGGGCCTTCGCCGAGTTCCTCTGCATCCCCGCCGCCAACGTCTGGGGCGCGGCGCCCAACATTCCCCTGGAGCTCCTCGCCTACTTCGACCCGCTCGGCAACGCCACCCACACCGCCCTCTCCTTCGACCTCGTGGGCGAGGACATCCTGATCACCGGCGCCGGGTCGATCGGCTGCATGGCCGCCGCCATCGCCCGCCACGTGGGGGCGCGCCACGTCGTCGTCACGGACCTCAATCCCTACCGGCTGGACCTCGCGACGCGGCTGGGCGCCACGCGCGTCGTCGACGTCCGCCGCGAGAAGTTGCCGGACGTCCAGCGGGAGTTGGGGATGCACGAGGGCTTCGACGTCGGGATGGAGATGTCCGGCAGCCCCGCCGCCTTCCGCGACATGCTGGCGAACATGGCCCACGGCGGGCGCATCGCCCTCCTCGGCATCCTCCCCGGCGACGCCGCGATCACCTGGGACGACATCATCTTCAAGGGCCTCATCATCAAGGGCATCTACGGGCGCGAGATGTACGAGACGTGGTACAAGATGACCATGATGCTGCAGAGCGGCCTGGACGTGAAGCCGGTCCTGACCCACCGCTTCCCCGCCGAGAAGTTCCGGGAGGCCTTCGACGTCATGCGGGCGGCGAACTGCGGGAAGGTGCTGCTGGAGTGGCTGTAGCGGCAGGGTGTGACACCCCCGGGAGGGGCGGGGCGTGTTCAGCGCCCCGCCGGGATATTGCCGGCCTCCCGCCCGGAGAGGGATCCTCCATGTTTGACCCGATGCGCGAGCACCTGGCACGCCAGCTCGAGGAGATCCGCGCCGCCGGGCTGTTTAAGGACGAACGGCTCATCGCCTCGCCGCAGGGCGCCCGCATCGTCCTGCAGGACGGCCGGACGGTCCTGAACCTGTGTGCCAACAACTACCTCGGCCTCTCCGGGCACCCTGACCTCATCGCGGCGGCGCAGTCGGCCCTCGCCCGCTGGGGCTATGGCCTCTCCTCCGTGCGCTTCATCTGCGGGACCCAGACATTGCACGCGGAGCTGGAGCGGCGCGTCGCCGACTTCCTCGGCGTCGAGGACGCCATCCTGTACTCTTCGTGCTTCGATGCCAACGGCGGACTCTTCGAGGCGCTGCTCACCGAGGAGGATGCGGTCATCAGCGACGAGCTGAACCATGCCAGCATCATCGACGGGATCCGGCTCAGCAAGGCGCAGCGTCTCCGCTACCGGAACAACGACATGGCCGACCTCGAGGCACAGCTTTGCCAGGCGGCCGGCGCGCGTTTCCGCCTCATCGCCACCGACGGCGTCTTCTCCATGGACGGGACCGTCGCGAACCTGGCCGGGATCTGCGACCTGGCCGGGAAGCACCAGGCGCTGGTGATGGTGGACGACTCCCACGCCGTCGGCTTCCTCGGGCCGAGCGGGCGCGGGACGCACGAATACTGCGGGGTGATGGGCCGCGTCGACATCCTGACAGGGACGTTCGGCAAGGCCCTCGGCGGCGCTTCGGGCGGGTACACCGCGGGACGGAAGGAGATCATCGCCTATTTACGGCAGCGTTCGCGCCCCTACCTTTTCTCGAACACGCTGCCCCCCGTGGTCGCCGCCACCACCCTGAAGGCCCTGGAGCTGGTCGCTTCCCGGCCGGACCTGCGGGCGCGCCTCCTGCGGAACACGCGACGCTTCCGGGATGGGATGGCGCGAAGCGGCTTCCGGATCACGCCCGGCGAGCATCCCATCGTCCCCGTGATGCTGGGGGACGCGCACCTGGCGACGCGCCTGGCCGAGGCGATGCTGGCGGAGGGCGTCTACGTGATCGGCTTCTCCTACCCCGTCGTGCCCAAGGACGCGGCCCGCATCCGGGTCCAGATGTCGGCGGCCCTGGATGACGCGGACATCGACTGTGCCCTGGAGAAGTTTGCAAAGGTGGGGCGGGATCTGGGTGTGATATGAGAGCCCGGGGGGCCGGGATGCCGGGCCGGCCACGGCGTGGACCGTTCTTCTCACAGGACAGGAGGATCTTTTTATGAGCCGCAAAAACATTGAGCAACTCGTCACGAAGGCCGTCTGGTCCCAGCCAGTGAGCGATCTGCACACCCACTCCTACCCGCCCACGTTCGGGGCGTCGCCCGCGCCGGGGGCATCGCTGCTCTGGGGCATCGACGAGCTGGTGACCTATCACTACCTCATCGCCGAGGTGTTTCGTGTCGTACCTGCGACGAAGCTGCCCTACGACAAGTTCTGGGCCATGAGCAAGCAGGAGCAGGCCGACCACATCTGGAAGCACCTGTTCGTCGAGCGGACGCCGATCGGCGAGGCCTGCCGGGGCATCCTCACGACCCTGAAACGGCTGGGACTGGACCCCAATGAGAAGTCGCTCAAGCCATACCGGAAGTGGTTCGCCAAGCAGGACCCGGACAAGTACATCGACAAGGTGATCAAGATCGCCAACGTGGACCTCATCACCATGACCAACCCGGTCTTCGACGACCACGAGCGCGGGCTGTGGGAGAAGGTTCCAGGCGTCGGCCAGGATCCGCGATTTGCGGCCGTGCTGCGAATTGACCCGTTGCTCCGCAACTGGTCGGGCGCCTGCGGGAAGCTGTGGACGTGGGGTTACCAGGCTCGACCGGACTTCTCGGGCAAGACCGTGGACGAGGTGAGGCGCTTCCTCGCGCACTGGCTCGACAAGATGAAGGCGGTCTACGTGGCCATGAGCCTGCCGCCGGAGTTCCGCTATCCCGATCCGAACAACTCGGCCGGCGACCGGTTCATCCGCGAGATTCTCATGCCGGTGCTGGCGGACCGCGGCCGGCCCTGGGCGATGATGATGGGCGCGCGGCTGCGCGTGAATCCCGGCCTTCAGGACGGCGGCGATACGGTCGGCACGGCCGACGGGATGTCGGTCGTCAACCTCTGTCGCGACTTCCCACAGAACAAATTCATGGTCACCATACTCGCCCGCGAGAACCAGCACGAACTGTGTGCCTCCGCCCGGAAGTTCGGGAACCTGCTCCCCTTCGGCTGCTGGTGGTTCCTCAACAACCCGTCGCTGGTCGAGGAGATCACCCGGATGCGGCTGGAGCTACTGGGCACGACCTTCGTCCCGCAGCACTCCGACGCCCGCGTCCTGGATCAATTGATCTACAAGTGGGAGCACAGCCGACGGGTCATCGCCAAGGTGCTGGTGGACAAGTACGTGGACCTGGAGGCGTCGGGGTTCATGGTCACCAAGAAGCACATCCAGGCCGACGTGGCGCTGCTGCTGCGCGACAACTACCGCGAGTTCATCGCGCGCTGAAGCGCTGCGCCTGGCGAGAGGCGCACGAAAGGATCGCTGCCTGGAAAGGGGAAGAGGGAGCGGAAGGAAGAAATCGAACTTTTCGAGCAACCCCTTTGCCTTCGCCGAGCACGTCCCCTTTGCCTTCGCTTGGGTGACACTGAGGTTGTGGCACTTACCCCATCAGACCTGAGAATCAAGCCGGTGCAGGTGGAAGAGCTCTAACACGAATTCCGTCGAGTCGGTCAGGTCTGCTTTGAGCCATCGGCAGACTTCCACCGGATCCCCTTTTTCCATCCCTTCGACGATCAGGTGGTGATACCGGATGCCAGCCGTGGGATCGGGTTTTTCCATTTGTCGGAAAAGAATGTGATAATAAGGGCTGACCCTGTCCCAAAGCCGATCAATGATCGCCTTCAATATGGGCATTTCCGCGGCATCGTAGATGGTGTGATGGAACTCCCTATTGGTCCGGAGGAGGGCGTCGGCGTCATGGCTCAAGCGGGCCTGGCGGAAGCGGGCCTCGCAGTCCGCAAGCTTTTCCAGCGTTTTCTCGCTGCGGCGCA
>Ga0315279_10005507_pt1 | contig 16390 bp, 18 predicted proteins | sample YL17G06_20_MG_FD_203694 | JGI IMG/M metagenome (GOLD analysis project Ga0315279, IMG submission 203694) | Sediment microbial communities from Yellowstone Lake, YNP, Wyoming, USA - YL17G06_20 | ecosystem: Environmental > Aquatic > Freshwater > Lake > Sediment | place: USA: Wyoming | collected...
TTTTTGGATGATGTTATTGACGCAAATAAGTATCCGTTGAAGGAGACGGAGGAGATTACTAGGGCCAACAGGAAGATTGGTTTGGGAGTTATGGGGTTTGCGGACATGCTCATCAAGCTTGGCATCCCCTACAATTCTGAAGGAGCCTTGAAGCTTGGTGAGGATCTGATGAGGTTTGTTGAAGAAGAAGCTCATAGAAAGTGCGTGGAGCTTGGTGAGGAAAGAGGATCTTTCCCGAACTTTGACAAGAGCATTTGGAAGGACAAGTACGACGCTTTTAGAAATGCGACGGTGACAACGATTGCCCCCACAGGCAGCATAAGCATAATCGCCGGTTGCTCTTCAGGAATTGAGCCCATTTTTGCAATCAGCTTCATTAGAAACGTTCTCAGCGGAACAAGACTCTTTGAAACTAACCCGTTGTTTGAGGCGATGGCTAAGGAGAGAGGTTTCTACAGTGCAAAGCTTCTTGAGGAGATTGCGCGAACGGGTTCGGTTCAGAAGACTGATGGTGTTCCTGAAGATGTTAAGAGACTCTTCGTGACTGCCTTGGACATTGAACCGGAATGGCATGTTAAAATGCAGGCTGTATTCCAGAAGTACACAGACAACGCCGTGTCAAAGACAGTCAATCTGCCTACGAGCGCAAGCGTTGAAGACGTTAGGAGGATTTATGAGCTTGCTTGGAAGCTGAAATGCAAGGGAGTTACCGTCTTCAGGTATGGTAGCAAGCCAGAGCAGGTTCTTTACATTGGAGAAGTGAAGACTGAGACTGGAAAATTCGTGACTGCAGAGTCAGAATATGCAGGTGGTTGTCCAACGCAAACTTGTCCATTCCCTGGATAGAATACTTTCGCAAGATGTAATAGTGGGTCGCTTCTTTTCAAAAAAGGAAAAGTTGAGAATTATCCTTTTTCTGTCCTCACATTGTAGGTTGTTTTGATACCAGCCTTTTCAAAGATTTTTCCGACAGGACAAGTTTTTGCTGTCAAATGGTGGATTCTTTCAATTCTGTCTTTTGGGGCATCTGCCTTTATTGTGATGTCGAATTTGGTTTCGGTTATGGTTCCTGCTTCTTCTGTTTTGATGGCTTCTGTTACAACCTCTAAGTCCTTTATTGGAATTCTCATTTTATTGGCTGTTAGGACGAAAATGGTTACATAGCAGCCTGCAAAGCTCATTAACGCAAGTTCGAGTGCCGAAGGTCCAAGATCCGTGCCCGTATCGAGTGGAAGGTCCAAGCATATGGCGTGTGATCTGCCATCGTCAACATCTATCCTATAATCTTTGACTAGTTTTGCGTTTGCACGAAATGTTGTCAAGTTTTCAGCTCCGAACATGTAATAAGGAAGTTCAAAAGATTAATTTTTGGCTATAGAACAGTGAATTTAAGATGAGCATCATTCCTGATCAGATTAAAGAACGTCTCAGAAGCCAGCTGGAGAATCTGGTTAACCCTGTGAGGATTATAATGTTCACTCAGGAGCTTGAATACAAGTTCTGTGCGGAGACCAAGCAACTGATCATCGAATTGGCAGGTTTAAGTGATAAGATTAGAGCTGAGGTTCATGATTTTATCGCAGATTCCGTGTTGGCTAGGGAATATGGAGTAGACAAGATTCCTGCGCTTGTAATAATGGGTGAGAAGGATTATGGAGTAAGGTTTTATGGTTTTCCATATGGTTATGAGTTTCAGGCATTGATTGAAGACTTGATGATTGTTTCAAAAGGAAACACAGATCTGGCCGAGGAAACGAAGACAAAACTCAGAGAAATCAAGACACCTATTCACATTCAGGTTTTCACATCTCTCACGTGCCCGCACTGCCCACATGCTGCGATTATGGCTCACAAGTTTGCTGTAGAGAATAACTTGATCAAAGCGGATGTTATTGATGTTAGCGAATTTCCACATCTAGCTCAGAAATATTCGATTATGGGTGTTCCGAAGATAGTCATAAATGAAAAAGTGGAATTCATCGGAGCGGTTCCTGAAAACATGTTCCTAGATCACGTATTACTCGCTACACAGTAAATCACTCAAAAACTTGTTTATCAAAGCATGGAAAGAGAAAGAAGGACGGAATTGACTTTCGTCCTTGATCTTAGCAACAAGAGCCGCATGAACAACCTGAACGTTTTTCTTGTCCGCCCATAAATTTCATTGGGTTCTTGTCGAAGGTTGTTTTGCAGGCTTGATTGCAGAAATAGTAGGTTTTGCCCATGTGTTCTGATTTGAATTTGGCGGTTTTCTCATCCACGTTCATTCTGCAAACTGGATCTTTAGCCATATTTTATCTCACCTCCGTAATCCTGTCTTAATCATAAACTGTGAACTCCTATGCGTCGTATTTCTCGAATCCAAACGTGGCTAGTTTTAGGGTTGCTGAGTTTGTTACGACTGTTAGTGAGCTAATGGCCATTGCGCCTGCGGCGTACATTGGATTCAGGAGTCCTGTGGCTGCTACAGGGATCATGACTGTGTTGTATATAAATGCCCAGAACAGGTTGGAGTTGATTTTTGTCATTGTTTTCTTGCTCAACTCGACTCCAAGGGCTACGTCTCTAAGGTCATCTTTTATTAGGACGATGCCGCCGGTTTCTTTTGCGATGTCTGTTCCGCTACCGATGGCTATGCCAATGTCAGCCTGTGCCAAGGCAGGAGCATCGTTTATGCCGTCTCCAACCATGGCTACTGTTTTTCCTTCTTTCTGCATCTTCTTGATGGCTTCGACTTTTTCCCATGGGAGCACATTGGCTATTACTGTGTCTATATCTAGTTGTTTGGCTATGGCTCTTGCGGTTCTTTCGTTGTCGCCTGTTAGCATGGCTACTTCCAGTTTCATGCTTTTGAGCTTTCTTATGGCTTCGACTGCGTTCTGTTTGAGTGTGTCCATGGCTGCGACTACTCCTACAGCTTTCCCGTTTATAGCCAAAATCATTGCCGTTTTGCCTTGCTCCTCAAGTTTCTGAAGGCCATCTTCCAAATTCTCAATGGAAACTTGCTCTTGTTGCATGAGTTTTCGGTTTCCGAGCAGTACTTTCTTTTTCTCATATGTGCATTTTACTCCAAGTCCAGGGATTGCTTCGAAGTTTTCTGCGTCTGGGATATTGGGTTCGGTTTGTTGTGCTGCTTTTGTTATTGCTTCCGCGAGTGGGTGTTCTGAGCCTTTTTCGGCGATTGCTGCGAGTTTGAGCACTTCTCGTTCATTATAGTTGTTGTATGGTAAGACATCGGTTACGGATGGTTCTCCTTTGGTTAGGGTTCCTGTTTTGTCGAAGACTATGGTTTTGAGTTTTCTGGCTTTTTCGACGTATTCTCCACTTCTGAGGAGTACACCGTATTCTGCGCCCTTGCCTACTCCGGCCAGTATGGCGGTTGGTGTGGCTATGCCCAGTGCGCATGGGCAAGCAATGAGGATCACAGCGAGCAATGCGAAGAAAGCTGTTGAGAAGCCGCTGACCAAGTACCAGTAGAAGAAGGAAACTGCGGCAACCGTGAAAACTATGGGAACAAATTTGCCGACGACCCGGTCAGCGAACTTCTGAACCGGTGCGCTTGAGGCTTGCGCTTCTTCAACTAGGTGGATGATCTGTGCTAACGCTGTGTCTTCACCGACTTTCGTGGCTTTGACTTTAAGGAGACCGTTCTTGTTGATTGTGGCTCCTATGACCTCGCTTCCTTCTTTCTTTTCCACGGGGATGCTCTCGCCCGTGATTATCTTCTCATCAACAGATGAGTATCCTTCGATTACTATACCATCTGTGGGGATTTTTTCACCTGGTTTGATGATTATGATGTCGTTTACTTGGAGTTCGTCTATTGGGATTTCAACTTCCTTGTCTTCTCTGAGCACTCGGGCTATAGTAGGTTGGAGTTCGAGAAGTTTTCGGATGGATGCGGCTGATTTTCTTCTTATGCTTTCTTCGATGTATTTTCCCAGCAGGACGAAGGCCAGTATGCCTATTGACACTTCCAAGTAACCTTCTCCGCCCTGTGCGATTTGTGGGAGGAACGCATTGACTGCACCGTATGTCCAGCCTGCGATCACTCCAGCTGATACGAGTACGTCCATGTTTATGGCTCTGTTTCTTAATGATTTGGCTGCGCCTAGGATAATAGGCCAGCCTGTGATCCAGACGATTGGTGTTGAGACTATGAATATTGCCAGGCTATAGACAGACAGGCTGCCAAGTATTGTAAGACTCATTATAGCTGCTACAAGACCAAATGTGACTAGGACACGCAATCCTGCGACTGCGACAACCCCGAATAGTGTCATGACTACTCTGCGTCTCATGGCCTTGAGTTCTTGTTCTGGTTGTTCGTATGTTCGGGCGCATGATTCGCAACAGAAATAGTATGTTCGGTCTCCGATTTTCTTTTTTATGGCTTTGTCTTTGTCTACGTCCATTCTGCATACAGGGTCTCTTGGCATGTTGTGTTTCACCTTTGTTGTATGATATTTCCTTGTGTGGAGGGAAGTATTTAAACATATCTTTTAAAGATATATCTTTTGAAGATCTAAACGGAGGTTGGAAAATGACAGAAGAAATGAACGATTTCATCTGCGACTTCTCCAGGTTTTACATACTCACAATCCTCTATGAATGCCCATGCCACGGCTACGACATCATCAACAAGTTCAAGGAACGATTAGGAAAAGAAGTGAGCCCAAGCTTAGTTTACCCATTCCTTCAGCAATTAGAACAGAAACACATGGTTAAGCACAAACTAAAACCAGTTGGTGCCAAGAAGAAAAAAGTTTTTGAACTGACAAGTAAAGGAAAAGAGCTTTGAAAATCTCTTCAAGCGTTTTTCGGATCTTGTTTCTGTTGCGATTGAGCCGAGTCTCGAGATATGTACGAGTTGCGGGTGCAAGGTCTATGGTGGTGGACACAAGGAAATTATTCGTGGAAAAGAGATGGCTTTTTGCTGTGTGCACTGCGCTAAGTCGTATAAGAAGGAGCAGGGAATAGCTTAATGTCTCAGCTTAGAGTGAGCAAGCTTGCAACTATTCTGTCGTTTGAGCTGGCTTATTCTAATCGTTTGATTATGTGGTAGCCGAATTTTGTTTTGACTATGCCTGAGATTTCGCCTTTGTTGATGGCGAAGGCAGCGTTCTCGAATTCTTTGACCATTTTTCCTCTGCCGAACGTGCCTAGGTCTCCGCCCTTCTTTCCTGACGGGCATAGAGAGACTTCTTGAGCTATATTTGCGAACTTTTCGCCTTTCTTCAGGCGCTCTAGAATAGCTTTGGCTTCTTGCTCTGTTTTAACTAGAATGTGGGCACAGTGAACTTTATCTGGCATAAACCAAACTAATGCAGTCAATCTGGTTATAACACTTCTCAAACAAGGAACTAGAGCCTCTTGCCGAAAAGTTGTCATCTCTTTATATAGGTTGGACCAAGTGTTCTTTAGGTTACGATATTAGTGCTTGATTCTGTGTGCGTTTCTGTCGAAAGCAATAATAATTGAGTGAGGCATTTTTAGGACAAAGTGGGTGGGCGCATGCAGTTGCAAGCTGATCAGACTTCGTTCAGAGATTATTTGTCTTTCTTTGCTGGTCAGCAAGTTTCGTTGTTGGGTTCGTCTGTTGTGCAGTTTGTCATAATCTGGTGGATAACCATACAGACACAGAGCACTTGGTATTTGGCGCTTGCTGCGATTGCTGGTTTTGCTCCAATGATACTTTTGACGCCTTTTGCTGGTGTGCTGGTGGATCGGTACAGTCGCAAGCTGGTGATCGGAGCTGTGGATTTCTTGCAGGCTCTGTCCACTGTAGTACTTATCATCTTGTTTTGGATGAACATTGCTTCGATTTGGCAAATTCTGATAATACTTGTATTTCGAAGCTGTTGCCAAGCCTTTCACGTTCCGGCAGTCGAGGCTATTGTTCCATTAATGGTTCCGCGCAACAAACTAAGCCGAATTAATGGATTAAACTATCTTCTCAACGGAGTCATGACTCTGATTGGTCCGGTTATTGCAGCGCTCTTGCTTGCTTTTGGAAGGATTGACCAGATTCTCTGGATTGATCCAGTCACTTTCGTAGCTGCACTGATACCTCTTCTGCTCATTAGAATACCTATAATTAGAGAAAAACAGGAAAAGCCGTCTTTCAGAAGAGATTTTGTGGAAGGCTTGACTTTTATCAGAAATTCCAGAGGGCTTATGCCCCTGATTTTCTTGGCTACTGCATTGAATTTTCTGTTAATGCCCATCTCTACTTTGCTGCCTTACTATGTCAATTATGATCATCATGGTGTGGCTACCGATTTTGCGATAGTTATGGCGTGCACGCAGGCAGGAATGTTTGCTGGCGGAGCGCTCATGATAGTGCTGAAGGAGTTCAAGAGAAAGATACTGATGACTGTGCTCTTCATAGTTGTCTGCTTTCTAGGGTATGCTTTAGTGGCTTTCACCCCGCTGGGCTTGTTCTGGTTCATGGCAGCATGCCTTTTCATCATGAGCTTCGGCGTAGCCCCAGCAAACGTTTCACTTCGCACCATCCTTCAAACAATTGTTCCAGCCCAAATGCAGGGAAGAGTCAACTCAGTCCTTATGTCACTGGCTAGCGCCGCTAGTCCCTTCGGAATGATACTTTCAGGAGTAATAGCAGGATACACAGGAACAGCCAACCTATTCCTAGGAAGCGCAATCGCAGGAACATTAGTCTTATTAATCTCATGGTTCTTCACAGACATAAGACACGTAGAAAACATCAAAGAAACCACACCCACTCAAACAAACGGAACTTCGTCTACGACGATTAGATAAAACTTATTTGACTAAACAGTTTTTATAATATCGTTTGAGAGGTTTCTCATGGAAAAGTTTGACATTCTTATAATCGGTTCAGGTTCTGGAATGATTGTGGCCGCGAACGCCGTCAACAACGGCATGAAGACAGCCTTGGTTGAGTCCGGTTCACTTGGTGGAACTTGTCTGAACAGGGGTTGCGTGCCCTCGAAAATGCTGATTTACCCCGCAGACGTCGTAGCTACGATTCAAGAAGCAGAAAAAATAGGCATCAACGCGAGTGTAAACGCGGTTGATTTCAAGAAGATTATGGATAGCATGCATGAACTTGTCACGGAAGATGTTGAAAGACAAACCAGAGCAATAGAGCATGATACTAACATCAAGTGGTTCAAGAATGTGGGCGAATTCGTCTCAGATTACACGATACAGGTCGGCGACTACACCATAAAAGCAGACAAAATATTCATTGTCTCAGGCGCAAGACCCGACATTCCCTCAGTCAAAGGGATAGAAAATGTAGAATATCTAACTAGCGATACTGTGTTGCAGTTGGAAACGCAGCCTAAAAACATGATAATCATTGGTGGAGGGTACATCGCAGCCGAGTTCGGCCACTTCTTCGCAAGCGTTGGAACCAAAGTCACAATAATCCAAAGAAGCCCTAGGCTTTTGCCTGATGAGGAGCCGGAGATTTCGGATTTGCTTAAGCTAGAGATGGGAAAGAGAATGGAGATTTTCACGAATCACGAAGCAGTTGAAGTTAAGGAAAGCAGTGGGGTAAAAACTGTTGTGGCTAGGAATCGTGAAGATTCGAGCCTTAAGGAGTTTTCTGCGGAATCTTTGCTCGTAGCTGCGGGACGGGTTCCTAATTCAGATATCCTGAAGCCTGAGAAAACTGGCGTCGAACTCGATAAGAGAGGATACATAAAGGTTAATGAATACCTTGAAACTCGGAAGAAGAACATTTGGGCTTTTGGCGACGCCATAGGCAAGCAGATGTTCAAACATGTAGCCAACTACGAAGCGTTCATCGCATGGCACAATAGTCAACACGAGCACAAGGTTCCAGCAGACTATTCAGCCGCGCCTCATGCTGTTTTTACTCATCCGCAAATCGCCTCGGTGGGCTTGAAAGAGACAGAAGCCAAACAGCAAGGCTACAAAATCCTAGTGGGCACAGCTCTTCACAGGGATACTGCAATGGGTGCGGCCATGGGCAAACCCAATGGTTTTGTGAAAGCCATCTTGGAACGAAAAACTGGGAAAATTTTGGGCGGCCACATAATAGGTCCGCACGCATCCATACTAATACAGGAAATCACTAACGCAATGACAACGGGAGACCGAACTTATCTCCCAATCGTCAGAGGCATGCACATTCACCCAGCGATGGCAGAGGTTGTTCAAAACGCCTTCGTCAATCTGAAAGAAGCCTAAAGCGCGACATCTTGCTAAATTGTTATATCATACTGCAGTCATAGGCTAATCATCAAATGAAGGTGAATCAGAAATGAAGGTAGTGAAAGTTCCCGGCAAAACCAAAAGGAACAAAATCTTCATTTACGCACTGAGCACATGCGCATGGTGCAAGATGACGAAGCAGTTCTTCAAAGACAACAACGTTGAGTTTGAGTACGTTGATGTTGACTTGAGCAACGATGAGGACAAGGACAAGATTAAGGAGCACATTTTGAGTTTGGGAGGAAGCCTCAGCTACCCAGCCATAGTAATCGACGACAAGACCTTGATCACGGGTTTCCGAAAAGATAAGATCAAGGAGACCCTTGGAATTTGATAACGCTGGAAAAAGTGAGACAGAGAACAGAAAGCGACGCGAAGACATATGGCTACTTCTTGAACCCTGACCCTGAATTCCTGCAGAACCTGCTCGAAGGACTCAGGGAGAATGAAGAACGCTATGGTTATCCATCATGCCCGTGCAGACTCTCATCGGGAAAACTTGAGATAGACAGAGACATAATCTGCCCGTGCGACTACCGAGACCCAGATGTAGCTGAATTCGGAACCTGCTACTGCGGTTTGTACGTTAGAAAAGACGTGTATGAAGGCAAGATTCCAGTGCCGCCAGTGCCAGAACGCAGGCCGCTGGAAAAGCAGACCAGATCATACGCGTTCAGTTCACAGCCTTCCGCAGAAAGGAAGACTGAAACAATTGCAGCAGTGGCCAAACCACCTTCGGAAATCAAGAAGAAGCTCTGGTACTGCAGACAATGCGGTTACGTAGTCTTTCGAGAAGATCCACCGTACATCTGTCCGATATGCAAGGCAAAAAGAGAAATGTTCGCTGAATTGCAGATCCAAACGGTTGAAAAAGGGTAGCTGCAAGTTTTTACTTTGTCACTTTTATCTCGATCTGTTTCCAGTCTTTCTTTATCCCTCGCAGAGAAGTGACAGCGCCTGTAATGGTTCCTGTTAGGATTTTCTGTACAAACTCGTTAAGCTCTATCTCTTCACCATCTACGACAAGCTTGATTTCCAAATAACATCACCCGAGAACATGATACGGTTTGGAAAGTAAAAGCTTTATGTTAAATATTAAGATCCAAAACTGTCTATTTATAGAGAGGGGTATCAGGCTTGAAAGGGAAAACTGTTAACGTGAACTTTGACACGAAAGCCAGAACACAGAGAATCATCGAGTTACTTGAGAAGGAGCATCCAAACGCCAAGATAGCTCTGAACTATACGAATCCTCTGGAACTCTTGATAGCCACTATCCTTTCAGCTCAGTGCACGGATGAGAGAGTAAACATTGTCACGAAAACCCTTTTCAAAAAATACAAAACTCCAGAAGATTACGCGAACGCAGACATGAAAGAACTTGAACAGGACATAAAGTCCACGGGCTTCTACCATAACAAAGCTAGGAACATAAAGAAATGCTGCCAAATGCTCGTGGAGAAATTCAATGCGAAAATTCCTAGAACCATGGAGGAAATCCTCCAATTGCCCGGTGTGGCAAGAAAAACAGCAAACATCGTTCTGTCAAACGTTTATGGCGTTGTTGAAGGAATAGCGGTGGACACGCATGTTCGGAGGCTTGCCTGCAGGCTTGGACTCACTGAGAACGATGACCCTAACAAGATAGAACAGGACCTGATGAGAATAGTTCCGAAGGACAAGTGGATGAGACTCACAGACTTGCTCATCTTTCATGGCAGAAGAGTGTGCAAAGCGAAGAAGCCCAAGTGTAGAGATTGCGTGTTGAATAAGATCTGCCCGTCTGCCTTCAAGTTTACCTAAATGGACATGCTTCATTTTTCAAGCTTTCTAGTCCAATCAGCCAAGCTCTGGATTAGCTTCTTTATCTTTTCTCTAGTCTTCTCATCCGTGATGTTTCCGTTTTCATCAACTTTTTCGTCCACAGAGGAGACTATGACTTCGGGTCTGTTGAGCGCGTGCATGTTGAGTGCTACAAAGATCTGTCTGAGGTGGTACTGGGCTCTTGCGCCGCCGAGCAGTCCCTCAGAGGCGCTCATCAAAGCCACTGGTTTGCCCTCAAAAGCATTATCCCGATAAGGTCTTGAAGCCCAGTCAATTGCGTTCTTCAGGACACCGGGCACAGAATAGTTGTACTCAGGAGTCGCGATCAGGAGCGCATCAGCCGCCCGAATCTTGGCTTTGAACTCCCTGACCCATTTGGGAGGTTGTTCCTCCAAATCCTGATTGAAGAGCGGAATTCCTTCAAGATCAAAGACCTCGATTTTGATGTCACTTGGGACTAATTCTACTGCGGCGCGCAACAGTGCTTTGTTGTAGGAGTTTTTTCTCAGGCTTCCTGCAAAACCGAGAATATTGATCTGTTTTTTCATGGTTTCAAGTATTCGCGGGTACGGTTTAAATCATTTTTCACAGCTGCTTAAGGAGATCAGTAACACATAAGGTTATTAGTTTCCTTTTCTGAAGTCTAGAGCGTTAAACGGTGACTAGTTCGTTTGGCGTTTGAGATTCAGGAATTACCCGATATCATAAGAGTAATTGTATTGTTGAACCTGAGCAAGGGAACCACTCTTGAAAAGCCTGCGTTGAAACATGAAATTGACAAGGTTTGCACAGGTCACATATGTGTTGAAATGAGCGATGTTGATCATGCTTTGAAGGAGATGGCTGTTGAGGGTTTGGTTCACTACGAGAACGGCATGGTTCAACTTACTGAGCAGGGTATAAGACTGGGCAAGGAATGGCGAAGCCTACTGTTGAAGAAAGAGCCGATTCTGGAGATCGTTGCGGGATTGGTTGACGGTTCCATTACGGGTCTTGTGGTCATTCTTTCGGCGTTTATCGCTGGCTTGGCAATGAGAGCCGCAGCATTTGCTGCTTTCTTGACCCTTGCAGCCGTCGCGATAACGAATTTCTCCAGTTTTCTGCTGGGCGGTATCACTGAAGACTTGGCGGACATGCTGACGCTTCAGACATTGATGAACTACAGTTTAAGCGACATTACAGATCACAAGGAGCGAGATAAGTCACTCAAGCTGGTTAAGGATTTATTTATAGTGTTACATAAGGAGATAAGCAGGTCGAATATCTTTGCGGCAATAATCTGTGGCATGACCACGTTTCTGGCTGGCATTGTACCGATACTGGCTTATTTGATGGTGCCCAAACCCTTTGACATTATCTTATCTCTGGCCATAGTTGCAGCCGTTGTGGGTGTTTTTCTTGTCCGCTACCGCTCAAAACGATCCAAGGTACACTGGAAAATAACGCTGCTGGAAACGGTCGCCATCGTGTTAGTCGCAACCCTCGCTTCACTCATAATCGGCGGAGCCGCATAGAACAAGGACACACAGGGACAGTTAATGGTTGCCGCCTAATAGGCGCTGATGCTCGAGTCTCATGCATTTATCCACAATCACGGTTAAACCTGCTTTTCGAGCTGTTTCTGCTGCTTTCTCGTTGACTATTCCGAGCTGCATCCAAATAACATGAGGATTTCCATGCAGTTCTTTTAATTGAACAGCTTGCTCTACTATTGGTGGGATGTCTTCGGCTCGTCTGAAAATGTCTACGATCTCAATGGTTTTCTGAGCTTCAGTGGGCATTTCTAGGAGGCTTTTGTAGCTTTTCTCGTCCAAGACCTTTTCCACGAAGGGGTTTACTGGAACTATGTGAAAGCCGTGATTCTTCAGATATTCAGCCACAGTGTAGCTTGGCTTTGATGAGTCGCTAGACAATCCCACAACAGCAACAGTCCTGTATTTCGTCAATATCTCTTTGATGATCTCTTGGCTCAAATTCTCATTCCTTCTCTTAATGTGGAATTCTATACGACATAGAAGGGTCTCAGTTCAGTGCTTTGCAGAAGGCAGGTTTTGTATCTTTGCAGAATGTCGTTGAGGACGTTTTCGAGTTGTTCTTTGGACATGAATCCCATTGTTTGCCCAAGTGGGCGTCCGTGACAGAAGAACGCCAAGGTCGGGGTGCTCATGACTCCGTAGTTGCTTGCCACTTGCCGATTGACTTCGTGGGCTAGGATGTTGAATTTGACGAATTTGATTTTGTCTCTGAACTCTTCGGTAATTTCGTTGAATATGGGGTTAAGTCTCAAGCACCAAGGGCACTCGTCGTGCCAGAAGTAAACAACCGTTAGTATCTCTGACTTTGTGACTTCTTCCTCCCAGTTGGTCACGTTTGCTTCTACGTAATTCACCATGACTGTTCACTCCTGATTGCGGTCTATACAGAACATCTCAGCATTTTCATTATTAGTTAACGAAGCGTTTTAGCCTTTTCGTAAGCGTATGCCACGCCTTCGTTCGTGACGACACCAGCAATCTTCGTAGGCGCGTCTCGTGTGACTACTGGAATCAAATCGATCTTCTCATGGCCCATGATCTTGTAGGCTTCAAGGATTGACTCGTCTGCAAAGATGAAGATTTGCTTCACTGGCAACTGTTCTACCCTCAGAGTGCTTCTCTGCTCTGGCCTAACTTTCATGATTTCGCTCCAAGTAACAACACCCATTAGAGAACCATCCTTCTCGACAAGAGCATCGTGGTATCGTGCTTTGAACATTATTTCCAGCGCTTCTGCAAGCGTGTTCTCAGGCTGAACAGCAGCTACTTCAGGGTACATGACATCTTTGACTCTAACGCGGGCCATGGTGGTTGAGACTATGGTTGCTTCGGTTTCTTCTGTTGCACCGATGTAGACGAAGACGCCGATGATTATCAGCCAAGGATTGTATAGAACGCCGACTACAGCCATGACTACGCCTAAGAGTTTGCCGATGAAAGCAGCGTATTTGGTAGCGTCTGAGAATTTTAGTTTCTCTGCAAGGAGCGCTCTGAAGACTCTTCCGCCATCCATGGGAAAGGCTGGGATCATGTTGAAAGCGCCCAGCAGAAGATTGAGGGATGCCAGATCAAACAGCATATTGTTTCCAGTGAGGGTAAGCAACGGCAAAGTAGTCAATCCTGTCGTCATTGCTGTCAAGACGAGCAGAACTGTGCCGATGGCGAAGCTTGTAAGTGGTCCTGCGATAGCCATTCGCCATTCAACGCGCGGGTTTTCAGGTATCTCTTCTATTTCAGATACGCCGCCGATTGGGTAGAGGACGATTTTGCGCACTTTCATCTTGTAGTGTCTTGCAACCAACGAATGGGACAGTTCGTGGAGGACGACGAAGGCGAAGAGGAACAGGTTGAGGATTGGATAGTACAGTTCCGGATATGAAAGGGCGAAGACTGCGGCGATAAGCAGTATGAAAGTTATGTGAACTTCGATGGGAATGCCCCATACTGAACCGATCTTAAAAGAGTACTTCATGAAACACCATTTTAGAAGCTTATTGTTTTTTAGACTTTCGTATTGGCCTGATGTCTTAGTTTGATTCGCTGGATGAAATAAGCTAGGATGACCAAAGACGCCATTATAGTGAACCCGCTTGAAACTGTGATCACGAGCGCACTATCGGTTTCAAGAATGAAGGCCAGCGAAACAGCCGCAGTGAATATGGCGAAGTAGAGGCTTGCGTTGGTTCGTGTGAACTGGGTGAAATTGGTAAGTATGATTTTATGGTATCTGAACAGGATGATGAGCAGTGAAGATAAGACCAAGATTAGACTTACTGCAATGTAGGTGATTCCTGTCCAATAGTCTTCCAACGTGAGCAGTAATCCGATTTCGTCGCTTATGAAACCGCCACCTGCGCCGAAGAGGATGGCTGCGAGGCGGTTTATGCGTTCGTTTTCGTAACTTATGCCTAGCCATCCACCTGCAGCAAGCATGGCTAATCCATACCAGAAGTGATGAATATGGTAGTCTCCACGGATGAGGACAGTGTTGGGATAGAACGTAGTGAACGTTCTAGCGATTGCGAAAGAGGCTATGAAAGAAACCAAAGCCAACGCTGATAGGTTGGGTTTCTCCTTGATTTCTTCTCTAACAGTCATGTTCGGAAGCACGCTCGTATAGTTTCTGTCTTTGCTTGGAAAACACTTAAACATTATTCAATATTAGGCTCTGTTAACTCTTGGGGGTTTGGATGAATGAGTGGTGTTCTCAAAACCGTTTAAACTCCCGAAGACTTAACAAAACTCCCACGTTCTACTCCTTCAAAACATCACAGTGCGCCAAGAATGAAGCCCTCGAAACAATAGCCTTCTAAAGTCCCTTCCATCCCATCGATGGCGGGTCAATGCCCATTTGCCAAAGAAGCGCATTCAGTTCCCCTCTATGATGAACCTCCTCTTCGAATACGTGGACAAGGACATCTTCAGCTGTGATTCTAATAACCTTGCCGTCGTCGCCCGTGACCGTGTACATTTTCCTGAGTCCTTCTGTTGACAATGAGTCAAGATAATCCTGCATTCGTTTCTCAACGTGCGTCATATAGACTCTGACTTCTTCAAAGGTCTTGTATTCATCAAATTCTCTCTCGGAATGAAGGTTTTTCTTTTGCAAGAAATCCAACCAGTAATCTATCGCACCTAGAGTATGGACGAATATGTTTCTGATTGAGTGGAAGCTCGCTTCCCTATTCTTGGTGAACTCATTCCAAGGTAATTTCGTAAAGCTCTCAAAATACTTGTGTCTAACACTTTCATTGTATGTCAAGAGTTCTCCTATGTCAACCATCATTGGCACCCGAGCTACTGACCAACACAATGTTCTTCTGATCCAGCTATAACTTTTGCGCACTCACGATCATTCCTTCGCCTTAGAGGAGAAGGTGACACGCAACGTCGAATAGGGTGATTCGTTCAGCTATCATCAGCGTAGGTTTTGGTTTGGGGGTAAAGTTTTATCCAACCAACCCAACGACTGATTGACTTATGGGAAAATACGTGGTCAGCAGGGCGTATACTGGGTTCAGCACAGATATACAGGTAATAGAATCAAGTCACTATAGGGTAGGTAGATAGGTAGTATCGGAATCGAGTATACGCTCGCATCATAGCGGAAAAGTTATAGCTGAACCGAGCAAAGACTACCTTGATTGGCAATTGATAGGTGGCAATAATGGTTGATATCATACAGACAATATCGATAGCCATAGCGTCTGCGGGTGTTGTGGCTGGAATTGTCTACTATGCCTTTCAAGTTAGGCATCAGACCAAAATCAGACAAACAGACCTCATCATGAGGCTGCATTCACAGGCATGCAACAAGGAGTTTGTAGAAGCATATCAGAAGATTTCGAACCTGAAATTCAATGATTACAACGATTTTGTGGAGAAGTATGGTTCTCTGTATGCCGAAGGACCTGAACAAACAGCAATCATAATGTGTGCTATGTTCATGGAAGGAATAGGCGTTCTTCTGCACAGAAAACTCGTAGATATTGAAGCGATTCGAGAACTCTTTCCTATAGAAAGCGGGTGGAGCAAAATCGGACCCCTACTAATAGGCTATAGAAAACAGCATGGCACACCAGCGACAGATGAATGGTTTGAGTATCTCTACAATGAAGTGAAGAAAAGAAACCAGAAGCTTCTACCAACAGCTTAGGTTTTTGGTTATGGGATCAAGCTTTACCCCAACCGACCACCACCTTTCTTTATATTATGAAGCAGTCGCGTCCCACAGTTATAATATGGTGTTTATTATTTTCATGACTTCATCCGGTACTTGCTCCTTTGTTTTCAGGATAACGCCCGCTGTGTACAAATGCAGATTCTGAAGCCATCATGTTAATATGCTGCTTTTCCATTATGCTGGGCAAGCAAGATTTTTGCCCACGAGATTGTAAAATCGGAATAGCCCGTTTTTGCTTTTGGCATATCTGCTAAGGAGTAGCTAGAGGTGAAAAACATGCAAAATGAAAAAGAAATGCAAGAGGTATTGAGGCAAATAGAAGTCTGGAGAATCCGGGCCATGACGTTCAGAATGCAATGTCAGTAAATTTCTTGTCTTTTTCTGTCCGTCTAAAGCGCACACTTACTGGTCGACCAACGTCCTAATCTTCATCTTCTGACGCGTCGACTATTCGTTGGTTGGGGTAAACTTTCATCCTAGGCAAAGCATCTATTGTGTTGGTTGAAGCTTTTGCTTTCTCTTCTTCATTTCATCGTAGAGATGCTCCCAAAACACGAACATATTGAGGTCGCCAGAATCCTTTCGCATGTCTGCTATCAGTGGCTTAATCTTCTCCCAC
>Ga0315279_10005509_pt1 | contig 16385 bp, 23 predicted proteins | sample YL17G06_20_MG_FD_203694 | JGI IMG/M metagenome (GOLD analysis project Ga0315279, IMG submission 203694) | Sediment microbial communities from Yellowstone Lake, YNP, Wyoming, USA - YL17G06_20 | ecosystem: Environmental > Aquatic > Freshwater > Lake > Sediment | place: USA: Wyoming | collected...
CCCCGGCCGCCGGCGGCCGGGGCCAGTGACGCCGAAGAGAATTTCGCCGTCCTGACGCAGTCGACATTCCTGCGCTATCAGCAGGGGGAAAAGAAGGGGCAGCTCATGGTCCCCGAGGATGACATCCGCGACCTGGCCGCGGTGGTCAAGCGGTCGGTCTATGCCAAAGGGGAGGTGCTCTGCCGCCAGGGCGACAAGGGAAAGAGCTGCTACATAGTGGCCAAGGGACTCATCCGGGGCGACATCATCACCGAGGATAACGGCAAGAAATTTTCGACCGAGTTCGAGGTCGGCCCCGGAGCGATTTTCGGCGAGATGTCCCTCTTTACCGGGATGCCCCGGACCGCCACCGGGGTCGTAGCCGAGGAGGCCGTCCTGCTTAAGATACAGGCGGACGATTTCGGCCCGGTCCTGGCCAAGAATCCCGACCTGGCCGAGGTCATCGCCGACCTGGTCAGCGCCCGCAACGAACAGAACAAGGAATTCCTGCACAAGATCAAGGAATTGTCGGAAAAAGACATCCACGCCGGGACGAACAAGAAATCGATCCTCGAATACCTGAAGAGATTCGTCGGCCTCAAATCTTCATCATAAGGAAGCCGGACGGATTCCCTCCGGTTTGCAAAATCGACGTTCTTATCTTATATTGAGCCCGCCCGACGGGCGCGCCTGTAGCTCAGTATGGATAGAGCAGCGGTTTCCTAAACCGTTGGTCGGGTGTTCGAGTCACCCCAGGCGCGCTTCAATTTTCCCCCTGATAAGCCTGATAAATCAGGTATTTAGGCGAATCGCCGCCTCGGATTCATTTCCGCCCGTTTCCGCCCTTTTACCCCCATTTCCGGTACAAAGTCGACAAAAAGTCGACACTCCTTTTCGACCCGGGAGGGAGCCTGCATCCCCCCAAAAGGGATCGAGTACGGTCGCCGCCTGCATGAGCCATTCCGTTTCCTTGACAAGAGATCGAAGGCTTATTATGTTTGAACCGATGGGAATAAATTTTGATTCCGGGCCTAGGTTAGCTACCAAAGAGCGGGAATTCCCTGCCCGCCTGGCCCGGCTTCTTTTCTTAGGGAATCTGCTGAAGGGAGCCAGAAATGAAACAAGAAATTTTAGACCTTATTGATATTTACGAGAACAAAGAAAAATATCGACAACGCATCTCTGATGCGGCCTGTCCGGAATCGATATCGGACCTTGTCGAAATGTCTAATCTTCGAAGTAAAATCGACTTCGGAAAGGATCGACAACGCGGGGAACTACTAAAGCTGAATGAGATTTTCTTAAAAGAATTAGCAGGGATCAAAAACAGGCTAGGAGAAAAGTTTTTCAAACTTCAAGAAGCGGTATTCCCCGCTCCGCTCTTTGCGCTTCCGAAAGAATTCCCTGCGTATGGGGATGATCTTATATTGCAGAGCGATTTTTCCGAGCCTAAGATTATTGTTCATGATTTAAGAACGCTTGAGGGGCCGAATACGGAATCCCAATCCAGCTACCGGCTCCCCGATACTCCCGAAATATTTCCCGGTGAGCCCGAATTTGAAATTGATTCCGTTAAGGATCCATATTTCGACGGCTTTCCGCTTGAGGTTGTAGTCCTGGGTCAACATGATCCTGACAGGGAATTGGCGAGAAAAAAGGACCCGGATTTTCTATTTTTATGCAAGAAGTTAGTATTTTTTCGCTATACCATGAAATGGTATGAATTTCTTAAAAAATGGCATATTTCCCGCGATTGGAACGGAAACTTGTCTTATCTTCCTGTCCTCCCCGCAGTGATGATTGAAACAGACTATAAGAATCAAAATTTGCCGATTGTGATTCGCCTGGGGGCTTGGGCAACCGAAGACGATTTAAAAAATACATGGTCGAGCGTCAAAAGAATAATGAAAGATGAGCACATAAAAAGGGAGAGCGAGAGTAAGAATATTATTCGAGATTATTCCTGGTATCTGATGAACAAAGATGAAAAAATGTCGCCTGCGAAAATCGCACGTTTTTGGGCCAAGAAGTTCCCGAAGGAACTCGACCTTGAAGTTATCAAGAAGGTCACCAGAGACGAAGAGAACTTTGAAGACGTGCCGCTGGAAGAGCGTTTGGAAGAGGTGCTCTCCGACGACCCGAAGATGGCCGAACTAAGGGGGAGGTTCATTGAGGCTCGCAAGGCCCACATTCGAATCGATTTAAAAGATAACGTGAAAAAGTCGATCAAGAATCTATCCAAAAAAATAAATCGCCTCGATCCCGAAGAATGGGGTAGAAACCGAAAAAGGTTATTGCAAAAGGCCGATCCGCCCACGGCCGGCGCTAAAATTACTCGCTCAAAATAGCCTAAAGGCTACCCCCTAGGGGGGGGGAAATAACAGCCCTCTTTTTTTCCCCACCCTAAAAATCCGCTTTTTTGACCATTCATTAGCACCGGTATATTTTTAGGTTGAAAGTCGATGAACCATAGGGAGACCGAAAGATGGCGATTGAAAGACGATGGTTGACGGCCCTGGAAGCGGGGGAATATTTGAGCCTTCACCCGAAGAGCGTTTATCGCGCTTGCCGGGCTCACCGGATTCCATATTCGAAGGCTCCGGGCGTCGGCGTCCGGATCGACAAGCTCGAACTTGACGCGATGCTCGAACGAATGGGAATCAGCCCGGAGGAATTCGGGAAATCCTTAAAGAGCGAGAAATAACGATGGAACGCCGATGGCTGACGGTCCGGGAAGCCGCGGAATACCTCGGGCTCTCCGTTAAGGGTGCCCATGACATGGCCTCCGCCGGCAAGCTCCCTGCGGCTCGCATCGGAAGGCTTGTTCGGATCGACCGGCAGCGCCTGGAGGCCGATCTTGAGCGTCAAACCCAGGGCGGGCCGGCTGGGATACTGCCGAAAGGCCGGCGCCTGAAATGAGCTCTCAGGATCTTGAACGCGTCCTTTTGGGGACGCTGATACTTCAGCCGAATTTCTTCGAAGGCTGCGAGCTCACCGTTTCTCTTTTTTCAACGCCGCGGCTGAAGAAGGTTTTCGAGCTTGAATCGGAAATCTGGGAGAACGAAAGGCCGGTCGAAATAGATAATCATATTCTTGCCGTGCGGCTTGGCGGGGATGACGCTGCGTCTTTCGTATCGTCGCTTTTAAGCGGTCTTTATCGTATCTCCCTTGAATCGTTCCAGGCCCAGGCGGCAGAGTTGAAGCGGATCAGGCTGCGCACGCGGCTTCTCGGAGATGTCCGGCGAGAGCTCGAGCAGGAGGAAAGAACAGGCGCCGAGAATCCCGAGGCCATCGGAAAAATCCTCGAGGGCGTTCAAGAGCTCGGGCGGTTGAATAAAAGCGGGGGCCCGGAAGATCTGCCGATTCTCGGCAATCTGGGCGATGTCGAACCAGAACCGGTTTCATGGCTTTGGGAGCCCTATTTTCCAGCCAAGCTGATCGGCCTGGGCGGAGACCCGGACAGCGGAAAAACGTGGTTTGCCTTGCAGCTCGCGGCCTGTCTTTCCCGGGGCCTTCCCTGGCCGAACGGTAAGCCCAACCCTATCGTCGCGAGCACCGTCTATCTGAGCGGAGAGGATGAGGCGGCCGACACTCTGAGGCCGAGAATTGATTGGCTCGGCGGAGATCCCCGAAAGATCTCTTATCTTCGCCGGGATTTCCTGGACCTGTCATCCGAGGCGACGGTTTCGGGTCTCGAGGCCGAGATCTCCAAAATAGGGGATTGCCGGCTCCTCGTCCTGGATCCTGCATTCGATTTCACAGGCGGCATTAATCCCAACGCCGTCGAACAGGCACGCGCATTCCTGAGCCCGATCAAGGCGCTCGCCCAGCGCAACTCAATGGCGATTTTGTCGATCATCCATGCGAAAAAGGGCGAAGTCGATCGGGCGATGGATTGGATCGGCGGCAGCAAGTCGGGCTGGGCTGGAAAATTTCGGGCGCTCTTCGGCATTAAGGAAACGAAAGAGGACCGATCCCGAAAGATCTTCTTCAAGATCAAGGCAAACCTGGCGCCCGTCGAACCGCCGCAAATCGCCTTTCGAATCGTCCAGGGCCGGCTCGAATTCGAGGCCAATCCGGCGGAGGTCGACGTTCCCTCTCTGCTCCGGTCAGATCGGTCCGGAGAGGATGGGCTCCAAATCACCGAGGCCGTCAAGTTTCTTCGGGTCATCCTCGCCGACGGCCCGCTCGATCCGCCCGAGGTCTTTAAGCAGGGGACCCAGGCCGGGCTTGCGAGGCGCACGATTGAACGGGCGAAGGCACGTGCGGGAGTCGAATCCTATAAGGATGGCCTCCGATGGCGCTGGTGTTTGTCTAAGGTTGGCGGTCTTCATTCGGGAAAAGGCGAATTCGCCGGGAGAAGGATCTAACATGGCGGTCTTCACAGAAAGAGAGATAAATCATTATATATATTACATATATATATGGCGGCCTTCTTGGCGGTCTTCATGGCGTTCTTCCCTCCATTTGGCAAGGTTGCCAAGTGCGCCAAGTACGCCACTCCGCCAACGTCTCAGGCTTGGCGGCCTTCATTTCGAGGTAGAGGAGGCAGCGGGAAGGCGCCCCCTGACCCCCTCGGTGCTTCCCGCAAGCGGGCCGGGCCAACGGTCAAGAGGACCGCTGGTCACCCCTGGAAAAATCCCCCCGAGTGTCGACTTTCAGTCGTCTCCAAAAAAACATATTCGCGCATCACGAATAAAATCAATCATTTATGGAATTACCGATCCAATCAAAAAAACTCCAAACAAGGTGAAGGACTGGCCGGATCGAGGCCGAAAAGGCGCCGGAAAGGTGATACGGTGAACAGACTGCCGGCCAAAACCACTAGCGGGGCAAATCGTCCGGGGGCCCGCCCTTGAAGGGCTCCGGGCTGTCGTGGACCACGCGGCCGACTGGCTGAATCCGAAGCGGGCCGACTTCGACGCTTCCGTCCGGTCACTACTGCCAAGCCTGGAAGGGAACCATGATTAAAGAAATAGCGACTATCGGGAAAAACGCCGGAGAAGAAATTAAGGTGCAACTAACCGAATTTAAGGGGCATGACCTTTTGGACCTTCGCGTTTGGACCAAACCCGGATCAAAAGAAGGGACCGCCGAAGGGAGGCCGACAAAGAAGGGCCTAACCGTAAGACCGGACATTATCCAGGAGCTTATAGAGGCCCTAACGGAAGCGGGTCGGGTCTATTACGCGGGGGGAAGGAGTATTTAGCATGAGTAACCCATACCTGACGGCCGCTATTCATATCTCCGGGGGTACTGGAGACCGCATTGATTTGGCCTGGACGAACGGCTCAGATGCGCCCTATGATGCTATCCTCGTATATCGAAACGGGGCTCTCCTAACGACCCTCTACGCTCAGGAAACGGAATACCAAGACCCCTCCGTTTCCGTGGGGACGGCCTATGATTACTACATCCTCTGCGGTGTAAGTTACCAGCGATCTAATACGACTAACCCCATAACCCCGCTGTCTCTCCAGGCCCCGACTATCGGGACGGCCGCATTGATTGGCACAACGGTTCGCCCGACGTGGACGGCAAACGGGAGTACGGTAGATTATTGGGAAGTATATAGGGACATTGACGGTAGCGGATATACTTTTATAACAACCCGTTCCCCGGCGCAAACTTCTTATGATGACGGCGCTGTGTCTGGCGGCCAGACGGCCACCTACAAAGTTCGCGGATACATAGACGGGTACGGCTATAGCGACTTCTCCTCCCCAAGTAATTCTGTCACGATGCCGGACCTTGAGGCCCCGACGATTGGGACAACCGACCGCTCCGGGTGGCGAGAGCTTCAAGGTGGGCTAATGGCGACAATAGCGGCCCCCCTCTTTGTCGCGGGGAGGAAAAATGTCTAAGAAACCACGGCTAGGGCGGGACCCCTTCAAGGATGAGGGGCCCTTATCATTCATCGGGGACACTCGCGGAGGCCCGGTCCCAGGCGGTCCGCTTGACCAAACCCGGGCCCGGGCCCCTATGATCATCGGGCAATATCCCATTATCCCCCACGATGTAGTTGACCCCCGTACCTACCATGGGGCATGACCTAGATCGTCCAACACGCGCAGGATAGCGAGTGTGTAGGATGGTCCTGGGGGCAGGGAGGGTAGGGCAGTCAGGGCAACGGGAGACAGACAGGGATAAGCAAAATACCATCAACCCGAAAGACCATACCCATCACCCCCCGGTGAGGGATCGAGACGACATAGAGTGCGCATATGTCCGTCATGGTAAAACGGGCATATACTAACGGGACCCTTGACAAATCCAATTTATTGGATTATGGTAAGTAAGCGGGTAACGGATTACCCAGCGCGATAGTAAGAGGACAACATGGGAAACTCATTTTTCAATCCATTTATGGTTGGGCCAGATTTTGCTAGTGGCGTTAACGACATGATAGATTCAATCCTATATGGGAGGGCCTTGGGTTCTGGCTCCGGCGGGAACGACATGTCCGATTTCTACATGATGCTGAATGGCTTTCAGACGCTGGCGAAAGGCGGTATCGTGAACCGCCCGACCTATGCGCTCATCGGAGAGGAGGGCCCGGAGGCCATCATCCCCCTGAGTAGGGGCGGCCAACAAAATGCTGGAATCGGCGCGGGCGGAGTGGCGCAGACGTTCCAGAATCCCATTGGCGGTGGTCAGGGCGGTCTTTCTCCGCAGACCATGCAATTACTTTTGCGGTGGCTTAATGGTGGATTCGGAATGCCCCGCCGGAGTTATTAGGCCTATATTATCTAGTCTGCTAAAACGCCCAGGGGGATGGGCTCCGGCTTTGATTTAATATCCGGGGGAAATCCATTTATAGGGAATACCAGTAACATCGGTAATATGGGTAATACCCCAAATGGCCCAGGGGCCCCGATAATTACTCTACATGTTCGGACATAATAAGCCAAGGACCCCTAGAGCTACCGGACGGGGCCCTGGGACTCCCCAAGCTGCCGGAGCCCAGGATGCAGGACCACGCAAGAGATATCTCTTAAAGATATATAAGAGATATCAGGACAGCTCCGGTTATTATCCCCTTCAAGATATATCTTAATATTCGGGCATAATGGAGCGGGCGAATAACGACCGGCAAAGATCCTCTACCGTATAGACCAGGTTTCCGTCCTTTTCTCTAAAAAACATCGCTTCTGGAGCGTTTCTAAGGCCCGATCTCTGACCCTGCCCGATTCATCGTACTCGGCGAATTAGCGCCGTCCATGCGCAAATAGACCCATCTCCTGCGCATCCTGGGCCATTTCCAAGCCTGCCCATGCCCGGCCGTGCCTGCCCGGATGCCAAGCCAAAACGCATAGGCCCCGCATATAAGCGGGACCCTAAACGGGCATAATGGACCCCCCAGGCCGGGGGAACTTTGAACGCCCTAAAAAGAGGCTCCGTAGATAGACCTAGAAAAACCGTGAGCTTTGCTTTATAGTGGGGATACTCACGGGTAATAAGCGGGGCGATGTTGACTATGAACATTTATAGTCTGATACTTAGAAGCCTGAAGGGGGAAACATGAAACGCTCTTTAATCCTTGCCGTAATTGTTTGCCTGTGGACTTCCTGCGTCTCCGTTAATGCAACGAGACTCGGGACGGCCCCTTTGCGTCCCGCCGTTTCCGCCAATAAGGTAGCCGTCTATCTGACGGCGGATAGGGTTCCCGGCAAATACGAGGAAGTGGCCTTGCTCAATGCCGGAGGTTCCTCTCGATGGACTACGGAGAGCGAGATGTACGACGTCATGAGAAGTCGGGCCGGTCAATACGGAGCCAACGCCATTATTCTGGATTCCATGAGCGAACCATCGGCGGGAGCAAAAATCGCGGGAAGGATATTCGGGATTTCTACGCGACGTAAAGGGACGGCCATCGCGATATACGTCTATCCGCCAGAAAAATAATGCCCGTCAAAAAGCCGTTCCGGGGGCCCCGATAATACAGGGAAAAACAGGGCGGGGGCTTATTGATAATACAATAAAAAACAATGGCCCCGGGACCGTCCCTTTTCACAGATGAACTGCGGATAATGAGCAGTCCTTTCCTGCGCCCGCTATGCCCCGTTAGTGGAAATGGAATAATATTAGGCCCGAGCTCATGGCCGATAAATTAAGCTGCCCCTATTGCGCAAGCCCCCAGATCCGGCTATGGGAAGCCGTCCAGACGATCCGCATAGTAGAGCGGCCCGGAGGGGGCCCGGGCATTGAGCGAAAAGGCCCCGTCTATCGCTGCCTGGTTTGCGGCCATACGTTCGATGAGGTTGAGGCCGAGGAGGGCCTTGCCGTAGACGACCCAGCCCTCCTCGATTGATTGAGACGGGATTGCCCCGAATGATCGGCCTCACCCGATAGATGACTGAGGGGCCGTTTTTTCTCACCCCTCTTCCAGATCGACGTCCAGTTCATTGACAGGCGCCGGGGTTTGCCATCTAATTAAAAGCGCTATTTTATCTTTGGGGATTGATCGTGAAGATGAACATCCGTCTTTTACTCGCCGTTTCTCCGCCCGTCTTCCTGGGCCCCGTGTTTGCTTCTTGCTCAAGCCCGGAGTCGCCAAAAACGCCAGCGCCGACAGCGCCGGCCAATTGGAACTTGAATATCGCCGCCTCCACAGATAGGGGCTAAAAAATGATCTACGATGATGCCACCCGTCACAGAACGGGGAAAATATCCAAACGATTCGCTTGGGTTATTATCGTAGGGATTTTGCTCGGGGTCTTCTTGGGAAAATGGTATTACGAAACTTCCAGGAGTCTAGTAATACTGCGTCCGCGAGGAAAAGCTGAATTTCAAAGGGGCGCGTTTTTCCACAGGAATATGTTTACCCTTGAATATCTTAGAGGGGAATGGATGTTTTTTAACGACAAGGATATGGGGGGGAATCTTTTATTGCCCTTTGAGTGCTATTACAACGACAAGAGAAGCCTCCGCCTTGAGACCAATGGCAAGGTGTATATGGTGGAAAGAAAGAAAATGACCCGCACGGAACTGCGCATCGTCAACGGAGAATGGTCCTACGACGCCACGGACCATTGGCAATCAATCTTCGACCTAGACGAAAGAGAATGATAATTGTTCCGTCACGATTCCGCATCTTTATCGCTTGGGATCGAACGGGCGAATTTCAAGCCGTTTATCGCCGCCACTGTCGCCAAGCTCCCGAAGGGCTGAAATAGGGCGTGAGAAATAGGGGGTGGGGATGAAAACTATATTCTCTATCGTGCTGCTAATCGTATGGAGTTCAGTGGCAAGTTTTCTTTCCGTCTATATTCTGAATATCGCTGGTCTTCCGGGCGCCTTGTTGGCGTCGGCTGGCAACCGCGACAAGCGAAGAAAAGGACAGTATAACTTTGGAACAATCATTTCTGTGCTTGGTCAATCATACGTTTATCTTGCCTTCGTCGCTTTTATCGTGAATTGGACGAGGCTTGCCGCAAGACGAGATGATGTCGTCGGGTTCCCGCTTTGGCCGTTCGCGTTCCTTGCTGTTCTTTTCCCAATCACACGATCTTTAGCGCGAGCAAGGCAAGAAGCAAAGGAAGATGGATATACTAATGCGCAGGTTGAAGCGCTGGAGTTTACGCAATCCTTTTCACTGATAGGATTCTTCGTATTTATCTTCTGGCCGATGGTCATGAAGGCGGCTTGGGGCTGGGTTCCGTATATGAAATAGTTAATCTATTTTCTGACGCTTCCGTCGGCCGGAAACGTCGGAGGGATTGATTCTGGCCGCTATCCGCCGCGGCCGCCTGGCCGATCAGCGCTCTCCCTGGCCCGTTTTCCTTGCAGCTCGGATCTGGCTTCTTACAGGTCAAATTGAAGGTAACAAAAGGACAGTTTGACTTTTAGAGGCCGGGGAAGGCCCGGAGACCGAAGAGGACGGCGGGCCTTCCTTTCGATTAGGGGGACGGGCTAAGCCCGAGCTCTTAGGCCTCATAGACCTAGACGGCGGGCGGGCGTTCATAGATCGAGGCGCGGGCGGGGATAGAGCCCGGATCATCGTTGCTAATGAACGATAACGGCCGCGGGGGTAGACGGGCATGATCGCGCCCCCCTTGGCTATCGGATCAGCCCTTTAAGAGTTCGAAATAATCGGCTCGCGAAAGTCCGGCCGTCCGGAGAAGATTCTTGATATGAAAGACGGGGACATCCTTGCCTTTCTGAATGACCAGGGGCCGGTCGACGCCGGGCTTCGTCATTATGATATGGCTTCCGGTCTGATGATCGACCTTGAAGCCGGATTTGCTGAAGACCTTGATGAGGGCCTGATAATGCTGAGGGGTCAGGCGAGACATTGGGCCAACTGTAAATTCAGGGCGCCGGGGAGGCGGACGCTGATCTGGTTCTTGACGTCGCCGCGGGCAGGGGCCTTCGCGGACTGGACGCTCTTCAAGAACCCCGAATCCTTTAGCACGCGTTCGAGGGTTCCACGTCTGTAACAGTCCACGATGAAGAGCCTGACGGCCTCAGAAAGCATGGCGCGGGCCTCTTCGCGGGTTTTGCCGAATGCGCTGACGTCAAGGATCGGGCACCAGGAGGAATAGACGGCTCCCTCTTTTTTCACCGCGATGGGCAGGTTGACGGAGAAGGTGACGGTCTCGCTCATGGCGCCTCTTTTTACGTTGGCAGATATTTTATAAGGCATCGAGCCTCCTTTGTCAAACCGGCCGATCCGGGGCTGCTTCATTTTTTTCCCTTTATAGAAGGCTTCACCAGGTGCGCCTCGAGATAGGCGTCGATCTCGATTTTCCGAAATAACACGCGGCGTTCGAGCTTGATATAGGGGAAGGCACAGGACTTCATTAATCGGCTCATGGTCGCGGAGGATATCCGTAAATATTCTATGACCTCCAGGCGGGTCATCAGATCTTTTTCTTTCATTTTCTCCATTCTAGCACTTGAAGAAAATAAATCAAGATTGTCCTTGACAACCAATGATAACTAATGATATGTTATGAACATGACAAGCGCTAAACAGGAGCAACCAATGAGCGAATATCTGACGGCTGGCGAGGCGATGCAGGAATTGAAGATCTGCCGCAACACCCTAAATAAGCACATCCGATCCGGGCGGCTCATGGCCTATCGCGTCGGCCGCTTGGTTCGGATCACCCGCGGGGATCTGGAAAAATTCGTCAAACAAAGCCGTAGCAATTGTCGCCGGCGATCCCGGCGTCAAAATTAATCCAATGGAGGAGGAGACCATGAGCAAACAGGAACGGGATGCGAAGGGGCGTTTTCTGGAGAGCAATCACCGGGAAATCGCCGCGCGGATTCAGGCGGACAACGAAAAGGCCCAGAAGATCGTCAAGGCGTGCGACGCTCTCGGGGTCAAGGCGGAGGACCTGGGCGTCAAACAATTGGAGAGTGGAAACTGGCGCATCGACTACCGGGGGATCGGGGCGCTTAGCGGTCTCGCCTGGGGGCTTACGGTTGCCCTCGAAAAAACGCCTGAAGAGATCCGCGATCTTCTGAAGGTCACCGCCGACGCCTTGGGCTGGTTGAAAGGCACGGAGCCCGAGACGAAGGCGGCTGAGCCCAAGTCCGCTGGCGCCCGCGCATCGGCCTGAGCATTATTTCTCGGGAGGAGAGAGGACCATGAGCAGGATCAAACCGAAAAAGGACCGGAACATATTCTCGAAGGACGGAGAATGGTTTCTCGATTTCACGTTCAAGGGAAAGCGGATCCGTCAATTCGGAGGCGCGACCAAGGAGGCGGCCCGGAACGCCCTGGCCAAGATCCGCGTTGAACGGCTGGAAGAGAAGCTCGGGCTCCGGCCGGCGGAGGCCCCGGCGCCCATCCCCTTCGAAGCCTTCGCGGACGAATTCCTCGAGGTCTATTCGAAGCAAAACAAGCGGTCCTGGAAGCGCGACGAGATCCTACTCAATAACTTGAAGCGGCATTTCAAGGGGTCCTCTCTCCAGACGATCGGGCCCGAACAGGTCGAGCTCTTCAAGGCGCAGCGGAAAATGGAAATGGTCGAACACTTCAAGGCCACGAAGAAAACCCAGGTGAAGCCGGCCACGATCAACCGGGAGCTCACGTGCCTCAAGACGCTCTTCAACAAGGCGGTCGAATGGGGGAGGATCGAATCGAGCCCGATCCGTCTAGTCAAGAAATTCAAGGAACCCCCGGCCAAGGAGCGGATCTTGACCGCTGCCGAGGCTCAGAGGCTTATCGAAAGCGCGTCTAAGGCAATCCGGCCCGTCCTCATCGTCGCCCTCCATACGGGCATGAGGCGGGGCGAAATCCTCGGCCTGAAATGGGGGAATGTCGACCTGGCCCGCGGCTATATCTTCATCGAGGATTCGAAGAGCGGCCGCTCCCGGAAGGTTCCCATGACTCCGGCCGTGCTCGAGGCGCTGCGGGCCCTGCCGCGCGATTCGGAATACGTCTTCTACAATCCTGAGACCAAAAACCATATCCAGGATATCAAGAACGCATTCAAGAAGGCCTGCCGACTGTCCAAGAAGGATCCGGAGGACGAGAAGGACCCCGGCATTGAGGGGCTCCGCTTTCACGATCTCCGGCACACCGCGGCCAGCAAGATGATCGAGGCCGGCGTCGACCTAGTCACGGTTTCGAGGATCCTGGGGCATGCCTCGATTCAGATGACGATGCGCTACGCTCACCCGACGCCCGACAACATGAAGCTGGCCGTTAATCGCCTGGCCGAGATCCTCGATCCGAGCAATCAAAAAGTCGTCACCGTGCCGGCGCCGGCGCCGCTCAAGGCTGCCGTCCGAGATAATTAAGGCGGCCAACATGACAAAAAGTCGACACGCGGGCTCTCTTTCCAGGGGAAACCGCGACTTTCCTAAACCGTTGGTCGGGTGTTCGAGTCACCCCAGGCGCGCACTTCTAATCCCGATGCTTGGCCTGGGCGACCAGAATCCGGCCCAGCCGCTTGTGCCCGGCTTTCAGATACCAGCGGGCCCACCAGGCAGTCAGATCGCCCGCCGTCCAGGTCTCAAAATGTTCGTGCAGTTCGGCCAGGGCCTTCTCGGCGGCTTCGTCGAATTGTTGCGCTTGCGCTTCATCGAAGGGCATCGTCCTCTCCTCAAAATACATAACCGAGCCGTACGGCCAGGCGTGTCCCCCCAAGGTCCGCCGAGATGGCCGCCGGCTTCACTTTAATAGACGTATAATCCCCGGCGAAATCTATCAACAGCCCGGCGATGATCGGAATATAGAAGCCGGCTTGTCCGATGATGCCGACGTCCGTCCTCTGGGCCAATCCGATGACATTGCTCTCTCGGTAGGCGCAGGCGGCCGCCCCCGCCCCGGCATATAAGCGCAGCGGTCCGGCCTTGGCCCGCAGTTTCAACCCGCCGCCGAATGTGGCCAGACGCATCGTTGTCGATTCTCCGGTGACAGGCAAGCGGCCATTTTTTTTATAGCCGTTTCCGAAGGCCCAGAGATCCAGGAAGGACACGAGCTTGATGTTCGCTTCAACGCTCCAGCCGGCGCCGTTTCCATAGATCTTCTTGAGCGACGATTCGGCCGGATAAAAATAGGCGGCGCCTGCTTTGATCGAGAAAACGTCCTTCGGAGCCGCCCAGGCGGAACCAACGGCCCAGGCCGCCAGCAGGGTGGTTAGGAATACGGGTTTCCTGATCATGGGGCTTTTACCTGGAGTGAGGCACCGTCGCCCGGCCGGCCGGCCGTGTCGACGGCCTTGACGAGATAGGTGTACGTCAAAGCCTTTTTCACGTTTTTGTCCATGGCCGAAAACGTCTGGGCGTCGAATTCGCCGATAAGCGTCCAGACCGCGCCGTCCTGCCGGTACAGGCGATAACCCTGGATGTCGCGGTTGTCGGGATGGGCTTCCCAGCCCAGGACGTTGATATATTGTTCGAGGAGCGTCGAGCTGTTGTTCTTTTTGGTTCCCACAAACTTGCGCGGCGCGTGGGGGATCAAGACGACGCCGATCTGGTCTTCGGCCGTCTGGCCGATCGTGTCATAAGCGACCGCTTTCAGCGGATACGAACCGTTCAGAACGGCCGACGTGTCCCAGGTCGTCTGATAGGGAGAAGCGGTCACCCGGGCCAGAAGGGAGGAGTTGACGAAAAATTCGACGCGGCTGACGCCCTGGTCGTCGGAGGCCGCGGCCGTAAAGAGGACGAGTCCCGAGACGAGCGCCCCGGCGGCGGGAGCGGTGATCGATACCGTCGGCGGCCGGTCGGAGCCTCCTCCGCCGCCGGACGGAGCGCCGTACATCGAGTAGAACCCGGCCCGGGCGTCGGCGTCGATCGAGCGCTGGATCCCGCCATAATAAGCCTGCATGATGCCCGAGCTGCTGTGGTCCAGGCCGACCACGTGGCCCATTTCGTGCAAGGCGACGGTCTGGACGTCATAATCCCCGCCGCTCACGGACCAACTCTGGGCATCATTGAAGACGATGTCGTTTTCGAGGATCGTACCGCCGCTGTACCATGTGTAGGTCGTGGCCAGGGTCGATGAAGCGCCCTGATCCAGCCAGTTGATCGTGTTGGCGCCGTCGCGATGGTAACCGACGATCGTCGTCGAACCTTGGTACGTCATGCGGAACCCGGACGGATTGAGACCGCTCCAGGACGAGGCCGCATTGAGGACGGCCGTGAGCTGGCCGCTGACCTGGGCCGAGGCCGTGTTCACGGCGAAGCCCATGTTCGTTCCCGTCGGCCATTTCTCGCCCATCAGGACATAAGCGGAGGCTGCGCCGGCGACCAGGACGAAACCGGCCAGGAGCATGCGGACGCGGCGCCTGTTCATGGCCTCCTCCGCGCCATGGAAGTCGAACGGAGCAGGGCCCGGATCCGCGCCTTCAAGACCTCAACGGGTAATGAGACGTCGTTGGAATCGTCCGCGGCGAGAAGCCGGTATCCCGTTTTTTGGGCGAGGCCGTCCGCGCCGACCGAATATTTCCCTTGGGCTTTTTCCAGGATCTCATAGACGGGTTCGGCGCTCGTCAAGACCAGGACCGAATTGGCCGGGCAAAAGCGGGCAGGCAGGCGCTTGAGGAAAACCAGCACCGTCTCGCCCGGCGTGAACGAGGGTTCATCCGATACCGCCAGCCCGAGATCGCCGACCTGGCCCCCCCGCGTCTGGACGGCGATCCTCCGCGAGGACGCCCGCCCCTTGATTGACTCCTCCACTTCGATGGAAGCCAGGGTGACGATCAGGCTGTTGTCCAGGCTCCAAGACGAACGCACCTGGGTCACGCGGCCGACGAGGATCATCTCCGCCCCGGCGACGAGATCGGCGAGCGGAGCCTTGATCATCAGCGCGGCGGCCGGCAAGCCGAGGCAGGCGAACCCGAGCGCGGCCGCGACGAGACGGAGTCTCGTCCCGCGTCGCCGGTTTCGCCCGGAAGGCGAGGGAAAGCGGAAAAGCGTCATGGGTTCACCTGTTCCCGCATCAATGGAGGTCGGGGAGATCGTATTCGCCCAGCCGCAGGGGGTAGCGGCCGTATTGGCGGACGAGTCTTACCAGGTATTCATAGTTAGCTGCCGAGACATTGGCCGGGACGGAGTGGTCGGATTGGACGATATAGCCGCCGCCCTTGGCCGCGTTGAGCTTGGTCAGGACCATGCGCTTGATGTCGTCCCGCGTCCCCTCGGCCCAGGTGACGACGTCCATGTTGCCGCAGAAAGCCAGGGCGTGGCCGTAGCGGCGGCGCAGGGCGACGACGTCCAGGCCGGCCTTGGCCTCGAGCGGGTTGTAGGCGTCGATTCCCGCCTCAATGAAATCGCCGAAGATCCGCGAGACATTGCCGCAGCCGTGGTAGATGACGGGCAGGCCGTGGGCATGGCATTCGTCGACGATGGCCCGGACAACCGGCTTGAAGTGGCGACGCCAGTATTCGGGGGAGAAAAAGAGGTCCTTGCGGTAGGCCACGTCGCCCCAGATGACCATGCCGTCGAGCCGGCCGCCGGCCGCGGCGATCTGGGCCTTGGTCAGGCCCACGGCGAACTCGCCGATGCGGCGGACGAATTCGCCGATCTCGTCGGGGTAGAGGCCGATCCAGAGCATGACGGCCTCCGATCCGATGATGCGCCAGAGCATCTCCTGGGCTTCGCAAACGCTTCCATACACGGGAAAATCTCCATGCAGCGAGCGGACGGATTCGAGCCAGGCCGGCGAGTTGCGGGCAAAGCCGTCGCCCACGCCGGCGATCTGGTTGTCGCCGGGGCTGAAGAAGCGCCGGTCGTCGGCCGGATCGTCGAAGCGGAAAGCGGCCATCTTTTCGGGGGTGTCGGTTTCGAAGCGGCGGAAGGATGGCATCGGGTCGGCGAACTGTTTGCGGATGACGGCCTCGAAACCGGTCCGGACGACGATATGATCACTTGTCTCTTCGAGGACGTCAAACGGCCTGATGTGCGGGTCCATGTTGGGGACGGTGACGATCCAGTCTAGATCGTAG
>Ga0315279_10005510_pt1 | contig 16381 bp, 9 predicted proteins | sample YL17G06_20_MG_FD_203694 | JGI IMG/M metagenome (GOLD analysis project Ga0315279, IMG submission 203694) | Sediment microbial communities from Yellowstone Lake, YNP, Wyoming, USA - YL17G06_20 | ecosystem: Environmental > Aquatic > Freshwater > Lake > Sediment | place: USA: Wyoming | collected...
CACCAACATGGAGTCGAGGATCAGCCCGATCAGGCCCCCCCAGCCGTAAGCGCTAAGCAGGTAGACGAAGTCGAAAGCCCGGTCGAGGAAGTTGTCTCTGCGCCAATTGTCGATGGGCTCGATGCCGCCGGCCGTGTCGACGACGATCGTCAGGCACGCGCTCGACGTCCGCACCAGCCACATGAACCCGAGCACGAGCGTCAGCCCGCCCAAGAAGATCTGTAGAAACATCATCTGCCCCTCGTTAAGCGTCAGAAAGTAGCTCATCCCATCGATCAACGCGATCAGCGTGCCGAAGGCGGTCAGCCCCAACCAGCAGGGCAAAGACGAAAACCGAAACGGGAAGTCGAAGACCCCTCTGACGAACGGCCACGGCGGCAGGGGCGCCGCCTCGCGCCGGTGCAAAAAGCCCTCCCCACGCTCCTCGGTCTCCTCCTCGGAAAGCCGCCGCAGCGGCTCCCCGCGCACCACCGGCGCAAAACCGCTGATCAGCACCGGCGGCGCCTCGATCGCAGCGCCCGACGCCCGATATGGCTCCACCGCCTCATCCTGCCCGCGCACCGGCCGAATCGCTGCCGGCGCATCAGGAATGGCGAACGTGGTAAGACAATCCGGGCAGCGGGTCTCGTGGCCCGCCTCTTCCCGCGTCGCCTGGAGGTGCGTGGAGCATACCGGGCAAACATAGCGGAAATGCTCGCGGAGCGCCGCGGATCCCGGATCGGGCTGGTCCGTGCTGCCCAGCCCGTACTCGCCCGCCTTGGTCACGTCCGGCCGATCCAAGTCGAGGACCTCGGCCGGCGCGGGCACGCGAGTCGTCATCCCGCAGTCCGGACACACCAGGTCCTGGCCGACCTGCTCTTCGGTGGCCAACATGCGAGTGCGGCACGCCACGCAAATCACCCGGATGTACTTCCCGTAGACCGTCTTTGCGGTCGGCGGCGGCTGGTCCGACCCTTCCAAGACGTTGTAGATCTCCGCGGCGGCCGCCCTGGGCTTCTCTGCCGCGGGCCTGCGCACGGACGCCGCAGGGCGAACGACCGTGGCCGTGCCGCAGTCGGGACAGATCAGGTTCTGACCCACTTGCTCCGGCGTGGCATACATCCGCGTGTGGCACAGGCCGCAGACCACCGGGATGTAGGTCTCCGGCGCGGCGTCGGACTGGCGTGCGGCCTCCGCTTCGGCCGCACGCAAAGGATACTCTTCGGCCTTGATCTCCTCGCGGCTTTCCCGCGGAACGGTCTGGGAAGCATGGCACCAGGGGCACCGCATCGGGCTTCCGGCCTGGCTCCGGCGGGCCTCGATCGGCTGCATGCAGTTGCCGCAGGCGAATCGGATTCTGCTTCGCGTCTTGGCCACGATACGGCTGGGCTGCGTTGGGCTACGACCCCACCGCTTCATGATACCGCGCCCGGAGCGTCTCTCCCACCTTCGGCAGCGACTTGGAAAAACGCTGGACCAGCCTGCCCAGCCCGTCCCAATCGCCCGCCTCGAAGCGGAACGTCAGCGCCGGCTCCGTCACCGACCCGCGCACTAGCGCCCAGCCGTCGGGAAAGCTCACGCGCACGCCGTCGATCTCCGTTTGCGGATACTCGCGCCATGCCCGGCGCACGCGGTCCAGCACCGCCGGCTGCTCGGACGCCTCCATGGGGACGCGGAGGTCGGGCGTCATGAAGACCTTGGGGCACGCCAGGCGCAGCTCGGAGACGCTCTTGCCGGCCCAGTGCGCCAGATGGGAGATCATCCAGCAGGCGGCAAACAGCCCGTCGTCCCCGCCGGCCAGGTCCCGGAAGAAATAGTGGCCGCTGACTTCCGCGCCGAAGCGGGCCTTGGATTCCAACATGCGGCTGCGGATAAAGGCATGTCCGCTCCGTTCCGCCAGCGGCTCGGCCCCGAAGCCCACGGCCGCCTCGGGAATGCGGTCCGAAAACTTCACGTCGTAAACGAACCGCTCGCCCGGCAGGCCCGGCGCCAGGCTCTGCAGCAAGACCCAGGTGGCCTCCTCCGCCGAAAACAAGCCCCCTTCGTTGTCCACAAACGCCACCCGGTCGCCGTCGCCGTCAAACGCTATCCCCAGGCACGCCCGCTGGCGGTACACCGCCTCGCAAAGGGCTTCGAGCCGCTCGGGCTTCGAGCAGTCCGGGCTGTGGCCGTTGAAGACGCCGTTGGGCGTGTCGTGGATCGCAGAGAAGAGGGATCGCGGGAAGATCGCCTGAAGATAGCGCCGCGCCCGGCACGACCAGGCCCCGTGCATCGTGTCGAGCACGATGGGCCGGGCCAGCGGCGGCGTATCCATCCAGACCTCTTGAAGCCACGCGACGTAGTCGAAGCTCACGTCGAGCATGCGAGGCTCGATCCGCAGCCGCCGCCGGGACTTGGCCGCAGCCCGCTCCAGGGAGCGGACGTCCTCCTCGGTGGGCGGGGACTCGCCGACCATCCATTTCAGCCCGTTGACCTCGGCCGGATTGTGCGAGGCAGTGACGATTGCGCACCCGGCGGCCGCGAGCCTCTGCTTGGCGTAGTAGATCATCGGCGTGGGCAGCGTGCCGAGGTCCACCACGCCCACGCCCGCCTCGCAAAGCCCGTCGATCAAGGCCGCAAGGAACTCCGACGTGGACGCGCGCACGTCGCCGCCCACCACGAACTTGGCTCCGGCCTTCACCTGCTGCCCCAAGGTCCGGCCCCACCGGCGATAGAGCTCCGGGCTCAACTCGCGCGCGGCGCAACCGCGGATGTCGCACGGCTTGTAGATGCTCATGTTGCGGATGGCCTCGGGGATTCCCCTATGTATCGTACCACCGGCGGCTAGTAGTCCGACACACTTCAGCCGTCGGGTGGCGGTCAGTGCCCGGCTTCGCACGAACTGGACATACCCAATCTTCCAGGGGTTATCACCAGGCCCGCTGTAGGGGTCACACCGGCCGTAAGCTTGCGCTGGCCCCAAGGGCTCACCCGAGGCAGGACTCCGCTGGACCGCGCCATTAGATCACGGCCCGCGGAGCTGCAGCCGGGCGTTGAGGACCTTGCGGATCCGCGTGCCGGTTTCCTTCAGGTGGGCCTGGGTGTAGGGATCGAGCTTGGCCTTGCCCAGGATCGCGGCATTGATGCGGGCCTCGATCCCCTCAAGCTGCACGTAAGCCAGGGTCTTGCAGTCCTCCGGGGCAAGGGTGTTGCCCATCGCCATGTCGGCCAGGCGCTCCACGTAGCGGCGCTGCAGGTCGCGGCGCAAGGGGCTGATGGCCGGCTTGCGGGCGGTGAACTCGCCTTGCTGGAGCTTCTCCAGCTCGCGGAACACGGCCGTCGTCAGCCCGGACAAAAGCTCCACGGCGGTGAAGGCGTCCTGGTCCGGCGGGACCTTCAGCTCCGAATCGGTCAGGCGCGCGAGGGTCCAGGAGGAGAGAAGCTGCGACAGGATGCGGTCCTGGAAGCCGAGCATCACCTCGCGCACGGGGAAGTCCAGGCGCTCCGTCTCCCGGATCCCCCAGTGCGACCAGCGCGTCGGCAGGAGCATGTTGTACATCTCCGGCGGGAACTCGAATGCCTTCTCGCCGAAGACCTGCTCCTGGAGGAACGTCAGGGCCTCGCGCTGCTTGGCGGGCTCGACGATCACCAGCGGCGGCTTGGCCCCGGGATCGCCCTTGTGGCTGCGGGTGACGTAGAGGCCGCCGATCATGCGCGAGGCGGTCTGCGTGGCCCGCGCTTGCAGGCTCAAGAGCATCGAGAAGGCCCGGCGGGCCCGCTGGTAGCCCTCGCCCGGCTCGGTCATGCGGTCAACCAGTCCGGGGATGAGCTGGGCGACCAGGTCGCGCCGCGATTTGGCGTAGGCCACGGGGTCCTTGCCCAGGTCCCAGAGATTGACCAGCGGGTCGGGGTCGATGAAGCGGGCATCGTCGTCGGTGGCATAGACCAGGGCGGGCTCGGCCGAGCGGGCGGCGATCTTCTTCAGCTCGCCGACCTCACCTTCGGTTCCGCCGGGGAGCGGCTTGTAGCCGTACTCGATGGCCCAATAGTCGTAGGGGCCGAGCGTGGCACTGAAGTAGTCTCCCTGTTTCTGACCCTTGGGCACGATGTTGATCGGCAGGTAGTCCATGACCGAGCCTGCGAGACTCTGGCCGGCGCGTCCGGGGGCGTTGATCTCGTCGAGCGAGTAGACGGTGCTGGCCTTGAAGTTGTGGCGCAGGCCGAGGGTGTGCCCCACCTCATGTGCGGCAAGCTCTTTGATGGCCTGCATCACCATCTTCTTGAACTCCTCGCGGCTTAGCGGCTTGGCCCCGGCCTCAGCGGCCGCGGCGCCCAGCGCCAACTGGAGCCCCAAGCCCTCGGTCAACTGGCAGACGCAGCGGCGGGGGCTCTCGCCGAAGACGCCCTGACGATGGAGTTCCTGCGCGAACACCGACTCGGCCGACGCGTTTGCGTCCGCCGTCGCCGGCAGGCGCTCCTTCGCGCGGAGGAAGTCCCACTGGTCCTTCCAGGAGCTGAGGAAGTCGGAGTCGAAGATCAGGTCGGCGTCGAGGATCTCGCCGGTCAGCGGATTGACCCGCGAAGGCCCGCGGGCGAAACCGGCTCCCGCGGTGATCCAGCGCAGGGTGTTGTAGTTGATGTCTTCGGGGTCCCAGTCGGCGTCGTCGGGCTGCTGGCGGACCTCGATGGCGTTGGCGAACCCCGCCTTCTCAAAGGCCTTGTTCCATTCCAGGACGCCCTCCCGCATCGGCTTGCGGAGCTCGAACGGGATCGTCTTTTCCAGCCAGAAGACGATCGGGCGCCGGGGCGGGGAGAGATCCGCGGAGGCTTCTGCCTTGCGCAGGTCCCAACGGTTGGCGTACCGCACGAACCGGTCCGCATCGTACTTCTTCGAGTAGTCCTTGATAACCGTGAGGAAATAGCCCACGCGGTCGTCGGCCATGCGCGGCTGATAGCCGGTCTGCGGCAAGAGGCTGATCGAGTAGTGGACGTTGATCGTCACGCCGCGGCTGTCGGCCACGCTGTCCAGCCGTATGATCCCGCTGGAAGCGTACGTGGCGGCGACCTGGATCTCCACGTTGTTCGCGAAGCCCTTGACCGATGCCCACGTGGACCGGTCCCGCGCAAACGCGAAACCCGGCAGGACGCGGGAAATCTGGGGCAGGTCGCTCATGAAGACCGGCGACAGGTCCACCACGAACCCGCCCGAGGGACTCTGAGAAATCACCGGCAGGCTGAAGAGCACGCTGTCGGTATAGGCCAGGCGCACGGCCTTCTCTTCCGGGCTGCCCTTGGCGGCGGTGAAGCGGACGTTGCGCCGAACGACCTGGATTTTGTCCTCCACCTTGCGGAACTGCCAGAGCCAGTCGTCGCCGTCGAAGTCCCAAGTCATCCCGCCCAGCACGGGACTCTCGCCGATGCCGCGGGCGATCGAGATCAGGATGATGAAGTCCCGGTCGAGCACGTTGGGAGTGAAATCGGCCAGGAGACGGTCGTCCTTGCGATAGAGGCGGATGAGCCCTTCAATCGGCTTGGCGTCCTTCATCAGGTCGGCAAAGGGCACTTGGCCGGGCTTGCCCGGCGGAGCGGCCGGCGGGCGCGGACCTTCGGGGGCCTTGGCGGCGGGCTGATCGGCCGGCTGTGTGGCAGGGGCTTTGGCGTCCTGCTGTTTTGCCGGGGGTTGTTTTTCCTTGGGAGGGTCCTGGCCCCATGCGCTGCGGGTCGCCACGGCAAGTGCTGCCCAGGCGAGTGCCAAGATCATCAGGCTGGAAGGACGACGAATCGTACGCCCATCAATGCTGTTGCTCATTGCGCTGTCTTTCTGGACTGGAATGGGGCAGAATGGAAGTGCTGCGGGAAGAAGGTCGGCCGCCTAAAGGCGGGACTACGAACGGGTAGCCCGTTGAGCGGCGCGGCCCTCAATCTCGACAAATATACCCCATTTTGCCCAGCCGACTAGCCGGAGGGAAGCCCCCTATCCAACCAGAGTACGCGATACACGACTCCGGCCGCCTCCGCGAACCGAACCCCGCTATAGGTGGTGGGCGTAGAAGACCTTGGCCGGGCCCGCGGCTCCCCCGCCGAACGCGGGGTACGAGGCCGCGGTAACGTATCTCCTGGGCGGGGAGCGGTATCCATACCTGATGAATGCCCGTTTCACGCCTATTCCGACTTCCGGATTCCCACTTCCGACCTCTCTCCCCAAGGACCGGTCCATGAGGTCCCGTTTTGATCTTCGCTTGATGCTACCGGCGGTCGGTGTGTTGGCCATATCGCTGGCAGCCGCACCCGCTTGGGCCCAGTTCGCCGGCAAGCGGAGCGGCGGTTTCGGCCGGGGCGGCAACGTCCCCATCACGGTCTCCGCCCAGTTTGCAGCCGCCAAAGACGGCAAGCCGGACCGGCTGTTCGTCACGGCCGTGATCCAGCAGGGCTGGCACATCTACGCCACCACGCAGCAGCCCCCGCCCATAAAGACGGTGATCGAACTTGCCCCCTCCAAGGCATTCTGGCTGCTGGCCGATTTCCGCGCCCACCCGGCGCCGGAGACCATTCAGGAGGAGGCCTTCCCGGAGGTCAAGTCGGAAATCCACGAAGGGACCGTGGTCTGGTACGCCCCGATTTCGATAGCCGCCGGCGTGGACCCCCGCACCGTGAAGATCGACGGCAAGCTCAAGGTCCAGCTCTGCGACGCCGGGAGCTGCCAATTGCAGGAGCCTTCGTTTACCGCCGGTCTCGGGCCGGGGATCGACGTGCCCCAGACAACGGCGCCCGCCGCCGCGGGCGCCCCCTCCAGCCCGCGGTTCAATCCCGAAGCGATCAAAAAGCACCTCGCCGGGGAGGACGAAGGGACTTCGCTTTGGCTGCACCTGGCCCTCGGCTTCGTCGGCGGGATCCTCTTGAACCTGATGCCTTGCGTCTTGCCCGTGATCGGGCTGAAGATCCTGTCGTTCGTCGAGCAATCGGGCCACGACCGCAAGACGGCTTTGCTGCTGAACGTGTGGTACTCGCTGGGCATGTTGGCGGTCTTTTGGGTCTTGGCCGGCCTGGCCATCGGGCTGAATTTGGGATGGGGCGGGTTGTTTCAGCACCCGGCCTTCAACGTCTTCATGGCCGCGCTGGTCTTCGCCATGGCGCTGGCGTTCTTGGGGGTCTGGGAGTTTCCGGTCCCTGGCTTTGTCGGGCGAGGCGCGGCCGTGGAATTGGCCGGACGCGAGGGCGCCTTGGGGGCCTTTCTCAAGGGCGTGATTACGACCGTGCTGGCAACGCCCTGCACGGGGCCGTTCATGGGGGCCGCCCTGGGCTGGGCAGTGCGTCAACCGCCGCCCATCGTACTGGCCGTCTTCACCAGCGTGGGCCTCGGCATGGCCAGCCCTTATCTGCTCATCGGCGCGTTTCCCAGGCTCATCCGGTTCATGCCCAAGCCCGGACCTTGGATGGACACCTTCAAGCAGCTCATGGGCTTTGTCCTTTTGGGCACGGTCGTGTTCATCTTCACGTTCATGGAGACGCGGTACGTGGTGCCGACCGTGGGCCTGCTTTTCGGCCTCTGGTTGGCCTGCTGGTGGCTGGCCCGGACGCCGCCGACGGCCGAGTTCTGGGCGAAGTTCCGGGCATGGCTGGAGGCCGCGGCGATTGTGGGGGTGGCCTGGCTCTTGCTCTTCTTTGTCAAGTTCGGCCACCAGTTGCCGTGGCAGCCGTTCACAAGCCGCGCGGCCCTCGATCGCCTCGTGGCCTCGGGCAATACGGTGCTGGTGGACTTCACTGCCGACTGGTGCGCCACCTGCAAGACGCTGGAAGCGTTCTGCCTCAACACCCGCAAAGTGCGGGAACTGGTCGAGCGAAACGGCGTCGTCACGCTCAAGGCCGACTGGACCCGTGGGGATCCCGAGGTGACCGCCATGCTGGACCGTCTGGGTTCCAACGGCGTGCCGGTGGTGGCGATCTTTCCGGCTGGGCGCCCCGACGAGCACATGGCCTTCATCGATGGCTACACCCAGGCCAAGGTGCTCGACGCCCTCGAAAAGGCCGGGCCGTCCAAACCGTCCGCGCCGCCCGCCAAGACGTCCCCGGTGCGCTCGCTGTAAGAATCGGTAGTAGTCCGACGGACCTGATTTGACGGGTGCCATGGCGACGCTCGCGTCGCCATGCAGCCACACGACATGCCCACGACAAGCGTGGGCATGGCACCCAACGCCTTCTTCCGAGCCACGAACTCACGCACTTCCTCGGACCCCAACATGGCTCCAGGGCAGGGGGTATTCGTCGGCATAGCCTCGGTGGAGCGATTGGCCTGCGTCGATGCCCGCCTCGGACATGGCGGACCACCACAGTTCCGGCCGGAAGTGGTCGTGCCACGAGTCAAAGCGGGCCCCGCGCCGCCAGGCCAGCTCGATCGCCGCCCCGGCCCGCCGGTCGCCCCGGGCCAGCGCGGCCTCCAGCAGGCTCGCCTCCACGTCGTGACACTTGATCTGGACGCTCCGCAGCACTCGCCGCCGGCGAAGGTGCTGGTGGGCCTCTTGGAAGTACTCGCGCCGCTGCATGGCCAGACGCTCGAACGGCGTGTGCGGCTTGGGCACGAAGTTCGAGACGTTGACCACCACCGTCACCGGACGGCCGCGAATCTCCTTCCCCATCCGCGCGATCGACTCCGCCATGTCGATCATGGCGTCCAGGTCCGCGACCTCCTCGCCCGGCAGGCCGCACATGAAATAGAGCTTCACGCGGTGATACCCGCTCTGGAACGCCCCTCGGCACCCTTCGTAGAGGTCGTCGTTGCGGATCGCCTTGCCGATTTGGCGGCGGAGGTCGTCGCGGGCCGCTTCGGGGGCGAGCGTCAGGCCGGAGTGGCGGTCCGTGTTCAGCAAATCGGTAATCGTGCGCAACTGCTCGTTGATCCGCAGGCTCGGGACGGAAATCCCCACGCCCAACGGCCGGAAGGTCTCCTGCATGCGCTGCATCAGCTCGTCGAAGTGCGGGTAGTCGCTGGTCGAAAGCGACAGAAGCGAGACCTCTTCGCAGCCGGTGTTGCGGTACGACTCCAGCGCCCCCTCGACGATCGTCTCCACGCGCCGGCACCGCACCGGCCACTTCACCGCGCGGCTCTGACAGAAGCGGCACCGCCACGGGCAACCGCGCATGATCTCAATCGCGATCCGGTCCTGCACCGTGGCCACGTAGGGGACGATGGGGGCCGTGGGGAGCGGCACGGCGTCGAGATCGGCCACTGCCGCGGGCCGGATGGTGGCGGGCGCGTCGGCGGATTTCGGCCTGACGGCAAAGGTCGGGCCGCCGTCGTCGGTCTCGTAGCATTGCGGGACGTAGACCGAGGGAAGCCCCGCGGCCATTGCCGCGAGGATCGACGCCCGGTCGCGGCCCGACTGCCGCCCGCCGAGCCACGCGTCGCAGATCGCCGGCAGCGTTTCCTCCCCGTCGCCGATGGCGAACAGGTCGATGAAACGCGACATCGGCTCGGGATTGGACGCACACGGCCCGCCGGCAATTACCAGCGGGTGCTCCAGAGTCCGCTCCGACGCCAGCAGCGGAATCCCGGCCAGGTCCAGGATCGAGAGCACGTTGGCATAGCCCAGCTCGTGCTGGAGCGTAAAGCCGAGCACGTCGAAGCAGGGCAGGGGGGTGAAGGTTTCCAGACTGTATAGCGGCGCCCCGTGCTGGCGAAGCAAGCTCTCCATGTCGCCCCAAGGGGCGAAGACCCGCTCGCAGGCCCAATCCTCGCGGCGGTTCATCACCCGATAGAGCACCTGGAGGCCGTGCCAACTCATGCCGATGGTGTATGCGTCGGGAAATGCCAGGCAGAGCTTGCCGCGCACGCGGGCGTGGTCCTTGACCACCGCGTTGAGCTCCCCGCCGACGTATTGGCCGGGAGTCTGCACGCGGGGCAATATCTGTGTGACCACGAGGTCTTTGAGCTGTCGGTTGAGCACGACACTGTGAAGCAGTAGGCAGAAGGCAGTAGGCAGTCAGCGACAGCCGCTTGCGGCTTAGCCCGACGTGTACGGCAGCGGGCCCACCGCTCTCTTCCAAGACAGTGTATTCTGGCAAAGACACCTGTCGGCACCCAGGGGGCCACCACAGTGAGGGGGCCGCTCCAAATCGCGGCGCTGCCGGACCCTCGCGGGGCGATTGTATAATAGTAGGCAGTGGTGTAGCGGCGGGGCTTGCCCCGCGTTCGTCGTGGGCCGCGGGCAAGATGTAGGGCAGGGCAGGGGGGCGCGGCGCAAGGAGTGTAATGGTCGCATGACAAACCGCATGGGTCGTTGCCGGTGGGGTGCGTTTCTCTGGACGGCGATTGGGAGTCTCTGTAGCGCGGCCAGTGTGCCGGCCCAAACCCGCGTCGATTACACCGCCGCCCGAAACCGCTTGGTGGACCAAGACATCGCCGCCGCGGGCGTGGCCAATCCCCGCGTGATCGAGGCCATGCGACGCACCCCTCGCCACGAGTTTGTTCCTCCGGGGCAACGTCACTTGGCTTACTACGACATGGCGCTGCCGATCGGCCACGGCCAGACCATCTCGCCGCCGTTCATCGTGGCCTACATGACCGAGCAGCTCGACCCGCAGCCGACCGACAAGGTGTTGGAGATCGGCACCGGAAGCGGCTATCAAGCGGCGGTCCTCAGCGGCCTGGTCAAGGAGGTCTATACCATTGAGATCGTCGAGGCCCTGGGACGCCGCGCTGCCGCCGACCTGAAGCGTCTGAGGTACGCCAACGTCCACGCCAAGGTCGGCGACGGCTACGAGGGCTGGCCCGAGCACGCCCCCTTCGACAAGATCATCGTCACCTGCTCCCCGGAACACGTGCCCCCGGCCTTAGTCGAGCAGCTCAAGGAGGGCGGGCGAATGATCGTTCCCGTCGGGCAGCGGTATCAGCAGGTCTTTCACCTGCTCAGGAAGGCCGACGGCAAACTGACGACCGAGGCCCTGCGTCCGACCCTCTTCGTCCCCATGACCGGTGAGGCGGAACAGCGCCGCCAGGTCCTCCCCGATCCCGCCAGGCCCGGACTGGTGAACGGCGATTTCGAGGAGACGGCCGGCGACCCGCCGGAACCGGCCGGCTGGCACTACCAGCGGCAGCTCCGGCTGGTCGCCGACGGTCCGGCCCCCTCGGGCAAACACTACGTCGTCTTCTCCAACGCGGAACCGGGACGCATTGCCCAGGCCCTCCAAGGACTCGGCTGCGATGGCCGGCGCGTCAAGACGCTGAAGGTCTCTTTCTCGGTCCGCGGACAAGGCATCCGTCCCGGGCAAGACGCGTCTCAAATGCCGGCGCTGGTGATTGCGTTCTACGACGAAAACCGCGGCGTGCTGGGCGAGGAGGTCGTCGGCCCTTGGCGAGGCACGTTCCCCTGGACGGCGCAGTCGGCGAGGGTCCCCGTTCCGGCCAAAGCCCGCGAGGCGATCGTGCGGATCGGGCTTCTCGGGGCCACCGGCGAGATCGCCTTCGACAACATCCGGCTTGAGCCGATCCGCGGGCGATAGCGCTGGGTTCAAGGTCCCCTCTCCCTCCGGGAGAGGGTTAGGGTGAGGGCTTGTCCCGCTTCATATCCGGCGTGGCCCGCCTGACGACGAGTTCCCAACGGGCTGCCGGCTTGCCGTCCTTTGCCGGCCTGACCGGAACCACGATCGGCTTTTCGAGGGTGATGGCTTCCACCAGCCGCAAGCCGGTGCTCGTGATCCGCACGCTATCCGCATCGGAGCGTTTGACGTCGGCCGATTCAGCATTCGCATCCAGGAACACGCGATCGCCGCGTCGGAAGACCCGGAGCGTCAGCGTGGTACCGACGTGCAACGGCTCCATCGGCTCAACACCCTTGGGAGCAGGCACCTCGGCGCCCACCTGGATGGTCCCTGCTTGCCCCTCGACGATCATGACGTGGGGGTTGGTCATGATCGCCATTTGGCCATTCGGCCGCTTCTCGACCAGCCGCAGCTCGATCTGGTAAGCGGTCAGGGGCTCGCGCTCTGCAGCGCGCGAGGCCGGGCTGGTAAGGACAAGAAACAGACTTGCGGCCATCAACAGACGAAGGTGAGACGACATTCAGAACTCCTTCCGTGATAGGGACAACGCTCCACCGCCGACTCTGCGCGAGAGGGCCGAAGGAGGCTGCATTTCATACCGGAACGGCTCGCCCGCCACCTCGTAGCCGGGGCGAACGGCCACATTGAGCAGTAGGCCGATGAGGAGCCCTTGCGTCACCAGGCCGCTGCCGCCGTAACTCACCAGGGGGAGAGACAATCCGACGACGGGCAGCAACCCGACCGTCATTGCGATATTCACCAGGACCTGAACGGCCAACATGGCGGTCAGGCCGGCGGCCACCAGCCGGCCGAACGGCTCCCGGGTGGCGGCGGCAATGGCGAGCCCGCGCCAGACCAGGACCCCGTACAGGCCCAGGACGACCCCGCCTCCGACCAGGCCGAGCCTTTCCACAAGGACGCAGAAGATGAAATCGCTCTGGGCCTCGGGAAGATGGTAGGCCGCCGGCTCTTCGGCGCGCTGGCCCGTCCACAGGCTCCCCCACGCGCCGCCCAATGCCATCACCTGCTTGGCCTGGCGGAGCTGATAGGTCTCCGCGTGCGCCGCCTCGCCAGGTCCGGGCTGGGAAAACATGGCAGTGACTCGCGATTTCTGCTCGCCGCTCATCTGAGTCCACAGGAGCGGCAGCGACGAGAGGCCCAATAGGGCCAGCCACGCCAAATCTCCCCTTCGCACCCCTGCCGCGAAGAGCATCCAGAGAAGGACGGGCACGAAGAGCAGGGCCGTGCCCAAGTTGGGCTGGCGGAGGATCAACAGGACCGGCACGAGCGCCATCCCTAACGGCACCAGCACCCCCACGGGGCGACGGAACGGCTCCCGATCCGTCAGATACCTTGCCAAGGCGAGGACAAAAGCGATCTTGACGAACTCCGAGGGCTGGAAGCCCACCGGCCCGAGTCGGACCCATCGCTTAACCCCATTTATGGTGGGGAACAGGTAGGCCAGTGCAAGAAGGAGCAAAGCAGCGACCAAGACGCCGTAGCTCCACCGCGACAGGACCCGGTAGCTCGGGAGCAGGGCGGCCAGCATGGCCCCGACAGCCATCAGCGACCACACCATCTGTTGCCGCAAGAAGTGGTCGCCCCCGCCGGTCAGGTCGGCGTACCGACCGAGCCCCACCCATCCCAGCACGACGAGCACCCCCGCGATCGTGCAGATCGACCAAGGAACTCGTTTGGCCCACAAGTGGGGGATTGCCGGTTTCACCATCGGCCCGACGGTATTGGAGGATTGGGGCAGACTGACCCGCCAAACTTAGAAGGCGGGCGATTGTAGCCCTCGACCCTTACCCGAGCCATAGTGGATCTCTCTGTTCGACCACACGGCATGGTGGGTCGTCCCGGTGGCCGACGAGCCTGTATCAAAAAAGTGCGCAATCTCTCCGTTTTTCACAGTCTTCGGTATCGGAGAAGTCTCCCCAGCCTACTTGAAATGCAGGGCAGCGGTGTTATGCTAGCGCCCAATGGCCTAAACGTCTTTAACCTCTTGGAAGGGAGCCAGATGCTATGATTCGACCGAGCTGGAAGTACTTGCTGGTCGGGGCGGTCCTCGCCGGGACTTTGGCGGCCAACCCCACGCGGGCGGACGCCCACCTGCTTTGGTGGAGGCACTACGGGGTCGCCTCGTGGTGGTGCGGCCCTTATGTAGGAGCGGCGTCTGACCCCTACGTAGTGTGGTATCGTCCCTATCGGCCGTTGGTCCGTGTGGTCCACTGGCCGTGGCATTGGTGCGGCCGTTGTTGCACCTGGTGCCAGTGGTGCGTGTGCGAGCCCTGCTGCTGCGAGGGGGTGGCGGTCGTCGATCAAAGCGCGGCTTCGGAGCATGGCGGGCCCCACCTGGCGCCTCCCAAAAAGGAGGCCGGCGCCGGAGAGGTCAAACCCGTCCCAGCCGGGCCCGAAGGGAAGTCTGCCATCCCCGAGCCTCCCAAAGGCACCACGGACGCCCGCTCCGACCGCGGCTTGCTGACTATCCAAGTCCCGGCCGGTGCAAAGGTCTTCATCAACGGCCACGAGACCCGCAGCCAGGGCGCCCGCCGGCAGTACATCTCCACCGGTCTGGCCGCCGGGAACCTGTATCCCTACGCCATTACCGTGATGGTCCCGCGGGCAACGCAACCGTCCGCGCAGACCGGGGCCGGCCCGCAATGGGACACCCGGGTCGAGACCGTCTATCTGAAGGCCGGGGACCACCTCAGCGTGGACTTCGAGCGCACGGCGGAGCGGGTACTGATGGCCCGGGCCCGGTGACCCGCGCCGCGTGAAGTTGCGATCGCAAGAAGCACGACGACCCTCGCAGCGGCCTGCCGTTGCGGGGGTCTTTTGTCGACTTGGGTGCGACAAACGGCGAGCGGTTGGAACGGGGCAGGGCAGGGGAGGGCGGCGGAGAAGGATGAGGGATGAAGGATGAGGGATGAATCGGGCCGCTTGCGGCTTAGCATCCCCCGCCCGCACGTGCGGTGGCCGAACCCATTGAGACTCTGGGGCGGTGCCGCTTACAATAATGGTTTTGGCGCTCGCCGCGTCCGTTGGGGGCTGCTATTGCTTGGTAGGAGGGGACTGGTGTTCGACTCGGTTGCTGTCGTGGGCGCTACCGGCGCCGTGGGGACGATTATGTGCCGCCTGCTGGAGGCGCGGCGCTTTCCGGTTAAGAAGATCAAATTCCTGGCGTCCAGCCGCTCGGCGGGTAAGAAGCTGGAGTTCGCCGGCCGCACCTACACAGTCGAGCAGCTTACCCCCGAGGCGTTCGCCGGCGTCGACCTGGCCATCGCCAGCACCCCGGACGAGGTCGCCCGCGACTTCGTCCCCGAGGCGGTCAAGCGCGGCTGCGTCGTGGTGGACGAGAGCGGGTACTGGCGCATGGACCCCAAGGTCCCGCTGGTCATCCCCGAGGTCAACGCCCATGCCATCTGGAAGCACCAGGGGATCATCGCCAGCCCGAATTGCTCGACCACGCAAATGGTGCAAGCGCTGAAGCCGCTGCACGATGCGGGCCGGGTCCGCCGGGTGATCGTGAGCACGTACCAGGCGGTCAGCGGGGCGGGGCTTGCCGGCAGCCGCGACTTGGAGAACGGCACCCGGGCCCTCCTCTCCGAGAAGGCCTATCGATACGAGCTATTCCCCTACCCCATCGCCTTCAACTGCATTCCGCAGATCGGCTCGCCCAAGGAGAAGGGCTACACGTCGGAAGAGATGAAGATGGTCTACGAGACGCGGAAGATCCTCGAGGACGAGTCGATCCAGATCTGTGCCACCTGCGTGCGGATCCCGGTGAGCAACTGCCACAGCGAGAGCATCCTGGTGGAGACCCAACGGAAGATCGGCGTGGAAGAGGCCCTGCGCCTGTTCGCGGCCACCCCGGGCTTGGCGGTGATGGACGACCTGCCCAGCAAGGTCTATCCCATGCCGTTTCAGTGCGACGGGCGCGACGAGACGTTTATCGGGCGCGTGCGCGAGGACCTCTCCTGTCCCAACGGCCTGACCTTCTGGTGCGTCAGCGACAATCTCCGCAAGGGGGCGGCGACCAACGCGGTGCAGATCGCCGAGGCGCTGGTGCGGGGAAAGTAGGCAGAGGGCAGAGGGCAGTAGACAAAACCATTTCTACTGCCCACTGCCGTCTGCCCACTGCCGTCTGCCTACTGCCGTCTGCCTACTGCTTTCCGATGCGGAACATCAAGCTCACGCTGGCCTACGACGGGACCGCCTACGCGGGCTGGCAGTTTCAGGTCGGGCAGCGCTCGGTCCAGGAAGTCTTGGAGTCGGCCATCGAGAAGGTGACCGGCGCAAAGCCCCGCGCGATCGGCGCCGGCCGGACCGACGCCGGGGTCCACGCCCTCGGCCAGGTCGCCGCGTTCCGCACGGAAAGCCGCCTGGGCGTCGAGGTCCTCCGCCGCGCCCTGAACGCCCACTTGCCGCAAGACGTCGCGGTCCTGGAGGCCGCCGAGGCCGATGAGGGTTTTCACCCTATCCGCAACGCCCGGAGGAAGCGCTACCGCTACGCGATTTGCGACGGGCCGGTCCGGGACGTGTTTCGCCGCAACACGGCCTGGTGCTGCCGCTTCGACCTCGATGCGGACGCCATGCACCGGGCCGCCCAGGCCCTGGTGGGGACGCACGACTTCCGCAGCTTCCAGACCCAGGGATCGGCGCGCCGCACCACCGTACGCACGGTCTATGAGCTTTCCGTCCGCCGCGGCGACGGCCCGGACCGCCACGTCACCGCCATCGAGATCGAAGCGGATGGATTCCTCTACAATATGGTACGCTGTATTGTTGGGACCCTCGTGCAAGTGGGCCGCGGCAACCGCCCCGAGTCGTGGGTCGCCGAAGTCCTGGCCGCCCGCGACCGCCGCGCGGCCGGACCCACCGCGCC
>Ga0315279_10005511_pt1 | contig 16379 bp, 10 predicted proteins | sample YL17G06_20_MG_FD_203694 | JGI IMG/M metagenome (GOLD analysis project Ga0315279, IMG submission 203694) | Sediment microbial communities from Yellowstone Lake, YNP, Wyoming, USA - YL17G06_20 | ecosystem: Environmental > Aquatic > Freshwater > Lake > Sediment | place: USA: Wyoming | collected...
GCCGAGAAGGGTGGCTTTGGTAAGCTTTGCGGACAGCGATATGTTGATATCCACTGCCATTGTCTGCCCGCGGTTGATGACGGCCCCGCTACCGAAACTGATGCTCTGGCCTTATGCAATGCGTTGTTGGACGATGGCATTGAGACGGTCATTGCCACGCCTCATCAGCTCGGGCGGTTCAGCGATTGCAATGAACCCGCGAGAATCAGAGAGCGTGTGTCCATCCTCAACGGACATCTCAGAAACGCTGACATTCCTCTCACTATTCTGCCAGGCGCGGATGTTCGCGTGGACGAAAGAATATGTGATTTGCTCGCGGCGGATAAGATACTAACCCTCGCTGATGGGCGCAAATACATTCTCCTCGAGCTTCCTTCGGAGATATTCATAGATATCGAGCCGTTGCTTGTTCAGTTAGGCTGTCTCGGTATTCGCGCTATCATATCACATCCTGAACGGCACCCTGCCATTGCGAAACAACTTAGAGTTTTGCAGAACTGGTTTAACCACTCCACTTTGTTGCAGGTGACATCCGGCAGTCTGCTTGGTAAATTTGGGATGCAGGCGGAGGAAACCGCCTGGCAATTCCTCGCTGCTGGCTGGGTTTCGTTGGTCGCGACCGATTCACACGACCTCGTTGGCCGCAGGCCGTGTATGAGAGATGCCTTTCGGCGCATAAGTAGCAAGTTGGGACAGAACCTCGCGTGCGAAGTCTGCATCGAGAATCCCTCAAGAGTGCTCAAGGGTCAGGATGTTCGACCAGTTCACTTTGCGGCCGCCATGGAGTATGCAAGATGAAGCAGCACCACGATATCTCCGATATGCCGGCGATTGCTTTAAGTCAGTTCGACACCGCAATCGAAATTTTCCTTATATGTCTTCTTGGCTTTATGCCGCTCGCCTTTGGCGTCGTTCACCGCTGGAGCGAAGAGGTCGTTATCATTGTGTCGGGCGTGCTCTTGGTCTGCTTGCTGCTCAAGCTGCTGGTCCATCCGGAACACAAACTTGTATGGACCGGGGCGTATATACCAGTAGCGTTCTTTCTGCTTGTCGCCGTATTTCAGCTTGTTCCGTTGCCTGCTTCCCTGGTTGGCGCCATCTCGCCCAGCACCGTCGCTTTGAGAAAGGAACTGTTGGGGGATTTGCCCGAAAGTCAGATTCTGCTCAAACGACTGACCTTAAGCTTTTATTCAAACGCTACGCGGCACGACCTTTGCCTGGTTCTGTCTGTTGCCGCCATATTCATTGTTGTTTTGAATGTCTTCCGACGCCAGGAGCAGATAAAACGGCTCCTGCTGGCTATCTCAATAATCGGTGGCTTCATTGCTGTCATCACCGTTCTGCAAAGCATTTTTGGAAACGACCGTATATACGGCTTTGTTCCAAGCAGGTATGGCAAAAGCTACTCAGGCCCCTTCATCAACCACAGCAACTATGGGCAGTTTATGAACCTGTCAATCGGTGCAGCACTCGCCCTGGCAATAGTGAAGTTTCGTGAGGCCTTTGCTGGCAGAAAACTCACGCCCTTGGCCATATTCGAGTACCTCGCCTCTCGTTCTTCCGCCCAGTTATGGCTGCTTGTGGCGATTGTCGGTATCGGTGCCGGCACGGTCTTTGCGTCGCTTACCAGAGGAGGTATGTTCAGCATGCTTGTTGCTGCTGTATTCACCGTTTTGCTGTTCGTCTCACGGCGGTCTTTCAGAGGAGGTGGCTGGCTGATGGTTGTTACCGCACTGGTGGCATTTGTCTGTGTGGTGTATGTGGGTTTCGATGCTGTATATGAGCGTCTGGCCACATTGAGGAATTTTCATCACATCGGAGCGGTGCGGCTGCAGATGGTCAAAGATGCGATAGCTGTCTGGGCTCAATTCCCTGCATTTGGAACCGGACTTGGGACACATTCGGTCGTCTATCCGATGTTTGGCCATTTGATGACAAAAGCGTTGTCTGCCTATGCTGAGAATGAGTACGCCCAGGCACTCGAAGAAACCGGCCTTGTGGGCCTCGGCCTGCTCCTAATTTTCGTAATAATAGTATCGTTTAGCTATGTGAAAAATATCCGCCACGGCCATAAGGCGATGCAGTTGGCAGTTTATGGCCTCGGCTTTGGGCTTCTGGCTATACTCCTTCACAGCTTCACCGACTTCGGGCAGCATCTTCCTGCGAATGCTGCCTTATCCGCGACCTTCTGTGCCCTTATACTCGTTCTGGCTGGACAAGCCACGGAGGATAATTACCGCCGGCGCAGCTTTATGCCGCGACCCTGCCGCACGCTCTCGATTTTCGCCCTTTTGGTTGGCGTATCTCTCGTCTGGGCTTGGGCGATTGTCGGCGCCGATAGAGCCCGCGTGGCCGCTGACCGTTGGAATAAGGTAGCTGCCATTGAAAAGGTCCTCGCAAAGAAAAACTGGCAGGGCACTCAGGATGAATATTCCAGATTGATTTCCGCTGCTACTGCAGCAGCGGCTTGCGAGCCGCAAAGTGTGAAATACCGGCACTGGCTTAACGTGTACCGTTGGCATTCGATAAGCCAATTGACCGACCCCGACACCGGAGGGCTGGTGGTCCCGGAAGATTTGATATCGACCGTTCACGATATTATCGCTGAGCTTGATAAAGTGCGTGCGATATGCCCAACCTATGGGCCCACATATAGCATACAAGGCCAGATTAAAAGATTCGTCCTCAACGACCCAGCGGGTGCGGAACTGGTAAGAAAGGGTTTTCGTCTCGCACCGTCTGACCCTGTGGCCTGTTTTGTCGCCGGCTACTTAGATATCTTCGAAAGTAAGCCCGATGATTGTGTCGCAAAGTTTGACAGGGCTGTAAAGCTTGACGGCAATCTGTTCCCGGCCGTTGTGGATATGTACGTGATTTACCTCATCCGTCCCGATTTGGCGATATCGGCTGCCGGTGATGACATCGGTCGCCTGACTTGTGTCATCGACGTCCTCGAAAATATGCAGTACTACGATCTTGCAGAGCAGACCCGAGGGAAACTAAGAGCGTTGCTTGCCGCAAAATGTTCGCGGCCTGGCGCTGCGGCCTCTGATTTTGCATATCTGGGCAGCATCTACAAGCTCCGGCACAACAACAACGCGGCAATAGATTGCTACCGCCGCGCTCTGGCCCTGGACTATGGTCGCGTCGAATGGCGGCTTGAGCTTGCTCGGCTGCTTGCGGACGAGCAGAGGATACCCGAGGCGGTGCGCGAGGCCAAAATTTGTCTTCAGCTTCGTCCGCAGCTAAAGGCCGCTGAAAACCTTGTGGCTGACTTCTCCGTTCACCCTTCGGCGCTGACCGGCGAAATTAAGTCGCCCTGAGTAAGTTTTACGGGGTGAGGGTGAAGATTATTTGAAAAATATGATTGAACGTCCCCGTCGGTAACCGACAGGGACGGAGTTTGCGCAGAACAAATAACATCTCGATAACAGATAGCCCAATCGTGAGAACTTACCTGCCGGTATATCTTGGTTCAATGCTCCTGGCGATTTTGACTACCCCGATTGTTATTTGCATCGCGCGACGGCTTAACATCGTCGATGCCCCGGGCCTGCGCAAGGTTCACGTCCGCTCAATTCCGCGCATTGGCGGTGTCGCAATCTTTGTCTCTATGATGGGTCTTGTTGTCCCAATCCTATTTTTTCCGGCTCTCATTGATGGCAGCTTCTTCGCCGTGCGGTCCAAAGTCATTGTATTGCTCCTGGCCAGCGCCTTTATGTTTCTTGTTGGACTCGCAGACGACATCTGGACTTTGCGTGTAAGAACAAAACTTTTGGCTCAACTTGTTGCCGCGATATTCGTTTGCTGGGCGGGTATTCGAATTGACTCTATTAAAATTACCGAAGCATTGGCTTTTGATTTCGGCTGGTTTTCCTGGCCTTTTACAATATTCTGGATAGTTGGAATATGTAACGCCATAAACCTTGTCGATGGCCTTGACGGCCTCGCCGCCGGAATATGTGCAGCCGCCTGCGGTGTCATTGTCATACTCACCCTGCACTTCGGCCCGGACCTTATGACAATCACGATGCTTTCGCTGCTGGGTGCTCTCTGTGGTTTTCTGTTCTTCAACTTTAATCCTGCAAGGGTCTTTATGGGTGATTCCGGCAGTTTGTTTCTCGGCTTCACTATCGCCGGCTCAAGTGTGTTGTGCGCCGCCAAAACTGAGACAGTTGTCGGACTAGCATTGCCGATACTCTCGCTCGGCATACCGATTTTCGATACTCTCCTTAGTATGCTTCGCAGATTCCTCGAGCGCCGGTCTATATTCTCCCCCGACCGGGGTCATTTCCACCACAGGCTTTTGGCTCTCGGTCTTCGCCAGCGTCACGCCGTAATCATTGTTTATCTGGTTACTCTGTTTGCCGCCGGTCTCGGTATGTTTATGCTCGTCACCCGTAACGGCCGGACACTCATAGTCTTTGTCAGCATCTTGTTTCTTCTTATCTTGGCATTTAGAGTCGTTGGCGCAGTTAAGCTGCGGGAGACAATCACCGCTCTCAGACGCAAATATGCCATCTCGCACCAGGCCGGACAAGAGCAGGAAAACTTCGAGCGAATTGAGCTTTGTTTCCGCGAGGCCTCCGCCTTTGACCAGTGGTGGCAGGCCATCTGTTTCGCTGCCGATAAAATGGACTTTGCCAGGGGCTTGTTGCCCATAACAAATCGTGACGGCACCCGGCGATTGCTGGCCTGGGAAAGAACCGATGATAATGCTGAACACGATGACATCATCAAGATGACTATACCTATACGTGACCGCCGTGCGGGTTCGCCGCTCAATCTGGAAATCCAGGTCCACGTCAACGGTTCTCTCGAATCCGCTGGTCGCCGCGTCACGTTCTTTGGCCGGCTGCTTGAGCAGTACAGCGTCGCAAACCTCGCCCATTATCGGAATTTCGAAATGTCCCCATCATTTGTAAGTGGCTACTCATCTTGATAGGCCGCCCCACAGTACGCAGAACTATATGACGCCATCTGTCACAAAAAGAATCGTTAAAAATACCAGCTTTCTCATTATGCCTGAGTTTGTGAACCTTGGTCTTCAGCTCGTTTTCACCATAATAATGGCCAGGTGGCTCGGCAGCAGTGATTTCGGAATGTTCTATTTCGCGATGGCTTTTGTTCAGTTGTTTCATTCCTTCTCCGAATTGGGAATATGGACAATATTGGTAAGGGATGTGGCGCAGTTCAGAGAACAGCGACTTTCTACCTATGTTAATAATGCCGTGCCCCTTAGGGCCTGCCTGGCTTTATTGACTTATGGGCTGATAGTACTTGTGATTACCTTCTCAAGCTATTCGGCGGACGTAAAGCAGGCAGTTTATATCTTGGGTGTAGGTACAGGTCTTTCCACTGTTGTGCGTATCTATCTGGCTGCATTCCGTGCCTTCGAAAATATGAAATATGAGGGATGTGGCGCCGTTGTATTGAGTATCGTTTATACCTCCGTGGGCGTACCTCTTCTTCTTAAAGGATACGGTATCGTCGGACTGGCCATCGCCAATCTCCTGGGCGACATCTGCCACGCCGTGTATGTTGCTTCTGCCTACAAAAGAGTCTTCAAATGCCGGTTACTGCAGTTCGAGATGGATTTGCAGCTCTGGAAATATCTGCTCATCGCTGGCTTGCCGCTGGGCATCAGCAAGGTCTTCACGTTTGTGGAATCCAAGATAGATGTCATCATCCTTTCTCTGATAAGAAGTCCCGTCGAGGTCGGCTGGTATAGCGCCGCCAGAAGAATATGCGATATGCTGCGGGCTTTTCCCACGGCGTTCTACGGCTCGCTCTTCCCTTTGTGGTCAAGCTACTTTCGCTCGGATGTGAGGTCCCTGCAGGATACAAGTGTGAAGACATACAGATTTATGATATTTCTTGCCCTTCCGATTGCTGTCGTCTTTACCATTCTGCCGGATAAGATTCTTTCTTTTCTTCTGGGCGCCGAATACATACCGGCTCATTATGCCCTCAGGGTTCTCGGCTGGCTCGTCGTCATCTCGTATGTCGGTACCGCCTTTGGTTCACTCCTGATTTCTTCGGACAACTGCAAAACCTTTACTGTAATCATAGGCATTCAATTGGTAACCACAATTTTGCTGAGTCTGCTTCTTGTTCCGGCTTTCGGAGCCACAGGTATTTCTATCGCGGTCGTTGTATCCCATGGGCTAAATACGCTGCTTTGCTATCTTATGGTTTTAAAGAAGCTGTTTTCATTTGGCTTGTTCAAAAACGCCATAACAACAGTATGTGCAGGTGCTGTAATGGGCGCCATTGTCCTATTGTTCAGACAATCCAGTGTCATCCTTCTTCTGCCTCTCGCCGCCGTAAGCTACCTGCTCAGTTTCTATCTTATTAACGATCTGTACAAACCGAATCTTGTATTAGCCAACAGAAACATATAACAGCTCCTCATCGGCCAGTTGCTCTTTGTTAATTCCTCGCCGGTAGGAATCCGTTTCCTTTGCAGTGTTACCATGTGTGTGAGCTTAATACCATACCTAATCAAATGAAAATTGGTTTTAAGTTTCATCCTGATAAAGTCGGGTATAAGATTGGCTCCCTCAAACCCGGGCAGAACAGGGGCTTTTGCGGCGACGAAATGACGGCCCTTTCCCTGCGAAAGGAATTGCTGCGGTTGCCCGAAGTCGAATACTGTGAGTTGTTCAACTCGGCGCCGCCGTTCAAGTTGGATATCATGGTATATTTCCACGAAGACCTACCTGCCAGAAGCTGCTCTAAAAAGTCCGTTGTGTATCTGCAGCGAGGGTTCAACAATGGTAGCGACAAGGCCCTGCCATTATACCAGAATCGCAGCTATGACGGCTATATGTTCATAAGCAAAAAGCTCCTCGACCTGCACAAAAGTATGGGCTATGATGGTGCTTTTATTCCCACCGCCGCCGACACCGAGTATATGCGGCCCCTGCCGCCCAAAGACGCGTACAGGTTTGACGTTGCTTATGTCGGAAACGACATCAAAGGGTCCCACAGAACAATGAAATATGTCTATCCTGCCACGGATTTTAATTTCGGGCTTTTTGGCAACTGGAGGTCCTACTCCGCTTTTAAGGACTGCCTTTCGCCTCGCGGCTTCTTCCTGAGATATTTCAAGATTAAATACAGAAGACAGTTTAAGAAAATCTCTCAGGGCCAGGTCCTTTATGAGGACCTGCCCGTCCTCTACAGCTCGGCTAAAATAGTGTTGAACTGCACCCATCAGGACAATGTTAACTGGGACGTAATTACGGGAAGAACCTACGATGTCCTGGCCTGCAATGGCTTTCTCGTCTCCGATATTGTTCCCTCCGCAGCAGAGAAATTCGGCGATTGTGCCGTCTTTACTACCGGCGATGGTGACCTGACAGAAAAGATAAAGCACTACCTCAAACACGAAGACCAACGTCTGGCCATCGCATCCAAAGGCAGAGAAAAAATCCTCCAGCACCACTCTTTCAAACATAGGGCCATAGATATGCTCAACTATTTCAAGGGGCTTTTATGAAGAAAATACTATTGATAAGTCCGCCTGCACACGGCCTGAAGGATAAAATCTCTTATCCTCCTTTGGGACTCTTGTACCTCGCTTCCAACCTGCAAGCTCGCGCTTATGTGGAAATCCTTAATATGCTCGGCCCCGACGAAAAGATTACTTACGACCACGACATCTTCGGCATCTCAATACACTCAGTCTCAAGCTACGAACCTGCCAGGCGAGTCGCCCACGACATCAGGCAGGCCAATAAGGATGCCCTGATAGTGATGGGTGGCTCGTTCCCAACAAGTACTGCACGCTTCACTCTCGAAACAACCGATGCAGATGTAGTCGTTATCGGCGAGGGAGAGAAGGTGTTCTCCAACCTGTGTTCTCTCAGTTCTGTAACTCCGGATTCGCTCAAAGATATCAAAGGTATCGCTTATAAGGCCAACGGGTCGATTTGCGTAAATCCCCTTGAGGAGCTCATCGAAAATCTTGACGACATCAAGTTCCCCGCACGGCACTTGCTGCCCCGGCAAATGGTAAGACACGAGGGCAAAGTCCATCACAGTGACAAACCCGCAACCACAATCTTCGCTACTCGCGGCTGTCCCTTCAAGTGCAGCTTTTGCGACACCAATCTGTGGCGCAGAAAATGGCGATGCCGCAGTCCCCAAAACATAATATCCGAGATCGAACAAGTTATTAATAATTATGACATTCGCTGGTTTCGTTTCCCTGACGATTGCATCACCATCAATCGTAACTGGTTCCTTGACTTCTGCCGGAAGATACAGCCGTGCAATGTCGAGTGGACCGTCCTGTCAAGGGCAGATACAATCGACCTCGAGATGCTCAAACTTATGAAAGATGCCGGCTGCCGCGAAATCTTCTTCGGCTTCGAAAGTGGTTCACAGCGTCTGCTCGATTTGATGCAAAAAAAAGCCGCCGTGCAAAGGAATATCGAAGCTGTCGAATTGTGCCGCCATGCCGGGATACTCTCCTGTGCCTATATGATGTTCGGCTTCCCCGGCGAAGATGAAGAAACAATCGAGCAGACAAAACAGTTCCTACTTAGAGCAAGGCCGGACAAAAGCCGCATAAGCACCTTTATTCCTATCCCCGGCACTGATGTCTGGGAAAATCCGTCAAAGTACGGCGTTCGCATCAAACAGAATTTCTCCGACTACTGGTACTTCGATGACCCCGACACCAACCAGCTTTATCCCTTCGCTCTCGAATATGATTATCTCTGGGGAGGCAATCCTAAAATGGACCTCCTGCGTAGAGATATCCTGAATTTCTACCGACAGCAGGGCTTCCTTTCCGGCTGGACCGAACCAAAAGTCACTACCTCTGAACTCTCATCAGCTTGCCGCCAGGACCAGCCGCTTGGAGTCCGGTGCTATTAGATACCGATGTGTCATTCTTTACCCTGACCCGCCAGGGCGAGAATCTGGCGCACAAACGTTAAATATCAGGGGATCGTGCAATGGCAGCTTCTTCACATTCACAAATGATATGTCCAACCTTAACGGCCAAAACCCGTAAGCTAACGCCGGTCAAAAGCGCTCAAGGCAACGGCACAACCGTACTGGACTGGTTGCAGTTGCGTGTCCTGTCCTGCTACAATGAGGCGCTAATGCTCAAAGAGGGCAAAATGCCCCCACCTCGGATGGCGATTGTTTATCCCACATATCTGTGCAACCATGACTGCATCGGCTGTGATTACACCGAAGAGAATAAGCTCAAAAAAGTAATGACAAGGGAAGAATTCCTTCGCGTCATTGACCAGCTTCACGACATCGGCGTCTGTGGAATGGAATTCTGCGGTGGCGGTGAGCCGACTTTGAACCCGCATCTTTCAGAAGCCATCGACCGCGCGGTCGAGCACGGTATCCACTTTGGTATGCTGACCAATGGAACCAATCTGACCAAGCCGTTGCAGGAACACCTGGTTCGGTTTGGCTCCTACTGCAGAATCAGTCTGGAGTCTGCCCATAAAAAGACTTTTGACTTTTACAAAAGGCCCGCCGGTGAGCAAGCAGGTTTTGAAAAGGTCGTCCAGAACATCAAGGAGCTTGTCAGCTTGAGGGACCAGGCAGCGCCCGACACACAGCTTCAAATCTCGATAAAGTATTCCATCGAGGGCAACAACTTTTCCGACGTCCAGCAGGCTATCAAGCTGGGCCGCCAACTCAATGTGGACTCCATTCAGTTCAAGCTCATCCGCAATATGCCCTCTGAGATACAGGACCAGTCAGCCGTGGACTTGTTGATTGAACGCATAGAACGAGCCAAATATAATGGCAGCAGCCACACGCACGTAGTCTATGACCTTTCCAAAAGTAAATTGGAAGGTCCCTGCTGGCTGTCTCCCCTGCAGGTAACCGTTGATGCACTCGGTGATGTCTATATCTGCTGCTACTACCGCCACAGAAAGGATGCCCATCGCCTCGGAAACCTCTTCCGCAAGAATCTCAGGGATATTTGGTATTCTCAAGAGCACTGGGCAAAAATTATGCGAATCAATACAGAAGACTGCAACAAATACGATTGTAGATTTCACAGTTACAATAAAATGATGAGACGCCTCATATTAGAGGACATCGGACAACTGCATTTTGTCTAAGGGCTGAAAAAACACAATGAATAGCGTGATTGCCAAATGTGAAAGAACAATCAGAGATTATTCCCGAATGTCCAGACGCGTTGGCCTCGTAAGGGCTGCGTTACCCATGCTCGCCCGGCTTAATCTCTACAGGAATGTTTATAAGCTTCAAATAGAGGTCACCACTCACTGCAACCTCAGGTGCGTTATGTGTGAACATACTCGCTGGGGCGAAAAGCCGGCGACTATGGAACTGGAAGACCTTAAGACCATCATTGACAGTCTGCCGGCTCTTATCCATGTTGATATTACAGGCATTGGCGAAACCCTCCTTTACAGACATTTTGTGTGGGCAATTGGGTATCTGAAATCCAGAAACATCTTTGTTGCCTTTACCTCAAACCTTAGTCTGCCTCTTAACCAGGACCTTACCGAAGCGATTTTGCACAACGCTAATTTGGTCAAGGTGTCAATCGATGGCGGCTCAAAAGAGACCTATGAGGACATAAGAAGGGGGGCAAACTGGGACTTGGTTATCAGGAATTTGCAGTCGCTCATCCAGGCGAAAGAGAAAGCTAAGCGAGGACCCCTCAAAATTCAGATAGTTTATACAATATTGGAGAATAACTATCAGCAAATCATGAAAGCAGCCAGCTTATTCAGTTCAGTCGGAGCCGACGCCGTTTGTTTCCAGATCCCGCAGCTTCCGGATTTGAGCTGGCACCGCCAGAATAAACACCTCATATATGCGGCGGTGGACCAGGCAGTCAGAGAAAGCTCAGGCAAAAACTTTCAAATAAACTTCTCCAAATACGAGCTTGATAAGCCTTCTATTTCCGTCTGTCCGAATGCTTACAGCAACTTCTTTATCACCGTCAATGGAGACGTGTTCCCCTGCTGTTTCATACATCACGGCGGCAGCAGGTCCGCATATATGACTCACAAATTCGGAAATATCCTCGAGCTTAAAGATAAAATTATATCGACCCCGCAGCGGCAAACGTTCATCGACGCATTTCACAGTCACAACGTCCCGCCTTTGTGTTTGAGATGTCCTGTCTATGACTTTAATGGAGACAATCAGCGATGACCAAAGTGCTTGTTACCAACCCACCGTGGATTGTAGAAACACCTTGCGGCAGAAGGCGGCTTGGCATCAGGGCTGGTTCAAGATGGCCCCTGACCACATCCGACTACTACAAGCCCACCACCTATATGCCCTACCCTGGCTTTATGGGATATGCCGTATCTTATTTGCAGAGCCAGGGAGTTGAAGCACGCTTCTATGATGCCATAGCAAGCAATCACGAGATCGAGGCTTTCTACAGGAATGTGGACCAGTTCAAGCCCGACATCGTCATCCAGGAAACATCTACGCCGAGCTTCAATGTTGACATAGAGATTGCACGGAAGCTGCACGAAAAGTACGAAATCTGTCTTGTCGGCCCGCACGCAACAGCATTTGCCGAACGGCTGATAGAATTGCCCTTCGTGGATTATGTTTTGAAAGGGGCCTACGAATACTCGTCTCTCCAGATGGTCACAACCAGAAGACGGGGCATCTACGATTTTGATAGTGTCAAAAATCTGGATGACCTGCCGTATCCGTACAGGGATGAAAAAATAATCCATCATTACAGAGAGTGTGTCTGCAAAAAGAAACTCCAGTTCCCTCAATTATGGATTTATGGTAGCCGCGGTTGCGCCTTTCACTGCAGTTTCTGCCTGTGGGTGCATACCATGTATGGCGAAAAATTCACCCTGCGCTGCCCCACAAAAATATTGGATGAAGTCGATGATATGATACGTAAATACGGATTCAAATACATCTTGTTCGATGACGATTGCTGGAACCTGGGCAGCAAAACAAGAATAACACAGATAGCTGATGGATTGCACAAAATAGGAGTTCCTTGGTCTATTATTGGCCGCCTCGATACCTGCGACAAGGATGTGTTCAAATACATAGTTGACAGGGGTTGCGTGGGTCTGCGATTGGGGGTCGAAAGTCTTTCTCAGCGACTTCTCGACAAAGTCGATAAACGCCTCACAGTGGAAAAAGTAATGGAGATGATTGACTATCTGAAGACCCTCGACGTCAGTCTCTTCTTGCTGTTTATGCATCTTATACCCGGCGAAACTTGGTGGGACCGCCTCAAGCAGGACCTTATGATAAGAAAAATCTGCTGGGGACATCCTTACATCGTCTTCCAGAATCCGCCCTGCATCCCCTTTCCGGGAACGCCCTACTACCAGCAGTTTGTCAAACAGGGGCTCGATCCGGAAAAGGTTACTGACTGGGATGAGTACGATGGTGCGAGTATCGGGCCTAATTTGATAAGTATTGCCAAGAAATATGCGAAAAAATCCGCACAGACCGTTAGCATCTAATATCATTTCAGTGAACCCCTTCCTCTGCACCGAACATCTCTATACTCAGCAGTCGCAGGATAGGCGGCAGCTTCGCAGAAATGGACTGGGTTTGTTTGTTTTCTTTTTCCTTTCCGGGCTCTTTTTGGTCTTCTACTACCTGTGTCGCGCCGAGAGAGGTCTGATCATTTTACAGGTGGGCATCCTGTGCTTCATTTTTGCCGCCTTTGTTGCGATTAAGCAGTTTGAGATCGACTTATTGTCTCCTGCTTTTCTGATGCTCTTCTACTTCCTTTGTGCGTACTCTTTGGCCCCTCTTTATCTGGTTTTTGGCAAGGGCTTTTCGATATCTCAGCCGGACGACGAAAAGGTGATGTGGTTCGCAATCATATTCATATCCCTTGTCCTGATGGGCTACTTTTCTGGAATTGGCTTACGCGTCGCTCGCAGGCTGCCCGTGCCGCCCTCCGACTGGAAACCCAGATCCGTCCGCATCATTCTTGCTGTGGGCGTGTGCCTGGGACTGCTGGGCTGGCTGTTCATATTGGTGACTGTGGGTATGAGCCCTCTATCACAATTTCTCAATGTCTTTGAGTTCCGCTACAGAGTCTTTGAAATCGGCGGCCTGTATTTCTTCAGAAACATCGTTGTCTGGTCTTTGTGGATCGCCTTTTGGGTGCCTTTTCTCAACTATTTCCTCAAGCAGGACGCTCGTTGGAAGACTTCGACCGTCATTTACTTGACTATCGCATTCCTCACGCTGACTGTCTTCACCAACGGTTTTGGCCAGCGCTTTATGGTCATCGCACCCATAGCAAGCTTGCTGTTTATCGCAAACCTCAGCTGGCGAAAGCTTGGCTTTCTACCCCTGGTTGTTGCCGTAGTGGGTTTTGTGTGGTTCGCACGCTTCTACGAAAACTATCGCGGTCTGGGCTGGAATCGCAGCGATTTCCTTAATCTCCTTTCGGAAAGCGCCAGCTTCGATCGCAAATCGCACGTGTTCTTGGGCCATCCTGTTCAGCAGGGCGAAGGCCTGCTGGACTTGCTGGTCTTTTCCGCGGCAAGGGTAACCAATTTAGTCGATTATACCTGCGAAGTAGTCTGTTACTACCCTCCGCCAGGCTGCGATTTCTTCTATGGCAGGAGCTATCTATATGTACTGGCAGGTGTTGTTCCAAGGTCCATTGTTGGTTCATTGCGAGCACCGTTCACTGACACGTTTCTGACCAGAACATCCTATATGAATCCCTATATGGCTACAGGCGGCACCACTGATTACGGCGTTGCCTTCGGACAAATCTCTGAGCTTTATATAAACTTCCGTGACTTTGGCCTCTTGGGTGGGATTGTCTGGGGCATCTTCTTGAGGATTGTTGAAGCTTATGCCGAGCTTCACAGGAAAAATCCCGCGGTTCTGCTCTTTTACACCAGCGGCTTCGTCAACCTGCTGACGTATTGTATCCTCCTGACCACTACTTCAGTCAATTCCATTAACACAGTGGATTTGGAGTTCTTCTTGCTCCTCAACACGCTACTATCAGTGGTTTTGGCTAAACACCTGTAATAGATGCTTAAAACATCACAACAGGCCGCATTTCCGCCTTTGCTCATACTGACCGAGTATAGCCGAAGATGAGAGAAATCAAATTCGATTGTCGTCGTTTCGCAGGGGATAGGCCTTGCACGCCGCACAAAGAGACAGGCGTCCATTGCAGCCAATGCAGGTCCTATGACCCAATTGACAAAAAGATACTCGTGATCAAGCTGGATGCCATCGGCGACGTGCTTCGCACCACTTGCATCTTGCCGGCTCTAAAGAATAAATATCCTCACGCCCGCATTACCTGGATAACAAGAAGCGAGTCATTACCCCTTTTTCTATGTAATGATTACGTTGACTGGGTAATAGACCTGTCTGAGGCATTTTCCGTTCTATCTGTTGAGAAATTCGACCTCGTGATAAATCTTGATGCTTCCGGCTTAAGCAGTCGCCTTGCGACGCTGGCACGCGCGCCGCAAAAGCTTGGCTTTGTCTGTCACGAAGATGGCTACGTCTATCCGGCCAACCCTCAGGCCGATTACTGGTTTGAGCTGGGCCTGTTTGATGACCTCAAGCGGCAAAATCGCAAAACGTACCAGCAAATTATCTTCGAAATCTGCGGCTTGACTTTTGACCTAAAGTATCTGCCCGTTCTTAATCTTACGGGGCAGGATAAGCACCTTGCTGACAACTTTGCGCGCGACCACAACCTAAAGGGCAACCTCCTTGTTGGATTCAACACTGGAGCAGGTAGCAGGTGGAAAAACAAAAAGTGGCCGGCTGATTGCTTCCTCCAGCTTGCGCAGCTTATTATGCAACACATTCCCAATTGCAGGATTCTTCTTTACGGCGGGCCAGAGGAACGCCATCGCAATCGATACCTGACAGAAAAACTCCCCCAGCTTATAGACACTGGCTGCGATAATACCCTTCGGACATTCTGTTCTTTGGTTGACCTCTGTGACCTGCTCGTGACAGGTGATACCCTCGCATTGCATATTGCAGTTGCCTTAAAAAAGAGAATCACGGCGCTGTTTGGTCCTACCTCGCATACCGAAATAGAGCTGTACGGAAAAGGCACAAAGATATGCTCCGACCTCAATTGTCTTTGCTGCTATAAGTGGGACTGTGATTCCAGACCGAACTGTATGGATTCCATAACAGTCCAACAGGTCTTTGATGCCGTAACAAATCTGCTTCACCTGGATACAATCCAAGCATCAGTGGTTGGTCCGACGAATCCGGAGTCGGAGTTGGTGGTTGCCAGATGACTTCCGGTCGGAAGGTGTTTGCCTCCGCGAAAAATTGACAGGTTTGATATGCACATACTAATCGTCACAAATAGCTTCAGCCGCATACAGTTGTTCAACTTTGCCAGAATTCTCTCAAAAGACCACACAATCTCTGCTGTTTCTTTCGAGCGCAGTTTTGATTCTCGCTCCAAAGGAAAAGAGACCTGTTATGGTGATTGTCGCCTTGTTCCCTTAGAAAAACGCTCTGTGCTCACAACAGCGTTAAAGAGTATCCTGTCTCTTAAACCTTACTGTCTGGCGAGCAATTACTCCGCGTTGCTCACAAAGAGCATTGAAGAATTTGTCCGCACTCACAAACCGGACGTCGTGATTTTTGACCAGTTTGCAATGGGGCAGTACCATACGCACGTTAATGGCGTTCCTAAAATTTTCTACCCCGTGGATGCCCAGAGCCGTCAAAAGCAGCAAAGGTATAGCATCGAGCCAAACCCCTTTAAACGACTGCTCTATTATCTCGATTACCGGATGGTTCTCCGCTACGAAAACAAAATCTACAACGCCTTCGAGCACCTGTTCCTGGCGAGTGCCGAAGACGCAGCATATACGCGAAGAACCTGTGAGAAACTGCGGGCGCGGATACACGTTGTCTCCAGCGGCGTTGACCTGGATTTCTATCATCCCGCAGATGAAAGCTGTAACCCCGGCGAGCCGTCGATGGTTTTCTTCGGAAATCTCTCAACTGTGGTCAATGAGCAGGCCGTCCTGTGGTTCTACAAAAATGTTTGGCTGGCACTGAAGACTGAGGTACGCAACTTGAAGTGGTATATAGTCGGCACGGCCCCCCGCGATGCTGTTAAGAAGCTCTCAGCCGAGCAGGATATTGTTGTCACCGGCTACGTGGATGACTACAGACCTTATATCTGGAATGCCTCCGTCTTTATTTCGCCTCTCATTATGGGAACCGGCCTGAAAAACAAAGTCCTCCAGGCAATGGCTATGGGTAAGGCCGTCGTCGCCACACCTCTAAGTATCGAGGGCATATCTGCAGAGCATAACAAACACCTGCTCGTCGCCGATGACGCTGAGAGCTTCAAAAACGCAGTCCTTCTTCTGTTGAACGATAGACGG
>Ga0315279_10005512_pt1 | contig 16377 bp, 18 predicted proteins | sample YL17G06_20_MG_FD_203694 | JGI IMG/M metagenome (GOLD analysis project Ga0315279, IMG submission 203694) | Sediment microbial communities from Yellowstone Lake, YNP, Wyoming, USA - YL17G06_20 | ecosystem: Environmental > Aquatic > Freshwater > Lake > Sediment | place: USA: Wyoming | collected...
CTAGTTGACAAGAAAGACGTTGCCCGATGCTACAGACTACTGCTTAGAGAACTCGATGTCCACATGCCCATAGCCGACCCGTTAACATACGTCTCAAAAATAGCCGAAAGAACCGGAATATCAGGCAAAACTCAAGGAATAGCCATCCAAATCCTGCGAGAAGCCAGAAAAAGGAGAGCCTCAGCTGGAAAAGACCCAATGGGTCTAGCGGCTGCATCACTATACATCGCATGTCTGAAGAACAATGAGAAGAAAACACAAAAGGACATAGCCGAAGCAGCAGGCGTCACCGAGGTCACGGTGCGAAACCGCTACAAAACATTGAGGAAACAACTGAACCTTGAGCTCCCCGGCTAACCGAAAACAAAACTTCGGTCCAGTCAAACTTCCCCTTTTTCAACCTCCATCACAAACAGACCACAGTATCCACAAGCATCGCAAACAAAACGCTTAGGCGTCACAAAAACATCGCCATTCAAGCTCAAATGAATCTGAGGGCTTCCACATTTTGGACAATAAATCTTCGACGGTCGCCGGCGCCTAACGGTCTTCAATACATCACGTATGTCACGCAGCAATCCCATGTAGCGGTCGCACCTCTGACCCAGTGGTTACTGAAGCTCTATGTTCTCTTGCGGATATCCCATCTTCACTAGGAACTGGCGAACCCTTTCCCGATGGTCTCCTTGGAGCATGATCTGACCGTTCTTCGCGGTTCCACCACACGCACAATAGCCTTTCAGCTCCTTAGCCATGCCTACAAGGTTATTGTTCTTCTCATCTATACCGTCGACTATTGTCGTCGGTTTCCCAAATTTGCGAGTCTCAAGGCGTATACGGATCCGCTGTTGCTCCTTCTCGATTTCACCACAAGCGCATAAGTCCTTCGGCAGCCCGCACGTGGAACAAATTTCAGCCATTTCGCTCAACCCTAAAAACGTCCATGCAGTATATAAGACTTTCAAATCATTGCTACACGCTTTGCACGCTATGAGAAGCAGTTTCTCAGATAAACGGTAGACTTAAAAGCCATTAAGGAAAGCATATTTGCGTGCCAACCAACCATAAAGGAGCATTGTAATGGAGAACCGTCCGGCAATAGTAGGTGCTGGAAGAACGCGTTTCGGGGAACATTACGAAAAAGAACCCGAAAAATTGATCGAAGAAGCTTGGCTCAAAGCTTCCACCGAAGCTGACATAGAACGCAAGGACCTAGAAGCCTGTTACCTTTCAGACTACTTCCTGCCGATAACGAACAAGCTCGGCTTAGAGGAAGGTTTTCTCTCTGAACTAACTGGGCTACACACCCCAATGGAAGTCACACGCTCCTTTGGCTCCGCTCTGTCAAACGCCTGCAACGCCATTCAGGCTGGAAAATACAAAATGGTCCTTGTAGGCGGCATAGAAAAAATGACAGACCGCTGGGACAAGATCCGTGACGATCTGATGCTTCTTGAGGACCCCTGGAGTTATTATGCAGGGTGCACGCCAGAAGCAAATCATGAACTGATGCTGAGAGCCTACATAAAAAAATACGGTCTGGAAGGAGAAGACCTCCAGAAACTCTACACGGCTCTGGCGCAAATAGCTGTGAAGAATCACTTTCACGGCTCAAAGAATGAATATGCACAATATCAGAGAAAGATAACGATCGAACAAGTTTTGCAGGCACGAAGAGAAGCACACAAACCCTTAGGTCTCTATGATTACGCGCCAATATCCGACGGAGCAGCCATACTCATCCTGACCAACGAAGAAATCGCGAAGAAACACGCAGACAAACCCGTCTACATCCTGAGCTCGTCTTCAGCAACCGACTATCTGACGTACCCCGCAAGAGAAGATATGACACATTTCCTAGTGACACAGAATTCGATGAAAAACGCCCTCAAGATGGCGGGAAAAAAACTATGGGACATCCAACTTGTCGAACTGTATGATCAGTCCACACTCATGGAATTGGTCTCACTTGAAGATCTAGGCTTCTGCCAACCTGGAACGGCCTGGAAAAGCATCACCGAAAGCTGTGCTGATTACAAAGGCTACTACGAGTTTGACGGTCACCAGGTTTTCGTCAACCTGAGCGGCGGACTGAAAGCTGATGGAAACCCCTTGGGTGCCCGAGGTGGAGCCGAGATCTTTGAAGTTGTGAAACAGTTGAGGGGCGAAGCCTGTGAACGTCAAGCCAAATGCGACAAAGAACTGAAAAATGGCTGTGTTTTGGAACTTGAAGGCTTTGGAACCAAGGGCTACGTCTACATTTTGGGGAGAGACCTAGAATGAGTAGCGAACCGATTGAAAGAAGAGTATCATACCTCGGCGACAGATTAAGAGGCAACCGCTGCCTCATTTGCGGCAAAGAATACTTCGAAATCAGAGACTACTGCGGTAACTGTGGAAGAAAAAGCTACGGAAAAATGGTCGCGACCGACCTGTTTTACGAAAAAGGAACTCTCGAACTGTGTACACTCGTCAACGAACCGACAAACAAGTTCACAAAACTCGGCAACTACATATACGGCATAGTTTCATTCCATGACGGCAAGATAAGGGTTCCAGGAAGACTCACAGACAGAATGCCGAAATGCAATGAGGACATTGACTTCTCATCTCTCGAAGGACGAACCGTCGTACCCAGGTTCCGAAGACGCTATTCAGTTGACAAAAGCGACGTCATCCCCACAATTTCCCTCACATTCACTTTTGCCGACGAATATTATCCACATCAGGAGTACAAGTGCACAAAACCGAAGAAAGAAAACGATTCCCCAGGCATCGTCGGCTACGGAGTATACACTTCAAGATTCAGAATCAAAGAAGGAAACATCGAACGTTCAGTTCCCTTCATCGACGAGGACTCCGTGACTGCTGCCGTCGAAGCAGGAAAACTGGCACTGATACACTCTGGCGTCGACAGCACACAGATCGGCAAAATCTACGTAGGCTCTGAGTCAAACCCGTACGCCGTCAAACCAATAGCGTCAAAGGTGGCGCAGGTCCTGAAGCTCGGAGAAGAAGACGAAGACGTACAAGGAGTAGACGCTGTGGACACCGAGTTCGCCTGCAAAGCAGCCACAAGCATGTTCAAAGACGCAGCTTCACTCGTCAACTATCCAAAGTCAAACATAAAGTGCGCCATGGTTACAGGCACCGATAATTCACAAGCCGCACCGAGAGACTGCCCCGGCGGAGAACTGGACTTGTTTGTTGGATATGGCGCGGCCTCATTCATATTCGGAAAGAGCGATGTGATCGCCGAGATTGAAGGATGGTATTCTTGCACTTCCGACACACCTGACTTCTGGCGAAGGGACGGCGAACCCTACCCGATGCATGGCGGCAGGTTCACCGGTGATCCTGCTTACTTCAAGCATATCAGAAAGTCGTCAAAGAAGCTGATGGAAAAACTGGGTCTGAAGGTTGCTGACGTGAACTATTTCGTAGCACATCAACCTAACGTTCAGTTTCCAGTACGAATCGCGAAAGAACTTGGTTTCAAGGAAGAACAGTACCTGCCAATGCTCCAAGTGGCGAAATTCGGCAACACCTATTCTGCCGCTTCACCTGTCGGTCTTGCCGCAGTACTAGACCTTGCTAACCCTAACGAGCGAATCCTGATGGCAAGTTATGGTTCAGGCGCTGGAAGCGATGCTTACTCGCTAATCGTCACAAATGAGATTCTGGCAAAGAGACAGCAACAGAAACTCACAGTGAAGTATCAAGCAGACAACCCGTTCATAGAATACGTCGACTACAACATGTATAGACGATTGAAAGCAGGAATGTAGAAAACCATTAATAATCCTTGTACAACTTAAGTGCGGAGTTTAACAAGTTGCGGATACCGAACATTCTTGAAGTCATCTACGCCCCTCAGAAAGCATTCAGAAAAATGGCCGAAAACCCAACAATCATCGCCCCCATTCTCATAATAGCCATGTTCCTCGTTGCAAACCTAGGCTACGCTTACGTGAGCGCTTCCAAAGTTTTTGTGGAGCAGACGGTGCCAAACGGATTGAACCAAGACGAATGGACACAAAACAGCACTCTTTGGACTTCAAACGCTCAAATGTCCGAAAGCACCGACGTGGTCAATGGGAGCAAGTACCTGTCTTTTGAATACTATGGAAACACGAGTCTAGCTTTCTCGACCATAAACACTGATCGTCTTTGGATGAAACTCGACGGCATAGGTACAGTAAACTGTTCGAATCCCAATGGTTACGATAAACTATCTTTCCGTTTGAAGCGGACGAGCCCAATAGCGAAACCCGCAAACGTCACTCTTCAGCTCTTCTCCAGCAACTCTTTAGAAAACTTCTTCCAGAGCCTAGACGATGATTTTGCAGACTCCACCTACAACGCATGGGCCAATGAAACGATCCTGCTTGCATCCGAAAACTGGTCTCAGACAAGCTCCACTCCGAAATGGGACAGTATTACAGGTTTGAGGCTGGAATTCACTTGGACAGAAATATCGAACCAGACGATATTGATCGATGGACTCTTCTTCCACGGCCCATTATTATCAGGAATCGACCTCTACGGGACGAGCTACCTCCTCAACGTCGTTTTCGCTGGAGTCATGCAGTTTACTATAACCTGGGTCATTCTGAGTGGTTTGATATACTTCATGTCTAAAAGCTTTGGTGGAAAGCTGGTCTGGCGGGCCATGCTGATTGTAATCGGTGGAACCCTCATAACGATGGTGGTATTAGCCCTTGTCAATGCCATCGCAACCGCTACCGTATCTAGTGTGAATTACCCCTTTGAGTTGGTTGCAGGTTTCAGGGGAGAAGCAACTGCTGACGCAGCCTACAACCGAATTCTCGACCAAACTTCGTGGGTGGATATAGTCGGGAGGTACGGGTGGATTGTCATACAGATCTGGACCGCCGTCCTTTGCTCGGTTGCCGTTCACGTTTTGGCAGCATTCTCTTGGACGAAGAGCTTCCTCATCGGTGCGACGGCTTACGTGATTGACCTTATAATCGGTTCCTTCCTGTTCGGACTGTGATTCTAAAGCAGGCAATTTTGCATGAAAAGAACGGATGAGTTTCTGGCCTCTTGAGGCGGGCGAACAGGATAACCGAGGTCGCTACAGTCAAAGATGTGAAAAAGGACTGCCAAACGGGAAAAGTCATTGAACAGGCTCTCGAAGCAGTGCGCTTTCGTGTAAGCCAAAATCGAACCCTGTCGAAGCCTGCTCTATGAATAGTTCGAAAAACTTATATGGCTGAAGGGCTTTTCTGCAAGTAAACCAGCCTTAGCCGAGGCTCAAGTGTCACTTCGGCACAATGGGTTTTTGCGAGCGAGGTTGGTTCCGCGAATAGGACGAAAACACAACATGCCAAGAAGGCTACCTGATAAAACCAAAAACGCCCCTAGCAAGCCAAGAAGGTTCGGAAGTCAAAGCAGGTATCGTCCGAGCAAACCTTTCTTGCAGACGAGACCAGTGAAAGAGAATCAAGAGATAGACGTCGTCATAGATGACATTGGAAGCAGAGGCGATGGAATAGCCAGAATAGAGGGTTACCTCATTTTCGTGCCTGGCTGCAAAATTGGGGAGCGAATCAGAGTCAAAATCAGATCGGTAGGAGAGAAATTCGCCCTAGCGGAAAGAGCTGCATGAGTTGAGAAGATGAGTGTGAAAATAAAGGAACTGCGCGATGGAATGAAACGCGTCAATGTTCAGGCCACGGTGACTGAGAAATCTGATCCACGAGAAGTCATGTCTAGGTTCAAAGACCAGACATACCGCGTGGCAACGGCCACGATAGCTGACGAAACAGGAACTGTTCGACTGACTCTTTGGAACGATCAGATCGAAATGGTGAACGTGAACGATAAAGTACGGATTGAAAACGGTTATGTGACAAGTTTCAGAGGCGAAATCCAACTTAACGTTGGAAAATTTGGCACATTGACGATCGAGTGAAAGAAGAGATTTTTGGATTCAACTTTTCTTGCATGAATGATATCGGAAAAGAGTAAGGTGCTTTTTTCAAGCTTCCCTAAAGTGTCTGGTCACTTTTTCTTGAATAGGAGCCAGTTCTTTCCGCCCTTGAGTCTCAAGAGGACGTACATACCTTTGAGTCTTTCACCGTGTATTTCAACAATTAACTTGTCTTCCTTGCGGTCCACCAGCTTGTACGTTCCTTTGTCCCATATTACAACGGTTCCGGCGCCGTATTCGCCCTCAGGAATGGTTCCCGCAAAGTTCGCGTACTCCACAGGATGATCTTCAACTTGTACGGCGAGCCTCTTGATGCCCGGGGTGAGCGGCGGTTCTTTTGGAACTGCCCAGCTTATCAACGTGCCGTCCATCTCTAGGCGCAAATCGTAGTGAAGATGTGTTGCTTCATGCTTTTGTATAACATAGATGTTTTCAGGTCTGTTGCGAAGTTCGCCTTTCGGTTCTTTCGTTTTTTCGAGGTTCCTCTTGCGAGCGTATTCGTCTAGGCTCAAATCATAACCTTCCTCGAATTTCACTCTTGGTTAAGATGTCATCAGCTCTTCGAAGAACTCGGCGAGATCTGCGTTCGACATGCCTGCAGCGTCGCTTATTACCTGTTTGGCTGGCGGATTGGTCATGTAAAATGGGATTCTGCGACCGATGCGCTCGAGAAAGGTTGGTTCAAGTTCATTCTTGTAGAATACTCCTATAGGAATTCTGTCTCCCCATTCTTGAGCTTTGTTCAGGGCGGCGATCTTCTTGCTGAAGTCGTCGTCTTCATTCTGCACTGCGGGATCGTAACCCACATCTCCTAACTTGTACAGTCTGCCTCTTGCCTTTCCTGTCTCAGGGTCTTTTCTGTCCTCGCCTGCATACCATTCTTTTGTGTTTATGTCGTTGTAAGTTGGACATGGCTGCAAGACATCTATGAATGCCAAGCCCTTATGCTGGATTCCTTCGATTATCGTATCTTTAAGGTGCTGCACATCGTAGGCGTATGATCTGGCGACAAACGTGTAACCCGTCATGAGTGCCAGTGCAATCGGGTTGAGTGCCTGGTTGATATTTGGTTTTGGAATAGCTTTCGTCTTGAGGCCCAGTTTAAGTGTTGGGGATGCTTGTCCTTTCGTCAGCCCGTAGACACCGTTGTCATGAATTATGTAGGTTATGTCCAAGTTTCTTCTTCCTGTGCTAACGAAGTGACCGGCGCCTATTCCAAGTCCGTCGCCGTCTCCTCCTATGGCTATGACCTCTAGGTCAGGATTTGCGACCTTTATTCCTGTGGCAAAAGGCAGCGTTCGTCCATGCAGTGTATGGACGCCATAGGCTTTTACGTTGTGTGCCTCTTTTCCAGAGCAACCTATGCCTGAAACTAAGACTACTTGATGCGGTTGTACTCCAAGTTCAGCGAGCGCTATTTGGAGAGCCGTCATTATGCCAAAATCTCCGCAACCAGGACACCAGTCTGCGAAGACATCTGTCTTGAAATCTGACGGTTTAAGAGCCATATGATAACACCTGCCTCTCCTTTGCTTGATGAGTGACGATTCCCTTGAGGGCATCATACAATTCGGTTGTTGACATGGGACGCCCGTTGTATTTCAGAACGCGAAAACTTGTCTCAATGCCTGTGTTTTCTCTGACTATTTCTGCTAGTTGGCCGGAATAATTGTTTTCAACTGCAATTAGATTTTGTGCTTCTTCCAAAGCGTGGGATACAAATCTTGTCGGAAAGGGATGAATCATACGGAACTGTATAAATCGCAGACTGAAACCTTCGGCGTTCAGTTTGCTCATTGCCTCAATAATGCCTCCCTTCGGAGAACCCCAGCTTATCACGACGTTTCCCGAACTACCGTCTCCGAAGAAGTTGACTCTCTCTCGGTCGGGTATTTCTCTGTCTGCTGTTTCCAGTTTTTTCATTCTCTTCTCCATCATCATAGTTCTGTTTACAGGTTCCTCGCTTATGTGGCCAATTTCATTGTGCTCGTCTCCGGTAAGCCAGTATACTCTGTTTTTGGTGCCTAGTGGAAGTCGTGGTGAAACACCAGTGTCGGTGAACCTGAATCTCTTGTACTCTTCATTGGAAGTTTCTTCGGTGGGTGTTGTTCCGCGATCGATCTTGAATTGACTTGTTTCAAAGATCTTGTACGTTTGAGAGCTGTTAGCCAACGCTTTATCGATCAAATGGATTACCGGCAGCTGATATCTTTCTGCATAATTGAATGCTAGTGCAGCATCGTAGAAGCATTCTTTGATGTCTCCTGAGGCCAGAACTATGCGTGGAAAGTCTCCGTGACCCGCGTTGATCGCAAATTTCAGGTCAGATTGTCCGAAGCGTGTGGGCAATCCGGTGGCAGGGGCTCCTCTTTGGTAGTAGCTAATCACCACTGGTACTTCGCAGTTTCCTGCCCAGCTTAGGCCTTCGACCATAAGTGAAAAGCCTGGGCCTGACGTTGAGGTTGCAGCTCTTGCCCCGGTCAAAGCGGCTCCCGAGGCGGAGTTTATGGCCGCGATCTCGTCTTCGGTTTGAACTACGACTATTGATGCCTCTCCAGTGTTGGTCTTGAAGATTTCATGCGCTTCCAAATATTCGCTTTCGTCTGCTGCGGGTGTTATTGGATAATAAGTCTGGACCCGGCATCCTGCTAAGACTTTGCCCAATGCGACAGCTTGGTTTCCTGATAGAAAGATTCTCTTTTCAGTTGTTTCGATTTTCTCAAGTTTAAGCGGAAAGGCGTTGCCGAAGTTTTGCACAATGTATCCGTATGCTTCCTCAAGTGCGGTAGTATTCATTTCTATCAGCTTGGGTTTGTCTGCGAAGATTGATTTTATGGCTTTTTCGACTAGACTTATGTCGTAGTTGAGAAGTGCAAAAGAGACTCCTATGGTTAATACATTTGTTATTCTTGTCACGAAGCTGATCTTTTGTATTCCGAGTTTTGAGGCCACCTTCTTAATGAGGTCCATGTATGGAATTAGGAAGACGTGGACTCTGGTTGTTTTTGCTTCTTCAAGAAAATCATTTAGGGTATCGTTCATTCCTCTCTGAGGGAATTGTTTTCGAAGTTCGTCTTTGTATTCGTAAGGCAAAGTGGGTATGCTGAAAACTTTTGAATGTATCTGTTCTTTGTCGACTATTATGCCGCCGTTTGGGACGACTTCATTGATGTGTCTGACCACTGTTTCGGCGTCGAATGCGGCGAGAAGATCGACATCGTTGACGTTGGCTTGGACTTCTCGGTCAGAAATGCGCAGGTGGAAGTAACTGTGGAGTCCTTTTATGTTCGAATGGTATTCCCTTTTTCCGTAGACATACAGGCCTCCATATCCGCATGCTCTACCGAAAATGTTGGCTGCAGAATCGACTCCTGCCCCTTGGGGCCCGCCTGCCATCCAGTTTACTTCTTTCATTAATTTCATTCCTCAGTGGATTCTCAAATAGTCATGTTAAGCTGACAAGCTCACCGTCAGCCGCCGGTCACTTTGTCGGTTCCTATGCAGCATTGACAGTCAGAAGTTTCGCCGCAGTACGGGCAAACGCACTTGCAGTCATCAATCGGGTAACCGCACTTCTCACATATTGGAACTTTGACCTCGGTTTTCATGCTCATCATCTTAACTAAACTATTGGGAAAATAGGCAAAATAAACCTTCGCTAAGACGGCGTTAATCATTTGGGGTTGTTCGTTTGGCGTGTGCATGGGTTTTGAGTCACGTGTAGACCTAATACATGTCAGCTGCGTTGCAGGACAGCGACGTGTGGGTCCATAATGCGGACAGACCAACGTAGTTTTTGGTTTGAAAACAACGCGAACACACGCATTCCCTTAGGTTTTCAGCCAAGTGAGACCTTATGGACTAGTCCAGGGTCAGGTGTATGCTCTCCTTAACGCATGCTCATTGTTGCCATTTGGTCAGACGTTATCTGTGCAGTACAGAAAAAGGAAAGGGTTTGTCCGGCGATATCGGGCTGCTGTACTGTCTTAGACCTGTTCGAGAAGAGTTGTGAACGTGTCGTGGTGGTCTTCCTCGTCCTTGAGAATCTCGTTGAAGAGGAAGGCTGTTGTCTCGTCAGCTTCTTCGTGGGCCATTTTGATTATTTGCTTGTACATGTCTACGGCTTTTTTCTCGTCCAGCACGTCTTGCGCGATCATTTCTTTCAAAGCCTTGCCTACATTAATGGGGTCGGGCTTGGTTGTCGGCGCAACTTTTCCGTCGCTTAGATACCAAAGTCTTTCTGCAATCATCTCAGCATGTTTCATTTCCTGTTTGGCTATGCTTTCAAACGCGTCCTTTGTGGCATAACCCTTGACGCCTTCCCATTGGACGTGTTGCCACATGTACTGCACTGAAACCTGAATTTCTCTGGCAATTGCTCCGTTCAGCATTTCCAACAATTTCTTTGAAGTCATACTTTTTCACCATATTCTTGTGATTTCAGTTTGTTTCTATTGTTATATTAAACTTTCTTGCAAACCTCTTTTCTTGAACAGAACATATAAGAACTTGATTAAACAGTCAAAAACCAAGGTGAATTATTGAATGGACAGGACATTGGAGAATTTGAAAAATGCTTTTGCAGGTGAGTCCCAAGCAAATAGGCGTTACTTGGTTTTTGCGCAGAAGGCTGAGGAGGAAGGCCATCCACAGATAGCCAAGCTTTTCAGGGCTGCTGCCGAAGCAGAAACAGTTCATGCCATGAACCACGTCAGGACAATGGGGGAAGTGAAGACGACAATTGATAATTTGAATGTGGCCATAGGTGGAGAGACTTTCGAGTTCAAAGAAATGTACCCTGGCTACATCAAGACAGCTAAAGACGAGAAAAACACTCAAGCCGCTTGGAGTTTCAACATGGCCAATCAAGTTGAACAGATACATGCTGGGCTCTTCACTAAGGCAAATCAGATCTTGAAAACTGGAAAGGAACCACCAAAAGCCGAATACTATGTTTGCAGCGTATGCGGGAATACAGTTGAAAATGAGCCCCCAGAAAAGTGCCCCATCTGCGGAAACCCGAAGTCAAAGTTTTTCAAAGTGACCTAAAGATCAATCAGATGCACTCTTTTTTTCTTACCAGACCAGAGAAAATTACGACGAGAATGCCGCATCTTGGATGTATCTAACATTGACAGTCGGAACTCCAAGACAATTCTTCGAAGAGACCCTACCAAACAAGTTCGACCCGCACAAAGCCGCAGACGTCGACGCGGTAATTCAAATGAACATAACAGGACCCGACGGAGGACAATGGATCATAACGGTTAGAGACCAGAAAATGGACATCAAAGAGGGAGTTCATCCTTCTCCTGCGCTCGCAGTCAAAATTGCCGACTCAGACTTTTTGGCTCTAATAAACGGCAAGCTTAATGCAGTGGGCGCGTTCATGGCTGGAAAAATCGAGTTCAAAGGAAGCATGTCACTGGGACTGAAACTCGTCGAATTGGGAATCGTCTGAAAGTCCATTCGCTTTTGCTGGCACTTTTCTGAAAATCATTTCATCTCGCTGGGTAGATTTTTCCGCGCCTTTTTGCGCCCAGTCTTGACCATCATTTCTCCCGAAGATTGAAAGCCTTGACTATCAATTGTGGAAAACCAAATAAGTCCCAGCTTGTGATGGAGTTGGGAGGATAGCATCATGTTCTTGTTCAACACTCGTCAAGAAATCCTTGAAATTAACGGATTAAAGATCGGAGGACAGCCCGGTCAGTTGCCGACCGTGATGATTGGAAGCATCTTCTATCACAAAGACAAGATGGTCGTTGACCCCAAAACTGGTGCCTTTGACAAGTGCAGAGCAGAAGAAATCTTGAATGCGGAACAGATAATTTCCTCGAAAACCGGGAATCCACGAATAGTTGATATTTGCGCCTCTTGGCCAGAGGCCTTCCCTGTACAGATAGAGTTTGTAGCAGATAAAATCAAGGGTCCTTTTACGATTGATGGAACAACAGCCGAGGTTCGAATGGCCGGAGCTAAGTATGTTCGAGAAGCTGGGCTGTCGGAGAGAGCAGTCTATAATTCTCTGACGCCGGACGTTCGAGAGGAGGAAATTGTCGCAATCAGAGACGCAAAGATAAAGTCGGCGTTGTTGTTAGCTTTGAACACTGCCAACCCGACAATCAAAGGCAGATTAGGAGTCATTGAGAAACTGATCGAGAAGGCCAAGGCAGCCGGTGTAGTGAACATGCTGATCGATACGACTGTGCTTGACTTGCCAGATCCAGGACCCGCCGGGAAAACCGTCTATCTGGTGAAGGAGAAGTATGGTTTGCCCTGTGGCTGCGGTGCTCACAACGCCGTTGATATGTGGCATAAGCGCAGGAAGCTAGATCCTGACGCCTACTTTGCGAGCAGCGTTGTCGCAAATGTCTTGCCGATCATAATGGGTGCGAGTTTCATGTTGTACGGTCCGATCGGAAGCGCGTCAAGAATGTACACGCCAGTCGCAGTGGCGGATGCCTACGTAGCTTATACTATGATGCAAGAATTCGGTTCAAGACCGTTGACAACCAGCCACCCGATATTCAGGATCTTTCGAACATAGGATTCTCTACAGCTTTCTTATCCAGAATCTCCAAACCTATATAATACGCTGGGCGTTTTTACAGGGACATTGTAAGGCGGAGCAGGATGTTAATGAAAGCCTCAGACAGGATTAGCATAATAAAGACGTCAGTTATTCGAAAGATGCTTGAGCTGTCAGCGAAAATGGAGAATGTTGTTCATCTGGAGCAGGGAGAGCCGAACTTCACGACGCCTCAACATATCTTGGCTGCTGCCGTTCGGGCTATGGAAAAGGGTTTGACGCATTACACCGACGTGAGTGGAACACTTGAACTTCGTGATGCAATTGCCGCAAAACTCGCAGAAGAGAATGGAATTGATGTTGATCCACAGACCGAGGTGACTGTGACGTCAGGGTCTCAGGAGGCAATGTTTGATGCGGCTTTGGGTTTTCTGAACCCTGGTGATGAAGCGTTGATAATTGATCCGTACTATCCAGCGTACTTTGAAGATACACTGTTGGCGCAGGCCGTTCCTGTAACGGTTCCGCTTCGGGCTCAAAATGGCTACGGAATTGTTTTGGACGATTTTGAAAGTAAGGTGACAGACAGGACAAAGATGGTTTGGATGTGTAACCCATCTAATCCGACGGGTCATGTCTGGTCAAGAGAAGATTTAGAAGTTATAGCGGACGTGGCGAGGAAGCATGATTTCATCGTCTTTGCTGATGAAATCTATGAGAAGCTTGTTTATGACGATGCCAGACATATCAGTATGGCGTCTTTGCCAGGAATGAAAGAGAGAACAATAACTGCCAATGGTTTTTCCAAAGCATATGCCATGACTGGTTGGAGGATAGGTTATGTTGCGGCTGAAAAAAAGTTGTCAGCTACGCTTCGAACGTTGCATTATTACACTACGCTTTGTCCGAACGTCATATCACAGGAGGCAGCGCTTGCCGCGCTAACTGGTCCGCAGACATGCGTTCAAGAAATGCGGGCAGAATACGAGAGAAGGAGGGAGCTTGTGATGAGTGAAATCAGCAAGTTGAGACATGTAACCTGTGAGGTGCCCAAGGGGGCGTTCTACGTTTTTCCCGACTTTTCGAAGTTGGAGAAGTCTGATGAAAAGCTTGCTGTGCATTTATTGGAAAAGGCTGAAGTTGTGACTGTGCCGGGTTCAGGGTTTGGGAACGCTGGGAAAGGACATTTGAGAATATCTTATGCACCGGAATATAGACAAGTCAAGGAAGGTATGAAGCGCATTAGGTCTTATTTTGAGTCGATAATGTGAAACGGTAATTTGGTCACGTCGAGGCATGTTCTGCTCAAATTGTCTTCTTGGAAAACCTTCCACCATTTTCAAGCCTCTGCGAGGCAAAGGATGATAATGAAATCCCGGTTTGCGTTGTAGCGTCGTTTGCGTCGAAATGGGCGATTTTCAGAAGGAAGGACAGATATCGAGCAGATTTTTGTGAATAAGATCCTTTCTGACCTTTGAGTCGGTTCGAATTTACTTGTTTGAGTCGCGTGTCGTTCTGTGTTCTGCTTTTATTAATTCGATGGCTTTTGTCAGGGTGAGAGTTGATTTGTGCTTCAATCCAAAATTCGCCATCAGTTTTCTGACAATTGAACTTCCGACGAAATTCGCACCTTGTTGTCCGAAGATCAGGTTCAGTCCTTCGCAGAATAGTTCGGGTTTTTGTGGAATTTCTTCTTTCTTGAGCCCAACGTTCATTTCGAGATAGTAGTGAATGGCTTGGCTTGCACTGTCACCAAGTGTACCCAGTACCTCGTCGACGCACTTCAGGATCTTTTGTTCGGTGCCTTCGTCAGTGGGCATAGAGCTTAGTTCTAGAACGAAACGTATATAAGCTTTATTTTTGACGAAAACAAAGCCTTTTTATCGACAAATGTAAAGAGGAGGTGTATGCATGAACTGGAAGATATTTGTAGCACAGCATTGGAAAGCGATCTTGCTTGGCCTCCAAATCGGCCTGTTTGCCTTGGCGATCGTTGCGGTCGCAAAGGTATACGCGCCAGAAGCGATCGATTCGCCGTGCGGACCATAAGACTAATATGAGAAATCGCAGGAAGCGCAGTTGAGGCGGAAAGAAGATGCCTAAGGGCTTTGACTGTGTTGACGTGGCAATATTGGAAGTTCTTGCCACGTATGGCCCTAGAAACATCACCAGAGTCGCCAAGGAGCTTGACATGCCGAGGGGGACTGTCTTATCGAGGATAAGGCGGATGTCCTCTTCTTTTTATCTCAGGTTACTCACGACCATTTATCATACAAATCTCGGGCTGAAGAAAGCAGTGGTTTTTGCGCGAGCAACTCCAGGGCGGGAGAATCTTCTTTTTGACTGTTTGAGAGTAAACGAATTTTACATTTATCTGAGCCGATGTTTCGGGATGTTTGAGGGATGCATAGGAATCTACGTTGTTCCTGTGGAACACACGAAAGAGTTCAGTGAATTTGTCGATGAATTAGAGAGGCTAAAAGTGGCAGAGAGCATAGAGTTGTTTTGGTCGACTTGTTTTCACACGGTCAACAGGACAAGGACATGGTTTGACGAAAAAAGGGAGACATGGGTTTTTCCATGGAAAGAATGGCTGGAAGAGGTTTTTTCTTCTGAAAGCGAACTGCCATATACGTTGAGGGATCCTGAGTGTTTTCCTGTAAAGGGTGACGAGACTGACTTGTTTATCGTGAAGGAGTTAGAGAAGGATGCCACTGTGAGTTTGGCTTCTATTGCCAGGAAGTTTGGCACTTCGTTGCAGAACATACGTTACCATTATGAGACTCATGTTGTTAGGTATGGGCTTGTTGAGACTTTCCAGATTGCGATTCTACCGTTTGACAGAGCTGTGTCGGACATGTTTTTCTTCATCCTGAAATTTGCAGATTCAGAAGGTATGGGCAAATTCGCTCGATCATTGTTGGACAAGCCTTTTGTGGTCATCTTGGGCAAAATCCTGGGTGAGACTTCTCTGCTCTGTCAGGTTTATCTTCCGCGACAGGAGTTCAGGAATTTTGTCGATGCCCTCTCGAGCCTTGCGAGATCTGGTTTCCTGAAGAGTTATGACTACGTGCTTCAGGACTTGCGTGCGGGAAAGTGGTCAAGGCAAACTGTTGCATACGAGTTTTTCAAGAACGGGTCTTGGGTCTATGAACATTCGAGACATATTGAGACCCTTCGCAACTTGATTTCCCACGGGTAAATGATACAGTCGACTTGCCGCAGGGCTTTTTCCGCAAACAGGAATGCGAGTAAGGACCCATTAGGTCATTAGTGCGCGCCCGATTGTTCTGCTTGTGCGGTCTGTGAACGCCCTAGCGGGATGTGGGCAGCTCATTCTCCTGTTGACTCGAACGTTAGTGTGCACTTATTTGCGCCTTTGATCAGGGCTTTATTCCATGTACAGATGGCTCCTTTTGGGCTCAGAACGATGTCATTTAACGCCGTGGCTCCAGCTGAGCAGATTAGGTCGCAGAATTTCTCTTTGAGACTTGGACTAGCATCCTTTCCGACCTGAAGCATTGGACAGATGGACATAGTGAAAGAGAACTTTGAATCAGACAGCTCAACCGACTGGAACCTCAATCCTTGGGCGCCCCAGTACGCTTCTATCGCCCTTGCTACCGTCCGCAAGTTTCTCTCCTTCAAGCCTAGTATCTTCATCACGGCAGGGACTATCTCTTTTTCTTGATCATAAACGTAAGCCGCCAGTTCCTGCTCTCCTCGCCCTGACTTCTCAAGAATCGGTATGATTACTTCAACTGGAGGGAACGAATACTTTGAGAGTAAGTCTCTTATTCGCTCTTCTGCAGTCTTCAACTGTCTCACTGGATAAATTGAGTGGGGGTTTCATTCACAAGCATTTTTCTGTGAGTCATTAGAAGAACTT
>Ga0315279_10005513_pt1 | contig 16376 bp, 12 predicted proteins | sample YL17G06_20_MG_FD_203694 | JGI IMG/M metagenome (GOLD analysis project Ga0315279, IMG submission 203694) | Sediment microbial communities from Yellowstone Lake, YNP, Wyoming, USA - YL17G06_20 | ecosystem: Environmental > Aquatic > Freshwater > Lake > Sediment | place: USA: Wyoming | collected...
GAATGGCAGGCTCGGGCGAGATCCTCACCAGGCCGCCGGCGGCTATGCCCGCCGCCCTGGCGGCCGCCTCGGCCTGCCCGGTCGTCTGCGAGGCCTGAAGCTCCTGGTCGGCGGCCATGCTCGGGGAGGCCTGGAGTGCCCTTATCCTGGAGGCGATCTGCCCGCACCGCTCCAGGCCGTCCCTGGCGTCCAGGGCCGAGGCCCGCGCGGCGGCCATCGTGGACCACGCCCAGCCGGCCGACGCGGCCAGCAGCGCCAATAGCGCCGCGACCGTCATCGCCATGTGACTCCTTCGCCGGGTCATGGCGCCGCCTCCTGCCGCGAAGGCGATGAGGAAGGTTGTCCTGCTGTCGTCTCGACTGGCCCGGCTGGCCCGGCCGGCCTGCCGGCCAGGACGAACGAGACCCCGCCGGCCTGGAGGTTCTCCGTCCTGGGCGGCTCCATGGCAAGACCCTTGCCGGCCAGGTTCCTGCATATGGCCTCGGCGTCGCCGTGGGCGGTCGCCTGGCCCTCGATCATCACCCCCTGCGGGTCGATCCGGACCTGCGTCACCCGCATCCTCGGCCCGCCCGCCAGCCCCTCGGCGATCAGCCTCAAGACGCCAAGGGCCGGCGGCCGCTGGGGCACCTGACCGCCCTGGCCCCTGACGCCCGCCAGGCGGCGCAGGTCGCTGGCCAGGCGGCTGGCGACGCTGACGGGCACCTGCCCGTTGGGATAGAGCGACGCGTAGATGCCCCGCTGGCCGCCCTGGAACCGGTCGGCCATCCGCTGATAGCCGCGTGCCCTCGCCAACATCGCCGCCGTCAGGGCGACCATCAGGCAGGCCGCCAGACCTGCCGTCCAGGCAAGCTGCCGGCCCAACTTCCTGCCCAGGCCGCCAGAGACGATCCCGCGCCCCAGGTCCGCCGATCCGTCCGCCTCGCCCGACATCATCGCCGCGCCGGCGCGGACCGCCAGGCGGAACAGGTCCTGCTCAGTCACGTCCGAAGGTCCCACCGGAACGACGTCCAGGTCTTCGGCCAGCAGGCCGGCCAGCTCGCCGAATTGTTTGCCGAACTGCTCGCCGGCCTGCTTGTCGGACTGCTCCATGGGCTGCTTCACGCCCAAACACCCCGCGACGACCGCCACGCCGCGGCGGCCGTCGGAGCCGTCGACGGCGTCAGTGACCGGGCCGTTGAGGTCGATGGGACTGCCGACGTTGCTGAGGTTGAGTATGTCCAGACGCAGGCACCGGGCCACCTCCGCCGGGTCCGCGGCCACGGTGCTCCATGAGCGGAGGCGCCCGTCGCCAATGGGGCCGTCCCGCAGGCCGAAGACCTCCGCCCGGCCGTCCAGCTGGAAGACCAGGTGATCGGCCCCCGCCAGGGGCGAGTCGGTCCGGTCGCGCCCTTGCATGATCAGGCCCTGGCAGGCCAACACGGCGGTGGGGGCCGCGGCGCCGACCACTACCCCCGCCTTCTCCAGCCGCTCGACGATCTCCTTCAGCCTGCCCGTCTCGACGGCCAGGGCCAGCGACACGCCCCCCCGCGGCGGCAGGAACGCGGCGGCCAACTGCTCGGCCTCCACGGGGAGCTTCTCCTCAAGACGGTAGAGCATCGCAGCGCGGCGGTCGCGGCGCGGCAGGTCACCGCAGGCTACAGCGGCGCAAAAGACCATCCCCGACGGCAGGCCCAGGCAGACCTGACTGTCGGCAAGCCCCATCGAGCCCAACATCGCCGCCAGCTCCGCAGGCTTCTCCTGCTCCAGACCCAACGGGCCGCCCGACTCCCGGCGGGCCAGCTCCCGCACCTCCGCCCGCCCGTCGCCGCCGTCGCCGCCGGCGACGACCAGCCAGGACCGCTCCGTCAGGGCAACCAGGATCCCAGGGCTGCTCACCGCGGTCCCTCCCTGGCCGGGACCGTGAGGGTGAAGGTCTGGCCGGCAAGCTCGAGCACCGCCTTGCCCTCCTCTATGGACACGACCTTCGCACCGGCCACCTCCTCGCCGACGCCGGCCAACACGTCCTGGCCGGCCTTCGTCCGGAATATCCCATACGCGGCGTTGGGCTCGACGACCGCCCCGACCAGCTCCACCTCCAGGCGCGGCCTGACGGGCTCCTGCTTGACCGGCTTTGGATCGAACAGGGGCCGCCTGAGGTCCTGACTCCAGATCGCGGCGTAGCCGGCCAGCGGCGCGGCGTCGCCGCCCGCGGCCGATTCGGCCTGGTCCCGGGCCGGCTGCGTGGCCGTCGGGCGGGGCGCATCGACGGCCGGCGGAAGGAACGCCGCCACGGCGCACGCCGCCGTCGCCGCCGCCAGCACGGCGTTGAGGGCCGGCAGCAGCCTTCTTGTCGCCAGGAGCGATTTCATAACCACGCGAAGCCCCAACTCATCGAGTCGTTCTCCATGTCGCCTGTGCGGTCCACGTAGAGCCTGTGGACCGCCCTGGCCCCGTCGGAGGCGACCACCCACAGGCTGAAGCAGTTGGACTGGTCCGTCAGGACCTCCCCGATCGCCCGCTGCCTCTGGGGGTCCAGGGCCAGGACCTTCATCGCGCCGGCCAGGTCCGACGAGGGGGCCTTGTCCCTGAGCTCCACCAGCTTGCGGATCTCCTCGTCGTCCAGCAGGCCGGAGGTCACCTCGGCCAGGACTTCAGGAGAAGCCCTCGTGAAGTTGAGCCTCCCGCCCGACCAGCAGGTGACCAGGTCCAGGGCCCGCCCCTCGCCCACCGCATCCACCAGGTCGTCCGGGCCGGCCGATGCGAAGACCTGACCGGGACAGGTGTACCGCATGGGCACCTTCGATATGGCCCCGGAAGAAGGGGCCGTTGGCCGCAACGCCACCTGGACCGCCCTGCGGATGCCCCTCTGGAGGGCCGCCAGGTGAGAGGCGGCCACCTCGTCGCCGAACCTGAAGGCAAGCACGTTAACGTCGGCCTTGGCCTGCTCGTCGGAGATCACCAGGGCGAAGTCCACCCCGCCCAGGCCGACCGTCCGCCTCATCGCCGCCGGGACGATCCCGTCAGGACCGGCCGCCCGCCTCAGCATCGCATCCGCCGCAGGCAGGCAGACTGCACGACAGCTCAGCGAGCCCCACTTGATCTGGAGGTCCCTGGCCGCAGCACGGGCCGCCAGGGCCCTGGAGCAGCCGTAGCGGGCCGCGGCGCCCAGCACGCCCGCAGCCACCGCCACGGCCGCCAGCACCAGCAGAAGGACGAAGCCGCCGTCCTCTCTGGAGCGTGGTCGGCGGGTTGTCGGCGTGTGTTTTCTCATGGAGGCATTCATCTCAGTCTGTAAGCGAAGGACATCTCCCTGCCCGTCTTCCCGTCGGCGCCCGCCATCCTGACCGCGACGCCGACGCGGTCGGGCATCGGCCTCCACCTGCCCGCCTGCGTCTTGCTGTCTCCGGCGTCCAGGCTGATCCCGGCAGCGCCCCGGCAGACAAGCTCGGCGGCCTGCCGTCCGTCCTGCATGCGCTGGCCGCGGACGAGCCAGCCGGCCCCGCCGACCTGGACGACGCGGTAAACGACCTCGGCCGGCTCGCTGGCAAGTCCGCCCGCCGGACCGCCGGACGACAGCGCCGCGTGCGTCCTGAAGGACAACGCGTCGCGCGTTATGCAAAAACTCTCGGCGTTCAGCACGTCGCAGGCGAGCACCCGCCGGAGCCCATCGGTCAGGCAAGCCTCTCGCCGGCCGCTATCCAGCAGGGAGCTCCTGCGGGCCAGCCTGCCGGTCAGGCGGAGCGTCGCCGCCGCCAGCATGCCCGCGATAGCGAGCGCCACCGTCAGCTCCACCAGCGTCAGGCCCTTCCGGCCGGATGTCCTCCTTGTGTCCACGTTCACGGCGCCTCCCCTCCCCTGACGTCCGTTCCGGCCGGCAGAGGGAGCATGAACTCCACGCGGGCAAGGGGCCTCCGTGCGTCGCCGACGCCGTCGGTCCTGTCGGTTCGGTCGATTCTGTCGGTTTCATTGGTTCCGTTGGTTCCGTCGATTCTAAAAACCTCCAGGGCGACCACCTCGGCGCCCAGGACGGCTGCATCCTCGTTGGGAACTACTCTCGTTACCCACGTCCACTCACCGTCAGCCCCGGCCGTCCCGCTGGAGTTCCTTGGCAGCTTGTCCCTGTTTGCCCACCACCCGTCCAGCAGGCCGTCGGCGACCGCCGAGGCCTCCAGGCGCATGGAGGCCAGGCCGCGCTGGATCTCCAGCCTGCCGGCCGCCACCAGCGCCGAGGCCGCCACCCAGGCCAGTATCAGCGTGCCGGCCAGGGCCTCGATCAGCGTCAGGCCCCTCTGCCGCGGCCATTGCCGCCGGCCGGCCCGCCGATCAATTGGCCGCGGTTCCCGCCGAGATGTCCGCGGCGTGGAATGCATCGATTGCCTCATCACGCGTGTCGAACCTCACCGCCTGACCCGTCAGCCCGCAGAACATCACCCAGGCCCTCCGCCCACGCCCGTCGACGATCAGCATCGCGTACGAGGAGGTCATCCCTCCAGTCCCGAACGCGACCGACGCATTGCCGACGGCGATCTGGCTGCCGCCGACGATTATCTCGGCCACCTTGAACCCCTCGGGCAGGCGAAGCGGGGCGGCCGGCAGGGCGGCACCATTGGCATCGACTAGCGACGCCCTCCCCGCCTCCATGTCCCACAGCACGCACGCCTGCCTGCCGTGGCGCGCGCACCAGTGCCGGACCGTCGAATCGTACTGCTCCAGGGCGGCCACCGCGCCGTCCAGCCTGCCGGCGGCGAGCGGGCCCTGCACGCGCAGGGCCACCGCCCCGGCCGCCAGGCCGAGGACCAGCAGGACCACGGACAGCTCCACCAGCGTGAAGCCCGCCTGTGCGCGAGGCGTCATTGCCCCACCTCGCCGCTGGATATGTCCGCGTCGCCGCCCTGGCCGCCCTCGCGCCCGTCGGCCCCGAAGCAGATCACCTCGTATGGCCCCGTCCTGCCGGGGCAGTTGTACTGGTACGGCCTGCCCCAGGGGTCCTTGGGCACGCTCGATCCCGACAGGAGCGGCTCGGGATTCTTCTCCGTCGGCCTGGTCAATGCCTCCAGACCCTCGTCGCTGGTGGGGTAACGGTTGGCCTCCGCCCAGAAGGCGCCCAGGGCCTGCTCGATGTGGGCGATGTCCTGGCGGGCCAGGTTGCACTTGGCCTTGGTCAGGTAGCTGCGGACGTTCACCGTGACCACACTGGCCAGCAGTCCGATGATCACCACCACTACCATGATCTCCACCAGGCTGAAGGCAGGCCGCCCGCGCAGTTCCCCGCCGTCCTTGCCGTCTCTGCTACTGCATGACATTGCTCACCTCGAGGATCGGTAGTATCGCCGCGAAGGCGATCGCCCCCACCACGACCGCCAGGAGGACTATCACCAGCGGCTCCAGGGCCGCCGTCAACCGCTGGGCGGCCACGGCCACCTCCGCGTCGTAGCTGGCGGCCAGGCGGTCCAGCATCTCCTCCAGCCTGCCGGCCTGCTGGCCCACCGCCAGCATCTGGACCACCATCGGGCTGAAGACCCCCGAACTCTTCAACGGCCCCGCCACGTCCCGCCCGGCCGTGACGGCGCGCTCGTATTCCTCCAGGGCCCCGCGGAAGACGCCGTTGCCCACAGTCCGGCGTGCGATCCCCACCGCATCAACGAACTGAAGGCCGCTACGAAGCAGGGCCGCCATCACCACCGCTATCCGCGAGGTGGTCTCCTTGCGGACCAACTCGCCCACCAACGGCAGGGCCAACGCCAGCCTGTCCAGCAAGGCCGCCCCCGCCCGGCTCCGCGCAAGGAGGACCGCGCCCGCCGCCAGGGCGCCCGCCGCCACGACCAGCAGCCACCACCAGCCGACCAGGAAGTCGCTGGCCGCCTTGACCACCCGCGTCACCGCGGGGAGCGGTCTGCCGGCCTCGTTCAACGCGGCGATGAGGTCGGGCACCACGTGGGTCATCAGGAAGACCGCCACCGCCAGGCCTATCGTCCCCACGATCGCGGGGTAGATCAGGGCCGTGGCGATCCTCCCCCGCAGCCTGTGGGCCTTCGCCCGGAACTCCGCCAGCCTCTCCAGGGCCTGTTCCAGCGAGCCGGTGTTCTCGCCCACCCGCACGATGCTGACGGCCGTGTCGTCGAACCACTCGACCCGGCGGCCCATCGCCTCGGCCAGCGGCACGCCCGATGCCACGTCGTCGGCCAGGGCCTGGATGACCGGGGCCAACCGCCCGGAGTGCTGACCGGCCAGCGTCTGGAGGGCCGACAGCAGGGGTATCCCCGCCCCCAGCAGCGTCGCCAGCTCGCCTATGAACTGCGAGACCTCCTGCCGGCACCGGCGGGCAAGGAGCCCCCGCCAGAACAGGACGATCGACGAGCCGCCCGCAGCCGTCTGTGCGATCCCCGTGACCGTCAGGCCCCGCTCGCGCAGCATCTGTCTGGCCTGGCCGGCGGTGTCGGCGGCCACCGTACCGGCCACGGCCGATGCATCAACGTCAATCGCTCTATAGGTGTATACCGACATTTTCTAAACGCAAGTATCCAAGTGCCAGACCCCCAGATGCCAACCGCTCCCGCGGCGCCGGACGTTCGGCCTCTGGTGATTGGTATTTGTTTGCGATGTTTGATGCCTGGCGAGGGGGTTTTTCTGTGGACTACGCATCTTCCCTCCCAGCGACCCTGTCGACCTCCGCCATCGTCGTCGTCCCGTCCAGTGCCCTGGCCAGGCCGGCCGACCGCAGGCCGGCCATCCCGTTGGACGCCGCCAACGCCCTGATGCTCGACGCCTTGCCCCTGGCAAGCACCGCCTCGCGTATCGGCTCGTCCACCGTCAACAACTCAAAGACGCCCACCCGCCCGCTGTAGCCGCTGTCCATGCAGGCCTGGCAGCCCGCCGCCCTGAACAGCTCCCTTCCGGCCAGGTCCTTCCGGGCCAGCCCCAGTTTGGCCAGCTCGGCCTCATCGGGCACGTGAGGCCTGCGGCAATGGACGCAGACCCTCCGCACCAGCCTCTGCGCCATCGCGCCCAACAGGCTGCTGGCCAGCAGGTAGGGCTCCACGCCCAGGTCCAGCATCCTGGCAACCGCGCCCGCCGCGTCGTTGGTGTGCAAAGTGCTGAAGACCAGGTGCCCGGTCAGGGCCGACTGTATCGCCATCCTGGCCGTCTCGGCGTCGCGGATCTCACCGACCATGATGATGTCGGGGTCCTGCCTCAGCACGTGCCTCAGCCCGTCGGCGAAGGTCATCCCCTTCCTGGTGGATACCTGCGTCTGGCTTATCCCCTCCAGGCCGTACTCTATTGGGTCCTCCAGGGTCAGTATGTTGAGCTGCTTGGAGTTGATCTCGCCCAACGCCGCGTACAGCGTCGTCGTCTTGCCGCTGCCGGTGGGGCCGGTGACCAGTATGATCCCGTGGTCGCGGCGTATCAGCTCCCTGAACCTCGCAAGGACGCCCGGCGGCATGCCCAGTTCGCCCAGCTCGTAAAGCCTTGCGCTCTTATCCAGAAGCCTTATCACCGCCCGCTCCCCGAAGCTGGTCGGAAGCGTGCTGATGCGGAGGTCCACCACCCTGTCGCCCACCTCCACCGTCGCCCGGCCGTCCTGGGCCAGCCGCTGCTCGGCGATGTTCATCCCGCCCATCACCTTGATCCGGCTGATGACCTCGGCCTGGATAGCCTTGGGCGGCTGGTAGACGTCAAACAGCATCCCGTCGACCCGGAAGCGGACCAGGAGCCTGTCCCGATAGCCCTGGACGTGGACGTCCGAGGCGCCGCGCTTCACGGCCTCGAAGATCATCAGGTTCACCAGCCTTATCACCGGCCGCCTGCCCGCCACGTCCAGCAGGTCTTCGTTGCCGCCAGCGGCCAGCTCCGCGAGCACCTCCCGCGCCCCGTCGCCCCCGCCCGCGCTGATCTGCTCCAGGACCTGCTGGGCCTGCCCGGTCCGCTGCTGGTAGGCGGCGTTGACGGTCTTGAGTATCTCCCGGCGCGGGGCGAGGACGGGGATCACCCGCTTGCCGAGGACCTTGGCGAGCACCTGGACCTGCTCCCACCGGTCCGGCTCGCTGAAGGCCACCGTCACCTCGCCGTTGGCCCCGGCCAGGCCGACCACGCCGTGCCTGCGGGCGTACGCTATCGGTACGGAGCCCACAAAGGCGCTGCTGACCGGCGTGCCGGCGAGACTGTCGCGGTACTCCAGCCCGACGGTCTCCGCGACGGCGCGGGCCACCAACTCCGGCGGCACCTCCGCCCGCCTGGCCGCCGCGGCCGCATCGGCACCCGCCGGCAAGGGCGCCGCCTGCTCGGCCACCCGGCCGCCGACCAGCCGCCGGAGTGAAGCCGCCAACCTGTCGTGAACGTTGCCCATGTGTACTGCCCCAACTCGACCGCCGCCAACGCGGAACAGCGGACCTCAGATCATGCGCCTCAGACTCCAGGGGTCAGGAACGGCGTTCGGTCCGTGGCCCCGGTCCGTGAAGCCCGCGGCCTGAGGCCTCCCTGTCGTCAATCCATGATCAGCATCTGGCCGGTCGGCAGGTTCGCCGGCAGGCCCGCCAAGTCCAGGTCCCTCTGCGAGAGGTACTTCAGGTCCTCGAACCTGTCGTCGCGGAGTATCACCGGACGGATGAACGCAAAGAGCGTGCTCTCCGTGTTCGAGTCGCTCGTCAGGCCGAACAGCGCCCCGAGCACAGGCACGTCGCCCAGCAAGGGCACCTTGCTGGCCGTGTGGCTGTTGTCCTTCCGCTTCAGCCCCCCGACCACCACCGCGTAGCCGTCGGGCACCGTCACGTCGCTGGTCAGGCTGTTGGTCTGCCTGGGCGGCGGTATGCCACCTCCCCCCTTGCCCGTGAAGCTGTTGAGCGTCACCGAGTAGCTCAACTGGAGGTGGTCGCCCTCCGAGATGTGGGGTGTGACCGTAAGCGTCGAGCCCGCCGAGGCGTAACCCGCAAAGCTGGTCGTAGAGACGGTGTCGGAGGCGTTGACGCTGGTGAAGGGCGCCTCCGAGACGCTGGTCAGCGTGGCCGTGGCGTTGTCGTTGACCAGCACCCGCGGCGCCGAGAGCACCTCCGCCCGGCCGCTGGTGGCCAGGGCCTTGACCACCGCGTTGAGCTCCGCAGGGCCTATCAACGCCCCGTTGAAGCCCACCCCCGGCACTATCGCCAGGCTCCCGGTGAGCGGGTCGACCGTGCTCAGGCCGAAGGAGCTGAACACCAGGTAATCGCGATCGTGCACGCTCCCGGCGTGAGAGACGTCCACGCCGAGTGAGAACCCGCCGGAGGTGTCCAGCGTCACCAGCGTCGCCTCGATCATCACCTGGGGCCGGCGCCTGTCGAGCATCGAGATCAGCTGCTCATACAGCCTCTGCACCGACGGGGGCGCCACCACTATCAGCGTGTTCGTGTTGGCGTCCACTGTCACCAGGGCCCCGTGCGTCCCCGAGAGGGCCTTCGGCCTAGCCGCAGCGCCCGTATCCCTCGCCTCCCCAGGCGGCCTGGCCGCAACGGCCTCCTGGGGCTTGTAGGCCGGCGGGGGCGGCGGCACGGCGCCCGGATCGGCCGGAGGAGGGGCGTTGGGACCGGTGAACTTCTCGGAGCCCGGAGCGAAGGTCTCGGATGGCCGGGTCGTTGCGGAGGCGCCAGGCGCCGCACCGGACGCCCCCGCGCCCTCCGCCGCCAGTAACGCCTCCTCCCCGCCCTCCAGGGACCGTATCGTGGCCAGGACCGCCGAGGCGGTCGTGTTCATCAACTTATAGAACCTCACCTGCCCGCCGGCCGCCTCGGACTCCGGCACGTCCAATTGCTCCCTCAACTCCGCTATGCGGACCTGCACGTCCGGCGGGGCCGTGACTATCAGCATCCCCGACTGCTCGTCGACGGCGGAACTGTACCTGTCCTTGACCCGCTCCCCGCCCGCCAGGTCCCTGGCGATCCTCTCCACACGCTGCGGCGAGACGTACCTGAAGCGGTAGACCTCCGTAACCGCGCCCGACGGCACGTCCAGTTGTTTGGCCAGCTCCAGCGCCTCGGCCTCCTGACCCTGTGGCGCTATCACCACCACCTGGTTGGTGTGCGGCTCGAAGGTGACGGTCACCGCGGCGCCGCCGGCCTTGCCACCCGGCCCGCGGCGGCCCTCCAGGAGCGAACCGACCTGCCTGCTGAGGTCCGCCGCCAACCAGTGCTCGGCCGGCACGAAGTGCATCCTCACCGGCGGGCCCGGACAGTCCAGGAGCCTGACCATCTCCGCCATCCGCCTCAGGTTGCCCGCGTAATCGGTCACGACCAGAAGGTTGCGGCTCTCCACCACGAACATGTTGCCGCCCGGCGAACTCAAGAAAGGCTTGACGGTCTGCTCCACCTGCCCGGCCGGGACACTCTCCACCTTGAAGACCTGCGTCATCACCCTGGCCGCCGGCGCCTCGGCCAACTGCCCTGAGTCCTCCTGGGGCCCGCCGGCGATCGCAAGAAGGTCCTTGGCCTCCACTATCCTCTTCCAGCCCGCCTGGTCGGCATCCACCATCGCCAGCCCCGACATCTTCAGGACGCCCTGAAGCAGGCCCATCAGCGACTCGGCCGGCACCTCAGTAGGCGAGGATATGGTCACCTTCTTCTGCACGGCCGCGTCGTCGTAGAGGATGTTCACACCCGTCCGCCTCGACACGTACTCCACCAGTAGCTTCACCTGGCAGTTCTCGGGGAACTGGAGCTTCACCATCTCGCCGCTCCCGGCCGGCGCAGACACCGGCCGGCTGGCCGGGCCGCCTCCACCCGCACCCGCAAGGAGAACGCATGCCAGCATCGCCACGTTGGCCACCGCCGTCATGACCGCCCTCCCTGTCCGTCCGGCGTGCCTGCCTCGCCGACCTGGCCGGCCCGGCCCGCCTCCCTTGCCCCGCCCGACACCACCTCGTACGACACGGGCACCTCCAGGCTAGCCTGGCGGGGGTCGTCAGTGTAGATGCTGATCGTCGCCTTCACCTTGCCCGGCGATACCGAGGCGTCGACAACGACGGGGATGGTCAACCGTCCCCCGGGTGCCACGGCCGCCCGCGGTATGCGGGCTATGCAGCCCCGCTGCGAGCTGGTCGCATAAACCGGTCGGATCGCCGTCTTGCCCCGATTGACGATCGTCACCTCCGCCTCGCCCCGCGAGCCCGCCGCAAGCCGCCCCAGGTCGATGGTTCCGGGGCTGACCACCAGCGGCCTGCCCACCGCCGCCTTGACTGTCAGGGCCAGCGTGTGTCGGTCCGGGTCGTCCGTGAGCGCCACCACCCGCTTGGAGTAGTTGGTGCTCTCGTCGGGCGCCTCCAGATCGACCACGAACCTGCCCCGCCCGCCCGGGGCGATCACCTTCGGGTACGACTCCAATAGCATGCACGGGCACTCGCTCTTGGCCCTGGCCACGGCCATCGGGCGGGCCGACTCGCTATTGTTGAGGACCTCGAACGTCACGCGATGGATAGCCCTGGGCTCAACGAACCCAAAGTCGCACTCCGCCCTGTCGCCCTCGACGGCGACGACGACGCTGCTGACCGGCTCGGCCTTCCTGGAGCCTTTCTCGAGCCCGGCAAGCTCGGCCTCGCTGTAGCCCTCCCTGGCAGTCAGCACCTTCCCGTCGGCCAGCGACATCACCACGGGCGTCGTGACGAACCAGTCCCTGGACTCATCAAGCTTCCCGCGCAAGGCCTTGCTTCCGGCGGGCACCGGGTCGTCCTCGGCCCTGGCGTACGGCGGCGTCTCGACCAGGGCGAAGCCGATCCCCTCGCGGCCCGACAGGTCCTTCTCGAACGTGCCGAGAGAGTCGCGGCAGTACGGGCAGGTGTGGTGGTACATGACCACGTTCCACCGACCGGCGGAGAGTTTTTCGGACACGTCTATCCTGTCCAGGATGGGCAACTGTCCCCCCGCCCAATCGGCCGGCTCCAGTATGGCAAGAGCGGCCCCGGCCGCGGGCGCCTTGGAGGGCGTGGGACGCCCGACGGCCGGGGAACGATACTGGACGGCGCTAAGGCTGATAAGGGCCCCGGCGGCGAGGGCCGGCAGGATGGACAGCGCCGCCTTGAACACGATCGGCATCCGCGGCCGAGGGCGGCAAGTCTGGGAGCCTTCGCGGCATTCACCGGTCCCGGGGCCTTCGTGACGGCCTCGGCGGCCTTGTCGGCTTTGTCGGCCACTGTCCCCCGCGCCCGCGAAGATCGCCAACGCCAATGCCAGGCCCGACCAGAAGACCAGACAGGCCTCCGGCCCCAGCACGCCCCCGCAGAGCAGGCCGCTGAAGGCCGTCCCCCCCACGACGTCGCCGAACGACAGGCAGGCCGCAAGGCAGCAGGCAAGCGGGCCGAAGGCCCTGCCTAGCCCCGCGGGGCCAGTGACGAGCAGCATCCCGGCCAGGACGGCCCCGCCGCCGGCCAAAGCCGCGCCCAACCGCCCGCCCGGCAGGCTGAGGGAAACGCCCCCACCAACCAGGCGCCACGTCAGGCTTGCCCCCGCGGCAACCAGCGCCGCGCCAGCCACGACCTGCACGAACCTGGCGATGGCCGTCGCGCCAGACCGCCGCGAGGGGGCATCCCTCGCGCCGCCGGCCGACCGAACGTCCACCTCTCCAGGCTGGCTCGACATGCCCGTGGCCCCTGATCCGGCAGTCTGCCGGCGCCGCCATCAACTCCCGGACCGGAAGACGCCCTTGACTGCACTCGCGTCGCCCCGCAGTCCTACGACCCACGCGGCCGGATCACGCCGGCCTACCCGACGGTCCGGGGACCGGGCGGATTGTACCTGTGCCGCTATCGCGGCGACGCGAAGGCCAATGCCTCCCGGAAAAGTGAATCCCAATCAGACCCCGTCCGACTCCACCCGGGGCAAGAACGGAAAGTAGAGCTTAACTGTCCCCGTCCGCCAGTCAAGGGAAAAACCACCCGGAGAAAAACTATCCGTCACTGTCGCACCCGGCGGTGGGTGATCCCACTCAGGGGTATGAGGGTTTTCACTCAGCGAACGGTATCCGGACGTATGGGGTGAACGGATCAGGCCTGGGTCGAGTGAGGAGTATTCCTCACTGTGCCCCAGATGAAAACAATTCGGCGAACTCAGTGTTTTGCGCTTGACAATCACGGCGGCCTCAGGTGTAGTTGCCCTCAATCCGCCGGGGAGTACGGAAGGGTCGGCGGCGGACGACGGGCGGGACGCCGGGGTATCGGGGTCCCGGGGAGTAGACAGGTGAGTCACCGCACACCGACGTCTCGGCTGTCCTGCCGGTTCCACAACGGCCAGTCCATCCGTGCTGAAGGTGCGCGCTTTGTGCGTAGGGCAGTCAGGGCGGACTACGGTCTTGCCGGGTTCCGACCGGCCGCGGGGACAGCGGGGCCAGGATCAACGGCTCCACATCCTGGGCAGGTCGTACACGGCGGCCAGGGGTTTGCCCTCGGGCGGTTGAATTGAACAGTGACGGCTACGTCAGCAGAGAGTCCGTGCGCCGACGGAGCGAACCCAGGTTGCGGATGAACGGACGAGCAGGAGCAGTCAACACTACACTCTGGCCGTCGGTCGCTGAGACGTCGGTCAGAGCGCCTCGAGCGGCATTTGGAAGGGAAAGACCATGACTGGACCAGCAAAGATCCTCACGGCGTTGGCAGGGGCAATCCTGGCTGTCGGCGCGTCGTCGGTGGCCGTTGGCGCGGACTACCCGCAGGAATGGGCGGGCATGGACGCCGCGGGCCTGGCGTCGCTGGCCGAACAGTTCAAGGCGCAGGGCGCCCCGGCTGCCGACCAGCGAAAGCTCCTGGCTGAGTACGTCGCCTCCAAGCACCTGACCGATGACGCCGCCGCACAGGGCATCCGGCCAGCGGACTGGTACACCTTTGCGGAGTCGCTCGGCCCGGACCTGACACCCCTGAAGAAAGAACAGTGGCGCAAAAGGCTTCGTTCCGCCTTCTCCGCCAGGGAGATGTCGTGCGACGACCTGATGGCCATGCGCTGGTTGCTGTCGATGCTTGGCGACGGGTTCATCAACATGTTCACCGCCGACTGGACGAGGGACCAGCAGTCGTGGAAGTCCTGGTCTGTCGGCGATCTGGTCAAGTTGGGGCAGGGCCTGGGCTGGGGCCAGCCCTGTGAGGCTGAGGTCATTCAGGGCAGGCAGAGGGTGGCTGCGCACGTGCAGGCGACGTACCTGGCTGACGCGGCCGCCGCGCGAGCGGTCTCCTGCGAGCAATGGGAGTCTCTTGCCAAGTTCGTCGGCGCCTCGCTTGACGCCGACTCGCGGAAGACCTGGGTATCGAGGCTGAAGGAGGCCTTCGCCCCCAGCAGCGAGGCACTGGTTGCCCTGTCGCTTGAGGACATGAGCAGGCTCTCCAACGCCGTCGCCGTGCTTGGCGACAGGCAGCAGGGATCGGACATGGCCGTGGCCTGGCTCGGCGCCCACGGAAGCCAGGCGTTCCAGCAGGCCGCGACGGAGAGCCTGGTGTCTGCTACTGGCGCATTGGCGGTGGTCTCGACCGACCCTGAGAAGGCTGCCCGGTTCATGTCGAGCCTGGAGGCCGGGTTGGCGGCCAGGGCGAGTGAGAATCCCCTGAGGTTCGAGGACTACCGGGACATCATGACGGCCTGGTTGGCTGCCGGCAACGCCGACAAGGCCCAGGAATGGGGCATGAAGACCTACCAGGCGTTCCTGGGCAGCCCCCAGGCCAGGGATGCGATCGACCTGGACACGCTGGTCAACGTCAGCCTGTTGATGAACATGGCGGGGGTCACCGGGGCGGACAAGGGCTACGTCGGCTGCGCGGAGGCAATTGCCCGGCTGGCCAGGGAAGGCAAACTGGACAGGAAGGAGGAGTGGGCCTACGCCTTGAGGCCGCCGTTGCGAACGGAGCAGACCAGGCAGATCGTCCAGGCTGAGTTGCTGGACCAGCAGGGAGAGCTGAGGTCGGGGGTGGCCAAAGTCCTTGCGTGGGTATATCGCGACGCCGGGAAACTCGACGAGTGGCGGTCGCTCCTGGATGGCAGGATCGCGGACGAGGCGGTTGGCGGCGATGCCAGGGCCAGGTGGCTGTTGGCAAGGGCATACGTGGAGTCGATAGCCGAGGCCTTCATCCCGTACAGACGGTTGGCCCTCTCGGGCAAGGAATGGCTGGACCAGGCGGTGGTGGCCGCAGAGTCGCCCGCCCTTCGCCTGGAGGCCGTGGCGGAGCTTGCCAGAGGCTACGCTGCCCAGGGCATGCACAATGAGGGATTAGCCCTCCTGGCCAGCTTGAAGGACCAGTTCGAAAAGACCGAGGCGGCCGAGGACTGCAAACTTCTGTTGGCCGAGATAGAGGCCGACCAGCCCCAGTACGTTGCCAGGATGGCTCAGCACCAGGCCGATCACGATCGGCGCATAGCCGAGGCCAGGCGGAAGGAGCTTGGCCGCAGGCTGGCCAGGGCCAGGACCAGGGGCGATGCCAGGGTAGCGGCCAGGCTGGAGTCACTGCTGAGCCGCGCGCAGTGAGCGAAGGAGCCCGGCGATGGGAACTCATGTAGATTACCAGGCCAACGCGGGATGCGGAGCAAGACATCCGGCCCGAGTCAAAGGGAGCGAAACCATGCACAGCGGAAACAGGCCCTGCAATGGAGTTTCGACGGTCAGCAGCAACCGTGGTGGGACGACGCGCGGCATCATGTTGGCGGCCCTCTTAGTCATGGCGATGGCCCTGGGATTGGCGGTTCGCCGGGCCGCCGCCTGCGGCAACCCGCCCGTCACGGCGATCCCCGCTGCACCTGAGGGTACACTCGAGTGTCGCTGCGGCGTCTGCCAGGCGACCGGCGGCAGCAACCCTGTCATCCTCTTCGCCGGCGTGTTGAAGGAGACCTACACCGACGCCAGCGTGAGCGCGCCGGGCATGGCCTGGTCCCACAGTCGCACCTACAACAGCCAGCTCAAGAGCTCCACACAGTCCGAACTGCCCTCCATCCAGGGCAAGCAGTGGGAGGTCTACGGCCTGACGACCCTGGCGCACGTCGAGATCGCGGAGGAGACGATCGCCGTCGTCCTGGACGCCGTGCGCAAGGCGACTTACACATGGAACGAGGGCACTTCCCAGTACGATCCCCCGGCGGCCTCGCGGTCTGTGCTGACCTACTACGCCAACGTGAGCACCACGGGCTCGGCCAGTTCCGCTACGACTACGTCCATCACAGACTCGGGCAAGAGCTTTACCGCCGACGCGCTGGTCGGGCAGTACGTGGAGATCACCAGTGGCACGTACGCCGGGGAGAGACGGGTGATCACGGACAATACGAGCACGGTCATCCAGTGGGACGACGCGCTTCCCGGGGCGCCTGCATCCGGCACGACGTACAAGCTTCTTGACCGCGTCGTCCTGAGCGAGCCCGACACCGGCTACACATTCTCGTTCGCGGGGATCAACGGCAACTGGGCGACCGGCGAGA
>Ga0315279_10005514_pt1 | contig 16375 bp, 8 predicted proteins | sample YL17G06_20_MG_FD_203694 | JGI IMG/M metagenome (GOLD analysis project Ga0315279, IMG submission 203694) | Sediment microbial communities from Yellowstone Lake, YNP, Wyoming, USA - YL17G06_20 | ecosystem: Environmental > Aquatic > Freshwater > Lake > Sediment | place: USA: Wyoming | collected...
ATTAACATCTGCTTAATGATAAATTAACATCTGCTTATCGGACTGCCATAAGCGGACGATACCTATACTGACGCGAAATTAACCTATCATACTATCATTTTCTCGAAAGGATGGCGTATGCGAAAAGCCCATCTTATACTCGCGATGGTGGCCCTGTTCTGTGCGGGCGCGGCGGCCGCGGATATCGGCGCCGGCACCTGGTCGGTTGGCTATGACGAAGGACTATCGGGAAAAGTGTTCGTAGCGCCGGCGCTATCCATCAACGCGGGTGTCGGTTATGGTCTGGTCGGCGCCGATACCATCCTGCGACAATCGATGAATTCGCTGCAGATAAAAGCAGGCTGCGCGTATCTGCTTAAAGACTTCGACAAAGTGCGCGCCAATGCGTTTATTGACCTGTTCGGCCGTCTCAACCAGCATGCATTGGTCCATACGCAGCTGGCGGATCGGTATGATGAAGTCTATAATGTCTGGGACCTGGGCGTGCGCCTGGGCCTGGCGCCGGAACTGTTCATCGCAGAGAATCTCTCCTTTACTTATAAATTCGGCGTGGAATATTACTACCAGACGACCGGGTTTAAATTCAACGCCGATGAATCGGGCTTGACCAGCACAAAAAGCGAGCATTCGGTATTCGGCACGTACGGCCTGGGCGCTGATGCGCCGTTGACCATGCTGAACTCTATTTCTCTGTGCATTTATTTCTGAACCATCACAACCTATAACTTCATCACCCTTTTTAAGGAGGCGGTATGTCTCGATTGATGTGGAAGCGCAGGTTCATGTCCGGCGGAGTGGCGATGGCCCTTCTCGGTCTTTTTTTCGTTTCGCTGTATTGCTCCAAAGAGAATCCGTCATTGCCGTTTGAAAACGATCAGGATTCATGGACATTTACCGTCACCGTCCAGGACGGCCAGAGCGGATCGGCGCTGTCCCATGCGTCGGTGACCTACATCAATCGCGAAGGCACGCAGGCCACCGCATCAACCGATGCGAAGGGGCTGCTTTCCATCAGCGGGCTGGCGGCGGGAAGCCAGAGCTTTACCATTGCATATACGCAGAACGCCTCGGTCAATTATACCTCCACGGTCGTGTCGGCCGAGGGCAAGGCCGATGCGGCATCGGGCGGAAAACTGCTCGATCAATCGGCGGTAGTCAAGCTCTTCCCTCTGCAAGGGGCCATTGCGGGCACCATTACCACGCGCGTAAACAATGTCCGCGCGGCAACGCCCGCGGAGAACGTCGTCGTCAACGTAACGTATACTAATGCCGATCTTGCCAATGCGACGCCGCGCGCTTTTTCAGCCAATACCGATCAGAACGGCGTGTTTACAATCGCCGGCATGCCGGTCGCGGCCAACTGCGCCATCGCCATCAGCAGCATGACGATCAATGGCGTTGACTATAGCGCATCGGCCGTCACTGCGCCGACCCTTACGCTTGATGATACCATTCCTCTGGGCACGATAGTGATGCAGCCCATCAATTCGGCGAATTTCCAGCGCCTGACCGCCGCGCCGGTGGTCATGGGCCCTGTGGATTCGATTGTTCTCACGTATGCAGCCGCACTCGATTCCCTTTCGTATGCGATCCTCGAAGGGCAGAGCGGCGCCGCAAGCGTCGCGGTGACAACGAAGACGAGCGGCGCCAAGCTGACCATTGTTCCCGCATCAACGCTTGTCGAAGGCCAGCAGTTCAAGCTGACGGTCTATGCCTACGGCGCCAAGGGCGGCCAGGACGTGTACACGCCGACAGGCATGATCACCATCCGCGGCGGACTTGACGTCGCCTCGTCGAACGTTTACAATCCAGGAACCGGCCAGGCCATCAGCGGCATCGGCGTCAACGACACCATACTGTTCACCGCCACCAAAACACTTACCAGCGCCACGGCGGTGCTGACCCGGGCAGGCGCCGGCGTGCCGGCGACCACCACGGTGAGCGGCGCATCGGTAAAGATCCATCCGCTCGATATGCTCAAGCCGGCGACGACGTATACGCTGGTGCTCACCATGCAGACCGCCGCCGAAGCCAAGACGATCACGACATCATTCGTCACGGCAAGCAGCGATTTTTTCCCGATCACGTCCAATGTGCGTTTTGACAACGATGCCAACAAGCCGGTGCTGGACTTCGCGCCCAACGGCGTCATCGCGATCGTGATGTCCAAACCCGTATCAACGGCCACGGCCGCGCTTACTCCCGCGATTGACGTGGATGTCCGGATCTCCGCGGACACCATCCGGATCACGCCGAGTCAGGCGCTTGCGGTGGGGACCTCGTACGTACTCGACCTTTCGGCCAAATCAACGGCCAATCTGTCCTATGATGCGAACCCGTTTGTCAATGGCCTCGGCGTCCAGGCGAACAAAGTGCGCATACTCGCCTCCAACACCATGACCGCCGACGGTCTGGGATTGAATAACATTGCCACCACTGCCACGCTCTGGTTCCTGCTTTCGGCAACGCCGAACGCGGCCGACCTGAAGGTCGATCTCTCCTCCGGGCCCAGCGTGACGGTGACGCTCAGCGGCGACACGGTCAAAGTCAAGCCCGTTTCCAATCTGTCCCCCGCGCCTTCCACCTATTCGGTGACTATGACGGGCAAGACGACAACCGGCAATAGCATTGACATCACGTCGCCCACGTTCGGCACGGAAAAAGACATCTTCTGGGTCAATACCAATACCAAGGATGACGCCGGCGCCAATGCCGTCGACTTTGCGGTCTACGGCGAAATGTGGGTGAAATTCTCCGAACCGCTCAGTACCAGCGTCGCGGACATTCTCTGGGCCTCGGCCACCCCGGGCACGACGCTGTATGGCAATCCCGCGCTTTCCTCCTACAATGCCACGGCCCGGGTGCATGGCGACACGCTGTTTGTAAAGCCCGATTACACGCGCGTAACGCTGGGATATAATGCCGTCGTCGGATTCTCGGTCAAAGTGATGTCGGCCACCGGTAAAGTCGCGTCGAGCTATGTGACCTTCAAGGTCACCACCATCCCGAGCGACCTCTACGTGAAGTGGACGAACATGAAGGACGCGCTGGGCAATGCGCGGACCGATGTCGGGCTGAACGATACGGTCAGGATCGTGCTGAGCGTGGGTCTTGACAAGATCAACACCGCGAGTTTCACGGGCGCGCCGCTGGCCACCTCGGCCTCGGTCAACGACCTGAAGCTGAACGCGGGCGGCGATACGATCACCTTCGTGCCGCCGGTAACGTTGACGAACGAAACGGCCTACACCATCAATATGACGAATGTTGACATTAAGAACGGTCTGAAAAACCAGGCCGTGGCGCTGTCGGTGTCGTGGACCACGAAGAAAGGCATCAAGCTGGTGTCGGCCAATGATATGGCGAGCGCGGGAACGTATCGCGCGTTCGCGGTCGTGGGCGACAGCCTGGTCATCACGCTCTCCGAAGCGGTGGACATTACCAAGGCATATTCGATCGCCAATTTCGTGGCGCGCAAGACCTATGCCTGGAGCAATTCGAACAAGACCCTTACCATCAAGAACATCGATACCCTGATGGCTAAAACCTATGAGGCGGTGCCCGATTACAGCACCAACACCGGCGCCGCCCAGTACACGCCGATCACGGTCACCTGCTATCCTGTCGGACAGACCGCCGCCGTGACGCTGAACAGCAGCACGGCCGGCGACTGGCTGGTGACGCGTCCCGCCATCAAGGTACATACGGTAGAGGGCATCGAACTGCTTAATACCAACCTGAAGGAAAATTCGATCACGCATCTCTTCTATACCAATTCCTTTAACCTGAAGGTATCGGACCTTACCTCGATCCAGGCGCGCGATTCGTTCGGTATCCGCGACTCGATCGTCCTGATCTTCAGCCGGGCCGTGGACAGCGCGAAAATCGCGGTCAACCCGAAGGCGTTCTTTACGCTCAAGAAAAACGCCGCGGGCGCTCCGGCGATTGATTTCACGGCAATCTATTCGACCGACCAGAAGACGGTGACCCTGCGGCTGGTTGACAGCCTGGAAGCCTCTGCCGCGGGCGTCGGGTATGTTCTTGCGCTCTCCAGTGTTCCGGCGCAGGGCCTGTCGCCCAGCCTGCAGGGCGGAACAGTCCCGTCGTACACCCTCAACTTTACGAGCGCGCCGATACCGGCCAAAGTGGTGTCCAAGGAAACCGTTTCCAATTTCCATCAGGACACCGCCACCACGTCCGATGTGCTCAACAAGCGCATCGCCTTCACGCCCGGCGTAGGCAATTATCAATCGGTCGTGTCACCGGGCGTTTCGACGGACGAAATCAGCTTCTATTTCAATGAAGTATCCTGGAACGCCAAACACAGCGATTCGGTGACCCATTACCAGGTCCGGGTCAAAGGGTTTACCGGCGGCTGGTTTGAGGTCCAGGGCCTGATCGCCGCAACATCGTACGACCCATGGAACCCGGCCGCGGCGAACCGGGCGCATTTCGTGCAGAACTACGACCTGTCAACGAAGGTCGATCTGGACGGCAACTCGATCATCGGCATGCTGAGACGGCCCGATCTTGACGGCGCCGGCAGCAAGTATCTGAACGGCGACGATCTCTTCAATCTCGCCAATGTCGTGTCGATCCAGATACGGCCGGTCATCAGCAGCAATGCCAATTTCGAGTATGCGAATGACACCTATGGCGCATGGTCGTCCGCACTCACCTTCAGCGACAATGTGGCGCCCTGCGACAGCGACTTCGTGACCGGGGCCAACTGCGCGAATGCGGCAGCGGGTGGCGTTACCGTAACGAACAACCTGCTCTGGACATGGGGTGCTGCCGGGGATTCGACGCGCTACATAGAGCTCTCGTTCCCGGAAGATATGGATACGGCAACCAAGCCGGGCATTGCGTTCAAGTACGGAAGCTGGACCCCGGCGCCGACGTATGCGCCTGCCATCGCGGCCGGCAACGGCACGACCGGCCTGAGCGGCTGGTCTGATGCGCAGACGTATCGCCAGTATGTCAAATTCCCCAATACAGGCGCGTTTGATTATACCAACGGCGATGCCGGCGCGGGTACCGTGGGTGCGCCGTACATCGGGTATGCAATGAACATCAGTGTTGCTGGAATGAAGGATGCTTCGGGCAATACGGTCCAGACCTATGGCAGCGCCGGAAACTCGGTTGCCGGCACTAATGATATCGTCAACGGGGCCAACGGGCAGCAACTCGGCTCGGCTTCCGTTGCAGGCTGGACGCGATAAACATCAGCGGATCAATAGTGCCGTCGTCTCCGGCGGCTTCATGATGAGAAAGCGGTCCGGCGCCTGGCGCCGGACCGCTTTTTGCTTGGTGCGCAAAATCGCGGCGGCAAATTCCACGAGTTGATAAAAGGAATAGAAACCCCAGCCGTCGATCGCGCCAACTATTTCCCCGCCTTGTGCGCATACCGACGGGGCGATATGCCCATCCTGTGCGAAAACAGCCGGCTGAAATAGGCCGGGTCCTCGAACCCGCTTTTTGCCGCCACGGTTTTGATCGGATGATCGGTGTTGGCAAGAAGCCATTGCGCCCGTTGCATGCGCGCAGAGATGACGTCTTCCACGGGGCTGACGCTAAAGTATTGGCGGTAGAGATACGAAAAGCGCGAAATGCTCAGGCAGGCGGTCCTTGCCATGGCGGCAAGGTCCCATTCATCCTCCGGCCGGGCGTATATTTCCGCGCGAAGGTTGACAAGCGCATCATACCGCGCCGGGCGCGGCCCGGGCCGCGTTGCGTTCTCGGTGCATGATCTGCCCACGATCAGCAGGCATTGCTCGATATTCGCGGCTATAACGCGGTCCCAGAACCGTTGCCGTGTTGACAACTCCTGGCAGACGGCGGTGATGGCCGGCCCGATGATGTCGGTGCGCGCGGGATAAAGAACGCGGTTGACCGGCATGCCGGATTCCCTGACCAGGCGGGCCATGCGCGCGCCTGTCGCATGGAACCAGTGATGGGTGAATTGCCGGTCCGCGGCGCAATACCAGTGCGCATGGCCGGGCGCATACAGCATGCACGCGCCCGGTCCGGCGACGCGTTTTCCCCCTGCGTCGGCGATGGTTATCGCGGTTGTAAAGTTCAGGAAAATAAAATCATCGCCAAAACCCGCGGGCCGGTCGATGCAGAACGGCGCCGCGTGCGTGACATCATGCCCGGCCTTGGACACGATGATCCCGGTATGGGTCCGGTATGGTTCGCCCCAGAAAATCATACAGGAAAATAATCCAATAAAACAGCGGAAATATCCAACGTCTTCATAGCATTATTGTACTATATTAGCCCTTATTCGGCAGTAAGATAATTCATACCAAGGAGCACCCATGATCAACGGCGTCACCGGCCGCGTACCTTCGACCCCGCTCATGGTCCACGATCCCACGTTCTCCTGCTGGTCGGCCACCGATGAACTCACCGTGGGCTGGACAAAACATTGGACCAATGCCGCGCGCGGCATGACCGGATTGCTGCGCGTTGACGGGAAGACATGGCAGTTCCTCGGCGAATACCTGCCCAAAGAGTATTCGATGAAGCAGGATTCGCGGGAGATATTTCCATTGCGGACCATCTACCGCTTCTCAACCGGCCAGATAGGGCTGACGCTGACATTTCTGTCGCCGGTGCTGCCGCACGATCTGGAACTCATCGGCCGGCCCGCCTCCTATGTGACATTCGAAATCCAGAGCCGCGACGGCAAGGAACATGAGATCCAGCTCTATTTCGATCTTACCGTTGAATGGGGCGCAAACTCCTGCACCGACGAAATGATCTGGCGCCGCTATCGTCTGGACGGCATTTCGGTGATGCAGAACGGCACGCTCAAGCAGAATGTGCTTGCGCGCTGCGGGGACGATCTGCGCCAGGATTGGGGCTATATGACCGTGGCGGTGCCGGACCAGGGGGTTTGCGCCACGCACATGGGCGCGCTCTGCCACCCGCCGCGCGATCTTTTCCGGGAAAAAGGGACGCTCCCGCCGTCGGACGATCTGCGCATGCCGCGCCAGGTCCATATGGGGTATCCTCCATTGTCAACAGTCTTCGATTGCGGGCGCGTGGGCGCGGCCGTTGTCGAACGGCATATCATCCTGGCCTACGACGATATTTATTGCCTTGAATATATGCAGCGCAAGCTGCGGCCCTGGTGGCAGCGCGGCGGCAAAAGCCTTGATGTGATGCTTGGCGAGGCGGCGCTGCAGTATGCCGCGTTGCGAATGCAGTGCGCCGATTACGATGCGCGCCTGATGGCCGATATGGAAAAGGCCGGTGGCCGCGCCTATGCGGAGCTGTGCGCGCTTGCGTTCCGTCAATGTGTGGGCGCGCACAAACTGGGCGCGGATTTCGACGGCTCCGCCTGCTATTTTTCCAAGGAATGCTTTTCCAACGGTTGCATCGATACCGTGGACGTCACCTATCCGTCGTCCCCGTTTTTCCTGCTATTCGGGCCTGAACTTCTGAAGGCGCAATTGCGCCCGCTGCTTGACTATGCAAAAAGCCCGTGCTGGAAATTCCCGTTCGCGCCGCACGATCTGGGCGTGTATCCTCTTGCCAATGGACAGGTGTATGGCGGCGGCGAGGATACGGAGGAGAACCAGATGCCCGTGGAGGAGAGCGGCAACCTCATTATCATGATCGCCGCGCTGTCGATCCTCTGCAACGATCACGAGCTTGCGCGCGACTACGACGGCCTGTGCGCCACCTGGGCCGGCTATCTGTTGGAAAAAGGGCTTGATCCCGAGAACCAGCTCTGCACCGACGACTTTGCCGGTCATCTGGCCCACAATGCGAACCTGTCGCTCAAAGCGATCATCGCGCTTGCCGCGTATGGCAAGCAGCGGGAGTTACTCGGAGACGCCGCGGCAGGCGAACGCTATCGCTCCCAGGCAAAAAAGCTTGCATCGCAATGGGTGGGCATGGCCGACGACGGGGACCACTTCCGCCTCGCATTTGACAAGCCCGGCACCTGGAGCCAGAAATACAACCTGGTCTGGGACCGGCTTTTACGGCTTGATCTGTTTCCCACGCGGGTGGCTGCAACGGAAATCGCCTGGTATCTGAAACAGCAGCGGAAATACGGGCTTCCTCTTGACAATCGCAAGGATTACACGAAAATCGACTGGACGGTCTGGACCGCCACGCTTGCGGAAAAGGCCGAAGACTTTGAGGCCCTTATGGCGCCCCTGCGCACCTGGCTTGCGGAGACGCCAAACCGCGTGCCCATGACCGACTGGTTCTGGACCGACAGCGGAAAACAGGCGGGTTTTCAGGCGCGGTCGGTGGTGGGGGGAATGTTCATCAAGCTGCTCAAGGAGAGAAACGGAAAGTGCTGGCGATAGCGGCGAGGGCGCGGTGCATCATGCTCTCAGCAGCCGCCGCAACTCAGCGGGATCTCCGGGCTTTCCCATTGATCCCCGGTCAATGAGCGTGCATGCCCCGGGGATAAACCCCTGCCGGTCGGCCCTCACCGGGATGTCGCCGATCATAATATGCGCCCCAAGATATGCAAGCCGCGCAAATCCCCAGTCAATGGACGTGAGATGAAAGAAGGTGGCGTCCGAATCGTTGTCAAATGAAACAAGAGACAGGTCCCGGGGAACGTCGCCGCCCAGCGCGCGGAGCCAGATATAATACTCACGCGCAAAATTGTCGTTCAGGCCGATGAGAGCGGTGGGCTTGCCGTCGCGCAAGAGCGAAACCAGCGGCGCGGAGATGCTGAGAAGCCGGCTCCGGAACTTCGAGATCGCTTTCTCCTCTTTTTCGTCAAAGGGATCGGTGATTCCCGCATTCCGTGCAACGCCTAGCACCATGCTCCTGCCCTCGATCAGGTTCTCCTGAATCCACGGCGCAATCCCGGGCGCGGCAACTATTTGCAAAGGCGGATCCATGCGCGCCGCCTGCTCGCGAAGCGCCGCATACCGGCGCTGTCCCCAGGTTTGATCGATGTCCGCGCCATGAAGGCCGATAATCCGGTGGCCTGCCGCCGAAAGCCGCGCAACCACTATCGAAACCGCGGCGGCCTCATCCTGGAACAGACGGTAATATTGTTTTTTGACGGAAAAGAATTTTCGCGTGAGATACGCTCCCCGGTCCGCATGGTCGAAATAAATGACCGGTTTACGGAACCGGAGCAGCGCGGGTATCCATTCCTCCAGACCGTCTCCTTTGGGATGCACGCTTTCGGTAAGCGTTCCCGCGTACCGGCTTCCCAGTCCGCGGATGTATTTCATGACCTGATCGACCCCGGCGGGAACGGGAACGCCTTTCGCGGACCCGCTTTCGCGCAGGCACGGGGAAACGACCATCCCCTGCGCGAGCAGTTCCGCGAGGAATGGCGCGCGAAAGTTCCCGCTGAACGTCTGCCCCAGACTCCATGACCACGAGACCATATCATTATAAAGATATACGATTATCGGCGCGTCGGCCGGCGAATAGCGGGATGACAAAGTCTGCCGTTGCGCCGGGTCCGGTCCCGCGAACCACCGGCGTTTGCGCGAATGCACCAGATCCCGGGCGGCAAGCTGGCGCAAAGCGCGCGTGATTGTTATTTTTGACACGCCGCCGGAGAGCGCGAGATTATCGAGCTTGGGGAGCATTGCGCCGGCCTTATATTCGCCGGTCTCTATGCCGCTGCGGAGCGTCTCGCGGAACCGCTCGGATGCCGATGCTGAGCGGTCGTCGTCGGCGCGGCGCGTCTTCATTCCATGCCGCGTCCGCACGATTCCCTTATTAGCAAGTTCCCGCACGGCCTTCCACATGGTCTGATAGGCCGCGTCATAGGATGCCGCCAATGCCGCGATCGAAGGGATGGTGAAATTTTTATCCTCGCGAATTCTGCCTTCAAGCTCGGCTGCGATTTTCAGATAACGTTGGGAACGCATGGTATGGATCTCCCATCTTGTTTCAGGATAAAATAGATGAGCAGATCGTCATGATTCAATTTCTGGAAAACAGGCGGGGAATTTTTATAGGCCGTGCTTCTTCCTGTGCTCCGACGGCGCCATGACGGTCTTCTTCGAAAACGCACGGCGGAAATAGGCCTGGGCACCGATGCCGCATCCACTGCATTTAGCATCATCCCCGCCGTTGGCTGCCGGCATTATAGATGAGTAGATTATTTTAATTCCAAAAATGCTTGAAATCATCCCAAATTCTGCTACATTATTGGCCAACAGCTCATAGTGCAATTCCATAATTTTCCTCGATTCAATTCCAAAAAAAAGGGGAGGGTATGAGAAAAATTATCGCATTGGCAGTCGTTTCTGGTTGTATCGCGGGTGTGCTGTTCTCCGCAACAGCCTACAATGGAAAGCTGCTCAACGGCAAGGCCGTGTCGGTGCACTTTCATCGTGGAGGCTCCAGCCTTTGCGAAAGCCAGTCAAATCCCTGGCGCGGTTCGATTGTTCTGTATACCATTCAGAACAGCAAAGTGACCGGCGCGGATACTGTTTACAAAAAAGAGCTGGGGTACGCCCATTACGCGGCATTCAACCTTTCAGGGACGAAGATCGCTTTTTATCGCTTCGGCCAGGCGCCCTCGGCAACCGGCGCTTGCGTATCGGTCAATGGCGGCAAAAGCTACATATCGATGATCAATACCGACGGCACGGGGCTGACCGATCTGTGCGAGCTGCCTGCAATGCCATCGGGAACGGAAGATTTCCCGCTGGATTGGCCGGCCGGAGACTGGATTTACTACACGCGGCCGCACGACGCCGCGCATACCTACAAGGGCGATAACGGGAGTACCGTGATATGGCGCGTCAATTCTATCACTAAAGCCAATGAGCTTGTCTGCAATCTGACCGACAACGGATCGGGAAATGAGGAAATGTGCAATACCATTCGCCGTTTCACCCTATCGGACGACGGCAAGCTTGCGGCTATCCAGTATATTGCAGGCGGCAAAGGGGGATGTACCGCCGACGTGATTAATAATCATGAAAATAACGTTCACCCGTTCCCTCCGCCAAATTGCGCCATTGTCGGCACGGGTATTTTTGACGCGCCCGGCTGCAATATATCCATTTCGCCCAGCGGCAAGATCATCGCGCATTACATGGGCGGCGCGCATGATTGGCTGTGCCTGGCCAGCGTCAAAGACGACACGAGCTCAGGCCTGGGCAAGATCGATGGCTTTTGGATTAACCAAATTACGGGTCCTGATTGTCCTTCATGCTACCTGAGCTCTCGACTCAATCTTACAAAATTGATCGGCGAGTGGGCCGGGCGCGGGGCGGAATTGATCCGCTGGTCCGCCAACTCCGACAAATGGGTCATGCAGAAAATCGGCAACGGCTGGGACGGTCATGACGATGACAACGATAACGGTAGCAATCAGATTGTCTGCAATTTCATAGATTCGGTTGCCATCAACTTTTCCAGGAATCCGCCGCCGCCCAACGCCTCTTATCAGTACCCGGCGGGCTATTTATTCCAAAACAACGATGCGGGCGATCTCTGGATAAGCGATCCTCTCAACAACCCCAACGGCGATCGCTATGAAGACCTGCGGGGCAGATGGCATGGCGTCGACGGAACGATCGTCACATCGAAAATCGCGGCGTCACCGCCGGCAATTCGCGTTGTGGCTGAAAAAGATTCGATGGTGTCGAAAATACTCCCGGTTGGCAATATTGGCGCCGGGACTCTCAATGCCATTGCAACAACGATCAAGTATGGCCCCGGCGCCACCGGTTGGCTATCGGCAACAACCTCCGGATCCGGCAATAGTCAGCAGATCGCGCTTCAATTCAAGACCGCCTCGCTTGCGGAAAATACCTACCATGCGACGCTTTTTGTTTCCGCGCCGGGAACCGCCGACAGTGCTATTATTCCCGTCGACCTTCTGGTCATGAGCGCGCGCAATCCGGACAACGCTTCCAATGCAACGCAAGGGCTTGCATATAATTACTATCAGGGAAAATGGTTTCCCGCGCCCAACTTTGATACGGTGACGGCAGCCAAGACCGGCGCCTGCGCGAATTTCAAACCATTTCCCATTGCGGCCGGCGTCAAGTCCGGTTTTGGTTTGAGGTATTTCGGGTTTATCGATGTCCCTGCTCAGGGGATGTACACTTTCACTATTTCGGCGGATGGCGCCGGCCGGCTAAGCGTCGGCGGCTTGCTGATGGGCGAATGCACCTGGCTGAGTCCCGCAAGCGGCTCAATCGCGCTCAAGGCAGGCAAGCAGATAATGGTCGTGGATTTTATTCCGGGCGAGTATGGCATGGACCTGTCGGTAAGTTGGGAGTGCGCAAAAGCCGGCATCGCCAGGCAAGCTATTCCGGCAAACAGGTTGTATTACGTCTCCGGGATGTCGCGCATATCTTCCCGCCCGGCCCCATTGTCCAAACCCGTCGCGACGATGCTGCTCTACACGCTGCAGGGCAAGCGGATCGGGACGATGACAAATGGGACAAAGAACGGCATGTCGGGTCATGCGGTCCGGCAGGTTATGCTGGCGGCGCCGGAAAAGCCGGGCGATCGCACGGGCAAAGCAATGGTGATAGTACGCTAAGGAAAGGAACTGCAAGCAAAATCCATTCTTCACGGAAGGGACGTATGAAGAAGCGAATGTCTCGAATCCTCGCGGCAGGAATAGTCGCCGCTCTGTCCGTATCCGCGCGCCCCGCGGTGCGATACCGGGATGCAACGCGTCAGTTCAAAATAGCTTTGCGATAATAGAGGGCTCCCCGCCGAATACTCCCCCCCTCATTCGCGGGGACCATCAGGGCCTTGCCGCAGGGCAAGGCCCTTTTGCCTCGATCCGCGAAATTGCCGAAAAAAGCTCTTGCGCGCAACAATGGTCCCGTGTCAGAATGTTGATTACCCTGCGAACCAAAAACAGATGAGTGGATCATTATATGCAATAAATATGCGGAAATTGCCTTCAGATCCGCTATTTTATCATCTATCACTATTGAGTGAATCTTTTCGTATCTATTCCGTATCCATGCTCATCAAGGAGACATAATGAAAAAAGCAACGGTATTGATGGTCGTTTCTGGCTTGTTTGCCGGTTTACTCTCATCGGCAACGGCTTATAATGGAAAGCTGCTCAACGGCAAGGCCGTGTCGGTACACTTTCATTGTGCGGAAAACGGCGGCTTTTGCGAAAGCCAGTCAAATCCCTGGCGCGGATCGATTGTTCTGTATACCATCCAGAACAGCAAGGTGACCGGCGCGGATACTGTTTACAAAAAAGAGCTCGGGTACGCCCATTACGCGGCATTCAACCTTTCCGCAACGAAGATCGCCTTTTATCGCTTCGGCCAGGCGCCCTCGGCCGGCGGCGGTTGCGTATCGGTCAATGGCGGCAAGAGCTGCATATCGATGATAAATCTTGACGGCACGGGCCTGACCGATCTGTGCGAGCTGCCCGCATTGCCGGCGAAAGCCGAAATATTTCCGTTGGATTGGCCGGCCGGAGACTGGATTTACTACACGCGGCCGCACGACGCCGCGCACAGCTTCCAGGGCGACAATGGGAGCACGGTGATATGGCGCGTCAACTCGGTGACCAAAGTCAACGAATTGGTCTGCAATTTTACCGACCAGGGAACCGGGGTTGAAGAAATGTGCAATTCCATCCGCCGGTTTACCTTGTCGGACGATGGCAAGTTTATGGGGTGCATGTATGTTGCCGGCGGCAAAGGCGGTTGCACCGCCGACGTGATTAATAACCATGAAAACAATATCCACCCGTTCCCTCCGGCAAAGTGCGCGATTGTCGGTACGTCTATCGCCAGCGCGGACGGCTGCAATATAGCCATTTCACCCGGCGGCAAGATCCACGGCAGCTATTTCGCGGGCCGCCATGATAAGTTGATGCTGGGCGCCATAGGGGGCGGTCCCGGTGTACGCATACCGTCTGGCGTATGGATCGACGCGCCGTTATATAATCTATCGTGCGGCACATGCGTTATGGAAGGGCTGGCCGGAAGCTTGACAAAATGGACTGGCGAGTTCGTCGGGCGCGGGGCCGAGTTGATCCGCTGGTCGGCCAACTCCGATAAATGGGTGATGCAGAAAATCGGCAACGGCTTGGATGGTCATGCCGGCGACAACGATAACGGCAGCAACCAGGTTCTCTGCAATTTCATGGATTCTGTTGCCATCAACATTTCCAAGAATCCGCCGCCGCCGGTCCCCAAGCCCAACACCTACCCGCCGGGCTATGTTTTTCAAAATAACGATGCGGGCGACGTATGGGTCAGCGATCCGGCAAATAATCCCAACGGCGACCGCTACGAAGACGTGCAGGGCAGATGGCATACCGCCGTCGATAATGCGGTTGCCGCGCCCTATATTGGTCTAACTCCGCCGCGAATTTCCATTGTGGTCGAAAAAGATTCCGCTTTGGCGAACAAAACCTTGCAGGCAAGCAATATCGGCGTCGGGACCCTGAATACCATCGCAACAGCGGTAAGGTATGGTCCCGGAGCAAGCGATTGGCTGTCGGCCACCGTCTCCGGCGCCGGCAACACTCAGCAGATCACGCTGAAATTCACCAACACCTCGCTTTCGGCAAATACCTATCATGCCACTTTAATCGTTTACGCGCCGGGCGCCCCCGACAGCGCTTATGTGCCGGTTGACCTCTCAATCCAGATCGCGCGCAATCCGGATAATCCTACCAATGCGGTGCAGGGGCTTGCGTATAATTATTATCAAGGAGAATGGTATCTTCTTGTGCCTAATTTTGATACGGCAAAGGTTGTCAAGACCGGATCCTGCACGAATTTCACGCCATTTCCCATTCCGAGCGGCGTCACATTCGGCTTCGGTTTGAGGTATTACGGGTATATCGATGTCCCTGCTCAGGGAGTGTACACTTTCATCATTTCAGGCACTGCCGGCGCCAAGCTTCGTGTCGGCAACATGCTTTTGGCTACCTGCTACCAGTTCCATGACGATACCGGCTCAATCGCGCTTAAAGCAGGCAAGCAAATAATGGTCCTGGATTTTATTCCGGGCGAGTATGGCATGGAGCTTTCAGTAAGCTGGGAGTGCGCGAAAGCAGGCATCGCCAGGCAAGCTATACCGGCAAACAGGTTGTATTACGTGGCCGGTATGTCGCGCCTGTCTTCCCGCCCGGCCCCATTGTCCAAACCCGCCGCGACGATGTTGCTCTACACGCTTCAGGGCAAGCGAATCGGGACGCTGACAAATGGGACAAAGAGCGGCATGTCGGGTCATACAAGCCTGCGGCTTATGCTGGCGGCGCCGGAAAAAGGGGGTGATCGCACTGGTAAAGCAATGGTGATAGTGCGCTAATGAAACCCGGTATATTAGTGCATTTTTTTTGCATTGCGCAATAAGCCGGCGGTATCGTCGAGAAGGGAATCATTTCAACGGAAGTTCCGATGAGGGGCCCAAAACAACCGTCAATCAATTTTACTCAAAAAAGGGGAAGAAATCCATGGTAAGCAAAACTCAGCAGAAAAGACGATTCGGCGCTTTTTTCAGTATCCTGATAATGGCCGCTCTGCCGGCTTCGACGTTTGCCTTCAGACCGCTGGGCGTGCCGATCTTCTGCGTCGACCCGCATGTTGGCCTTTACAAAACCGGAGGCAACCACACGTCTCTCGCCGACGATGATGGTTGCGTGCTCGAGAACGGCACTATCGACGAGAATAACGACATCTGGGGCATAGCGGAGATTGACGGCGCCGCAAAGCGATTCATGGGAACCAGTTCCCACGGCGCTGCAAAACTCACGCAAAAGAGCATAAAGGTCAATCCCACCCAGAGCATCTGGGTAATGGAGGACCAATCGATTCGGCTGACCGTGACATTCACCGCGCCCAAGTTGCTCGACGAACTGGACGCGGTTGCGCGCCCGATCAATTACATTACCCTGGACGCGGTATCGATCGACGGGAAAAATCACGCGGTAAAAGCCACCATGTACAGCAATGGCCCCTGGAAGCTGGGCTCAAGCACCGGGACGCAGCAGACGGTGGATTTTGGGAGCGTGGGCGCTACGCCGGTAAGCAGGCATGTGTGCGCGGGTCACAATGAAGCGGTAACGGTCACATGGCTTGGGACCGCGTTGAAGCCCTGGTGGAACCGTACGGGCAACAAGACCTTCGCGCAGGTCTTCGGCGAAGCGGAAACGGAATACGATCGTTTATACGGCAAATGCCAGGCATTTGACCGGCAGGTGATCGCGGAGGCTATGGCGGCGGGCGATACAATCTACGCCGATATCGTCGGCCAGGGCTACCGGCAGTGTCTGAGAATGAATAAATTAGTCGCCTACAACGATACCACGCCCTGGTTCTTCAGCCTCGAGGGAAGCAGCGGGGATCTGATTCAGACCGTGGATGTAGTTCATCCGCAGAGCCCTGTGTTCCTGGCGTATAATCCGGCAACCATG
>Ga0315279_10005515_pt1 | contig 16373 bp, 10 predicted proteins | sample YL17G06_20_MG_FD_203694 | JGI IMG/M metagenome (GOLD analysis project Ga0315279, IMG submission 203694) | Sediment microbial communities from Yellowstone Lake, YNP, Wyoming, USA - YL17G06_20 | ecosystem: Environmental > Aquatic > Freshwater > Lake > Sediment | place: USA: Wyoming | collected...
CTCATGCACCAATGGAATTTTCATGCGCACCAGAATGCCACAATCCACGGGTGCGGTCAATTCCTTATTTTAACGCCTATGCGCCCCCCCCCCCCCGGTCAGAAATGGATTTCCTCAGACCATGGCGCTGCCAGGGTTGCGCTCCCCACGAGGAGGGCAAGGCCGCGCGAGGGCGAGTTCGCTTCTTCGTCTGTTATCAGCCAGCGCCGAACCGCCTCGTGCTTGAGCGCGTGATTCCTCATGTCTTCAGCGACTCTCTCCAGAATCTGCGCTGCGTGGAGCAGGAGAGCATTGGTTTGCGCAGGATTCGGAGCCGTATCCACAACCAGCACCAAGTGGGGGAGACAGAGCGGAGAAACGGCGCTCAGGTCTTCGTGTCCGTCGCTCCCCATCGCCGAGAGGATCTCTCTAACCACCGCTCGCTCCGCGTTTGCTATCACCTCGCAGGCCGGGCACCGGCTTCGTCTCGGGAGAAGCGCCCGGATGTCTTCGTTGGTATCCGTTGCGGAGGCGCCTGCGAGCGACTTGATCCTTTCGGCCATCGAAGAGAGAACGCGCGGATAGGCAAGGCAAATGTCCCGAGGAGCGGCGAGCTTCGCGTACTGCCAGGTGTGGAGCGCACAGAAGCCGCAGTTTTTTGAGTGTTCCTGCTGGGTCCGCTCACTGACTGCCAGCTCATATTGCCTGTGGCACATGAAATCCACCAGAGCTTTCGAGGCGGTCGAGCATATTCGGCAAGTTCCTACCTTCCGGAATGCTCGGGAGTCGCCTGAACGCTCGATAGGAGCCACGGGGAATGTGAACTCAAGCTCTTCGCTGGACGGCTTGAATCCTGAAAGAACACTCATAACTGCCACCATTCGGTTCTTAAGCGTCGCCAGGGTCTCCAGCTTCTCTGGCTTGCCCTGCCCGTTCAGGAGATGTTGAACTCGCGATACTCTTGCCGTGATTCGAATGCCAATCTCCCGGGCGAAATCATCGATCCATGTAACTGCCGCCCTGGCGAGGATATCCAGGACATCCCTGCGGCAGGCGTCGAGCGCCTGGTCGAGAGTCCGTTTGCAGCGATGCAGAATGCTGTTCCGAAGCCACTCTAATGGAATCGCTTGCAGTATAGCGAATCGCGGAGCCTTCCACTCGAACCGGGCGTTCTCTAAAGCAAGGGTGCAACTTACATTCTGTCCACTCCTGTCCGATACCTCGGACGATTCCGGAAGGGAAAGACCGAACAGTGCGAGCGCTGTCCTCGAAACTTCCTCGGGCAGTCGCGACATGCGCTCCAGATCTTCGCCCCCGAGTTCCCACAGGTTGCGCACGAAGTCCTTCCAGAGTTCCTTGTGCCAACTCTCAAGGCTTTTTGCAGCGATCGACCGAACTTGGGTGGCTACTTCGTCGAGATGGCGGAACGCGCCACGGATGTGGCCTGGTGCCAGGGATAAACTCATCGCCTCGACCATCTCAGTCCGGCATCCGCCGCGCCACATTTCGAGATCCGCCTCGAATCTCCGCCCTACCTCCGAATCGATTCTCAGCCGAAGATCTTCAGCCAGCCCGCTGCACATGTGGCGGAGGAGATCCACTTCTTCATCGAGTTTCTGCCGGCGCGCCGCAGCCGCCGCCGGATCCCGGGACGCGCTCGCTACAACAGCCATCTCAGCCTTCTGCCTGTCCAACAGGTTGAATGTCCGATCCGCCAGCCGCTTCAGGAATTCCTCCGCCTTTTTGCGAGTCATAAAATCAACCAGGGTTTGTTCGAGATCCTTCAGCCCGCAGGCGTCCAGCAGATCAGATCGGTTATTCAGCTTTGCGGCAAGGGCGTCGCGAGCGGAGACCGCGATGAGGCGGACCTCCTCCGTTTTCAGCTCCTGAGAGATACGGCTCCTCAGAAACGCCAGGACATCCTCTCGCTCATTGGCGGAAACCAAATCCGATTTGTTGACTGCGATGAATATCTTCCGGACATGCGTATTTACGGTTCGCAGGAAGGCAAGCTCAGCCTCGCTCAAGGGGGATTCGAAACTGGTGACGAAGACGACCGCGTCTGCTTCGGGAAGGAACTCCATCGTCGTTGCCGTGTTTTCGGTCACGGTCGAGCCCACGCCCGGCGTATCAACTAAGCAAAAACCCCGGCGCAAAATCTCCGATGGAAGCTCAACTTCCACCGAAGTGACCCGCGCATGGCTGCCGGAGGTTGCACACGCGGTTACATATTCGCCAAGATTGGCGATAGGCTCTTCTTGGGGATCCTGCCGGCCTTCCCGCTGGACCAGCAGGCGTTCGCGATTGCCGTAGCGCACCGTCGTGATGAGCGAGGTCATCGGGAGGACTCCGACCGGCAGGAGTTTCCGGCCTAGAATCGCATTCATGAGGGAACTCTTCCCTGTGTTGAACTGGCCGGCTACGACGAGGTTGAATCGGTCCTCCGCAATCCTTGCCAGGAGCCTCCGCCCTCGCTCTTCGTTTTCATCATCCTTGTCCTCGCGGGCGATTCGTGTTGCGGAGATGAGAATATCTGCGATCTCCAGTTTTATCCGGGCATATGCGGGGAGTCCACTCCCCTCGCCGCCAGGCCCTCCCGCGGGCGCACCTGTTTCTCCGTCACCGGGATTTAAATTCATCGCGTTTTCTTTTGTGATCATCACCTGTCCCTCGCAGGTCGCCGCCGGCTCGAACGGAAGTAACGATTCATGCGTCCATCTATGAACATGCGCCGCACACGAATGGGGTCATCCAAGGGTCGAGGTTGCGAACGGATGACGTTTAGAGTTTCTGATATTGAACCCGGATTCCCGCCTGCCAAACGAACAACTTCCCTGGCGATGGCGCCCTGAAGTGAGCCGGCATATCTCAGGCAGCCCAACTCCTCCTCGACCCAACGTAGCGCGACATCTACCTTTAAATCTCCCAACTCGACTTTGTCGAACCTCCAGTAGTAAAGATCGTAGCCGGCGCGGCTTGCGGTCGCTGCGCAGGCTAGGGTAAAGCGCTCCTCCAGAAGTTCCAGAAGGCGTTGCATTCTGTGGTGGAGCGGGGGCAGGTGGTCCAGAAGAAAGCACGCCCGTCCTTTTCGAACGCAGCTGAAAAGCATATCACGCAGATCCTGAACACGCATCCAGCCCTCCACTCGAGAGGTTGAATGAAGCGGTCTTCGAGTTGCGCTCCTGGATTCCTGCGGGAGATTGGATAGCGCTCCCTCAAGCAGACTCCTGCATTGGCTGCAGTCGCGAACGTAGATGGCGCGCATCCCTGCGGGGCGACTTTGGTTCAGTTGGAAGGCAGCCTCCTGCAGCAACGCGCTCTTGCCGGTGCCCATAGGGCCGAAGACCAGGGTGTGAACTCCCCGCTGCATGTTTTCGACCACCTTCGTCAACTCTCTTTCTCTGTCCACCAGCATTTCTCAGCCCTCAGGGTCGTCCTGGTTCAGTGCCGCCGCGCAAGCTATCGCGCCTTAGGCCCCACATCCCGCGGTTCCTCGAGCTTCCGCCGGATTCGCAAGAGCAACGCGAGGATCGGATCCCAGACGATGCTGTCCGACGGGGCCGTCCTGCGTGCAATTTCCTCGTCGAGGCACGGTTTTGCTGCGCCAGCGAGATTCACCAGCAATGCTTCGGCTTCCCCCAGCATCAACCAGTCAAGCTTGGGCAGCTCCGCGAGGAGACGCCGGAGCATTTGAGTCATGCTCGCCCCGCTTTCAAATCTCGATCCGATTTTGGAGGCGGTGACGAGAATGACAGGATCGTGCTCATCCAGCAAAGGACGCAAGACCGGCCACTCCTTGCTCTCGATTCCAATCTCCGAAAGAACGCCCAAAGCGCTGCGGCGGCGCCGAAGACTCGATGGGCTCTCATATTCGTGTGAAGGAGAAGGTGTGATCGCGGCCTCGAGAAGCTGCGACCGGGCCGGCCGGCCCAGTTTTCGAAGAGCTCTCTCGGCGAAGGGGCGGCACATATCGTCTTCCAGTGCCATCACGAGGTACGGGATTGCTTCGATGCGTCCGAACTCACCGAGCGCTTCCAAGATCCCAGCCGAGGGGCGCCTGCGCGCCAGTTCCAGCAGTGTGCGGAAATCCTCTTCGGTATGAAACGCAGCCAACTCACGCGCCGCCGCCGCTTCCACAGCCTCCTCCCCGAGCCGCACGTCCGGATCCGGTATGTCTTTGCCGGCCTTCAGGTATTCGATCAGTGTCTCCCTGGCGCCCAGGCGCGCTAGAACTTCCACGACGCGGCGCCTGGGTTCGAAGACATTGCTGGGATTTCCGGACAGCAGTAGCTCACGCAGCGGTCCGGTAGCGGCCGGTCCGCAACCGATAAGCTCCAGGGAAGCAGCCTCCCCTTCACGGAGAGAGCTCAAGCGCGCTACCAGGAGGTGAATCTTCGCATCGATTGCATCAGGCGAGGCGGCTGCCATGGCTCCTAACCTCACGAACTGACCCCCGGCGTCGTGCCGGCAGATCATGAGTGAAGCTGTGGTTTGCTTTCCAGATGATTTCCATGAAGGAAGCCCCTGGTAGGAGTCATCTGCCCCCCATCGGGGAGCGGTTAGGGGCGAACTCCAACACCCATCAAATTGTCACTCCTCCGGGCCATCGATTTCAACCGCTCTGCCGCCTGGGAGTGCATTCATTCAGGTTTTCCGAGCTTCCGCCACCATGGAGTCGGATGCGCCCGGGACTCCACGCGTATTGTCGCCGGATTCGTAACCCCGGAGAAATTCGATGTCTTCCCGAAGCCCGTCTTCACTTCCCGTGGACTGTCCGGACACCCTCGGGGAGCTTCGATACCGCAGGGGGTCTGTTTGTGCACGATAACTCTCTTCGAGTGCGCTCACCGTCGCCCGAAACCAGTGCCTGAGCCTCGGACGCAGCTCCTCCAAGATCCTATGCACCTGGGCCCCCGCTTTTTCGTCCAGTTCTTTTCGAAAATGTCGGATGCGCGCAGCTTGGCTGATCCTCGCGAGAGGCCCCGGCTGAGATATCGTAATGCCGTCCAAAGGAGATACAACAGGCGATGGCAGCGCCGAAGGGCGTGGGATCTCGAAGCTCTCCGCTGGCCCCGCGAATGATGCGTTTCCTGTCAGTTCGCGAAGCACCGTTTTCATTCGCTCGGAGAGTACTTCGTACTCCTGCAGGAGAGGGTGGCAACGGGACGCCACCGTATGGATCACTGCCTCCGCAACCGCGCTGGCTGGAATATTCCCGCGCTCATTCGAAGCCGCGGTCACTCGTGCCATTACTGACGACGCATCATCGAGAATCTCCTCTGCCCAGTCGGCGACGGAGTCCAATTGCTGTTCCCAGCGCTGCTTAAATTCCTCCAGACTCTCGTCCAGCGGACGGACAATTCCTTCAATATCCCGTGTCTCGCTGGCTTCTTCGCCGGGTCGACTAGCGGTCATATCCAAGGTCGCAAGCAGCGACTCTCGCAACGATTGAGCCTTGTGGTCCAAAGATACTTCCAGCGACTCGCGCGATTTTTTCAGCAGAGGCGACAGGGTATTCTCGAACCAATGGTCTACCGTCGATGCCCACGATACCACAGAACTGATTGGTATGACCTCCTGAGAGATACCAAGGTGTTCGGCAATCACACCGCGTGTATAAGCTAGAATCCTGTCGATATCCGGGCGAGAGAGAAGATCGCACTTGCTTATCAGGACCTTCGAAGGGATTCCCGCGGCATGCAGCGATCGGAGAAGGTCCAAGTCTTCGCGTCCGACTGCCGAGTGGCCGTCCACCAGCACCAAACCCAGGTCCGAATCAGGCAGATAGGCATAGGAAAGCTGTGTGCCCGTGGTTGCGAGAGAGGCGATGCCAGGAGTGTCGACAAAAGCGACCCCTTCCTGAAGCCGTTTCGCAGGAACCGCAACCTCGAGCCCGACGACCCTCTTCATGTTGGCGGGATTCCCTTGTTCGGTCGCAAATTCCGGGAGTCGATCCACAGGCAACTCCTGCTGCCGGTCCAGGAAGGAGACCCACAGCCGCGGCTCGGACCCGGCGATGATATGGATCGGGACCGCCGTGATCGGCGTCGTGCCCACTGGCAGCAACTCGATCTCGAGCAGCCTGTTGATTAGCGACGATTTTCCGGAGCTGACACGCCCAAAAACGGCTACCTCGTAGCGGTGGGATTCGATTTTTCGGACTATTGAATTCAAGGATGGAAGGAACTCTACGAGTCCATGGCGGGCGATGATCTGGCCGATGCGATCCACCAACCTGCCCAGCGAGGACTCCGTGAGCACCCGAGTACGCAGCCTTCCTTCGGCGTCGCGAGCCTCGGAGAGAAAAGCCTGCAGTTGGCTTACAAGCCTGCGGATTTCCTGAATGCTCCAAGACAGGTCTCCGGCTGCGGCAGCGTCCACTTCTCCATAGCCGCGCATCTGCTCGGGATAGATGTCCTCGAGCGCTATATCGAGCGTGATGAGATTGCTGCGTAGCGTCCAACTCGACAATGTGGTTGGCGGGCGGCGCTCGATTTCGAACCGTTCAAGTAACCTGCCCATCTGCTCGCGGATCTTTTCCGCGTAGTCTTCTACCCAGTGATACTGGGCGGGTAAAATATCGTCGACATAGCGGGAGAAAAGGGAGCGGGATGATGGTGCCAACACGTGCAAGCTGTCGCCCAGCAACTTGTCGGCATACCGGAGTGTGGATAGGATCTTGCGCTTATGATTCTCGTTCAGCCCTGCCATCGCGATGCCTTTTGGCGGCCGTCCCGGCAGGGATAACAAACTCCTTCCAGGTCGCCGCCTGAATAGGAGTTATCAATCTCAGATGACCCGGAGATGGTTAAGGGCGAACTCCATCGCCTCGATATCATAGGTTATCGCGCGCATCGCGCACTGTCAATTGTTGAAGGTCTCGGAGTCCTCGCTTTTCATCCCCCTCTGGCTAGCTTCGCGCATCTTTGCGGTGGCATGGAGCACACGGAGCTGAACAGCTTGCTCAGTCTTACATTGACTGGTAGGATATGAACTGGCGATGGAGTTCGCCATAACCGGCCGCGAGAGCGCCTGATAACTCCTACCCCGAGGCCACCCACGGGTAGGGGTGATAGCGAAAGAAACAGGAAGAACCCCACCAGATGGATGCATCAGGTGGGGTTTTTCTTTGCGGAGGAAGGGCGTGATATGAAGGCTGGAACGATGACCTTCTCTGGTTCATCATCCCCACTGCATATGGCATCTGTGCATGCCATGGAAACACTCGATTCACGCGTGGAGATCGAAGCCGAGCTGGGCGCCTCCGGCGTATTTGAGAATCCGCTTTCCTAAGCGGCGGAGTCTCTCTCCCAGGGGATGCCATGGAGTGGGTAGATCGTCCTTGGACCGTGGAGTCGCCCGACCAGCTCGACACAAGGTGGCGGGCGGCTCTGCGGCAGTACGGCCTCGAATTGCCGCCCGGCAAGACGTTTTTATACGTGCCTCCATGGAAGCGGGATCGGAGGCACAAGAACGAAGAGAGATCCTGGCTTTTGTTCGATTCAGAAGACAGGATGATGATCTTTGAGAGTCCCCCCGACGGCAGCATGGTCTATCACTCGTATCCTTACCGTAACGTGATTCTTGTGGAGGAGGGTGAGGCGCTACTCCTGGCTTGGGTCTGCCTGCTCGGAAACAGAGGAGGCGATCGCACCAAAGTCCGGATTGAGTTCCATTCTTGCGCCCTGCCAAAGCTCCGCACCTATCTCAACAGAACGCTGCGAGTATGGGGTATTGCTTCCGGCTCCGAGGAAGGGACCGAAGACCCCCTGTTTCATCCAGCCCAGCGCGATAGGCACTTTTACCGCCGATTGCTCGATTTGCATTTAGGTCCGAACGAATCCGTCGAATCGCTCATCTACCAACCGCGCGTAACATCCCTGCGAGGGTTTCTGCGGAAGCACGTGCATACCCTCACACCTCAGCAGATGGCGGTCCAGACCCCATTCCGCTGGATATTAGTCGAGGACACCGACGGCGTGCGGAATCTCGAGTACGGAACTAGGGTAGTCTCACTCGCTCGCGCGCACTGGGAGATGAAGGCGATGGACGACGATTGCCTGATATGGAGACCTTCCGGTGAGAGCCCAGGCGAGAAAATCGAGATGAACTATCCCAAGAGGGCTTCTCAATTCGCCCGGGGCGGAGTCGATCCCGTTCCGCACGAACCTGCGGTCCACTGAGGCGGCTCCGCACTCTTTAGAATCTGTCTCTATCGTTCCAAGGTAGTGCAAGATTTGCGTTTCCCGCAAGGAGAGTCAGGCCGCGCCATTGAGCGTTCACCTCCTCCTCTGTCATTAACGAGCGCCGGAGCGCCTCATGCTTTAAGGCCAATAGGACCTCATCACATGTGACGCACCGGCGGGGGGTATGCTTGTCGATGCGGGGGATGGACCATGCGTTACTTGATTCTTGCGGACATACACGCCAACATCGACGCGCTCGAAGCCATCGATGAAGCCTACGACCGCCTGGTCGTAATGGGAGACATTGTCGACTACGGTGCGGCGCCGGAGCAAGCGATCCTGCGGCTGCGCGAGAGGGGAGCAATCGCGGTCTGCGGAAATCACGACCATGCGATGGCAACCGGGGCCGACTGCCGCAGCTCTCCTCTTTCCTATGCCCTCTCGGTGGCGACGCGCGAGCACTTTCGACCTCTGCTCAGTGATGATGCCATGGCCTACTTGCGTCAATTGCCGGCGCGTCTTTATCTCAATGCCGAAGATACGCGTTTTCATCTCGTGCATGCCACCCCGCACGACCCCATGTATGAGTATTTGAGCGGCGATGCGGAGGAATCGGCCTGGCGGCTGGCGGTTGGAGCGCTGGCGGACAAGGACGAGTGGCTCTTTGTCGGCCACACGCACAGGCCATTCATCCCGCGGGTCGGCCGGCTGACAGTTGTCAATCCTGGAAGTCTGGGCATGCCCGTAGATGGCGATCCGCGGGCGTGCTACGCGCTATGGCGGGACGGCGATGTGGAACTTAAGCGGGTGAGCTATGATGTCGACCGTGCAGTGCAGCGCCTACGCTCCAGTGGGCTCTCGGAGCAAGTCGTGACCGGTATGTCAGCATTTCTGCGCTACGCCGGCCGAGATCCTGAATCGGCCGGGCGCCGCGATTGACACTCCGGGGCCCGTCGCACATAATTACCCAGAGGTGTTGGAGTTCACCTTTAACCGCCCCTTCGGGCAGATAACTCCTACAAGGGAATTCTCTTGATAGGAGCTAAACCCGAATTCACTTTTCCAAATCGAAAGCCACAACATCAATTACCGGGCAGCTGGAGCGGGGCTGAGAATTTCAGAAGCCTCATTCGGGCCGCTAGCCGTGGATATCGGAAGGCATGTCCCTGATGGAAGCGCGAGATTCGCTCAACGGACCCCAGGAATTGCGTCTCGTGACAAGCTGCGAATATGTGGATCGCCTTTTATCGGAGGTCGAGTCCATTCTCGCCGCGGGCGCCGCGAAAAGCCCCTTTCAGAAATACAACCTCGACTTCTCCCCAGCTCAGGGCAAAGTCATTCAGGACTACATCGCACGCATCCGAGCGCGAATGGTCCGACTATTGGAGGCTAACGCCATCCGGCCCGAACGTCCCCATATTGGCGCCATCCACGCCATTCGCACAAACCTCACCTTCGTGCAGATCACCCTGGAGGAAATGACACCATATTATTTGCGCGGATACGGGCAGGTCCCCGAGTCTTTGATCCCGGTTCTGAACGGCACGGTGGCGGAGCTTGAGGGTTTGGTGGACAAGCTCGACGCCTACCTCGCGCAGAGACTGGGGCAGGAGCTTCAGGACCGGCTTGGGAAACTTGACGCGGCGGGCCATGACGTCGACACCCTGAAAATGCTGGAAAGCTTGATCTCCAAATATGGGTTGGTCGAATATCGTCCTGCTCTCTCGCTGATCCTGGAACGGATGGAAACGGACACATTTGAGATAGCAGTGTTCGGCCGTGTCAGCTCCGGAAAGTCGTCGCTGCTTAATTATATCCTCCGATCCGAGGTGCTGCCGGTGGGTGTAAATCCGATCACGTCCGTGCCAACGAGGCTGATCTATGGGGCGCCCCCGAGAACAACCGTCTGGTTCTCGGACACCAAGCCTCAACAATTCGAGGTCGAGCGGCTCGCCGAGTTCGTCACAGAGAGATACAATCCCGCAAACGTGAAGCGCATCACGCGGCTCGTCGTAGAACTACCGTTCATGGAGAAGTATGAGGGAGTCGTGTTCGTCGACACTCCCGGCTTGGGTTCACTAGCAACGCTTGGGACAGGGGAGACCATGGCATACTTGCCTCAATGCGACCTCGGCATCGTGCTGATAAACGCCGGAGCGACGATCACGCAGGAAGACATCTCGACGATCCGGACTCTTTACGAAACAGGCATTCCGGGCATGGCCCTGCTGAGCAAGGCGGACTTGCTCAGCGAAGGGGACAGGGATTCCGCAGCGAGGTACATCGCAGGAGAAATCGAGTCACAGCTAGGGCTGAGACTTTCCGTCCACCCGGTCAGCGTAATGAAAGAGCACTCCAGCCTTCTGGAGAGCTGGTTTGAGCACGAGATCGTTCCGCTCCGCGCGCGCCACAAGGATCTGGCTCAACAGTCGCTCCACCGCAAAACAGCGGCGCTTGTCGATTCGGTTGCCGCGGTGCTGCGAGTAAAGCTGGGGAAAAAGGGTCGGATTCCGGAAGGGTTAGAGGAGCGGCTCAAGGAAGCGGAAGCAAACTTGCGTGCAGTAGCCGGCAAATTCCATGAAGCGCGCGAATTCTACCAGGAAGCCGCCGGGCAGGTCCGTGAACTGGGACCCACCACCCTCACCAAGGCCGCATCCGATATCGTAGACCTCTGGAGCAAAAAGGACCGTACCGAAACGTCTGCTGAAGGAATCGTCATCTCGGCGATAACGCTCGCGGCCGCCGAGAGGGCCCGCCTGACCCATGCCATGTTGAAAGATCTCGCGCACGAACTCAGCGGAGCGCTCGAGCAAGCGCAAGCGGCACTGGGAACTGGCAGCCCACCGGTGGAAGCCGAGCTGGCAGCCGGTCTGAAAGAGATTCCGAGACTCGACCTGGGATCCCTCGCCATCGAACTCCGGCCCTCCCTTTACCGGTTCCTCGGGAAAACACTGGCGCGATGGGGGATGGCAAGGGTACTCGAGAAGCGGCTCGGCTCGGATGTCGATCGAGCGTTGCATGATTACGGATCGTTGTTCGAAGCGTGGGCGCGGGGCGCACTAGAAGCGCTGAGAGAGAGATTCGACACCTATGCCGATGCATACCGTGCGCAATTCGAGCGACTCGGGCGAGACAGGCAAGCCGGGGCGGGGGAGGAATTGGAAATCAGGAGGGACCTGGAAAACCTAGTTGGAATCTCTTCGACTCAAAAAACGAACCGAAAAGGCCTCGAAGACCATATCGCAGCCCGCCGCCGCAACCCAAGTTGACTGCGTTGGCGACTACGTGAATGTTGCCATGATGTGAATGCTTTCAGCTGTCAGTCGTCAGCTTTCAGGTTCTGGCTATCAGCATTCAGCTTTTGCATGAGCGATGTCAGCATTCTTTTCACTTCGGCGACCTCTTCCTTTAGGATTGCGTAATTCGGCTTGTTCAGCAAGTTCAGATTTCTGGCCTGACCAATATCAGGTGGTAATGAAGCTCGCCGGCAGGACGTGCCATCGGGAGGACGCCCGCACACTTGCCGAGTTGCTGTATCTCAGCAAACTGAAAGTGGTGCATCATGCGCTTGCGGGGATGATCGCCAGAGCCTGCTCATGCTGAACTTGCTTGCCATTCCGATAGAACAGCTATAGAAGAAAGGCAAAAAGGAGCCTCGTATGTGGCTGGTCATCGCAGCATTGAGGCGGCCGATCACAATTGTAGTCGCCGTTCTCTCGGTTGCCCTGTGTTCCATTCTCGCGCTGCGCCGCATGCAGGTGGACATCTTTCCAAACCTCGGCGCCCCTGCAGTCTATGTCGTGCAGCCGTATGGCGGCATGGACCCCTCGCAGATGGAAAGCTATATCACGTATAACTACGAATACTATTTCTCTTATATCAACGGCATGGAACACGTCGAATCGAAGAGCGTGCAGGGAGTGGCCTTGATGAAGTTGGTGTTCCACCCGGGTACGGACATGTCGGAAGCTCTGGCTCAGCTTGTGAACGTGATAACCCGAGCGCGTGCCAACATGCCGGTCGGAACTCTTCCCCCGTTCATCACCCGCTTCGATGCCGGCAATGTTCCGGTCGCCCAACTTGTATTCTCCAGCCCGTCCCGAAACGCGGCCGAAATGCAGGACATTGCTGTAACGCGTGTACGGCCTCTGCTCGCCGGCCTTCCTGGTGTGTATGTACCGCCACCCTTCGGCGCGAGCGAACGCTCTCTTGTCGTCCGACTCGATCCAGCGCGGATGAAGGCGTATCGGATCTCTCCGGAGGAGGCGATTCTGGCCATCAACCGGGCGACACAGGTACTTCCTTCGGGGAATGTCCGCATCGGCGATTACGCTCGCATCACATCTACCAACGCGGTTGTCGGAGACCCGAACGAACTCATGGACGCGCCGGTCAGATTTGGTACAGGCGCTCCAGTCTGTGTTCGCGACATCGGGATTGTCGAAAACGGGACCGACATCATTGCGGGATATGCCCACGTAAACGGCCGCCGCACCGTTTACATCCCGGTCACAAAGCGCGCCGACGCGTCGACGCTGGCAGTCATTCGAGAGGTCAGAGATGCTCTTCCGGCGATGAAGGCCGCAGTTCCGGAGGATGTGGATATCCGCGTAGAGTTTGATCAGTCGCGCTACGTATCGAGCGCGATCGAGAGCCTGGTCGGCGAGGGCCTCGTGGGAGCGTTTCTAACGGGATTGATGGTGCTCGTGTTTCTCCGCGACTGGCGCAGCGCCTTGATCGTAATCACAACTATCCCGGCCGCATTGCTCGCCGCGGTAGTATGGCTCTGGGCCTCGGGCCAAACGATTAATATCATGACCTTGGGGGGCTTGGCGCTCGCTGTTGGTGTGCTGGTGGACGAAGCCACAGTCGAGATCGAGAACATTCATACGCACATGGCTTCGGGGCTTTCCAGGGCGTACTCGGTTCTAGCGGCTTGCAGCAAGACCGCGGTTCCGCGCTTCCTGTCGATGCTTGCCATCCTGGCGGTGTTCGTTCCGGCATTTTTTATGGTGGGCGTCGGCCGGCAGCTTTTTGTGCCCCTGTCCCTCGCTGTCGGCTTCGCAATGGTTTCCTCCTACGTCCTGTCGACCACCTTGGTCCCGGTGCTTACGACTTGGATTATGAAACGAGGACATGGAAGCGACGACAAGCGGAACATCTTCGGCAGGCTGCGTTCCTTTTACGCGCGCTATTTGCGAACCGTGCTCCGGTTTCGCTGGGGAATTGTGGGCCTGTACGTGGTGAGCTGCGCGGCGCTGCTGATCTGGGCTTTGCCGAGGCTTGGGGCCGAGATATTCCCAAACGTTGATTCCGGGCAGTATCAGATCAGGCTTCGTGCCCCGGCCGGAACTCGCATCGAACGAACCGAAGTGATCGCGCTCAAGGCGCTCGATATCATCAAACAGATGGTAGGGCCGGATAAAGTCTCAATCACAACTGATCTCATAGGGGCCCATCCTTCCCGGAACCCTCTCAACTATGTTTACCTCTGGATGAGCGGACCGCATGAAGCGGTTCTGCGCGTGGCGCTGAGTACGGATGCGTCTCTCCGAGGCGATAACTTTAAAGAGCGCTTTCGCTCGGAATTGTGCCAGGCTTTCCCTCAAGTTGCGTGCTCATTCGAAGCCGGAGACATCATCAGTCAGGTCATGAGTTTTGGCTCCCCCACGCCGATCGAGGTAGCTGTGCAGGGACCGAACATGACTGCGAACCGGGCCCACGCCGAGAAGTTACGGCGCGAACTGGCAAAACTGGCGTGCCTGCGCGACCTTCAATACTCCCAGACGCTCGACTACCCGACACTGAACGTGAAGATCGATCGCGATCGCGCGCGGCAGTTCGGCCTCGCAACAACGAGCGTAGCACGATCGCTTGTGGCGGCTACGTCTTCAAGCCGATTCATTGAGCCGAACTTCTGGCGCGACCCTGCAAGCGGAAGCTCCTATCAGATTCACATTGAGATCCCACAGTACAAGATGGCCTCGGTGGAGGACGTGGCTGATGTCCCGGTCATGCCTGGAACGGTTGATGGGCAGGCCGGGCACCCCCTTCTTGGAGATGTGGCAAAGCTGAGTTTCGGCACAGCCATAGGAGAGGTTGACAGGTACAACATGCAGCGGTCCGTCAGCCTGACGGCGAACATCTCCGGCAAGCCCTTAGGCCAAGTAGCCGGCGAACTCCGGCAGGCAATCGATAGGGCGGGCGCTCCACCGCGTGGCGCCACAGTGGACGTCCGCGGACAGATTCCGCCGCTAGAGCAAACGCTGTCAGGCTTGAGGATCGGATTGCTGCTATCGATCGTTGTGATCTTTCTGCTGCTGACAGCCAATTTCCAGTCCTTCCGCCTGGCGTTCATCGTTGTGTCCACCATCCCGGCCGTGCTCTGCGGCGTCCTGTTGATGCTCCTGGTGACCGGGACGACGCTCAACGTGCAGTCATTTATGGGTGCGATCATGAGCATCGGAATTGCTGTGGCGAACGCGATCCTGCTCGTTACCTTCGTCGAAATGAGCCGGCGTGAGGGAGCGTCCGTCATGGACGCGGCCGTGGAGGGCGCTCGCGGCAGGCTCCGGGCAATCCTGATGACGGCCAGCGCGATGATTGCAGGCATGATCCCGATAGCGCTCGGAGTGGGTACGGCATCCGAGCAGACCGCGCCGCTCGGCAAAGCCGTTATCGGTGGACTGTTTTTTGCAACACTGGCGACACTGACCGTACTGCCCTCGGTTTACGCCGTCGTCCAAACCCGAGCTGGTAAGTACTCCGCCTCTTTATATCCCAAAGATCCTTCGAGCCGATACTATGAAGCCAAGGTTTAGATTGCTTTCATTGGTCCTCGTCGCAGCCTGCTGCTTTGCGCAACAAACCGTTGAGGCTGTGCTGGTCGTATCGAAACAAGTGGACAGCAAGTTACGCCTGCCAGGCGAGATCCTTCCTTATCAGTCCGTGGACCTCTACGCGCGGATCGCCACCTACGTCGAAGAAATGCTTGTAGACAAGGGTAGCGCCGTCAAGAAGGGCCAGCTGCTCGTGCGTCTTTCCGCGCCCGAATTGAATGCGCAGCGGGCGGAAGCGGAATTGAAAGTTCAGGCGATCGAATCCCAACGTGCGGAAGCGGAAGCGAAGCTGGTAGCCGCACAGACGACCTATGAGAGTCTCCAGGTTGCTTCGCGAACACCCGGCGCCGTGGCCGAGAACGAGGTGGTCCTGGCGAAGCAAGCTGTGGACGCTGCTCGCGCGGTGATATCGCTCCACGAAAACGCGGCGAAGGCGGCCGGAGCTGCCGCGGAGGCTCTGAAAAAGCTGGAGAGCTATTTGGACGTCGCGGCCCCTTTCGATGGCATCGTCACAGAGCGTCTTGTGCATCCTGGGGCGCTGGTCGGTCCCGGGTCGGGAGGCCGGGCCGAACCTATGCTTAGGCTCGAACAGCACTCGCGGCTGAGGCTTGTTGTGCCTATCCCGGAAACAGCCGTTTCCGGAATCGCGAACGGCACCCGCGTCGCCTTCACCGTACCCGCGCATCCCGACGTGACTTTCTTCGGTCTGGTGGCGAGGATTCCCGGAAACCTGGATCCGAAAAGCCGCAGCATGGCAGTGGAATTAGACGTGCGCAATACGGACGGGCGGCTCGGGCCGGGCATGTATCCAGAGGTACAGTGGCCGGTCCACAAGGCTCGTCCTTCGTTCTTTGTTCCTTCCACGAGTATCGTGACGACCACCGAAAGAATGTTCGTGATTCGTATTCTAAACGGCCGCGCGCAATACGTGACCGTTTCTCGGGGCACGGATGGAGCCGGCCAGGTGGAAGTGTTCGGCAACCTGGCCGCCGGGGACCAGATCGTCAAGCGCGGTACTGATGAGATACGCGAAGGGATACCCGTGAGTGTCAAGAAATAACACATCATCTTGCCAAGAAGGGTGCCTCGCCGTGAATTATTCAACGGATACTCAGCCAGAAATCCCAGAAAGCTGCATTCGACGGCAAACGCCGTATCAATAGCTTGACGGTAACAGGGGAAGATCGGTGACAGGAAGCCAATTTGACCGCTGGTCTGGTCAAATTGGTGCCTGTACCCCCCCCCCATAGGCGTTAAAATAAGGAATCGGATGCAATCCATGCTGGCAGGCATGCCGGTTTGCGACGACGGGGTGAGTTCTGCAGCCGCTCCAAATGCTTTTCGCTGCTGATCAGCAGCCAGGCACCAG